>Ga0182024_10016151_pt1 | contig 14193 bp, 14 predicted proteins | sample P32metaG_FD_120480 | JGI IMG/M metagenome (GOLD analysis project Ga0182024, IMG submission 120480) | Permafrost microbial communities from Stordalen Mire, Sweden - P3-2 metaG (Illumina Assembly) | ecosystem: Environmental > Terrestrial > Soil > Wetlands > Permafrost | place: Sweden: Stordalen... | reverse complement strand
TGGTGTTGAACGTCGGCGTGGTCGGCGCCGAACAGTGCCTTGAGCCGGTCGAGCGCGAGGGTCTCGGCGACGTCGACGTACTCGCCGCCGCCGTAATAGCGCTTGCCCGGATACCCTTCGGCGTACTTATTGGTCATCACCGACGCGTTGGCTTCTCGCACCGCCCGGCTGGCGTAGTTCTCCGACGCGATGAGCTCGAGGTTGTCGCGCTGGCGGCGCTCTTCGTCCGCGATCGTAGCGAAAATCTCCGGGTCGGCGGCGGCGAGCGTTTGGGGTTCGAGCAGTTGCATCGCGAATCAACCTCGGTCTTCGGTGTCGGTGCGCCGGCGGACGATCGACGACGCGGAATAGTCGGGCTTCGCCGCGGCCGGCTTCGACGCCCCGCCGAAACGGAGGACCTGGACCAGCACCAACAGGCCGACCGTCGTGACCAGCGCGATCCAGAACCAGGGGCTCGCATAGCGCGGATAGGTGTGGTCGAGCAAGTACTCGGCCAGGGCGATGACCACCGCGACGAGCGGCACGAGGTTGCCGACGGTCTGCCGGTCCATCAGTTCCCGGCCTGAGCGCGGACGATGGTCAACGAGTTCTCCTGGTGAAAAGCGGCGGTAATGCGGATCGCCATTTCGAGTTCGACGTTCCGACGACCGCTGGCGGCCGGCGAGCTGACGCAGTTGGAATGGCTCGAACGATGCGCGTCGTCGCTCGACGTCGACGGCGTGCTGGCCGGCGTCGCCGACTTTCCCCGTACCGACGGCGAGTACACCGCGCAGTTGCGCAAGATCGCGGTCGACCTCGGTCTGGTTCCACTCGGCCTCGATACCGCCGGCCTATTTGAACGCGACGCCGCTCCCGCGCGCGAAAGCGTTCTTGCCCTGGCGACCGGCTTCGGAGCGCTGGTGGTGCGTTCGGCGCTTCCGGCGCCCGGCGAGCTCCCGCCCGCCACCTACGTCGAGACGGTCACGACCGTCAAGGGACTCGGCCGAGCGGCCAAAGCCGCCAACGTGACGCTGCTCGTCCCGCCGGCACCCGGAACGCTCGGCGAGGACTTCGCCACGGTGAAGCGACTGATCAAGGACGCCGACAGCGCGTGGGTCCGCCTCTGTCCATCATTTGCCGACGCCCCTCTGGCCGGGCCGAAAGATCGCTTTCCCGCAGTCTCGGCGACAACGAGTGACGACCCGACCTCGGTGGTCCTGCAGGCGCGGCATTCGTGGGTGCTGCTCGACGCGCCGGCGGATGATCGGCCCTGGGAGGCGCTTGCAGCGGCGATCGACGCATTGCGCGCCGCTGAGGCTGAGCGGCGTTTGACGGGCGCCGCCGATTCGGGGGAGAGGACGAGACCGCAGCGGCCGTCTGGCACCTAGTTGAAGACCTGCCTATGGCAGGTGGGTGCGGCCCGGGCGCCCAGTGTCCAGCCCGAGATGGGCTAGGCAACCAGTCGTATCCGGAGCTGATGCTCCCTTGGTTTTGACGTTGGCCAACCACTATGGCGCCTGCGCGTTCCGCCGCAGTCATCGTCGCTGCTGTATCGTATACCAGTCGTCAAGGACTTGACAGGACGCCCCATGCGATTGGCCCTTTTTTCGTGGATTCTGGTGGTGACGTTCGCCGGTCCGGCGCTCGCCGACGATTCGACGATGTCACCACCGTGCGCCGCACCAATGGCCACGACGCTTGCCGATCGGCCCGGAACCGGCCGGACCACGTCGACCGGCGGCGCGCCGTGCGTTGCGCTGCCCGGCGAATGGATCCTCGAATCGGGCGTGCGCCGCCAAATTACCACCAACCTCGGCGCAAGCTCGACGCTGGCGAGCGGACCGCTGACCTTGGTGCGCGCCGGCGTGACGCCCAAGCTCGAGCTCGCCCTTGCAGCGCCGGCTCCGCAGTCGCGGGCCACGAGCGGCTTCGCGACGGTCGACGCCGCGCGCGGCTCGACCGACATCGTGCTCGCAGGGAAGTATCTCGTCCTCGACACGCAGCGCGCGCAAGGCTCGGTCGGCGCCTCGTACAGTGCACCGACCGGGAGCGGAGAGTTTACCGCCGGCGCTCCGACGTTTTCGGTGAGCGCCAACGTCGCGCTGACGCTCACCGCGCGCTTCACCTTTTCGACCAGCCAAGTCGCCGGCACGGCGATCGGCGCCGATCTCGGCGGTCGCAATCGATCGTTCTTCGTGTACGCGCCGTCCTACACGCTCTCGTACGCGCTCGACGCCAACGACACGCTCATCGCGCAGGACGCTCTCGTCTCGCGCCAAGGCCCGCTGCTGCCCGCCGGAAGCCGTTTCGTGCTCGCGCTACAGCATGCCGTCGGCACGCGTCTCGCGTTCGACGTCGACGTCGAGCGCAATCTTCGGCCGACGCTCGGCAGCGCCGCGAACGCGATCGGCGCCGGCGTCGTGTGGATCGTCGAAACCGGTCACGCGCGACGTTGACGATCAGTCGGTGACGGACATGTTCGCGTGGGGGACGCCGGCATGCACGTCCAGCTCGTTGAGGCCGGGATAGGTCTTGTTCGGGCCCTTGCCGGGCGTGAGCACGAATGTCAGCTTGCCTTTGTGCAGCGTGAAGCTCATGTCGAGCGCCTTGCCCGTTCCTTCGCACGCTGCATATGCCGGAACCAGTTCGGCGTCGAAGACGATGCGTTGAGGCGTCGCCGAGAGGAGTTCGGCGCTATACGCCGCCACCATCGTGCGCGCAGTATAGTCCAGTGTGAAGCCGCCCGGATACTGCTTGGTGACGACCGTGACGGCGACGGACTTCGGGCACGTTCCCGCCGTGCGGGTGATACTCACCGCACGATTGTCGGTTTGAGGCAACGCCGCAGATGGCGCGGCGGCAAGCGCAACGGCGAACAGCATCGACATCGTGATTCGTGAGATCATCGGCGGTCGTTCGACGCGGCCGGTCGGGCCGGCCTATGAAGAATCGGGCCGGCGTGTGTTTGAGCGGACCTGCGGGTCCACGGCGAGAAGCCGCCAGTGTGCCGCCGATTCGATTGATGGTCGAACCGCTCGATCTCGCGCTCAAGCACACGTTCACCATCGCGCGCTCGTCGGAGTCGGTCGCACGCACCGCCGTCGTTCGGCTGCAATGGAACGGGATCGAGGCGCTGGGCGAGTCGGCGCCGAGCGAACGCTATGACGAGAACGTCGAGTCGGTGGTCGCCGGGCTACGCGGACTCGAGCTGGGCGACGATCCGTACGCGCTCGAACGGCTCTTGACCGGCATGCCGCCCGCGCAGATGTGCGGGCTCGACATCGCGTTGCACGATTGTATCGGCAAGGATCTCGAGCGTCCACTGTGGCGATTGCTTGGCCTCGATTCGGCGCGCACGCCTCGCACCTCGTTCACCATTGGTCTAGCGGGCATCGACGAAACGCTCGACAAAGTGCGCGAAGTCGGCACGCACCCGATCATCAAGGTCAAGCTCGGCGGCGGCGCCGACATCGAGACGATCGAAGCGATCCGCGCCATGTATACCGGTACGATCCGGGTCGACGCGAACGAGGCGTGGACGCCCGAGCAGGCGGTCACGAATTTGAACGCGCTGGCGAGGTTCGAAATCGAGTTCTGCGAGCAGCCCATCCCGGCCGGTTCACCCGCGAAGCTGCGCTGGATCCGCGAGCGCTCGCCGATCCCGATCGTCACCGATGAGGACTCGAAGGACGCGCGCGATCTGCCCGCGTTGTACGGCTGCGTCGATGGGATCAACGTCAAGCTGGTCAAGTGCGGCGGCATCCGCGGTGCGCTGAACATGATCCACACCGCGCGGGCGCTCGGGTTCAAGATCATGCTCGGTTGCATGATCGAAACGCAGATCCTCACCGCGGCCGCCGCGCATCTGAGTCCGCTGGTCGACTGGGCCGATCTGGACGGGCCGTTTCTGACCGCCGACGATCCGTTCACCGGCGTCACCTATGCCGACGGCAAGATCGTTCTCCCGGACGGTCCGGGTCTGGGCGTGCGTTGACCACCGATCCGCACCCGGTCGGCCGCCGGTATCTCATTCTCGCGCCGCACGCGTTCACGTCGCGCGCGGCAAAGATGGCGCACGGCGTAATCGCGTACTCGTCGGACACGGTCGTTGCGGTCATCGATCCCGATCTGGCCGGCCGGTGCGTGCGCGACGTGCTGCCCTATCTGCGCAGCGACGCGCCGATCGTCGGCTCGTTCGAGGAAGGGATGCGCTACAAACCGACCGCGCTGCTGATCGGCATCGCGCCGGCCGGCGGCCGGCTGCCCGAGGATTTTCGCGCAGCGATTCGCGGCGCGCTGCGCGCGCGGCTCGAGATCGTCAGCGGCCTGCACGCGATGCTCAACGAGGACGACGAGTTCGCCGCGCTCGCGCGCGCCCACGACGCGCGCATCTGGGATCTGCGCCTGCCGCCGTCGGCGCCATTATTTTCCGGAGCCGCTTGGGACGTAAAGGCGACGATCGTCCTGACCGTCGGCAGCGACGCCGCGGTCGGGAAGATGACCGCGTCGCTCGAGCTCGCCCGCGCGGCGCGCGAGCGGGGCGTCGACGCGGCGTTCGTGCCGACCGGTCAGATCGGCATCGCGATCGCGGGCTGGGGCACGGCCATCGACCGCGTCGTCGCCGACTTCGCACCGGGGGCAGCCGAGCAGCTCGTGCTCGAAGGCGAGCGCCGCGCGCGTGACCTGCTGCTGCTCGAAGGCCAAGGCGGGATCAACAACCCGGCCTTCGCGCCGGTCACGCTCGCGCTCTTGTACGGCGGCGCGCCCGACGCGCTGGTGCTCGTGCACAATCCATCGCGCACGGCGATCGAAGACTACGACGTACCGATCCTGTCCTACCGCGCGCTGATTCGCATGTATGAGTCGCTGTGCGCGACCGTGAAGCCGGCGCAAGTCGTCGGGATCGCGCTCAACACGCGCGACTGCAGCGACGCGCAAGCGCACGAGCACCTCGACCGGGCGCGCGCCGAAACCGCGTTGCCGTGCGACGACGTCGTGCGCAACGGGCCACAGGCCCTGTACGACGCGATCGCGCCGGCGCTCCGCAAGACGGCGCCGCTGCATGCGTAAGCTCATCGCGTGCATCGCCGCGGCACTGCTCGTGCTCGGCGGATGCACGAAGGCCGATCAGAGCTCGGCGGGCGGTCGTCATCCGTGGACGCGTCCGGGTCACCTCATCATCGGCACGGCCGGCGAAGAACCCGACACCCTCAACAAGCTCTTCGCCAATACCGACGCCGCCGATCAGGTCTCGCAATTCTTGTTCGAGCCGCTCTTTCGCTACGGGCCGAGCGGCGACTACGTCCCGGCCGCCGCGACGGTCGTGCCGACCCTGCAGAACGGCGGGATCGCCGCCGGCGGCACGACGATCACGCTCCACATTCGTCCGAACATGCAATGGTCGGACGGCGCGCCGTATGACGGGCGCGATCTCGTCTTCACCTGGAAGGCGGTGATGAATCCGCACAACAACACCCGGCTCACCACCGGCTGGGACGACATTGCCGCGATGGACCTGCGCGATCCGCAGACGGTCGTCGTCCACCGCAAGAAGCCGTACGGCGGCATCCTCGGGATCTTTGCGCTCGGCGGCGCCGGCTATCCACCCCTGCCGGCGCATCTGCTCGCGGCGCTGCCCGATCTCAACCACGCGCCGTTCAACGCCAAGCCCATCTCGTCGGGACCGTTCGTGCTGACGGCTTGGAATCACGGCTCGTCGCTCGAGTTCGCCGCGAATCCGCGCTACTGGCGCGGGAAGCCCGGCCTCGAGCGCATCACGTATCGCATCGTGCCCAACGCCGACACGCTGTTCAACGCACTGCGCACGCATGAGGTCGACGTGTTCGACAGCGTCACCGAGAACCAGATCGGGCAGTTGCCCGAGCTGACCGGCTATGCCGTCTCGAAGCATCTGACCGCGAACCTGCGGCGCTGGCAGTTCAACGCCGGCAAGCCGGTGCTGGCCGATCCGCGCGTGCGGCTGGCCGCGGCCGAGGCTGTCGACTGGGACCGCATCAACGCGACGACGTATCACGGCTACAACCAGCGCGCGGTCTCCGACGTCTTTCCGCTGTCGTGGGCGGCGCCGCACGGGATCACCGCACCCAAGCACGACCTCGCCGACGCCGCGCGCTTGCTCGACGCCGCCGGCTGGAAGCGCGGCACGAACGGCATGCGTTCGCGCGCCGGCGCACCGCTGGCGTTCAGCGTGTCGACCACGCCCTCGAAGCCCGCCAACGTGCAGGCCGAGCTGCAGATGCAGCAAGACCTGCGCGCGGTCGGAATCGACCTGGCCATCAAGAACTATCCAACCAGCTTGCTGTTCGCGCAGACCGGACCGATCTACACCGGCAAGTACGATAGCGAGTTCACGATCGAGACCGACGCGCCCGATCCCGACAACGAAGGGCTGTGGAGCGGGAAGTTCATCCCGCCGCACGGCGGTAATACCTCGTGGCTGAACGATCCGGTGCTCACCCAGACGAGTCACGACGCGAACCTGACCTTCGACCGCGCCGTGCGCCGCGCGCTCTACCAGCGCCAGGCCGAGCGCATTCGCGCGCTCACGCCGGCGGTTTTTCTGTACTGGCAGAATTCGTACGCGGCGGTCAACTCCGACCTGCGCAACTGGAAACCGGCGTCGTACATCTCGGACTACTGGAACTGCTGGGAATGGTCGCTTTGACGTGCTGCGGCTGATCGAACAGCCTGGGCACGACGCATTTCTGCGCTTCCGGCCGGCATCGCGCGCGGTCGTGTCCTGGAACACCACGGCACCGGCCGGAGCGCTGTCGCTCACCGCGCACCGCACCGACGCGACGACGTCCAAGCCGTTGCCGTACGTTCGCTGGTCGCCGCGCGAACGGCGCTCGCTCGACGGCGCCGATCCGACGACGCGGATCGCGGTCGACATCGTGCGTAGCGACGTGCCGATCGCCGCGATCGGCGTTGCCAGCAGCGTCGCGCTCGACGCGGTCGCCGTGAGCGTGCCGCCGGCGAACGAAACGCGGGCGCGCGAGCGAACCGCAACCATAACGCTCGACGTGCCGCAGCTCTCGCAATACTCGGCGGCGTATCCGAAAGAGCACGGTTGGTGCTCGGCGGCGTCGCTGGCGATGCTACTGCAATTCCACGGCGTCTCCGCCGACGTCCCGACCGTCGCGCGCGCGGTCTACGACGCATCCTACGAAGGGACCGGGAATTGGTCGTTCAACGCCGCCTATGCCGGAGCGCGCGGGCTGCGAAGCGTCATCGCCCACCTGCGCGGCATCGGTCACGTGGCGGCGTTCATCGACGCGGGGCTGCCGCTGGCCATCTCGATCTCGTGGACGAACGGCCAGTTGCCGGGTGCCCCGCTCGAGCACAGCGACGGTCATCTGCTCGTGGTGCGCGGCATCGATGCGACGCACGTCGCGGTCAACGACCCGGCACATCGGTCGGTCGCGACGCGCTACCCGCGCGCGGCGCTCGACGGGCTGTTTCAGGCCGCGGGCGGGGTCGCATATCTCATCGCGCCGCCGGGCCGCACCGCCGAGCTGGTCGCGCTGGCGAACGGCGACGACGGGTGAGGGGCGCGACGCAGCCCCAAGATCGTCTGGTCACCGCCGATCCGCTGCGCGACGTGCCGTTGCACGTCGTCCTGGTCGAGCCGGAGATTCCGCCCAACACCGGTAACGTGGCACGGCTGTGCGCCGCGACGGGCTGCGCGCTGCACCTCGTCGAGCCGCTCGGCTTTCGGATCGACGATCGCGCGCTCAAGCGAGCCGGACTCGACTATTGGGCCGCGCTCGACGTCGCACTCCATTCATCACTCGATGCAATGATGGCGACGTTTGCTTCCGATCGCCTCTGGCTCGCGACGACGCGCGCGTCACGCACCTACGCCGCGGCGGAGTTCCGGCGCGGCGACGCGCTGGTGTTCGGCAAGGAGACGGCGGGATTGCCGCAGTCGTTGCTCGACGCGTACCCCGAACGCACGCTGCGCATCCCGATGCGCCGCGGCGCGGTACGTTCGATCAACCTCTCGGCGGCGGTCGCAGTGCTGACCTATGCCGCGCTCGCCCAGCTCGGCTATCCCGGGTTGGATTGAGTCGCGACGTCGACCGGCGTGTCGGCGGCCGGCGTGAGGCCGCGGCGTTCGCCGGGAAGAGTGGTCGCGATCAGCGCGGCGATCACCGACAGCGCGCCCGCAGCGAGAATCGTCGCCGAGATTCCGTGTGCGTCGGCGATCGCGCCCATCGCCGGTGAGAACGCGCCGCCGAGCGAGACCGCCAGACCCAGCGTCACGCCCGAGGCGAGCCCCATGCGGTTGGGCAGATACTCTTGTCCGAGCACGACGAACGCCGACTGCGACGCGACGAACGCGAACCCGGTGACGAGCAGCAACGGGATCGCCAGCAGCAGATTACCGTTGTGGGTGAGCGCGACGAGCAGCCCGGTCAGCACGGCCGCTGCGGCGGTGGATCCGAACAAGACGATGCGCCGGCCGAAGCGGTCGGCGATCACCCCGCCCGACAACGTTCCGACGACGCCGGCCAGCAGAAAGCCGGTGAGCAACGCGTCGCCGACCGCCGGCGACCCGTGCAGCACTTCGACCACATAGACCGGGACGAACGCGACGAAGCCGAAGTACGCCATCGCGCGCACGGTGACGAACGCCGACAGCTTGCCGAACGCGAGCCAGTCCTCCGTGCCGCGTCCGGTGCGCGACGTCGCGTGGGCCGGGATGAACGTGCGCAACCGCCGCAGCTCGAGCAGCACGATGATCCCGATGACCGTCACCGGAATGCACGCGGCGAACGTTCCGGGCAATCCCCACGCCGCGATGACGGCGGTGGCAAAGATCGGTCCGATCGCAAAGCCGACGTTTCCGCCCGCGGCGAACCAGCGCATCCCGGTCGCCTTCTTCTCACCGGCGACGTAATTCGCGAAGCGCGCGGCTTCCGGATGAAACGACGCGACGCCGATGCCGCTGATCAGGGCGCCGATCCACATCAGCGGCAAGGTCGGCATGAAACCGACCAGCGCAACGCCGCTGCCGGCGAGCATCAACCCGACCGCGATCAGCCATGGCATCGAGCGGCGGTCGGCGAGGTAGCCGATCGCCGGCTGCAGCACCGACGACGAGATCGCTTGTGCCAGCACGAGGGTGCCGGCCTCGGTGTGGCTGATCCCGCGCCAGACGATCAGATAGGGGAGCAGCGCGGGGACGAAGCTCTGGTTGACGTCGTCGCTGACGTGCGCGATCGCGAGCAAGGCCATCGAGCGAGCGTCGAAACGGGACACCAGGCCATTCTCCCGCCGATGCGTGCACCTGCGCACGACAAAAGTCGATGGGTATCCGCGCGTCGAAGCGCCGGCATGGTGAGCTCCTCGTTGGCGGCGATCGGAAAACGCGTCGTCGCCTGCCGCCGCTGTCCCGAGCTGCGCGATTATTGCGCCGAGATCGGCCGGGTGAAGAAGCGCGCGCACCTCGGCGACGACTATTGGGCCAAGCCCGTTCCGGGCTGGGGCGACCCGAACGCGCGCGTCGTGTTGGTCGGGCTCGCACCGGGCGCACACGGCTCGAATCGCACCGGCCGCCCGTTCACCGGCGACGGGAGCGGCGAGTGGCTCTACCGCGCATTGCATCGCGCGGGCTTTGCCAGCCGTCCCGATGCGACGCATCGCGACGACGGACTGATGTTGCACGACGCGTACATCACCGCCGCGGTCCGTTGCGCACCACCGGCAAACAAACCGACGCCGCAGCAGCGCGCACGGTGTCTACCGTATCTGCGCGAGGAGTTCGCGGCACTCGACCACGCGCGCGTCATCGTGACGCTCGGCAGAATCGCCGACGACGCGATACACGCGCTGGTGAAAGAGTTCGGTCACTATCGCACGGCGCGCACGCCGTTCGCGCATCTTGCCCAGACCGAGGTCGAGCTGCCCTCCGGCCGCAGCAGGACGGTCCTTGCGTCCTATCACCCAAGCCGGCAGAACACGAACACCGGCGTGTTAACCGAGCCGATGCTCGACGCCGTCTTCACACGCGCACGCGTGCTGCGCGGTGATTAGGTCTGTGGTCCTATAAACCTCCAGGCTTGAACGGCCCATCGCCCGGGTATTCTGTGCGCACTCGTGCGTGGTGACGCGCATGTTCGCGCCGTCGCGAATTCCAACCGATCGCATAGGTATAGCCCGCGACTTCGCTGGGCATATTTTCGCGTACCATGAACTACCGCATCGACGACCGCGACCTGTCCGCCTTCCTGGTGTACGCGGCCCGTGAGCGGAGTCTGGATGCCTCGTTGCGGGCGGCGAATAAGTTCGGCCGCTCCGACGAGCACCGCAAGTCGATCGATGCTCTGCGCGAGCTCAACAAGAAGATGCTGTTCCGAGAGACGCGCCGCGACGTGCGCCCCCTCTAGATCGCCGTTTAGCTTCCGTCTCCAAAACAAGGGCGAGTCCACCGACTCGCCCTTGTTTTGTATTAGCGAGGCCCTAGACGTCGGTCAACTCGTGCCAACGGCGCCGCACATCCGCGCGGTCGAGTCCTGCTGGCTCGACGATCGTCACCAACGGCAGCCCGGACACATCGATGTTGCAACCTTGCCATCCCGCACGACGGGCGTTCAAGGACAAAGGCGTCCGCGCGATAACCCGTGTTTCATCGATGAGGGCGCCCGGGAGCGCATCGGCGTAAACGATTGTCGCGCGTCGTCGGTCAAACTCCACGAGAATGTGCGCGGGCATCCTCCCCTCGCGTACGGCTCGTAGCGTAGCGTCGTACGCCGCACCGATCAGTAAACGACCAAATCGGCCGTCCTTCGCCTTCAATTGATATGTCGCACCGCATGTCACACACGTAAAATCCGCAACAGGTGTATTAGGCGGTAATGGTGCTAGCGTATCTTGAGTACACCGCAAGCAATAGAGATTCATCTCTGCCCAAGTCTCGATCAATATACGAGCGACTTGCGAGCGATTTGTATATCCGTCCGCAAGAGACACATCGAATAGCGGGCTGAACACCGGTTGCGCGTCAAGGCGCTCATATTCTCCCGCTCCAAGAAAACGTAGCGCGCCTTGGTCGCGCAGAACTTGCAAACTCTGGCGTACCTTCGCCTCTACAAAGCGATTGGCAGGATACTGAGCCCGAAAGTCATCCGCGTGCTGCAAGATATCCGCGAGCCGAAACCGGCGCGGCTGCTTATCCACAACCGCCTGGACGAGCGTTTTCCAGGATCGACTGGCGCTTCTCATTCTTGACGAAGTTCTCCAGGACGAGTCGTAGCCCGAAAGGCCGCGAGCGCGCAGCTCAACTTCATGAGCCGAGGTGCGTCCGCAAAATCGAGGAACCATCGTCGCGAGGGCGTTGGGTGAAATCGTATCGTGTCGAAGTGACCGTAAATCCTCTCGGAGAGGGGACGTGTTCTGCACCTGGCTGTCAGGACTGGGGAAGAAGGCAAATTACGTTCCGCGACGTCTCTGCGTTCGCATGCGGGGACGCCCACCTGGTTGCGGCAGCTGGCGTTCTCGTTCGTCAGCGCGTGCATCCGAACGTCGTGCGCTTCCGTGTCGAACTCTATACCGTTCGGCATGAGCGGATAGAGACCGTCTTCGCGACTTCTGGCCAGATCGCCGGCCCCGGTGCACGCTAAGGCTTGCAAGGAACGCGCGTTTGGACTGGCGCCTTCAGCTTAGCTCGACGCGTATCGCGAGATCCTTGAGCGCTTGATCCGGGACGGTCGACGGCGCGTCCATCATGACGTCGCGGAAGGCCTGGTTCTTGGGGAACGCGAGGACTTCGCGGATGTTCGCTTCGCCGCATGCGATCATCGCGATGCGGTCGATGCCCAGTGCCATGCCGCCGTGCGGTGGCGCCCCGTACGCAAGCGCTTCCATGAAGAAGCCGAAGCGATCCTCGATCTGCTCGTCGCTCAGGCCCAGCCGCTTGAACACGCGGCGCTGGAACTCGACCGTGTGGTTGCGGATCGAGCCGCTGCCCAGCTCGTAGCCGTTGAGCACGAGATCGTAGTGCTGCGCGGTAATGGCGAGCGGATCGCTATCGAACAGTTCTTCTTGACCGGGTAGCGGCGCGGTGAACGGGTGGTGCGAAAACGTGATCTCACCGGTCTCCTCGTCGCGCTCGAACAGCGGGAACCCGAGCACCCAGCAGAAGGCGTACTCGTCCGGTTTGCGCAGGCCGAGCCGGCTGCCGATCTCGAGCCGCAAGTGTCCGGCCACCTCGGCGGCAGCGCGCGAGGCGTCGCCCACGAACAGGATCGCGTCGCCGTCCGACGCGCCGGTGCGTTCGCGCAACCGCGCGGCGAGCGCGTCGTTGACGAAGCGCGCGATCGAGCCCTTCACCCCGTCCGGCGCGAACGTAACGTACGCGAGCCCTTTCGCGCCGAACGTTTTCGCTAGCTCCGTCAAGGCGTCAAAGTCGCGTCGCGAGAGCGCTGCGCCGCCGGGCCAGCGCACGGCGATCACCCGGTTGGCCTCGTTCTCGGCCAATCCGGCGAACAAGCCGAATGCACCGCCGCGGAACAGATCGGCGACGTCGACGAGCTCGAGCGCGAAGCGCAGGTCGGGTTTATCGGAGCCGAATCGGCGCATCGCGTCGGCGTACGTCAGACGCGGCAGCGGATCGGGGATCGCCGCGCCGAGCGCGCGTTTCCAGACCACACGCATCGCGTCTTCCATGACCGCGAGGACGTCGTCTTGCTGCACGAAGCTCAGCTCGACGTCGAGCTGAGTGAACTCGGGCTGACGATCGGCGCGCGGATCCTCATCGCGGAAGCAGCGCGCGATCTGCATGTAGCGCCCGAGGCCGCCGATCATCAGGATCTGCTTGAGGATCTGCGGTGACTGCGGCAACGCGTAGAACGTACCGTGGTGAACCCGCGACGGAACGAGGTAGTCGCGCGCCCCTTCCGGCGTCGACTTGATGAGGTTCGGTGTCTCGATCTCGATGAAATCGTGATCGTCGAAGTAGTCGCGCATCGCCTTGACGATGCGATGACGCATGGTCAGATTGCGCTGCATGCGCGGCCGGCGCAGGTCGAGGTAGCGGTAGCGCAGCCGCACGTCTTCGCCGGGCTCTTCGTCGGCAGCGATCACGAACGGCGGCGTCTTCGATTCGTTGAGGATCTCGAGCTGCGCCGCCGGCACCTCGACCTCGCCGGTGACGAGCTTCGCGTTCTCGGTTCCGGCCGGACGGTGGCGCACCTGGCCGCGCACGCGCACGACGAACTCGCTGCGGAGCGTCTCCGCGCGCCGAAACACGTCGTCCATCGACGGATCGAAGGTCACCTGGGTGAGCCCGTCGCGGTCGCGCACGTCGATGAAGATCAACCCGCCGTGATCGCGGCGGCGATGGACCCAGCCGTTGAGCTCGACGTTCCGCCCGACGTCGGCGGCGGTCAGCTCTCCACAGGAAACGCGAGCGAACGAACTATCCACGAAGTGCGGCCTTGACTCCCGAAAGGTAGTGATATTGGTACGACAGCGTGCGCGCGAAGCCCGGTCGTTGCGCGCCGCGCTCGATCCACGCTTCGAGCGGCGGAACGTGCCGCACGACGTCGTGGAGTGCCAGTGACAACGGCGTCATCCCCAACCGGAGTTGCACGTCGAAGGCCGGATGTTTGCGGTAGAAACGCACCGTCGATTTGCCTGCCAGCTCGTACTTGCGCTGCTGCTCATCCCACGGCACCGGATGCCAGTGATAGTTGACCGCTCGGGGCTCGTATTCGATGGGAATGCGGGCCTGCTGCAACCGGTACCCGAGCTCGAGATCCTCGTGGCCGTAGCCGGTGAAGTCTTCGTCGAAGCGTCCGACGCGGTCGAGTTCGGCGCGCGGTGCCGAAGCGTTCCCGGTCAGGAAGTAGAGCCAGGACAGGCGTTTGTTCTTCTCGCCGTGCAGCGGCGCGCGCAGCGCACGATGGTCGCGCTTGCGCACGTAGTCGTCGTAGGAGTCGACCTGGACTTCCATCCCGACGACCGCGCGGATGCCCGGCCGGTCGTGATGCGCGAGATGGCGTGAGAGCAGATCGGGCGACGCGATGATATCCGCGTCGGTGAACAGCACGATCGGTGCCTGCGACGCCGCGATCCCGGCATTGCGCGCCGATGCGCGGCCCGTATACGCGCCCGGTACGTGACGCACGAACGCATGCTCCCGGGCGACGCCGGCGAGGTACTCGGCGGTGCCGTCGGTCGAGTTCGAGT
>Ga0182024_10016150_pt1 | contig 14193 bp, 10 predicted proteins | sample P32metaG_FD_120480 | JGI IMG/M metagenome (GOLD analysis project Ga0182024, IMG submission 120480) | Permafrost microbial communities from Stordalen Mire, Sweden - P3-2 metaG (Illumina Assembly) | ecosystem: Environmental > Terrestrial > Soil > Wetlands > Permafrost | place: Sweden: Stordalen... | reverse complement strand
CCAGTGCGGCGGCGACCAGGAAGATCGCGCGATACGACAGGAAATAACCGATGAGGCCCATGAGGCCGGCCGCCAGAACGCCTCCCGCCGATGCGAAACGCTGATTGCGTCCGAGGCGTTCGCCCAGCGCGGCGTGGCCGACGAGCCCAAGGCTGATGGCAGCGATCGCCAGCCCCAGAAACCCGCCGGTGATCCCTTGGAGAACCAGAGCGGCCAGCACCAGCGGGAAACTCGGCCAAATCGCGATGATGAGCGCGCCCGCCGCCACCATGACGGCACCCAGGGCGACCAGATTTCGCTTCGAGCGGACAGCATCGAGCAATTCCCCAGCAGGCAGTTGGGTCAGCAATCCGGCGAATCCCGCCGCCGTCAGCACGAAGCCGATGTTCTGTTGGGTCCATTTTTGTTGCGCCAGAAACACGGCGAGGTAGGGGCCGAAGCCCGACAGCGCTCCGGCGAGAAGCAGATTGACGGCATCGAGGCTGCGTAGGCTGGCACGGGAAGGCGAAGCTTCAACTGCATTCGATGGAGCACCAGCCGAATTCAAAGTCACAGCCATGGCTCAGCCTCCGGTCGGAGCAGGAACTCGGCCTCACCGGTCCGCCATGCTTCCGGACAGCGCCATGCTCATCCTCTCGACCGCGTCGGGCTTGCCCTTGAGCACCTCGAAATCGGTGTCCTTGCCGTCCCGCCAGAAGCGGATATCGAAGCGCCGCCGCCCCAGCCGCAGATCCATCAGCGTCACATCCGGCAGCCAATCGGGCAGCGCAGGATCCACATAGAGCTTGCCGCGCGGTGCATCCTGCTGCAACCCAAGCATCGCCTGCAGGAGCATGAATGGGGTCCCCGCCGCCCATGCCTGCGGCACGTTTGCGCCCAGATACTGCACCGGGAAATTTGTGGGATCGCGTTGCAGCCCGCCAAACAGTTCCGGCAACTGGTTCAGCAGGAAGTGGCTCGCGGCGCGGCTGATGTCACGCGCCACCGCCGCCGCCTCGGCGGCAAACCCGTAGCGCCGCATCCCCAGCGCGATCAGCGAGTTGTCGTGCGGCCAGACGGCCCCCGTTTGATAGTTGTATGGATTGAACGAGACATGGTCCGCTGAGAGCGTGCGAATGCCCCACCCGCTCGACATGTCGGCCTGCATCAGCCGTTTCACGACTTTTTCGGCACGCTCGGGCGCAATGATGCCCGACCACAGGCACTGCCCGACGTTGGACACGACCGAAAGCACCTTCTTTTTCTCGCCGTCCAATGCGTAGGCATAGAAGCCGGATTTCTCATCCCAGAAGGCCTCGTTGAATTTCGTGAACAGCGCCGCCGCCTTCTTGCGCAGAGCGTTGGCCCGGCGGCTGTTGCCGAGCTCGTCGTAGATCTCGGCCATGCGTAGCCAGGCGTCGTAGACGTAGCCCTGCAATTCGCAAAGCGCTTTCGGTCCGCGAACCAGCGTCCCATCCGGATACATCACGGCATCCCCGGAATCCTTCCATGACATGTTCTCGTAACCGGCCGTGGAGCGCGTCTGGTATTCCTGGAAGCCGTCGCCGTCGCGATCGCCATATTGGTCTATCCAGGTCAGGCACGCCTCGGCAGCCGGCAAATGCCCCTCGATCAATGCGCGGTCGCCGGTGGCCCGCCACGCCGCATGGAGCGCCACGAGATACAATGGTGTCGCGTCGGCGGTGCCGTAATAGGGCGTATGCGGGATCGCCTTGAAATGGGCGAGCTCGCCATAGCGCAGCTCATGCAGGATCTTGCCCGGTTCGGCGTCGCGATAGTCGTCGCGTGCTTTCGCTTGAAGTTGCCCCAGAATCTCCAGCGCCCCGCGGGCGAATTCTGGATAGACGATCATCGCCTGCAAGGAGACGATCAGCGTATCCCGGCCGAACAGCGCCACGAACCACGGCAGCCCGGCGGCGGGCACGAACACCATGTGGTCGGTGCCCTTCAGCGGCAGCCGAAGGGCGGCCATGTCCTGCACGCCCTGACTGTAGCAACGATAGAATTCTTCGTTGCTGGTGCGGATCTTCAGCACCGTGCGCTGCCACTTGTCCATCTTGCCGGCATTATCCGATGTCGCGCTGAATTGGGTGCATTCCCGCGGCGCCCGCATCCGCTCCTCACCGTCCATGAGGTCGTAGATCAGACAGCGATGCCAGGTTTGGCCGGCCTTCAGGGTGATGTCGAAGCTGAGCCGCCCGTTGGTGTTCACCGTCGGCTCGCCGTCGCCGTCGCCGGTGCGGATGATCAACCTGCGACAGAAATCCTTGTTGCGATAGGTGACGCGCAGTATCTGCCGCTTATTGGACCATGACGTGGCGATGCGTCCGCGCCGCACGATTTGGTCGCTCTTCACCTCGAAGATATCGGCGAAATCCGCGCGGACCACGATCTCCAGGTTGAAGCGAACCGGACCCCGGCTGTTGTTGGTGATCTCGATATCCTCGTGCAGTCCGCCATTTATGTGGCGGCCGATCACCAGTCCCAGCGTGCGGGCCGCGATCGGCCCGTCCTCGGTCATGAAGGTGCGGTTGGTCTGGAAGATGCGCGCCGCATGGTAGGCAATGGCGCCGCCGTTGAGCAGATCCCACGACTCGCCATTGGCATAGATCGCCCAGGCGCTGATCATCCTTGTGTCGCGGAAATACAGCCCGTGCTGGCTGGGCCAGCGCACCTGCCCGTCAGTTGCGGTCACCAGCACGGTCTGCCCCTGATGGATTGCGATTTGCGCGGGGCCAACTTGAACCTTGAACGCCATGTCGAGCTTGTTCACGCCGCGGGTTCGGACCGCCCCAGCGGCGGTGGCCTGGCCGGCGAAGCCTCCTTGAGCATGCCCAGCGACGACAAGATCCGCGTCACGATCTCGCGCGGCTCCGGCGCGATCGAGGCGATGATCGGGGCTTCGTCGGGTCCCGGCTCCTCGAGCGCTTCAAATTGACTGTGCAGCAGGCTCGACGGCATGAAATGCTCGTGACGGGTGGCGATGCGGCGCGCGATCAGCGTCTCGTCGCCCTTGAGATAAATCAGACGGACGTCCGCGCGGCTGCCGATCAGGACATCGCGGTAGCGGCGCTTGAGTGCCGAGCAGGCAACGACCGCATGCTCGCGGGAGCGGCGGGTGTCGTCGATCCAGGCGGCGACCGCTTCAAGCCAGGGCCCGCGATCGTCGTCGGTCAGCGGAATGCCGTTGTGCATCTTGTCCACGTTCGAGGCTGGATGAAGCCAGTCGGCATCTTCGAATTCCCAGTGCAGACGCCGCGCCAGAAGCGCTCCGATGGTCGACTTCCCGCTGCCGGATACGCCCATGACGATCATCACCGCGGGCGCCGGAAACGACCTCTTTTCGGTGTGCCGGTGGTCGGTGGCCATCATCCTGCTCCTTCCGGTGACGCGGCGCGATCCAGGAACCAGTGCAGATGCCCGATCGGTCGCACCATGCCGGCCGGGAGCTCCCGATCTCCGGCTCGGGCGCGCGCCACCACGTCGCGTTTTCCCGCCCCCGCCGCCAGGAAAGCGACGTCGCGACTGCTGTCGAGCGCCGGATACGTAAGGGTGATGCGCGGCTGCGATTTTTCCCCGATGGTCGCGACCGCCCATCGCCGCGTCTCGCGCAGCGCCGGTTGCCCGGGAAACAGCGAGGCGGTGTGTCCGTTGTCTCCGATTCCGAGCAACGTCACCTCGAACAGAGGCCGGTCGGGGGCAAGGATGTCGCTGCCGTGGTATCGCTTCAATGTCGCTTCGTACGCGTCGGCCGCCTGCTCTGGCGACACGCCCTCCGTCGGGATCGGGTGAATGTTGCCGGCGGGAACCGGCACGCGCGAAAGCAGCGCCTCGCGCGCCATCCGATAGTTGCTGGCGGGATCGTCATGGGGAACGAAGCGTTCGTCGCCCCAGAACCAATGGACGCGGGGCCATGGAAATCGCGACGCCAGTGCCGGCGTCGCAAGCCACTCGTACATCCGCCGCGGGGTCGAGCCGCCGGACAGGCAGACCGAGAATGGGCCGCTGCTCGCCTGCGCAAGCCCGCACAGCCATTCGGCGACACTCTGCGCCAAGACTTCCGCGTTCTCGAAGACCCGCTCGCTCGTGTCCGTGATGGTCATTGCGCGACAGCCATTGTTCGCAACGCGCTATTCCGAATTCGACCGATCGCGGCCGCGTAGGCGGGCGAACCGAAGATGGCCGAACCGGTGACGATCGCGATCACGATCGGCTTCATCGTGCCTCCGCCAGGGTTGAGGGCGCGCGGCGCAGGATGAATTCCTCGATGGCCTTGGCAAAGCCTTCGTCATCATAGGACGCGGTCACCTTGTCGGCCTGCGCCTGCACCTCCGGGCTGGCGTTCCCCATCGCGATGCCGAGGCCGCTGCTGCGGAACATCAATACGTCGTTGGGCATGTCCCCGATGGTGGCGATCTCGCCGACAGGGACCGACAGTAGCCTCGACAAGGTCTTGACGACGGTTCCCTTGTTGGCGTCCGGGTGGGTGATGTCGAGATAATAGGGTTGCGAGCGGGCCGCCGAGGCGCGGTTGCCGAGCGCCTGCTGGGCATCCTTCTCGCAGCGCGCCACCAGGTCGTGGTCGTCGCTCACGCCGACGATCTTCACGGCGCTGTCGAGCGCCTGGTCGAAATTCTCGACCACCGTCGGGGCGAATTTGACGGTCCACTCCTCCCGCGCCACATGCGGCGCATCGGGATCGCGGACGAGCCAATCGTTGCCGCTATAAACCCAAGCATCCATGCCGTGATCGAGGATCACCTGAAGGGCACCCCTCGCGACGTCGCCGGCGAGCACATGCTGCTCCAGCACGGTCATGTCGGGCTTGACCAGGATGCCGCCGTTGAACCCCGCCACCGGGGTGCGCAGCGCCAGCGGATCGATCAGCATCGACATGCCGCGCGGCGGCCGGCCGCTGGTGATGGCAAATTGGATGTCCGCCGCCCGCAGCGCCTTCACGGCGGCTACGGCGCGCGACGTCAGCACTTTCTCCGCCGTCACCAGCGTACCGTCGACGTCGGCCAGAACGAGCGAGATTTTCGACGGAGCGCGTGCGGACACTACCATGCGCAGGCTCCTGTCCCGGCGGCTCCAGCCGGCGCCTTCGAACGATCGCCGCCCAGGATGAACCGCTCGATTGCGTTGGCGAAGCCCTCCTCGCGATTGGTGTCGGTCACGAAATCGGCTGCCTCCTGCACCTGCGGGCTGGCATTGCCCATCGCGATGCTGAGACCGCTTCGCTCGAACATAGCGACATCGTTGCCCCCGTCGCCGACGACGGCAATCTCCGCCGGCGGAACCGCCAGCAGCGTCGCCAGGGCCGACAGCGCGACGCCCTTGTTGGCAAGCGGGTGGGTGATGTCGAGGTAGTAAGGCTGCGAACGCACGACCGACGCTTGACCTGCGAGCGCGCTGCGCACATCGCGCTCGCAGCGGCCAAGCAGTTCGAAATCCGCGCTGACGCCGACAATCTTGGCGGCGGCGTCGAGAGCCGATCCGAAATCCTCGACGACTGTCGGCTGGAACCCGACCGTGCGCTCCTCCAACCCGACATAGGGCTCGTCGCAATCGCGCACCAGCCAGTCCGGCCCGGCGAAGATCCAGGACTGTGCCCCGCGTGCGCTCAGCATGTCGACCGCGCGCCGGCCGACGTGAGACGGCAGAACATGCGCGGTGATCACGGAAAGATCGGGCCTCGCGATCACGCCGCCATTGAAACATCCAAACGGTGTCCGGATCTCGAGCGGATCGAGCAGCATGCGCACGCCGCGCGGCGGCCGGCTGCTGATGATGGTGAAAATCATGCCGCGCGCATGGAGCTTCGCGACGGCCTGCCGGGCGCGCGGGGTCAATCGCTTGTCGTCCGTCACCAACGTCCCATCGACATCCGAGACCACAGCCGTGATTGTCGTCGATGGAAGTCGAGGAGGGGTCATGACGATCTTCCGGCGGCTGGACCCTCGATGGGGCGCCAGCGTCTGCCGCCGCGCGCCAGAAGCGCGTCCCCCTCGCTCGGTCCCGCGCTTCCCGACGGATAGATCGGCAGGTTTCCAGGATCCTCCCAGGCGTCGAGCACCGGCTGCACGATGCGCCATGCGTGCTCCACGATGTCGGCGCGCATGAACAAGGTCTGATCGCCGATCATGACATCGTACAGCAGGGTCTCGTATCCGACATTGGGCTCCTTGGGGAACCAGTCTTGGTAGCGGAAATCCATTTTGACGGCGGCGAGATCAACGACCGGTCCAGGGCGCTTGACTTCAAACTGCAAGGAAATCCCCGCATCGGGCGCGATGCGCAGCACCAGCCAGTTGGGCCGCAGGGCGTCGACCGGCGTGTCCTGGAATGCCGCATAGGGCGCTTGCTTGAAGCGGATCGCGATCTCGGTATTCCGCTGCGACAGGTGCTTGCCGGTTCGGATGTAGAAGGGCACGCCAGCCCAGCGCCAATTGTCGATTTCGAGCTGCATGGCCACATAGGTCTCGATGCTCGAGCCCGGCGCCACGTCGGGCTCCTGCCGATACGGCTTCACCTCTTTGCCGAGCATCGTGCCGGCACCGTACTGGCCGCGCACCGCCCGTGCCGGCGTGACCGCCGGCATGGCGGCCAACACCTCCGCTTTGCGCGAACGGATTGCCGCGGCGTCGAAGCCGGTCGGAGGCTCCATGGCCACCATCGAAAGCAGCGAGAGCATATGATTCGGGACCATGTCGCGCAGCGCGCCCGTCGCTTCGTAGAATTTGCCGCGCTGCTCGACGCCCACCGTCTCCGCCGCCGTGATCTGCACGTGATCGATCCGGTCCCGGTTCCAGATCGGTTCGAACAGCCCATTGGCGAAGCGGAACGCCGTTATGCTCTGGACCGTGTCCTTTCCCAGGAAGTGGTCGATCCGGAAGATCTGGTCCTCGCGCAGCGTGCGCAGGATGCGGGCATCGAGCTCGCGCGCGGAGTCCAGGCTATGGCCGAACGGCTTCTCGATCACCACGCGGCGCCAGAACCGAGGCTTGCCGTCCTGGTCTTCGTGCTGATCGGTGAGCTTCGCCTTGCCGAGTTGCTCCACCACGGTGCCGAAGAGCCGATCAGCGATCGCAAGGTAGAAGAGGACGTTACCGCGGGTTCCCTGGGCCTTTTCGGCCTGCTCGAGCGTGGCGCGCAACTTGTCGTACAGATCGAGATCTGTCAGGTCGCCCCGCACATAGACCATTTTTTGCGCCAGCCGCGTCCACGCCGTCTCGTCGATCTCGTCGATATCGAACTCCGCGGCGGCGTTTCCGACAAAGCTCTTCAGCATGCCGTGAAGCTGCTCGCCCCAGCTCTTCGCCGTCTCATCGGTTCGGGCCACGCCGATCAGCGCGAATTGGTCCGGAAGCACTTTGGTGCGAAGAAGATTATAGAGCGCCGGCACGACCAGGCGCTTGGTCAGATCGCCGGTCGCTCCGAAGATCACCATGGCGCAGGGATCGGCCGGCTTGGCCTGCCGCCGCGGCGGGCACGCAATCAGCTGCGTGGCATCCGGTATCCGAGTGGTGCGGTCATCCATGGTGCTACTCGGCGGCGTGCTGGGTCGCGGAGCGGGTCGGAGATCCTTTTGCCGTGGCTTCGGGGTCGGTCGGCTCTTTGCCCTCGATGTGGCCGCCGAAGCCGAAGCGCATGGCCGAGAGCATCTTTTCGCCGAAGGTGTGCTCCTGCCGGGAGCGGAAGCGCGCGAACAGCGCCGTGGCGAGGACGTCGGCCGGAACCGCCTCCTCGATTGCTGCCTCGATGGTCCAGCGACCCTCGCCCGAATCCTGCACGAATCCGGAGAAGCTCTCGAGCTGGGGATCCTTGGCCAGCGCGGCGGCCGCAAGATCGAGCAGCCAGGACGATATCACGCTGCCGCGCCGCCAAACCTCCGCGATATCCGCCATGTTCAGCGCAAAGCGCTCATCCTCGGGCAGATCCGCGGAGTCCTTGTTGCGCAATATGTCGAAGCCCTCGGCGAAAGCTTGCATCATTCCGTACTCGATGCCGTTATGCACCATCTTGACGAAGTGGCCGGCGCCGGAAGGGCCGGCGTGGATATAACCGCGCTCGGCGCGGGAATCGCGTTTCTCGCGGCCCGGCGTGCGCGGGATATCGCCCAGCCCCGGCGCGAGCGTCGAGAAGATCGGGTCGAGATGATCGATTGCGTCCTCCGGACCGCCGATCATCATGCAATAGCCGCGGTCGATGCCCCAGACGCCGCCGGAGGTGCCGCAATCGACGTAGCGGATGCCCTTCGCCCGCAACAGCTTGGCCCGCCTGATGTCGTCCTTGTAGAAGGAATTGCCGCCGTCGATGATGATGTCGCCCTGCTCGAGCAGTGCGCCCAGCTGCGTGACCGTGCCTTCGGTGATCTCGCCCGCCGGCAACATCACCCAGACGGCCCGCGGCCGGTCGAGATGGGCGACGAGTTGCTTGAGATCCGCGCCGCCCGTCACCCGCTCGCCCACCAGCGCCTTGATGGCCGCCGGGTTCTGGTCGAACACCACGCATTGATGGCCCTGGCGCGCCAAGCGCCGGACCATGTTGCCGCCCATCTTGCCCAGTCCGATAATGCCGATCTGCATTCGTCTTCTCCACAATCTCAACCGAGCGCTTCCCGAACGGCGTTCTTGAGCGACGTCAGCCCCGCGGCGACATGCGGGCCGAGATGGATGCGCAGCACGCGCCGGTCGCGTTCGGCCAGGACATCGAGATCGCCGCGCGCTTGCGCGGCCTTGACGACGCCGAAGGTGTAGCGCTGGCCCGGCACCTGGAGATCGGCGGCGTCGTCGCAGGTGATCTGCAGGAACACGCCGGTGTTGGGGCCGCCTTTGTAGGCCTGTCCGGTCGAATGAAGGAATCGTGGTCCAAAGCCGAGACAGGTGGCGACCCGCTTGCGATCGCGGATCAGGACCCGAATATCCTGCAGCGCGTCGCGATGGCGGGCGTTGCGTTCGACATAGGCGAGGAGCGCGCAATAGTCGCCCTCGTGGATGCGCCCGAAATGCGCCGCCAGGCATTCCGCCAGCGTGCCGGCCTTTTCGATCGCCTTGCGGTTTTTCTCGTCGGCAAACACCGTCAGCCCGTCAGCCTCGAACAGCGCCGCTTCCGGCGGGAGTTGTCCCGACCGCTCATATGCGCTGGTGAGCTCGCGCGTCTTGTTCTTGCTGGCTTCGACGTCCGGTTGATCGAACGGATCGATGCCGAGAAGTGAACCCGCAACCGCCGTGGCGAGCTCCCAGCGGAAGAATTCCTGGCCGACATGATAGCGGTCGGTGACGGCGATATGCACCACCGGGTGTCCGGCGCGCTCGATCTGCGCCACCAGCTCATCCTGCCGGGCATCCGTCTCGCCGGTCAGCCGCAGATACACGAACAGCCGGTCCAGCCCGTAGACCTGGGGGGAACCGAGCGGCTCGGCATCGACCGGGATCAGGCCCTTGCCGTGCTTGCCGGTCGATTCTGCCAACAGTTGCTCGAGCCAGGCGCCGAAATCCGCGATGCCGGGCGAAGCCACGATGGTGACCTTGTCGCGGCCCGACTTTCCCAGCACGCCCAGGATGGTCCCCAGCACGATGCCCGGATTGTCGGCGGGCGGAACACTGGCCGCGCACGAGCGCGTCATCTTCTGCGTCTCTTTCAGCAGCCGGGCGACGTCCAGGCCCATGCCGGCCGCGGGCACCAAGCCGAAGTCCGACAGCACCGAATAGCGTCCGCCGATGCTGGGAATCCCATGCACGATGTGCCGGAACTTGTCACGCTCGGCGATCTTCTCCAGCTGCGATCCCGGATCGGTGATGGCGATGAAGCGCGCTCCGACGTCCTGCGTGCCGAGCGCCCGCTTGGCGCATTCGAAGAAATACTGCTTCAGGATATTCGGTTCGAGCGTGCTGCCGGACTTGCTCGATACGATGAACAGGGTGCGGGCGGGGTCGATCTGGCCCTCTACCGTGCGGATCTGGGCCGGATCGGTGGAATCGAGCACCAGCAGGACAGGGCGCCCGTCTTGACGGCCGAACGTTTGCGCGAACACCTCCGGCCCGAGGCTCGATCCCCCCATGCCGAGAAGGACGATGTGGGTGAAGCTCTGCTGCCGGATATCCTCGGCAAGGCCCGAAAGAGCATCGATGTGCTTGCGCTCTGCCTCGGCAATGCCGAGCCATCCCAGCCAGTTTGCTTCATCGCCCGAGGTCCAGAGGCTGGGATCGCCGCCCCACAGCCGGCGTCCCTTGGCATCGTGCCGCCACGATTCGAGCGACATGGTGACCGCCTTTTCGAGCTCCGGCGCCAGCTTGCAGGCTTGGGCGTCGAGCTGATCGCCCAGGCGCACAGCGCGCTTGCGCGCTACCGCGCCGAGCAGCTTGTCGAACGCGTCGGCGAACAGTTGCACGCCTTCTTCCACCAGCTTTGCGGTCACCGCGTCGATCGAGATGCCCGACCGTTCGAGCGTCGCCATCGTCTGCTTGGCCTGATCGACATTCTCCTCGAGGCTTGGCCGTACTTTGCCGTGATCGCGAAACGCGTCCATGGTAGCGGGCGGCAGCGTGTTGACGGTGTCGGGGGCGATCAGCTCCTCGACGTAGAGCACGTCGCTGTAGGCCGGGTTCTTCGTGCCGGTGCTCGCCCATAAGAGCCGCTGCACCTGCGCGCCCTTGCCACGCAGCTTCTCCCAACGCGGGCCGGCAAACAGCCGCTTGTAGCGTTGATAGGCGAGCTTCGCGTTGGCGATGGCGACCTTGCCGCGCAGCTCGTTGAGCGCGCCATGCTGCTCAGCACGATCGGGCTCGCGGGTGCGCTCCTCGATGAGCGCGTCGACCGCGACGTCGATCCGGCTCACGAAGAAGCTGGCGACGCTGGCGACCTTGGCGGGGTCGCCGCCGTTCGCCACGAGCTGCTCAAGACCCGCCAGATAGGCCTCGACCACCTCCTCATAGACCTGCTGGGAGAATAAGAGCGTAATATTGACGTTGATGCCCTCGCCAATGAGCCGGCGGATCGCCGGCAGACCCGCTTTGGTGCCCGGCACCTTGATCATCAGGTTATCGCGGCCGACTGACTGATGCAGCCGCCGTGCTTCGGCGACCGTGGCCTCGGTGTCCATCGCCAGATAGGGAGACACCTCCAGGCTGACATAGCCGTCCCGCCGCTTGGTTGCCTCATAGACCGGGCGCAGCGTCTCCGCCGCATGCCGGATATCTTCGATCGCGAGCCGCTCGTAGAGCGCCATGACATCGCAGTCGCCTTGCGTTTCGAGCGTGTTCAACGATTGATCGTAATCGGCGCTGCCGGCGATGGCCTTTTCGAATATGGATGGATTGGAGGTCACGCCGGTCAGCCGGTCGCGCTCGACCAGCCGCTTGAGCCCGCCCTCCGCCAAGAATCGCCGGGAGAGGAAGTCGAGCCACACCGCCTGTCCGCAATCGTGCAGGCGCTCGAGCGGATTTGCGGCTGTCTTCGCTTGGCGCTGTGCTGTCATGCTCACGTATTTCCCTTTTGGCTCGCGATCTGATCCTTCGCCGCCGCAACCACGTGCGCCGCCGTGAATCCGAACTTCGCGAGCAGATCCTTGAGCGGCGCCGAGGCGCCGAATGACGTCATGCCCAGCCGCGTCCCGGTTGCGCCGACGTAGCGATCCCAGCCGATCACCGAGCCCATTTCGACCGATACGCGCGCCTTGATGGCGGGCGGGAGAACGCTATCGCGGTAGGCCGGGGTCTGCTGCTCGAACAGCTCCCACGACGGCATGCTGACCACGCGCGCCGCGATGCCCTCCCGCTTGAGCTCCTCATGGGCACTGATGCAGAGTGCAACCTCGCTGCCGGTGCCGATCAGGAGCACCGCAGGCTCGCGTTCCGGGACGTCAGCCAGAACATAGGCTCCGCGGCCTACTCCGGAGGCCGCGGCGTAGCGGGTGCGGTCGAACGTCGGGAGCGCCTGGCGGGTCAGCACCAGGCATGCGGGCCGATTCTCGAGCCCGATGACCACGCGCCACGCCTCGACGACCTCGTTGGCGTCGCCGGGGCGCAAGGTGATGAGCCCCGGAATGCTGCGCAGCGCGGTGAGCTGCTCGATCGGCTGATGGGTCGGGCCGTCCTCACCCAAGCCGATCGAATCGTGCGTGAATACATAGATGACCGGCAGCTCCATCAGGGCGCAAAGACGGGTGGGCGGCTTCATGTAGTCGGAAAAGATGAGGAAGCTTGATCCATAAGCGCGAAGCTTGGACAGAGCGAGCCCGTTCAGGATCGCTCCCATGGCGTGCTCGCGGATCCCGAAATGCAGATTCCGCCCGCCGGGATTGTCCGCCTCCAGATCGCCCGCGCCCTCGAAATTCAGGCGCGTCTTGGTCGACGGCGCGAGATCGGCCGCACCGCCGACCAGCCAAGGATAATGTGCCGCAATAGCGTTCAAGACCTTGGCCGAGGAATCGCGGCTGGCGAGTCCTTTAGCGTCAGCGCCGAATGCCGGCAGGTCGGCATCCCAACCATCGGGCAGGGCCTGCGTCTGCATCCGCTGGAGTCGGTCGGCAAGATCGGGGTACTGGCTGCGGTAGGATGCGGACAGCTTGATCCAGGCCTCGTGCAGCTGGCGGCCGCGCCGGCCGAGGCCATCCTGGAAATGCTCGCGCACGCCGTCAGGCACCAGAAATTTGGCGTCCTCGGGCCAGCCGTAGTTGCGTTTGGCGAGGCGGACCTCCTCCTCGCCGAGCGGCTCGCCATGGGCCGCGCTGGTGTCCTGCTTGTGCGGCGCCCCATAACCGATATGGCTTTCGACGATGATCAGGGTCGGCACATCGTGAGTACGCCGGAAGCTCTCGAGTGCCTGAGCCAACCGCGCGCCGTCGTTGGCATCGCCAACATGCTCCACATTCCAGCCATAAGCGAGGAAACGCGCCGCAACATTCTCGCTGAAAGCCAGATCGGTGTGCCCCTCGATGGTTATCCGGTTGCTGTCGTAGATCCAGCACAGATTACCGAGCATCTGGTGACCCGCGAACGAAGCCGCCTCGCTTGAAACTCCTTCCATCATGTCGCCGTCGCCGCAAATGGCATAAACGTCGTAGTCAAACATCGCAAAGCCCGGACGGTTGAAATGCTGAGCCAACCAGCGTCCGGCGAGCGCCATGCCGACGCTATTGCCGCAGCCTTGCCCAAGCGGGCCGGTTGTCGTCTCGACGCCCGCGGTCGAGCGGTATTCGGGATGTCCGGGGCATTTGCTGCCAAGCTGCCGGAACCGCTTGATATCCTCGAGCGTGACCGCGAGTTCACCATCAGGCTCGTGCACGCCACTGAGGTGGAGCAGCGCATAAAGCATCATCGAGGCATGGCCATTGGACAGCACGAAGCGATCTCGATTGGGCCAGGCTGGATCCTCAGGATCGAAGCGCAGAAAGCTTTGCCAAAGCGTATAGGCCACCGGCGCCAACGCCATTGGTGTGCCGGGATGTCCGGATTTGGCCTGTTGCACGGCGTCCATCGCGAGCGTGCGGATGGTATTGATGCAAAGTTGATCGATCAGTCCGCCCGGCTCCGCTGCGGCCGCGGTTTCGACGGCTTGAACCGTCGTGGATTTGGCTTTTGCTGGCACTGGTGGCTTCTCTCGATCTTTGCAGCTCTGCGGCGGTTGATGGATAGAGAAACCCCGTTCTTAAAGCCGGTCCCGGCGTAGAGGTTCCAATTCGGTGATCGCCAAATTCCGCCGTCCCGTTCAAGAATTGGTGATGACGCTCGCGACCTGTCCCGGCGGCCCTCCGGCAGAGGTGACGCCGGCACGGAATCGATTGTCGGCTATGCGACGCTCAGCACTGCCCGGATCGGGCATGAATTACTCGCCAAGGGGCACCCACGCAATATGCCCGACCCGCTGCCGGGACAGCTCGCGATACATAAGACCCGTCAGGGTCATCGCAACGCTCGCTCGCTCTTTCTTTTCGCATCGCGCCACCGCGTGCTTCGCGCAAGGTCGGGAGCTTCGCGGTGCTCACGCATAGCCAAAGATCGGAGCCAACAGCTGTGCGCGGCGGGCGAGCAACCTCCGGAACCCGTGGCCCACCGCTGCGTTGTCCACGAGACAACTGCAAAGTGGAGATCATGATGGATCGCGAACACGTGAAGGGCGCGGCCGACAAAGTGAAGGGCGCCATAAAGGACACCGCCGGCAAGATGATGGGCGACAAGAAGCTGGAGAGTG
>Ga0182024_10016149_pt1 | contig 14194 bp, 13 predicted proteins | sample P32metaG_FD_120480 | JGI IMG/M metagenome (GOLD analysis project Ga0182024, IMG submission 120480) | Permafrost microbial communities from Stordalen Mire, Sweden - P3-2 metaG (Illumina Assembly) | ecosystem: Environmental > Terrestrial > Soil > Wetlands > Permafrost | place: Sweden: Stordalen... | reverse complement strand
TGGCTCGGTAACTTCCGGCGCTTGGTCGTGCGCTACGACCGCTCGCTCACGATCTATGGCGCCTTCTTTCATATCGCCTGCTTCATGATCGTCTTGCGGAGGGTTGTGCAATAGCTTCTAGGAATATGCTCCACCGTCTGCCAGTCAGGCTTATTGGACTCAATCCAATCAGTGAATCTTCGGTGGCGCAAGTGCGATGCCTCACCAGGAGAATCTTCATTGTCCGAATAGATGATTACAAAATGATCGGCTGCTTCGAACAGGGAACGCATGTATTGCTCATAGATATCGTCTTCGACGAGGTGGTAGATGACATCAAGCGAGAGAGCTAAGTCTCCCCGTTCAAAATGTGCACAACTTATATCGGATACCAAAAATCTCTTTGATGGATCGTGCTGAAAGAGTTTGTGGCATTGCTTCACCACCGTAGGTGAAATGTCAATTCCAACGTATTCAGGATATCTTGATAGCGATAGCTGGTGCCCGTCACCGCATCCGAATTCAATAACGGACCTGATTTCATGCTTAACGACGAAGTCGTTGAGCAGCTCTGCCTTAAACTCCGCTAAATGTCCGTAGGACCCGGAGCCCGAATTCCCCCCGCTGGCATATCGAGCTTCCCAATAATCCGGAGAACGGAATCGGGTGAAGCGAGAGCGAAGCCGACGCGCTGCTCTCCAGAGCCCGCGAGCGCTAGGTCCAACAATGGGTATTCGCTTTATCGTTTCTTTTGCTGTCACCTTCAACCCCCATTTGAATTTCATGACTGCGGAGAATCTTGGCGGAAAATCGAAATTCCCGCAAACCTCACGCGGTGTCAATCGCGGCATTCGTTACTTTAGCAGTTTGTTGAAAAACTCTTTCGGGTTGCCATTTTGAGGCGCGATGCGACATGGAAACTCACTTTTTGTTGGCTTTTGGCGAGGAGGAATTCCTTGCTCCGCTTGCAATGACAGGTTCAGAAGCCTTTTTCAACAAGCTGTTAGAAGTGATGGTCGCAGGGGCGCGAAATCTCAGCATGGGCTGCTCGACAAACCGATACGAGACGTATGCGGCTGCAAACGTCAACACGAGTCGAACCGACATGTAGTTCAGCGGCCCGTCGAACACCAAGAAAGGCTGTTGCCAAAGATACAGGGAGTAGCTAAGCAATCCCATCCACACGAGCGGCCGGCTGTTCAGGAACGGATCCTTGCGCTCAATGGCCGCGCTCGTGCCAAGGGCGATTAAACAGGGCACAAGACCCCAGAGCAAAACGAAATGCGTTCTGTATAGAACGCCAGCGATGCAGACTGTGACCAAACAAAGAGTCAGGAAGGAAGTCGTTGAAACGAGGTATCGCTTCACGACCTCCCGCAAGCGGTCTTGGTAGAATGCGAGCAAGCATCCGGCCGCCAGGGAATCCGCGATAGCGGGCGCGCAGTAGCTGTAGTCCGCATATCCGGTGTCCATCAGTGCGACGCGAATAAGCGGGCATACCGCCATCATGACCCAGCAATAACGCCTGGCATTCCGCAGGCCAGTGGCAAAAACCAATGGCCACAAAAAAATAAAACTGTTCCTCGACAGACAAAGACCAAAGATGCTGGAGAGGGAGGTATGCGTGACGGAAAAAATACGACGTCGTGAACGTCAATGCAAAGACAGATTGAATGACGCTTGGGTGCCCCAGCAGCAGGATTATGGTGACGTAAAATAGGGACGCAGGAAGGATACGAACCGCTCGCCTGCGGTAAAAGCCCCCAAGATCAATCTGCGAAGTCCGTGTATACTCCCGCAGAAGTAACATTGTGATCAGAAAACCCGAGAGCACAAAAAATACTGTTACTCCGAAATACGATAGTATCCCCAATACAGCATGTATCCTTTTGATGTGCAGAGGCGTCGAGGCGAAGTGAGCGGACGCGTGCGCTAACAGCACGGTCGATATGGAGATCGCGCGCAACCCGTCGAGGGAGGGGATCCGTTTTGCCGATGGGTTCGCCATGGCGTTACGTTTGCAGGTCCGCACGAGTTGTGGTCAACTGGCCCTTTTGTCTCATTTCGTTGCCCAATCCTACAAAAGCGATAAGAGTCATGGTCCAGTTTATATGACTCGGAGCCAGGACTACCCCAGCTTCGATATTGGTCATCAGTTCCAAAAAGATAATTACGCTAAACCATCCGACGCGCGGTGTGTAATATCTAGAATGAAGGAGTTGGATGCTCTGCCCAATTGCTTTCCCGAAGTACAGTAGAACTAGACATAGGCCAATAGTGCCGAGCCACAACCAAAGCTCCAGGAAGCCATTCTCCGCATAACCGACTGTCATCCAATGAATACGTAGAGCGATAATGAGCGACTCATGGTTTAATCCATGCCAGAAAGCGCCATAGCCGTAGCCCAGGATGGGATGCTTAACAATGGACGCCAGCACAGCACGGTAAATCTCTGTCCGCCCTGTAAGTGTCGGATCCTTGCCTATGAATCTCATCAGGGGATCCAAATACAATACGCCCAATACAACCATTGCGATTGCAGCGGCGATTGTTATGGCGGTTAATAAAAGCGACTCCTTGCCTCTCAGCCGCCTAAAGATCGAAAGCCACGCAGTAAATGCAAGAATTCCAATTGTTACAAACCATGCTTCGCGAGACTGACTCATTCCAATCAAGAAGAGTAGTAAAGCGCCATAGCCGAGCTTCAACACAAGCCGTTGTGCCGAAAAAAACACTGGAGTTAGCAGGAAGGCCATGCCAACCCCCAAGGCATTTTTGTGGGAGAATATCCCTTGCCACGCGCCGCTGCCGTCGCGATGATATATTCCATACTCCGGCGCAAACAAAGCCAGTAAAATGCTGGAAATCGCCGCAACCGTACCAACAAACATCAATAACTTCATCAGGTGCTCGGTAGAAAACCTCTCGCTCAAATAAAATGCGAACAACGTAGTCATTGTCAACTCGATTGCAACGCGAAGGGTAAGGAGAGGCGATTCTGACCAGGTTACCGATAACGCCGCAAGGAGTGGGCCCAACAGCAAGAGTCTATTGTTGACCGCCACTCGCCAGATCTCTCGATGCCCAACCAGAATGAACGCCACCATGAAGACAACATATAAAACGACCTGGGGCCGGATACTTTGGGAAGTTTGCAGCAGGTCCCCGTTCTCCGTCATAAGAGCGCTGTTGGAAAGATTCGTGAGCGAGAATTGACCATACACGACAAGATATAGCATGGGCAACAGTAAAACCCAAGTTAGCACCTGCTGATAGATGGGAGTCGCGTCAGCGCTGATTTGCGTCGCGCTGGCCCTTACTCCAAACGGCGCAGACATCGGTGTTGCAAAATATTGGGCGCTCATCTGCATACGCAATTCTTTCTCTGGTGATCTCCCTGAATGTTCAGAGAGCGTTTCACTTCGGGGTATTTATTGCTGGAATGCGTTGGCCGAACCCTTACTATCCGCTGGGGACGGGTGCACCAAGCTATCCCAGAACGTTTGGACTTGGCGGCCTACTACGTCGGGATGAAATCGCCCAGCCTGCCTGAGTCCCAGCTCGATCATTTCTTGTTGCCTCGCGCGGCTGCCGAGAACCCGGCTTAGGGTTGCGGCCATATCTGCCACGTCATTCGGGTTGAAGTACGCGGCTGCCGGCCCCCCGACCTCCGGTAGAGATGTAGCATCGGACGAGATGACGGGAGTACCCGAGGCCATTGCCTCCAGGACGGGAATCCCGAAGCCTTCCATCAAGGATGGGACAAGAACGGCTCGCGAACGGCGGTAGAGATCCTGAAGCTGGCTCTCCGGCAGGTAAGGCTCGATGTCGACGAGGTCGCCGATCTGAAGGGCCTCCGCGCGCGCGCGGAAAACCGCCGCTGCATCCGAAAGTCCAACAAGTCGAAGGCGAGGGGCGGTGGATCGATCCAATTTGGCAACGAACGCAGCGTATCCTTCCAGTGCACGATTCGGATTCTTGTGGGGAGCGTTGCCTGTAAACGCCAAAATGCAATTCTCCCTGTCATCGAGCCTTCTGGCATTTCTGTGGACAAACCACGACGGAGCGATGCTGCAAGGAATGACCTGTACCTGCGCCGAAGGAAAACGAGCCTCGATCTGCCGTTTCGAGTAGGAAGAAACGGTCAAGATTATGTGTGCTCGTGATACCGCCTTCGGGACCAGGAAGCGACGGTATTTGTTATTCATTCTCTGCCGGAGATTTGGCGCATCGAATCGCTCAAGCAGTATCAGATCGTGCAAAACAAGGATGAGCTTAGTCCGCTTTGGAATAACGAGCGGGGCGACATTGTAGGGCGCCAGGAAAAAATCAGCCCGCCATTTATGCAGGAGATAGGACAGCGATATCTGTTGCCATAATTTGTAGTGTGACAATCCTTCTTGAATTAAATGCCGGTCAGAATAGTTTTGGCCTTTTGTCGCGAAACCAACAAAGCTACCGGAGTATGGCCCGAGGAGATTCCTGAGCTGCGTGCCCTTGCCTGTACCGCCATTCGCCGACAGAAATGCCTGTGCATCATACGCGACTCGTAGCGGGTAGCTGCGTCCAGTCCGCGTTCCTTCCCGCTCTTCAAGAACAGCACTTATGCCGTGGTCGGATTGTCTCATTGCTTTGTCGTGACAGTCACGACACACAAAGCGAGCCAGAACGTCTCGCATCGCATGTTTTTGACTGTGTAAGGCGATGTTCCGGATCATCCACGTTTCGTGTCGACGGGCAGACGTCTAAATAGAATTGCTCCAACAGCAGCGTTTGACATTTTAGATCGAATTGCGTCCGCACCCAGTCGATTCCGTGCTCGACGCATCGTTGCCAGAAGTGTTCGTCTTCGCGGAAGCGCAGGATGTGAGCGGCTAAAGATTGTGAATCGCCTTCCGGTGCCAGTAGCCCGGTTCTGCCGTCTAGAACTATTTCAGGAATCCCACCGTGACGAAAGCTGACGACCGGTGTCCCCATTGCCTGAGCCTCGCCGAAAACCATACCGAGTCCCTCACTGTTACCGTTTGAGGCGGTCACGCTCGGGGCGCATAAAACACGGGCTACCGATAACCAATGTCTTACAATTGCGCCCGGTTGCGCGCCGAGGAACTGGCACGAGATGCCCAATTGCGTCGCGAGTTTTTGGAGTGATGGGCGCAGCGGGCCGTCGCCGATGACTACGGCTTGAATGCCGGGATGACTCCTTTTCACAAGGGCCATCGCTTGTAAAAGAAACGCGCATCCTTTCTTTTCAACGAGACGGCCAACGAACAGTACAACGTCCCGTTGTTTTGGTTCACTTTGCGGCCGAAAGACGTCCCGGTCTATCCCGATGTAATGAACGCGCAGCTTTTCTTTTGGAAAACCTGCATCGGCAGCTTTTCGACGGATGAACTCGGAGACGCAAACGAAAACGGAGGCTTTTTCCCATAAGTCCCTGTAGCGCTGCTGGAAATCGATTCGCATTGTTACATCAGAGCCATGGAGGGTCACGATAAGCGGAATGCGAAGGCCGCGAGCAAGCGGCAGAGCCGACCGGCCACCGCTCGCGAAGTGGGCGTGGATTAGGCTAGCTCCCGCAGAGGCGGCGCGACGATGGAAGCGCGGAGCTAAACCTACACGACGATACAGCTTTTGCCTGAGTTGCGCGAGGACTGAATGCCCGGACGTTAATAGGATTGAGTCCGATGGGAGCACGAGGGATGGCGCCACCCGTCCCAAACCGATGTATCGAGGAACGAAACAAGAAAGGTGACGCGTCTGCGCTTCTATGAACGTCTCGGATATGGGCAGCAGGGTTTCCTTAAAGATCAAGACCGTCGGTTTTGTAACCGGAGATTCTTTCATGAAGCGTGCACCGGATGCGCTGCGACGACTTCGTCGTAGACGCTCTCCAACTTTGCTGTCTGCTTGAAAACGTCAAAGTGCTCGCGCACCCAGCTCATTCCGAGTTCACTGGAGATGCTCCAGAATCCGTCATCGGCGAGATAACGGAAGATCTGCGCGGCGAGGTGAGTGTGGTTTCCTTCGTTCGCAAGCAGCCCGGTCTCGCCGTCCACCATCGTCTCCGGGATGCCGCCTTGGCGGTAGCTCACGACGGGGACGCCCATGGCTTGCGCTTCGGTGAAGACATTCCCAAAACCCTCGCTCATTCCCTCTAAGCTAAGGCTCGGACCAGAGAAAACCCTGGCTTTTTCCAACCAAGTTCGAACTACGCCGGGTGGCTGTTCACCCAGGAACTGGCACGGAACTCCTAGCTCACCCGCGAGCGCTCTTACGGTCGGAAGGAAGGGGCCATCCCCAATGACGACGAGATAAGCTTCAGGAAAACTTTGCCTGACAATATGCATGGCGCGGACCAAGTGGTCGGCGCCTTTGTATGGAACCAGACGGCCTACATGCAGGACCAAGTTCTTGTCTCTTGGGGCAGGGCTGTCCGAAGGCGAAAACTGTGAAAAGTCGATTCCCGTGTAGTGGACCCGGAGTTTCTTACCGGGGAAGCCCGCGGCTTGGGCCTTTCGCCGAATAAAGTCTGACACACAGAGGAATGCGGATGCGTCTGCCCAAAGTCGTCGCCGCCAAAACAGGTAGGGCAGCAGATATGCGTGCCTCCTTAATTCTTCATCGGGAAAAAGCTCCGCTCCGCCTCTTAGGTGCAGAACCATTGGGATTCGCAATGCTTCCGATATGGCAATGGCTGAGGAGGCTCCTTCAACGAAGTGCGCATGCAGCAGCGTCGCGCCGATCTTGCCGATTCGTGCGTGGTAAGACGGCGCGATGCCCGTCCAGCGATATGCTTCTCGTCTAACGCGTGATCCCAGTGATCGACTGTTGGTGAGGAGAATCGGGGTCATGTTCAGCGTGCAACTAAGTTGCGCGGGGATGAGGCCTACATACTGCGGTTTGTACTTCTTCAGCGCGTCCACCTGGATCGGGACGAATGTTTGCGTTGAGGGCAGCATCCGCTCAGCAAATATCAGGACGCGATTCACGCTCCTACCTCGAACAGTTGCAAGTATGCCTTGCGCGCGGCGGCGAACTGATACTTCGATTCAATCGTTCGATAGGCACATTCCGAATACCGCGCTCGCTGCGAGCTGCTCTCGATCAAAATTGACAGTTTTTTCCGGAGATCCTCGACGTCGCCGCTGCGGAACAACATCGCCGCACGGCCGTTTTCGGTGATCTCGCAATGGACAGGCAGATCGCTAAATAAGCACGCAAGCGAATGGGACATGGCTTCGAGGGCCACTAGGGGAAGTCCTTCCGGACCGAGCGAGGGCATGACAAAGATATCCGCCGCCTCGTAAAAAGGCGTTGGGTCTTCCTGGAATCCGACAAACTCGACATCGAGACCTATGGCGAGTTCTTCGAGATCTCGGCGGTAGATTCCATCACCAACGACGATCAAAGTCACATCAGCGATACCTCGAAGGGCATCTAACAGCAGGTATAAACCCTTGTACCTCTCCAGGCGACCAACATAGATGACGCGCATGCGGCGAGTTGTGTCCTTCGATCGGACCTTGTAATCCGGAAGACGAGGCACCCAGTTTGGAATCACGGTTACACATCCAAGCGGGAACACCGGCTTGTAGGCCGCGCCTACGGTTTCAGAGACACACACGAGTCGAGACGCGAAGTGTGCGCAATATCGAGACAAGATTCGCGGAGCGTATTTGGCAGGATGCGTATGCCACTTGAAATGTTCAGTTTCGAAGGTGCCGTGGCGGGTGTATATCGTCTCGCAATTGAGAATCCTCGCTGGAATAAGCAAAATCGACTCCATAAATCCATTGATCTGGACCACCGCGATTCGATGCCGGATCACTACGTAGGGAAGGACGAGCAGTGCCGTGATGAATCTGAAAATCCTAAGCCACGAGAATACCGGGATCCTTATAACTCGCACGCCACGGCTCTCCAATTTTATCGCGAGCTCTTTCAATACGCAGATTGCATAAAGATCTGCGCTCGAATGAAGAATATCTGCAAGGCCATTCAGGTATGCCTCAACACCCGCCATTGAAGCACCCAGATCTACCAACAAGATTCTCTTCTTCTCTTGGCAACCCATCTTAAAATGTGACCGAAAACATAAGGCAGTACTAAGGGGCTCTGTAAACGGCAGCACCCGAGGTGGAAGCGGCTATACTGGAAGCGCTCATCGCCACATTCTTCATCCAACTGAATGGAACGTAAAGTACGTCGTCAGGTTGCAGGATCAAGTCCGGCTGCTTGCCCTTCTCGATAGCGACGAGTTGTACCCGTAGCTCTTGTTGCCCTTCTGAAGTCTTTCTGATTAACCTTGTATGCGATTGCACGGACGTCTTATTAGCCGAGCCGGCCATCGCTATTGCTTGCAGTACGGTCAAGTGAGAGTCGTTCGTGGTGATAGGGTATCCGCCCGGCCTCGCCACATCTCCCATAATGTAGATGATAGCCGCCTTTGGCACGACGACTATATCACCGGGATTAACCATTACACTGTCTGACATAGCTTGCTCGGCATTGTTAGCGAAGTAGTATTGAATCCTTTGTGACGGATCGTGATGACGCTCGATGGTAATATTGCGATCGGCCATACCCGTCAAGCCACCTGCTAGAGTGAGGACCTTCAGTACCGGTTGTGCGGTGGTTATTGGGTAAGCGCCGGGATTTTGCACTTGACCCAACACTGACACGTCCCGAGTCGCATACTCCTCGACTCTGACTGTTACCTGCGGTTCCCGCATTATCTTTTTGTCGACAAGCGCTCTCTCGACGATTTTGGCAGCGACTGCTGGCGTTTCACCCGCGAGCTTTACGTCGCCAAGGAACTCGAGCGGCACGGTACCAGCGTCGGTCACCCGAACCTCCTGCGCCAATCCAGGCGTATCAAAGACTTCGACGTAAACCAAGTCGCCCGGTCCAATGGGCAGGCTTTCCGTCTGAGCAACGCAGGACAGCGCTAGCGCGCTGAAGAAGAAAAAGGCAACAATTAATTTGTACATTTATTCCTCCCATAGTAACTGGGATTGTTATACCCGTAATAGTTGTAATAGGTGCTGGCGGAACTTTCAACAGCGTTCAGCACAAGCCCAATCTTTCGCGCTCCCTGCGATAGAAGGAGGGAGCAGCATCGCTCCAGCGATTGCCGTTCGGTCACTTTATAACGAGCAACGACCAGAGTGAGATCCGCGAGGGTGCTCAACAGGACAGAGTCGGTGACAGGGAGGACCGGTGCGCCGTCCACAATGATGAAGTCATACTCTTTCCGCCAGACGAGCATCACTTCCGCCATCTGCTCCGAGGCAAGCAGCTCCGCCGGGTACTGCGGTACAGGGCCAGCCGCCATTACATCTAGCCCGGGCATAGCGTTCATCGGCACAGCTGTGGAGAGCAAATTTGCATGAATTTTATCTGTAGAGAGGAGCGAACTGAGTCCCTTGTCGGTCTTAAGGTTAAATGGGCTGTGCAGACCTGGAGTTCGCAGATCGCCATCGACCAGCAGAACTTTCTTGCCTTGCTGAGCAAGCAGGATTGCCAAATTAGCGCTGAGCATGCTTTTACCTTCTCCGGGCACGGAACTCGTGATCAAGATGACGTTGGGCGGCGATCCACCACTACCGCGCAGGAGAGAGGTTCGGAGCGTGCGCACCGCTTCCGTGTAGGCTGCTCGCGGCTCAATGACGGCAGCTAAAGAGTTCGCCGAGTCTGGGTCGGCCACCAACATCGGAAGGATAGAAACCCCATCCGGGGCGGAAAGATTTCCAATGGACAAACCTGCCTCTTTCCTTCCTCGATTTTCTTTGTGGTAAGGAAGAATGCCGAGCGGTGCTTCTCCAAAATATGCTTCTAGCTCAGACAGATCCCGAATCTTGGTGTCCGTGGCGTCACGAAACAGCGCGCCACACATTCCTATAAACAGGCCGCCCGCAATCGATGCGGCCATATACAGAAGTACGTTTGGCTTTGCGGGCCTCGCTGGCACACGCGCTGGATCGACAACGGTGATTTTGCTCGCCCGCAAGCCGGCCATCAGATCCGCCTGTTTCATTCGCCCGAGCAGATTTTCATACAAGCTACGGCGTTGCATCGCTTCTTGCTGGACGATCTCGTATTCGATCGTCTTGTCATTGAGAGCATTGGCTTGCCGCTTCTCATCGAGGTATACTTTTTGCGCATCGTTTTCGACTTGCTCCGCGATCGTGTAATCGTTCTTGACGCGTCCGGCGACACGTGCCGCTTCAGCGCGGATAGCTCCTTGAATACTTTCCAAGCTTGCACTTACTTCGGCCAGTTTTGGATATCCCGCACCGAATTTGGCTGAGAGTTCATTAAGCTGGGCTTGTGCGGTAGCTTCCTGCGCGCGAAGGTTTTGGATCAAAGAAAGCGAACCACTCACACCTGGTGACGCCGAAGCCAGCATTCCGCTTCCGGATAGACCGGATATAAGCTCGGCGTCCCCGTTCTTAACGACCTGATACAGTGCGCCCTTCATGATGCGGGCTGACTGGGCTTGATTCAATTGTGTAGTGGCCTGCTGAAGCCGATCTAAAACAGGTGCATAAATCTGCTCGCGGCCCTGCAAGTCCGTTTGTCCGAGCGTAAACACACCTGAGTCGCGTTGCAACTGGACGACTTTGGCTTGGAGGTCCTCGCTCTGCTTGCGTAGATCGGATAACTGATTCCCGAGCCAGTCAGAAGCCTGCTGCGTGGCGTTGTGACGGGTCTGGAAGTTATAGTCGATCAAGCCCTGCACGAGATGATTGACTACGTCCGCAGCGACCTTGGGATCAGAATTCAGGTAATTCACATTGATGAGACGAGTTCCGGAAACGGGCTTCACCTCTAAATTGGTTTGGAAGATCTTCAGGACTCGCGTGCGGCGTGCTGGGGCATTCTCCAGCGGTGCATCTTTCGGGTCGTGTGGAACCGATGGAGACAACAGACCGAGCGCCCAACCAACCGGGTTGAATTGGGAACGGAAATCCTGATTCTGCTCGAGGTTGAGGTCTTTGATCACTTCAAGCGCCAGTGAGTCCGACTTGAGCACCTGGGCTTGCGTTTGTAAGGTGATGTTCGCGTCCACCGCATCTAATTCGCCTTCGGCAGAGCCGTTCATGTCATCTAGTTTCAGAGCATCGGCGGTTTCCTTCTGAACCTGCACCTCACCTGTTGCCTGGTAAAGGCGGGGGGCAAAAACACAATGCACAATGGCGCCGCCGACAAAGAGGCCGAGCGCACCGAGGAGGATCAGCTTCCGGCGCGACAGGATGTTCCAAAGGTCCTTGATGGTCAGTTCTTTCTCGCTTGGCAGGCCTGTGAATAAGAGGGGTGCGGTGGGTGCTGGTCTAATGACTAACTCTTTCGAAGGATTCATATGCTCACCTATCAATGCAGGAGGATTTGCAAGTTTCTAGCTGGCGTTACGCTTTCGGGCATTCAAGATTCCTAATCGGCCGACGCATCGGGAGGATGGGACTCACTCATCTCCCCTGGCGTTACAATCAGGGCATCCACAACGAGCATACGTTTATATCGCTGGTCGGGCTCATAAAGCTCCGCGGCAAAACTGTCTTTGTCTACCAGAGAGAAGAAAGCGTCGAGGAATGCCCTCCGGATCCGTTGGCGAGCGACAATAGAAGCGAATTCGAGATTACCGATGAGATAACGGCGCCACAGCCTGCGCGGTTCGAGGCACAGGCGGTAGAGCCACTCACAGCCGAGGGTCTGAATCCAGAGCGGGGCTCGACGAACGATGCCGGCGACCACATCAAACGAGCCGCCCACGCCCACACATATCGGTATTGAAAACTGCAAGCCATGTTCGTATATCCAGTAATCCTGTTTCGGTACACCGGAAGAAACGAAAAGAAGGTCGGGCTTCGCTGCACGAATTGCCTGGGCCGTTTCTTCCAGACCCTCTGCAGTCGTCGCAAAATCGGGCGGCGGACAGTAGGTACTGATTTGCAGATCCGGCAAACGTTGCTTCAGTGCTAGCGCAGCCAGATGTGCTGCGTTGGGGCGGCCTCCTAACAAGAAAACACGCAGGTTGTTTTCGGCCGCAAGGCTGCAGAGAGTTTGAAACATGTCAACGCCCGCGACTCGCTCCTGGAGAGAATGGCCATAAAGGCGCGCGGCAAGCAGGAGCGAAATACCGTCTGGAACAACTAAGTCGGCGTGGTCGAAGATTTCCCGTAGGCGCCTGTCTCGACCTAACAGGACGATGTGTTGTGCGTTGGCAGTGATGACAAAGGCCGGTCCACCGCCGGCCTTTGCGTGTGCAATGATGGCAGCGCATACTTCTCGAAAAGTACAGTTATCCACCAGCGCATAGCCGATTCCGACACGATCCATGCGGGTGTGGCGAAGAGCTGATTGCCGCAGAGTTGATGCACGATACCGGTACGCTTTCGTATTCATGCCTAAATTAATGACTTCGGACATTTACGCCTCGGCAGTAACTTGGGACTTAAATAAAAAAGTCAACTAAAGATCTGGCTGATACCGACGTCAGGCAGCACCTGTCCCCCGGAGCACGACGGGAATAGTTTGGACTAAGATTTTGAGATCAAGCCACAGTGACCACTTGTCGATGTACTGCATATCAAGCTCCATCCAGTGGTCGAATGAGACGGAGTTGCGACCATTTACCTGCCACAAACAAGTAATTCCCGGCCGAACGCTGAAGCGGCGCCGCTGCCAATCCTCACTAAAGGAGTCATAGTCACGCACGGACATAGCTCTCGGTCCCACAAGGCTCATCTCCCCCATTAGAACGTTGACCAGTTGCGGCAATTCGTCGATGCTTGTCTTTCTCAAGAATCTACCGATCCGCGTCACTCTAGGATCGTTCTTTATCTTGAACGCGGCACCCGACATCTCGTTCAGATGGAGTAATTCGCTCTGTAACTGTTCGGCATTGGGGACCATGGTGCGGAATTTGTACATGACGAATTGCCGCTTGCTCAACCCAACTCGTTTCTGCTGGAAGAACACGGGCCCGGTGGACGTGGCCTTTATCAAGATAGCAACGATCACAAAGATAGGGCCCAGCAGAACTAACAGTACGAGAGAGCCAGCAAGGTCGATGAGCCGCTTGAAGAGAAAGGACCAAGCTCTCAATCGTCCGCAATGCGCGGTGATCTGCGGGTCTCCGTCAAGGACATCCGTACGTGGCCGAGCAATTTTCAGATTAAACAGGTCGGAATCGAACCGCATGATGATTCCGTGTTGCTCGAAGATCGCCATCAGTCGAGATGTGTTTTCGTAGAGGGATCGCAGCGGCAAGAAAATCGCCACCTCATCGACTACATTGTTGCGGAGGAAACTGGGCAAACTATCGAAATCGCAGCATAGCCGATAACCCGTTCGGAGAAAATGATCGGTGCCAGCCCATTGATCATCGACAAATCCCACAATGCGGTAGCCTAATTCCGTTTTTGCCTCGATTTTCCTCGCGAACTCGATGGCTCGCGCATTCGTGCCCAGAATTACAATAAAGTGCAGATTGTGACCGTGCCGCCGTAAGCCCGCCAGAAAATATCGTGCAACTAACCGACCGAGAAGCAAGATCACAGTGCTGCATGCCCAGAAAAGGACAAGAAAGGTCGGAGTGAACATCCGGAGGCTCAAGAGCTTGGCAGCCACCATCAAGGAAAGGTTAGCCAGGAGAGCGCCTTTCCCCGCATCGATGCTCTCCTCCCACTGCGTTGACAGGCGCTTAGACTCATACAGCCGACACAATTTGAAGATAAGGTGCCAGAGAGCAAGCAGCACGACAAAAATTACAAAATTCCAAAGCTTTACCTTTACCGAAAGAGCCTCGACGAGAGATACCTTTCGTGATTGTGGAGCGGACAGGATCGTCGCCAGACCAAACGCTAGGATCAAAGCCGCCAAGTCGAATGCCTTTAGCGAACTAACCAGGAGTAGGCGTCTCGCTTCATTCATAGGAGCTATCTCGAGAAGAGGTCGTGGGCTGCAATGACCAGCAGGTCAGGAAAAACTGCGGAACAGGCTGATCCACTTGAATTATTAACTAAGGTCTTGGCCACCCGCGCGCAGATCTCACTGGAGCCGTTACCTTTGTCGATGGCTGCGAACACATCTAGTTCTTAGACCGCGTGAAAGAGTTGGTTGTGTAGCCAAACTTTTTGCGTGCGGCTTTTCGGTCGAACTTCCAGTTGATTGTGACGCCAACGCGGTTGATCCGGCGATTCCACGCGCG
>Ga0182024_10016148_pt1 | contig 14195 bp, 6 predicted proteins | sample P32metaG_FD_120480 | JGI IMG/M metagenome (GOLD analysis project Ga0182024, IMG submission 120480) | Permafrost microbial communities from Stordalen Mire, Sweden - P3-2 metaG (Illumina Assembly) | ecosystem: Environmental > Terrestrial > Soil > Wetlands > Permafrost | place: Sweden: Stordalen... | reverse complement strand
TGCCGGTGAAGGTGGGACGCGATTCGGTGAACGAGATTCAGATTCTTGAAGGGCTCAAGGAAGGCGACACGGTGATTCTCTCGGACATGTCGAGAGAAGACGCCGTGGACCGCATCCGGCTGGAATAGGGAAGAGGGAATAGGGAATAGGAAAGACAGTGAGCAATGGCCACTGATTAACCGACAACTTTCAACTGACAACCAACACGGAGGACAGGATGGCGAACGACAAGCTGATTGAAATTGAAGACCTGACCAAAGTCTTCTACACCGACGAAGTGGAGACGCATGCGCTCTCCGGCATTCACCTCACCATCTCGCGCGGCGAGTATGTGGCCATGTCCGGTCCTTCGGGCTGCGGCAAGTCCACGCTGTTATCGATTCTGGGCCTTCTCGATACGCCCACCGGTGGCCGTTACCTGCTCAACAACAATCCGGTTGAGAACCTGAGCTTCGGCGACCGCTCCCGCATCCGCAACCAGGAGATCGGCTTCATCTTCCAGAGCTTCAATCTTATCGGCGACCTGACGGTGGAAGAGAATGTTGAACTGCCCCTGACCTATCGTGCCGGCATGCCTTCGGCGGAGCGCAAGGGGCGAGTGAAGGAAGCGCTGGAGCGCGTGAATATGGCGCACCGCATGAAACACTATCCGGCGCAGCTCTCCGGCGGTCAGCAGCAGCGCGTCGCAGTGGCCCGTGCGCTGGCCGGTTCGCCCTCCATCCTGCTTGCCGACGAGCCTACGGGCAACCTGGACTCGAAGAACGGCGAAGCCGTGATGCACCTGCTGGCCGACCTGCACCGCGAGGGCTCGACGATCTGCATGGTTACGCACGATCCGCGCTTCGCCAAGCACGCCCAGCGCGAAGTGCATCTGTTCGACGGAAAGGTGGTCTCCGAGGACGAGCTCAAGAAGCTCACCGAGGAAGTGGAGGCGTAGTCATGCTGCTCAGCAACTCGCTTCAGGACCTGCGCCATGCCTTGCGGCAGCTGCGCAAATCGCCGGGCTTTACGCTCACCGTGGTGTTGACGCTGGCTCTCGGCATTGGCGCCAACACCGCGGTGTTCAGCGTGATGAACGCGATCCTGATGAAGTTGCTGCCGGTGAGCCGCCCGGATGGTCTTTCGTACGTGCACATCGGCAACGGAGAGAACCAGGCGCCCGGCGGCTGGAATACAGGCGACGGCGATACATCCTTCACCGAGGCCACGTTCGAGGCACTACGCCGTCGCAGCGATGTCTTTGAAGATCTGATCGGCTATGTGCCGCTGAGCTTCACAGGAAATGTCGCGGTGCGATACGGCGAGATGCCCGAAGAAGCCGAGGGCGAGGAGGTGAGCGGGAACTTTTTCTCCGCTCTGGGCGCTCGCATCGAACGCGGCCGCGGGTTCGTGCCGGACGACGAAAAAAGCCACCAGCCTATAGCCGTGATCAGTTACGACTACTGGACACGCAGGTTCGCGCGCGATCCCGGCATTCTGGGCGGCACTCTGTATGTGAAAGGTGTTCCGCTCACCATCGTCGGCATTGCAGGCCACGGCTTCAAGGGCATTGAGCCGGCCAGCTCTACCGACTTCTGGATTCCGCTGCAGATTCGCCCGGAGCTGAATGCCTGGGGAACACCTGCCGAAGATCAAACTCTGTACGGCTCGCCCAAGTGGTGGTGCCTGCGGCTGATGGCGCGCTTGCGCGACGGGGTCTCGCCGCAGCAGGCGCAGCAGGCTTTGGCCGGAACATTCGGCGGCGTGATTGAGCAATCCCTCGGCAAGATCGATCCCAAAGATTGGAAACCGCTTCTCGACTTCGTTCCCGCGCGCGGCATCGCCGGCTACAACGACAACTTCCGCGAGCCGATTGAGATTCTCATGGGCCTGGTCGCCCTGGTGCTTCTGATTGCGTGCACCAACGTGGCCATGATGGTGCAGGCCCGCAACGCGGTGCGCCAGCGCGATTTCAGCTTGCGCATGGCCATTGGCGCCACCAAAGCCGCCATCTTTCGCCATTTGCTGATCGAGAGTCTCTTGCTTGTCTCCGCCGGCGCCGGACTGGGCTGGCTGTTCGCGCTCTCGGCAACGCGGATGCTGGCGACCTGGTCAGACGTTGAGACCGGACTCAATCCCGATCGCAGCGTGTCGATCTTTACACTGCTCATTTCGGCGCTGGCCGCGCTGACCTTTGGCCTTGTTCCACTGTGGGGCGCCCTGCGCGCACCAGTCGCCGGGGTGCTCCGGGCCAATGCCAACCAGCTCGCCGGCAGCCGCGCACGCGTCCTGGGCGGACGCTCGATTCTGGCCGCGCAGATTGCCGTCTCGCTGGTGTTGTTGATGGCCGCCAGCCTGTTGCTGCGCACGCTGCGCAATTACGCGACGCAGAACCTGTGCATGGAAGCGCAGGGCTTGCTGGTCTTCGGCGTTACGCCGCAGGGCCAGGGCGATACGCACGTCTTTTATCGCACACTGCTCGATCGCCTGCGCCAGGTACCCGGAGTAGAGTCCGTCTCGATGGCCCAAAATCGCCCCGGATCGGGCTGGAGCAACAATGACGTTCTGATTCTCGATGGGACCCTGCAAGAAGGCGCGAACCTGCGCTGGAACGGCGTAGGCGCGGATTTCTTCCGCACCATGAACGTACCGATCCTTGCCGGCCGCGACATCGGCGAACAGGATGTGAAGGACTCGATGCGGGTTGCAGTGGTCAACGAAACGCTGGTTGCGCGCTACCTGGCGCACACCAACCCCATCGGGCACAAAATCTGGAAGAACAATCCGGCAACAATTGTCGGAGTAGTTGCCGACAGCAAGTACAGGGCCGTGGACGAAGAATCGAGGCCGATGGCGTATACCGCCGAGATGCAGTCGCAGTCGCTGGGCACCATGCACATTGAAGTGCGCACCCGCGGCGATGCGATGAACCTGCTGCCGGAGATGCGCAAGACGGTCGCAGCGCTCTATCCCAATGTGCCGCTCGAACATCCCATGACGCAACAGGCACAGTTCGAAAAATCATACGAACAGCAGCGCATGTTTGCCGCCATGGGCGGGTTCTTCGGCTTGCTCGCCGCACTCCTTGTGGCTACCGGCCTCTATGGCACGCACTCGTTTCGCGTTAGCCGCCGCACAACGGAGATCGGCATCCGCATGGCTCTGGGCGCGAGCCGCGCGAAGGTGCTGGCCATGGTGATGCGCGAGAGCCTTTGGGTGCTTTTAGCGGGGCTCGCCGCGGGCCTTCCACTTGCACTGCTCGCCGCGCGTCCGCTCAAATCGATGCTCTACCAGTTGTCTCCCTTCGATCCGGCCAGCTTTGCCCTGGCTATTGCGGCCATGATTGCCGTCTCCGGCTGCGCGACCTGGATGCCCGCGCGCCGCGCCGCTTCCATTGAACCCATGCAGGCCCTTCGATCGGAATAGGAGATTCGCCATGCTGTTCCAGGACCTGAGTTACGCGTTGCGCCAGCTTCGCCGCAACCCCGGCTTCGCCTTCACCGTTGTGCTTACCCTGGCCCTGAGCGTGGGCGTGGCCACCGCCGTCTTCTGCGTCATCGATGCGGTGATTCTGCGCCCGCTGCCGTATGCGAATCCGGACAAGATCGTCTCCATTGAAAGCCGCAGCCGCAGCGGCTATACCCAGCCTGCATCCTGGCCATCCTATGTGGACGAGCGCGCGCAGGCCGCGGGCTTCGCAGCCTTCGCAGGCTACGCCGATTACTTCAGCTACACGGTCGAGACGCCTTCGAGCGGCCCTGTGCTGCTCGATTCGGTCCGCTCCTCGGATAATTTCTTTGATGTTTTCGGCGTGCATCCGCTGCTGGGGCGCACCTTTCTTCCCAGCGAAGAGCAGGAAGGCAAGAACAATATTGTTGTCTTGAGCTACGACGCCTGGCAGAACTACTTCGGGGGCGACCGGGCGATATTGAACCGCGCGGTGAAGCTGGATGGGCGCGCGTTTACCGTGATCGGCGTCATGCCCTCCGGCTTCCGCTTTCCGGTCAACATGCGCAACGCCATTTATACGCCGATGCATCTCGACAAGCCATGGATGAATGGCCGAGGCAACCACTGGCTGCGCACCGTCGGACGTGTCAAGGACGGCACAACAATGGGGCAGGCGCAAGCCGACCTCTCGCGCGTCTTCGGCAATCTGGGCAAGGCATACACCACCGATGAAGGCCGAACGGTGCGGCTGGAGCCCCTGGCCGACAGCATTGTGGGCAAGACCAAAGGCCCGCTGTGGACGCTGCTGGGTGCGGTGCTGGCGGTGCTGGCGATCGGCTGCGTCAACATTGCCGGGCTGCTGCTGGGCCGCGGCGTCAAGCGCGAGCGCGAGATGGCCATGCGCGTGGCAATTGGCGCGGGGCGACGGCGCCTGCTAGGGCAGGTGCTGACGGAAGGGATTCTGATTGCTCTGATTGGCGCCGGCGGCGGAATTATTCTCGCGTCGGCCATGCTCGACCTGATGCGCGCATTCCTGATCAAAGCGCTGCAACGCGGCGCGGACATCCACATGAACTGGACCGTGCTCGGCGCGGCAATCGCTGTTGCCATCGTGGCCAGCCTGGCGGCTTCGATGTATCCGGCGCTGCGACTTTCCGGCGTGGATCCCAACCGTGCATTGAAGACCGGCGGCAGCGCGGGCACGCAGCGCGGGCAGCATCGGTTGCGCACCGGCTTTGTGATTACGCAGGTCGCGCTTACGCTGGTGCTGCTAGCCGTCTCCGGGCTGTTGATCCAGATGGTCATGCGGTATAGCCATGCCGACCTCGGCTTCGATCCCGCGCAAATCCTCACCGCGGGCATCAATCTTTCGCCCGACCGCTACCAGGGCCGCGACGAGATCGCCGACTTCTATCAGCCGCTGTTCAACCGCGTGGCGCAGATTCCAGGCGTCCGCGCCGTCGGCGTCATCAGTATTCTGCCCATCCAGAACTGGGGATCGAACTCCGACATTCACATCGCCGGCCAGCCGCCTTATCCGCCCAACCAGGAGATGCTGGCCGAAGGCCGCATGGTGAGCATGGGCTACTTCGATGTATTCGGCATCCCGCTTCGCCGCGGGCGCATGTTGTCGCCCAGTCTTGACCGGCCGGATAATCCTTCGTCTCCGGTGGTGGTGAACGAGCGCTTCCAGAGCAAGTTCCTGCCCAACGGCCCGGATGCCGTGGGCCAGCGCATGGACGACGCCGACAAGGAGGCCAACTGGACGCGCATCGTGGGCGTGACCGGCAATGTGCGGCAAGACATTTATGAGGCTCCATTGGCCGAGCGCGACTGGCTTATCGATGCGGTCCCCGTGGCCGAGCGCGCCGCCAACATGAGCAGCATGTCGCTGGTGATACGCGTCGATGGCGATCCCATGAGCATTGTTCCCGCGCTGCGCAGTGCGATTCACAATATCGATCCGACGGTGCCGTTCAAGACGCCGCTGACCATGACCGATGTTGTCTCGGAGACGCTGGCCTTCGAGCGCATGGAGAGCTGGCTATTCGGCATCTTTGCCGCGCTGGCGTTGGTTCTCGCATTGGTTGGTCTTTACGGTCTTATCAGTCACGAAGTGGAACAAAGCAGGCGCGACATTGGCGTACGCATGGCGCTGGGCGCCACGCGCAATCGCATCCTGGGCATGGTGCTGCAACGCGTCGCCTTGATGCTGGCGATGGGCACAGCGGTTGGACTGGTGCTGACTTTTTTTGCGCGCAAGCTCATTGGTATGGTGATTTATTTCGAAACGGAAAAAGAAGCCGGCGGATTCCTGCTCGTCGCCTTGCTGCTGGTGGTTGCGGGCCTGCTGGCGGCGCTCATTCCTGCCGCACGCGCCGCATCCGTCGAACCCATGCAGGCGCTCAGAAGCGAGTAGTCAACGCAGTTGAACGGGATCAACCAGACCTGGGAACAGAAACCGGCGAGCCGCCAACGCCAACGGAAGGAGCAAGCGATGAACAATGTGTGGCTCGATCTTCGCTACGCACTGCGCCAGTTGCGCAAGTCGCCCGGATTCGCGCTCACCGCGATTCTCACGCTGGCCTTCGGCATCGGAGCCACGACTGCGATCTTCTCCATCGTTGAAGGCGTGCTGCTGCGGCCACTGCCGTTTCCCGAACCCAGCCGGCTGATCACGCTTGGCGACCATTTGGAAGGCGTGGACGACTTCGGCGGTGGCGCGCCGGGCGTGACCGCGCCCGGGGTTCAGACCTATATTCGCGATACCCATGCTTTTTCGAGCCTGGGCGGTTCCACGCCCGCTAGTTATGAACTTTCCGGCAGCGGCGATCCAGCGGAGATCAACGCATCGCGGCTTACCGCCAGCATGTTTCCTACGCTCGGCGTTTCTGCGATGATGGGGCGCGTGTTTACGCAGCAGGAAGACGAGGGCAGCCAGCAACTGGCAGTGCTCAGCTACCAGACATGGCAGAGCCGCTTTCATGGCGATGCCAAAATCCTTGGACAAAAGATACTGCTGGAGCGCAAACCCTACGAGATTATCGGCGTGATGCCGCGCGATTTCGAATTTCCGCTGGTGCCGGGGCAGTTGAACCGCAGCGAGCTCTGGGTGCCGATGAGCTTTACCCAGAACGAACTGATCCAGGGCGCGGGCGCCTGGTCCTACTACCTGGTGGGGCGGCTGAAACCCGGCGTGACCGCGGCACAGGCACAGCAGGATGCGGCCGGAGCGGCGCAGGAAATCATGCGCAACTTCCCCCCTGCACTGGCCAGCCGACGCATTCATCCCTTTGTTGAGGCGCTCGACGAGAGCACTGTAGCGCAGGCCCGACCGCTGGTCCGCACGCTGTTTATTGCGGTCTCCGTGGTGCTGTTCATCGCCTGCGCGAATCTTGCCGGCCTGTTGCTGGTGCGGGTGATCCGCCGCCGGCGCGAGATTTCCGTTCGTCTCGCGCTGGGTGCGAGCGGAGCCGCTGTGCTGCGCCACTCGCTCGTCGAAGCGTTGCTGCTCAGCATCGGCGGCGGGTTGCTCGGCCTGCTTCTGGCTGCAGCCTCCCTGCGCGTCGGCGTGAGCTTTTTGCCGGAAACGCTTCCGCGCGTCCGATCCATCTCGCTCGACTGGAAAGTGGTTGGCTTCGCACTCGGGCTGGCTATCGTTACCGGCCTATTGTGCGGACTGATCCCCGCTTTTTCCGCTGCGCGCACCAGCGTCAACGACGCGCTCAAGGAAGGCGGCCGCACCGGCAGCGCAGGCGGAGACCATGCGCGTCTGCGCTCGGCGCTGGTGATCGCGCAGCTCGCCGTGGCCCTTGTGCTTCTCGCGGCCTCAGGCCTTTTGCTGCGCAGTTATCAGCAGATGCGCTCGGTCGATATGGGGTTTCGTCCCGATCACCTGCTGACCGCTTACTATCAGCTGCCGCGTCAGCAATACTCCACCCAGGCCGCCATTGACGCATTCAACCTGGAGTTACGCGGAAAGCTGGAGCAACTGCCGGGCGCGCAGGCGGAAGGAGTGACCTCATCCTTGCCCGCTTCCGGAGACGACGGCCGCGCCACTTTCGCTCCCGAAGGGTACATCCCGCCCCAAGCCGGCGCATTGAATCTGGCCTGGTTGTCGCAGGTGATGGGTGACTACTTTCGCGCCGCGGGCATTCCCATCCTGCGCGGTCGCGACTTCACCGCTGCCGACAGCGCAACCGCCCCGCTGGTGGTGATCGTGAACCGCACGCTGGCCGAGCACTACTGGCCTGGCCAGGACCCCATCGGCAAGCGGCTGCATCGCGGCCCAGCGGGAGCGAACCTGCCCTGGCTCACGGTGGTTGGAGAGATCGGCGACGTGAAGCAGGAGGCCGCCGATGCGCCCACTGCCAACCAGTTTTACCTGCCTGCCAGTCAAAGCAAAGCCGGAGTGGGTTCTTTTGCGACCTCCACCATGCTGACCAGCCGCGGGGGATCGATTGTGCTGCGCAGCCAGCTCCCTCCGGACCAAATGGCCGATTCCCTGCGCGTCGTGGTCCGCTCCATCGATCCGCTGCTTCCGCTCAGCGACGTTAAATCCATGGATCAGGTGGTCGAGGAAGGCCAGGCATCGCGCCGATTCAATACCGCGCTCATATCGAGTTTTGCAGCAGCAGCACTCTTGCTGGCGCTGCTCGGCATTTACAGCGTCATTACTTTTTCTGCCGCGCTGCGCACGCAGGAGATGGCCATCCGCCTGGCGCTTGGTTCGCAGCGTTCCAGCGTCATGCGGCTGGTTCTTGCCTCCGGCGCTAAGCTGGGCCTGGCCGGCTGTGGCCTTGGCGCCATCGGAACTGTTTTTGCCACGCGCCTGCTGCGCTCCATGCTTTTCGAAGTCGATCCACTGGACCCCGCGGTTCTTGTACTGGCCGCCGTCTCCATATTCCTGCTCGCGCTCGCCGCTTCTGTGATTCCCGCGCGCCGGGCCGCTTCCATCGAACCCATGCAGGCCTTGCGCGCCGAATAGGCGAGAAGAGCCGGAGAGCCAACGGTCAAAGATCGCGATGAACCAACTGCTTCAGGACATTCGCTACGCACTGCGCCAATTGCGCAAGTCGCCCGGCTTCACGCTGACCGCGGTCATTACGCTGGCGCTCGGCATCGGAGCCAACACCGCAATCTTCACGCTGGTGCACGCCATCCTGATGCGTACTCTGCCGGTCGGCGATCCGGCGCAGCTCTATCGCATCGGGGATACAGACAATTGCTGCGTCAACGGCGGCTTCGTCGGTGATAATGGCGACTTCGACATCTTCTCCTACGACCTTTATCTGCACCTGAAGAACTCGGCGCCGGAGTTTGAGCAACTGGCCGCGGTGCAGGCAGGGTCAGGGCAGTGGAGCGTACGCCGAGGCAACGCGCTGGCCAAATCTCTGCACGGCGAATTCGTTACCGGCAACTACTTCATCACGCTTGGCCTGGGCCCCTATGCGGGCCGGGTGATGAACGATAGCGACGACACCCCTGGGTCGGCGCCCACGGTGGTGCTCAGTTACCAGGCCTGGCAGGGCGAATACGCGGCCGATCCGTCCATCGTGGCGTCGACCATCTATATTCAGACCCATCCCTTCACCGTCATCGGCATCGCTCCGCCAGGCTTTTTCGGCGATCGCGTGACCGACACGCCGCCGGACTTCTGGATTCCTGTGCAGATGGAGCCTTACGCTCGCGGAGAAGACAGTTCCATCCTGCATCATCCAGACTCTCACTGGCTCTATCCTCTGGGCAGAGTGCGCCCCGGAACCAACATTGGCGCTTTGCAGACCAAGCTTTCGGTGGCGCTGCGCCAGTGGCTCTCTTCGCGGTCATCCTACACGGAAAACGGCGGCTCGACCCTGATTCCCAAACAGCATGTGACGGTCGTGCCCGGCGGCGGGGGAATCCAAAGCCTGCAGTTGGAGACCGGCAAAGGGCTGAAGATGCTGATGATTCTTTCTTCTGTCGTGCTGCTGATTGCCTGCGCCAACATCGCCAATCTGCTGCTGGCACGGAGCACGGCGCGGCGTTCCGACATCGCGCTGCGCATGGCGCTGGGCGCGGGGCGGAGCCGGATCACGCGCCAGATCCTGAGTGAGAGCGTACTGTTGAGCTGCATCGGCGGCGTGGCCGGATTGGCGGTGGCTTATGCGGGTTCGCACACCATTCTTGCCCTTGCCTTTCCCGACGCGAGAAATATGCCCATCAGCGCCAGTCCATCCCTCGCCGTGCTGGGCTTTGCATTTCTGGTTTCGCTGTTGACCGGCATGCTTTTCGGCACTGCTCCTGCGTGGCTTTCGTTGCATGCGCAGCCCGCGGAAGCGTTGCGCGGAGTGAACCGCTCCACACGCGACCGCTCTTCTCTGCCGCAAAAAGCGCTTGTCGTGTTTCAGGCCGCTTTGTCGCTGGTGCTGCTCGCCGGAGCCATCCTGATGACCAAATCGCTGGTCAACCTGGAGCATCAGAACTTCGGCATAGCCACCGCCAACCGCTATGTGCTGCACTTCGATCCGGCCGGCGCAGGCTACACCGTCGAACGGCTGCAGGCGCTCAATCGCGAGATCCAGAGCCGCTTCTCATCACTTCCGGGCATGGCCAGCGTGGGCATGGCGATGTATAGCCCGCTGGAAGGCGACAACTGGGGCGAGTGCGTCATCCAGCAGGGCCATCCGGCTCCCGGCCCCAACTCCCATTGCGGCTCGACATGGGATCGCGTGAGTTCGCATTTCCTTGATTCGATCGGCGTGCCGATGGTGCGCGGCCGCGGACTCAATGAGCAGGATACGGCCACTTCGCCGCAGGTGGCCGTGGTCAACGAGACATTTGTGAAGCGGTTCTTTCCCAACCAGGATCCGATCGGCCAGCATTTCGGCATTGACTTTCCGGAGAACTCTGGCAGCTGGGAGATTGTCGGTGTCTTCCGCGACTTCAAAATGAACAACCCGCGCGATCCCGTGCGCCCGGTTTTTCTGCGTCCGCTGCCGCAACAAATGATCTACAAACAGTCGGAGATGAATACAACCGAGATTCAATCAATGTTCATGAATGCCATGGTTCTCAACTTCCGTACGCCGCAACTGAATGTCGACGGGCTCATTCGCCGCACGCTGGCGGGAATCGACCCCAACTTGACCGTAACGGATCTTCGCACCCTCGATGCGCAGGTGGCCGGAAACTTCAACGAAGATCGCCTGGTCGCGCAGCTTTCCAGCCTGTTCGGCATCCTGTCGCTTATCCTGGCGTCGGTGGGACTGTACGGCGTGATGTCCTACTTCGTTGCCCGCCGTACCAGCGAAATCGGCATTCGCATGGCCCTGGGCGCAACCAGGGCGAGTGTGGTCGGCATGGTCATGCGCGGCGTGCTTTGGCAGGTACTTATCGGGCTTTGCCTGGGCATTCCCGCCGCGCTCTACGCTGGCTATTTGATGAAGAGCCTGCTCTACGGAGTTGGCACTTACGATTGGACGGCCCTTGCTGGCGCACCGTTCATGCTGGTCCTCTGCGCCGCGGCGGCCGGATTTATTCCCGCGCGCCGCGCCGCTTCCATTGAACCCATGCAGGCCCTGCGCACCGAATAAGGCTTTTCAGGAGGAACGCGATGAACCCGCTGCTGAACGACCTTCGCTACGCGCTGCGCCAGTTGCGCCGCGCGCCGGGTTTCACGCTCACGGCCGTGTTCACACTGGCCGTGGGACTGGGTGCAACCGCGGCTGTCTACAGCGTCATTCACTCGGTGTTGCTGTCGCCGTTGCCTTATGCCGATCCAGATCGCCTGGTGGGTGTGGCGTTCACCCCTGCAACTGAAAGGCCCAACGCCGAGCAGGCGGGCAGCACTGCCGACTTCATTCGAGAGCACAGCACCTCCTTCGCTTCTGTCGCGATCATGGACGACAGCGGCCCCGCTGTGAATCTTTCCGTGGATGGAGGCCACGCGCTCGAGATCAATGCCCTGGGTGTCTCCGAAGGCTACTTTCGCACTCTCCAAGCGGTGCCGGCGCTGGGACGAGCGTTCACTCCCGATGAAGACCGCCCTGGAGCCGCAAGGGTCGCGGTGCTCAGCGACGGCCTTTGGACCCGCGTCTTTGGCCGCGATCCGGCCATCGTCGGCCGCGCCATCCGCGTCAACCAGGAAGCCTTTACCGTCGTCGGCGTCATGCCAGCGAGCTTTCACGTTACTTCGGAAACCGCGCCCGGCGTAATCGGCACGCCCGATCTCTGGCAGCCGCTTCAACTTGGTCCGAAATCCCCAGGATACGAAGGCGACAACTGGGAAATGATCGCGCGCCTGCGTCCCGGCATTTCACTTGCGCAAGCGCGGCAGGAGTTGAACGCTCTCCAGAAACCATTTTTCGAGCAGCATCCCGATTACAAAAAGTGGTATTCGTCGCACAACACCGCGTATGAATTCCGCGCCTGGACGCTGCAGGATGTAGTTGTGAGCGGAGTGCGCGGCAGCCTGCTCACCGTGATGGGCGCTGTGCTTGCGGTTCTGCTGGTGGCCTGCCTCAACCTCGCCGGACTCATGCTGGCGCGCGCCATGCGCCGCTCGCGCGAAATCGCGCTCCGTTCTGCGCTCGGAGCAACTCGCTCCCAATTGGTGCGTCTGCTCGCCGCCGAGGGATTGCTGCTTGCCCTGGGCGGCGGCCTGCTGGCAATCGCAGCAGCACGAGCTTTCACCTTTGTGCTGCTTCACACCGCCCCGCTTGCCATTCCCAACCTGAATGGAGAGCCCAGCCCGTGGCTGCTGAGCGCGGTGGTATTCGGCCTGGCGCTGGCCGCAACGGCCATTTTCTCTTTGCTTCCGGCCTCCGTCATTCTTCGCAACAGGAGCAGGGAAATGCGTCTGGGCGGACCGTCGCTCGGCGAGACCATTTCTCATGCGCGGCTTTCGCGAGCAATGATGATTGCACAGATCGCGCTGGCCATGGTGCTCGTCTCCACCGCTTCCGTGCTGATGGGAACATTTGTCAAACTGCAGGCGCTGCCCTCTGGAGTGCAACCCAAACAGCTCACCGTCTTTCAGGTCGCGCTCAAAGGCGATCGCTACGCCACCACGCAGCGCACCGCGCAGTTTGTCTCGACCGTCCTGGAACAATTGCGCCGCACGCCCGGCGTCGACCGCGTTGCGGCCATCAACGGGTTGCCCATGGATCGCGGCCTGAATATCGGCGGCAATCCTTCCGATCGTCATGAATTGCGCCAGACTGTCGAGTTCCGCGCCATCACGCCGGGATATTTCGACACCATGGGCATCCGCCTGCTCGCGGGCCGCGACATCGCCGACAACGATCGCGCAGGAGGCGATCCGGTGGTGGTGATTGGTGCAACCGCCGCGAAAAAGTGGTGGCCGGGACGCTCGCCCATTGGCGAAACCATCCACATTCAGGGCGAGGAGAACTGGCGGATCGTGGGCGTGGCGGCGGATACACAGATGCATTCGCTGCTGGAAAGCCGGGGAGTCGTGATCTATGCCCCGATAGTGCAGCTCGCCGATCACGTTACTTGGATGATCAACGGCTGGTTTTTCACCACATTCGCGCTGCGCACCGCGGCCCATATCAATCTTGCGGAAGCCACGCAGCAAGCCGTGGAGCGCGCCGACCCGGAGATTCCCGTCGCCCGGCTCACCACCATGCAATCGGTCATCGACTCAACCATCGAAGCGCCGCGCTTCTTCTCGCTGCTGGCCGGCGGCTTCTCCGCATTTGCACTGGTGCTCACCGTCATTGGCCTCTTCGGGCTGCTCAGCTATCAGGTCACGCAGCGGACCCGTGAGATCGGCGTACGCATGGCCCTGGGCGCGGACCGCATGAACATCCTGCGCACTTTTCTTGGCCGCGGACTTGCTGTTGCTTCGGTAGGCGTTGCGCTGGGCCTGATCGCCACCTGGTTCATTCGCCCCGTGGTCAGTGAACTGCTGACGGACGCGGGCGTCGACCCATCCAGTACCACGCAAAGCATCGTCATGAATGGCGCGCAGGCCGCCGTGCTGGCTGCCTGCGCAATCATCGCGGTCACCTTGGCGGCGAGCTGGCTGCCCGCGCGCCGCGCCGCTTCCATTGAACCCATGCAGGCCCTGAGAACTGAGTAGACTGTCCCGAGTAACGCACCGAATAGCTTTCCGACGAGGTTGATCAGGAATGAATACGCTGCTTCAAGACATTCGTTACGCATTGCGCCAATTGCGCAAGTCGCCTGCCTTCACGCTCACCGTGATTGTCACGCTGGCTCTGGGCATCGGCGCCAACGCCGCGGTCTTCACGCTCTTCGACCAGGTGTTGCTGCGCATGCTGCCGGTCGAGCGGCCCAAAGAACTGGTGCGCTTCGAGTGGAACGGCGCATTCTCGGGATCGACTAGCAGCTTCGGCGGCGACTCCAAAGATCACCATAATTATTTCTCGTATCCAATGTACAAAGACCTGCGCGAACACAACCAGGTCTTTGCCGACATGCTTGCCGCGGACAGAACGGGCGTCGGCATATCCTGGCACAACCAGGCTGACAGCACCGACGCCGAAGTTGTAACCGGAAATTACTTTCAGATGCTTGGTCTCCGGCCCGCACTTGGCCGGCTGCTCACTCAGAAGGATGATACGGCCAAAAACGCGAATCCATTTCTCGTCCTCAGCTACACCTATTGGAAAACCCATTTCGGCGCAGCGAGAGATGTTGTCGGCGCTAGCGTCCTCATCAACGGACACCCCTTCACAGTGCTTGGCGTTGCACCGGAGAATTTCGACTCGGCAATCGGCGGCTACAAACCGGGAGTG
>Ga0182024_10016147_pt1 | contig 14195 bp, 12 predicted proteins | sample P32metaG_FD_120480 | JGI IMG/M metagenome (GOLD analysis project Ga0182024, IMG submission 120480) | Permafrost microbial communities from Stordalen Mire, Sweden - P3-2 metaG (Illumina Assembly) | ecosystem: Environmental > Terrestrial > Soil > Wetlands > Permafrost | place: Sweden: Stordalen... | reverse complement strand
TCGATGGCGAGCGCTGTGCGAGAAAAACTCCGCCGGAAGATGCGCCAGGCTTTCGGGAACGTGTTCGAAGTGAGTAATGCCCACTGCTAACACAACACTGCGAGCCTCAAACGTCTCGCCATCTTCGAGTTGCAATCGAAACCCGTTGGGCAATCGATCAACGCTTGTCACCAGCTTGTCTTCGAGTTCCGGCACCATGCGGTCTCTGAATGCGAGACCATAAGCGCCGAAAGTCTCAAGCCGAACCGGCAGCCCGGCATCGGCGTATGGAATATTGTGCTCAGAACAGAATTTGCCCAGAGTGAACGCATTTTCCGGATCGTAAATATTGGAGGCGAAACCATCCGACTTGAGCATCATGCCTTTCGGCATATGCTTGAGCCAGCTATCCATGGGACGCCCGAAAATGCGGAACGGAATGCCGCGGTTTCGAAAATACGCAGCGACTGAGAGTCCATAGGGACCGGCGCCAATGATCGCAGTGTTTAGCATAATGATGAGAATCCAGCCTTTTTAATGAGGTAATAGCCACGCAGCAAAATCCAACAATGGGGAATTACGGGGGGGAATAAAAGGATCATATCACGTTTGCCCGAAAACGGAATGTAAAAAAAACCGCCTTCGCCCTGACTCAGACTAAGGGCATTCACCTAGGCGGCAAAGCCTGGAAGTGCCTTAGTTTTAACTACATGGGAGCAGGAGCCGGAGATTCGGCGGGAGCGCGAGAGGAAAACAACCGCTCACCCCGCGAAGCTTCCAGGTCTCAGATATTTCCCGCCGTCCCGGCGGTGCATACCCGGTTATGCTTTGCTGCGGAGCTTCTTTTCAACGAAGGCAACAACGTTTTTCACCGAGCCGAAGTTGTCGGTCATCACCTCTTCATCTTCTACCGAGATGGCGAAACGATGCTGAACGAATCCGATGAGTTCGATCACTCCCGTGGAGTCGATCACGTTGCCCAACAATGGCACGTCGTCGGTCAGCGCTTCGTCACGGCCAAAAAGAAAGTTCTCTATGATAAATGTACGAATTTCCTGTTCGATGTCTGTCGTTTGCACTGAGATATCCCCCTAGTTTCGTTGAGAAGTTGTGAAGCCAGAAGTTGAGTGAAAACTGCAACCGCCGGCCAGGTTGTCTTTTCCAGCTAACAAGTTGTCGCAGTTGCTGGCAGGTATTCCAACCGTTTGCTGGTCGAAAATTCCAGATCTGTCGAGAGCTTAAGATAAAGGCGCTCCATTGCGTGGCAAAGATTCGGTGCAGATTATTCGTTTTCTCCCGTACTGTGGCGCTACCGCCTTGCACTGTTAACTAACCGACGCCTCGACCCGTCCGCCGACTGTCCATGAGCGCTCGACAAAGAGGGAGCAACATGTGCCAAGATAGCGTGGAACGAATTGTACCTGAACACCACCACTCCCAGTGCTGTGCCGAGAGTATTCGTAACCAGGTCGGTCATGCCGGAATCTCTTGTCGGAAGAAATGCCTGCAGGACTTCGATCGTAAGACTGACTATAAATCCCAACGCAATCGTCTTCGCGACTGCCCGGTTGCTGTTTTGTGATGAAGAAAAATAAGCGCAGAAGAAAAATCCAAGAGGAATAAAACCAACGATATTCACGCCGATGTTCTTCCAATAGCGCCAGCCTGGACGAAATTCATCCCATGGCCGTTCCAGAAACCGCTGTTGTAATACGAAGAAGCGTTCGGGGATGAGGAGGTCTGTCCTTGAATCCACCTGATTGTGGACAACATTTCCCTGCCTTTCATTGAACAAATAAAGTCCACCAGGCCCCTCAGTTCCAGCAATGATTGGACGCTCGTTTCTCGTCCAGTTCGCGAAATGCTGCGACGCCTCATCGGCAGTCAGTTCGCGGTCGTAGATGGCAAGTCCTCGAACCTGTCCGATCCAATCAAAGGCCACCACCGGGGAGTTCCCGACCACGAGCCGCCCCGTGAAGTCCTGTATCGAAAGTCCGAAATGTGCGAACTTTCTGAGCATAGCGCCATCTGCGTAAATGGTTGTACCGCTGCGACTGGAGGTAATCGTGACCAGCACCGGCCCTCGGTGACTGAAAACTTTATCGACGTAGACTACGGTCGCTGACTTAGCATCGCGCGAGCTTTTCTCCAATTCCAGCCCGCTCCGGTATTGACGTATCGCGAATGGAACGATTCCGCTATCCGGCCAGTAAAACCCAAGAACTGTTCCTTCGCCGTCGACTAATTTCGGCTCCAACCAGATCTCGAGGCCACAAGAACTCTCGGCCTGCAATGGATTGGCCTTCAAAACGCCGGCACTCGCGATGCTGCCGTATTTGCCGAACAAAAGACCATTCGAGTGACTCAACCAGCTGACTTTGTTCCTGGGGGAATGAAACGGCCACAGCCCCGCCAGGAACATCACACACAAGGTCAATAGACATATTGCCCCCAGATTCCCTTTTGTCATCACCCCGACCCTCGTCTTGCCAACTGATTTTATACAGACGGGAGGTTCCGCTCGGCGCATCCAATGCCCATCCTAAGCGAGCCTTTCAGATACTCGAGAATGGCCGACAGCCGGTTCGTGCGATCACATGGCCACCTTAATCGGACTGGTGCGCAAGGCTTTTTTTTTCGACGCTCCCTCATAAGCTCCAGGGTGAAAGCTCCATCCGGGTCGGATAGCTTGGATGCCATACGAGGCGAGCGCAGAGCATTCCTTCCGGTATCTTGTTCGCCCAGAATTCCATTGGTTCTCCAAAGACCCGAACGGGAATGCCTGCCGCCTTGAGGTGAACTCCGGCCGAAAGCCCATAGGGACCAGCGCCAATTACAGCGACATCACAGTGCGCTGAAGCCGCTCTACGACTGGTCAGCGCGGAGGCATGACCGCGTTATTTCCCTCCACGATTGATTCCTGCTTCCTGATCGAGGGCTGATTTCCAACAACGATATCAAGTCTGCGCCTAACCAATGTGCCGATAAAACGATCTACCTGCGGCCTGCAATAAACTAGGAGGAAAAAATCGACAGAACTTCCGCGCGACCTCAAGCTCAAGATCGGATGACGACCTTCCGGGTCGGAATCGCCAGTAGGTTAACGGGGAACAGCCCGCGCCCCAACGGTCTTTGAATACTCGCAATCCGGCGTTTCCCAATTCACAGCGTCCGAGATCGAATTCTGCGAAGTTTCTCTCTTTTGCCTCCTGGATCGCCCTCCACAGCAACAGCTGCATACCGCCAAACCTGTGATACCTTTCGTCCGAGCAGCCGTATTTGAACATCAACTTGTCTTTGTAACTGAAAGTGAGAATACTCGCGATCGGGCGTCCGTCTTTAGAGGCCACACAGATCTTGATATGATCCTCTAAGTACTTGATCAAATTGCGGAACCACGCCTTCGGCTGAGGAGGCAATTGGTGTCGACGACGCGTGCGCAACAGTAGGCAATAGAAGCTCTCCAGCAACGCCGGAGTGCTGCCTTCCTCGTAAGCAACATGTTCTCTTTCTGCTCTCCGAATCTTTCGCCGAATACAGTCTGGATGAAAGTGGCGAAAAAGTTGCTCCGCGCTGGGAGAGAGATCCAACCGGTGAAGCCAGAATGTCTCGGCCTCCCGAAAACCGCTTTGGTCGGGCTTTACGCTGGGTGCCGCCTGCACCGGACGCAATTCAACATACCTCCAATGGTCTGAAGCACCGGGATTTGCGAACGCGCCCGGATCCTCGCCTGCTCGCACGAGCGGTTCACAGTGATCCGAGAAAGGTAGCGAGACCAATCGACTCCCCGTAAGCCAGCTTTTCACACGACAAAACACTACCCCGTTCGCGAGTGGTTGGGAAGAAGGGGATGTTGTAAGCGCCACCGGTTCGTAGCCATATGTTTGACGCAAAGCCGAGAGCCATCCAGGAGTATGGAATATGCTTGCCCGTTTGTCGCGTTTGATCAATTCAGCCCAGCGAGGGTCGTGAATCGGATCAACAAGCTGAGAAATCAAGCGCCTGGCTCCCGCCCGCCACAGGTTGAGGTATCGAACGAAACTAAGCACAATTACGGCAAGTCCTCTGTATCCATTCAGTTCACTTTTTGGGTTCGTTCAACCGTGGTCTGCTCAGACGAACCGCGCTTGGCAAAAGCTCTGTCATAGGCTGCGAGCAGATTCTGAACTGAGTACTCCCAAGCAAGCTCTTTCTCAACCCGTCTCCGTCCGAACCCGCCCATTCGTCTTCTCTCATCCGGATTGTCCAGCAACCATGTGATCTTGGCAGCAAAATCGGCCACCTGGTTCCGGGTGTCGGCATACACCGATGCGTCCTGGGCGCTGAATCTTCCTTCGCGCAGCTCGAATTGAACGATCGGCTTCGCCAAGGCCATGTATTCCATAATTTTGATCATAGTGGAAATGTCGTTCATCTCGCATGGTCGATCCGGGTTTACGCAGACATCCGCCGTGGAAAGAATCTGCAACAGATCTTCATCAGAGACCCTTCCGGTAAAATTCACCATGTCCCCGAGACTCTTGTCCTGCAGCATATTTCGGAGGCTGGCCAATGCCGGTCCTCCTCCGACGCAAGTAAAGTGGATATCAGTGCGTCCTGACTGCTTGAGGTGAAGCGCTACCTCCAGGAGGATGTCCAGACCTTCCTGATCGCCCATTGTGCCCACATAACCGACGAGGTACGCTTTGCCGTACTTGAGATCAGGATTCGGAGGTACGAGTCTGAAGGTGTCCAAGTCGGGACCGTTGCGAACAATGAACACGTCCTCCGAGGCAATACCACCCCTGCGCATTGCGAGGTCTTTGTAACTGGCATTGGTCGCCATGACCACGTCACTGAAGCGAAAGGTCAGCTTCTCCAGCAGTACTTGAGTTTTGTAAAGTATTCCCTTGTGACCATATTTTGAGAGGTAGAGCTCTGGGATCGCGTCGTGGTGATCGAAGATGTAGCGGACCCCAAAAAGTTTGAACGGCAGAGCGATCAAAAAGATATCGTCCGGGGGATTGCAGCCCTGAATGACATGAAATCCGTGTCGCAGAAAGATCCACCATATGTACCAGAACTCCCAAAACAACGCACAGCTATATTCCCAGAGGTACCCTAGAGCACTGTTCCCTTCCTCAGACATTGGATGGCGATAAATCCTGACACCATCGATAACCTCGTGTCCTGGCTTAGTTCCCTTCCCGTCTGGAGATAAAACGGTAACTTCATATCCCGCCTTATGAAGAGAAAAGGCTTCCTTCATAACCCGGGTGTCGAGAGGGGCGGGTTGGTTTTCAACTACGATAAGGATTTTTTTCTTCACTGGGATGTCTCTAGAGTGTATTTCATAAATATAGATCCGGCCTCAGGGCAGATACTTACGGATGAGGCATGTTAGCTGATGAGATTCTGTCATGAAGCAACGGCAGAAGCTGTTGACCGAGGAGCTGTTCGGCGGCCCAAAGGCCGCCCGCGGCAAAAGCCGGAAAGGGTGATTGCCGACACCGCCTATGACTGGGACCCGTTCCGCCAATGACTGAAGAAACGCGGTATCGAGTTGATCGCGCCTTACCGGGAGAACAATCGGCATCGGCGCTACGAAGATGGGCGTAAATTGCGACGCTACAAGCGGCGTTGGATCGTCGAACGAGCCAACTCCTGGCTTGGCCAGTTCCGGCGATTGCGGGTGCATCATCAGCTCTGCTCTCCACTTAGCGCGCTTTCTTCTCCTTGCCTGCTTCTGGATTACGCTCAGACACTGTTTATGAAATTCGCCCCACTCACAACAGTTGGTAGAGCCCTGCGAGCGCGCAGAGCATCGTCGCCTGGCCCCAGTGGAGAGTGGGAGTTTTATTAACAATTCCCGAAGAATACCTTCGGTAATGAAAGTAACCGGTGGGATCTTGCATGTGCGTAATCGTCCATTGCGCGACCTTTATCGCCAATGGCAGGCTGTCAGGATCGCGGTCGTGGAAAAAGGTCAGAGTATCGATTGCCTGAGAGCTGCATTGAATGTCGAGCGGCAGGGTTTTGCGGTCGTAGTATCTCGGGGTTCCATCCGCCAGAAAGAAAGTCTTCTTCCAGTACTCGTATCCACTCGTCAATTTCTGGTCGAAGCGGTCATCTCCCGTGCTTTGCTCGTAACTCTTAAAGCAATCCAAAACGTACGCTGTGTGGAAGTTGTCAATCCAGTGCGAATCGGCCGTCTCGGCATAGTACCAGGATGCATCAGGCCTTTGGTATTGAGCCGTGTACTGCATCGCCTGCGCCGCCAACTCTCGGTAGGATTCATTTCCGGTGTGGGAATAAGTACGGGCGAGCAAACTCCCACCAAGGGTGTTGGCGTTGTGAACTTGAGTGTCTTTGATCGGGATGTAGCTAATGCAAATCCCATTTCCATCGCGCAAAGTGCCGAGGTCGTGGACAATGTGCTCGCACGCACTCATGGCGATGTCCAGGTACCGCTCTTTGTGGAAATGATCGTAGGCGTCCAGGAAGGCGTGCCCAATCAGGGCGGTCCACACCACAGTGGGGACGTTTTTGGGCAAATAGAAGCCTCGCGATTGATAGTCGAAATGATTGCCCCAGCATGCTCCGCCGTAGCCCGGCAGTCGGTGATCGATCAGCCACTGCAAGGCAAACTCCGCCTTGCTCGCCCAGACCGGGTCGCCTGTCGCTTTGTGAAGGCGCATGAAACCTCTCGCAAGGAAGCCCATGCCTTTGCTGGAATGTTCTTTTCTGATTCCCAACAGTGGACGCAAATTCACAGGGAACCGTCTTACGCCTTGCAAAAGAACTGTCCGCAAAAATTTGGTCTCGAACGTAAGCGGACGGACAAATCGGGCATTGAGCCCGTCGAATGTGTCGTACCCGCGATAGTCATTCTTTTCGAGCCAGTGGTAGAGTTGCTCGATGGACCTGTAGATCGTTCCCTTTAAAGCAGTGTCCGAGCGCGGGGTCCCGCTTAGTTCACCAACAGATGCCATTGTACTTCCCATTCTTACTTCTCCCTTCGATGATCCGCACGAAATCCACCAGGAATTGACCGTCCTTAAGACGCTCTGGCACTTCGCTGAACTCCGGATCCTTGTTTCCGATCACGACGGTTTGCGCATGGTTCAGCACGGCGCCAATGTCTGGAACCATAAGTTTCGATATGTGCGGAATGTGGTTGAGGATAAAGTCCCGGTTTCCGCCTACCAAACTGGCCAGATTTACGTTTTTGTCATAGATGCGTAAGTCATACCCCTTACCAATCAAACGTTCAATGACCTCGATGAGAGGACTTTCTCGAAGATCGTCTGTTCCAGCTTTGAAGCTGAACCCCAAAATGCCAACTCTTGTTTGGCCTTTTTCCACAATGAGTTGCAGGCCGCGGGAGATCTGCATTTCATTGCTTGGCAGTATGGAGGTGAGAATCGGTAGCTGCAAATCATGCATTTTAGCCTGATAAGCGAGCGCCCGAAGATCCTTGGGCAAACACGATCCTCCAAACGCAAAACCGGGTGTAAGGTATGCAGTGGAAATATTGAGCTTTCGATCCTGACAAAAGATTTTCATCACTCGATGAGCGTCCAGGCCCAGCGATTTACAGACACTGCCGATCTCATTGGCAAAACCGATCTTGAGTGCATGCCAGCTGTTGTCGACGTACTTGACCATCTCAGCCGTCTCTAAATCCGTCCTGATCAATGGCGCGTCCAGCTCTTCGTAGAGCACAACCAGGGTGTCGCCGCTGGCCTGATCCAACTCACCGATGACTGTTTTCGGCGGATTCCTGAAATCTTTCACCGCCGAACCTTCGCGCAGAAATTCGGGATTGTTGCAAATACCGAAGTCAGTCCCGACCTTTTTCCCAGAAAACTCTTCCAATGTTGGAATTACGATCTTGTGCATCGTGCCTGGCAAGATTGTGCTGCGAATCACGACCGTGTGGCGGGTTGTCTTCGTCTTGAGCGCCTGGCCAATCTGTTCGCATATGCGGCGAATATATCTGAGGTCAAGATTGCCGTTTGGTTGGCTTGGCGTACCAACGCAAACGAAAGACAATTCTGTCCCTCGAATGGCTTCTACTGGATCGCTCGTGGCGCGTAACCGGCCATTGCTGGTGGTCGCGGCTATGATCTCAGCGATTTCTACCTCAATGATGGGAGATTGCCCGCGGTTGATCAGGTCGACCTTAGTCGGAAGCGGGTCGACACCGATGACTTCATGTCCATCGCTGGCTAAACATCCCGCCGAAACTGTACCGACATACCCTAGTCCGAAGACGCTGATTCTCAAGATTCGTACCTTTCTCTGGTAGCTTTCAGGCTGAAACTCATGATCTGCTAACGAAGGTTCGAGTGCCTTCTAATTCGCAGATTGCAAGAAGAACTGAAAATGCTTCGATGTTTACAAAAGCTGGGTCATCGTTCATGCCCGCCGGCTTGCGACCGCGGTTCGACAGCAAGGGCAAGTCGACCATCGACCTCGCTCGCGTAAGCAATCCGCGCTCGTTCGCTGCCTTCCCCCTCGATTCGAGTCCCTTCTTTATCCTCGACAATTTTCATTCCTGATCGCTGCCTCCACCACCGATTCACTTCTCCGGGAGTCTCAATCCACACGTCTCTGTCTCGCCGCAGCCCAGCCAAATGAGAGAGCAGTTCTTCGTAAACTTTCCTCTCGGGCGCTCCAATGACGTAGTCTGGATGAATGATGAAACTGAGGAGACCGTGCTTCTCCATAATAAGCTCAATCTGGGTCTTCCACAGATCGATTTTATATTCTTGAAGTATATGAAAAAGCGAGTAATCCTGAATCGTAGTGACCGGCAGTTCGAGCAAATTGCCCATGAAGTATGGCATCACCGTACAACATCCTCCTCGTTGAGGATCCAAGTGGGCCACATTTGGAATGGACATGTCGTAGGAAAAGTCTAAATCCGCAAACCATTCCTCCCGCCGGTAAAGAACGGCCGCACGAAACCCATTAGCACCCCATTTACGCCGGTAGGAATTAATCTTCACGACGCGATCTAGGAATTGCTCACGATTTTTGTACAAGCGACCGTCGTGGTTGAGATCCTGCACAGCCACCTCGAACCCGCGATCGGTGATTGAATTCAAGTAGTCTTGCGTGACTTGATACCTTTGCTCCGGCACGACTTGAAACGATGCCTTGATATCGTAAGCATCGTCAATATCCATTACGGTAGCGCAGAAATCTCTGCCGGCAGTCGTCTCAACATCATGGGTCATGATCGCGGCACTCGAAGCGCCGTCAGGCCAGAACCAAATAAAAGGAAGCCGCTCCGCTTGCTGCGCTTTTAGCTCGTACATCATCAGGAGCTCAGACAGCTCGTTGACGGTTCGATCAACCGGCCACCTCGGAAACGGAATTTGGTCCCAACCCTTTAGATGCACCCGCTGAAGGTGCTTCCGCACGCTGACGGGTAGGATCGGTCGGACACTGTAGTATGCCGCCGCAAGGATCGATTGTTTTAGGGACCGTTCGTTTCGTCCCGATGACGGGTATTGTTCACGCTGTAAATTTTCGATTATTTCTTGCATGTCAAAGGGTAAAGTGACCGTTCCCCGTTCGACCGTAACTTCCCCAGCAACATCATGTATCGTCCCGACGTGAGAACCGTTCCGACATCCACTAAGCCGTCCATAGCACAGATTGCCCGGGCCGAAACGAAAGTAACCATTTGTCTGCGAGAGCTGTCCCTTAATAGCCAGCTGAGCGTAACGATCCGGACATTTGAAATACTCGAGAAAGGAGTTGTTCATTCGATTGTGTTGAAGGCTTGGACTTCGTTGAGATTGCTCCTTGTCGTCAGAGGAATGCAAAGAACTGAATCCCAACGGGTGCACACTCCTAGAGTTTTGTTGAGGGGGAGTCAGCGGGGCGTAATCAATGTATCGCATATCCCGGCATGCGAGTCAATGGCAACTACGAGCCATATGGAGCGGTCTACACGTTGAGGACTGCTTACGCGGTTGGCGAAGAAACGGCGATCACTCTTCACACAAACAACTCAACTCGGCAGGAGATACCCTACTTTAGGATCCCGCTGGCGTGCTTGCTCTCGCTGTTTTGGGCGTAAGTCATCAGCTCCGTTGCAAGCGCCTCATCGTCCAACTCTTCCGGCTCGTCTACGCCGACAGGACTGCCCGTCGTTGAGAAAGCGAACGGATGCATGACAACTTCTTCAATCACGTTCGCCGGGTTCCCCGGTGGGACGAAAAATAGCATGAAATCGACTCCGCCTGCTCCTAGGAGTTTCTCTCCCAAAGCGCCCGCGTTCAGCCTGGCTTCGCAAATCTCGTTGAGCGTGGGGTTCGTGATTTTTCGAGTGGGCAACAGTTGCTGTTCTTCAGCTTTAGTTGGCAAATCCAATCTTCAATGCGTGCCAACAGTTGTCGACGTACTTCACCATTTCGGCAGTTTCAACACTAGTTCGAATCAGGGGTGCATCGAGCTTTTCATAAAGCTGGGCGAGAAGGCATCCGCTCGGCCGGTCGAGTTCGCCGATCACGGTCTTCGGAGGACCGTAAAAGTCCCTGACAGCCGATCCCTCACGCAGAAACTCAGGATTATGGCAAAGCCCAAAATCGACCCCAGCTTTCTTCTGCGAGGACTCCTCCAGAATGGGTATTACGATGTCCCGCATGGTGCCTGGCAGCACCGTGCTGCGGATGACGACCGTGTGCTTTGAAGACTTGCGTTTGAGAGCATCGCCGATCTGCTCACAAATTCGCCGGATGAAGCGCAAGTCGAGGTTGCCATTCGACTGACTGGGCGTACCCACGCAAACAAAGGACAAATTCGTCTTCTGAACGGCCTCCACTGGATCGACAACCGCCCGAAGCCGGCCCGACTTGACGTTCGCCGCAATAATTTCGCCGATCTCCTGCTCGATGATCGGGGTGTGGCCCTGGTTTATCAGATCTACCTTCGTCTGGATTGGGTCGACCCCGACCACCTCGTGGCCATCGTTTGCGAGGCAGCCCGCCGAAACGGTTCCTAAGTAGCCCAATCCAAAAACGCTAACCTTCATGCTGGCTTTCCTTTCAGATCTGGCAAAATATGCTGGCTCCGCGGAACCAGTCCATTGCTGCTGTGTGGCCTGCTTGGCGCTTGTAGGTCATCTTCTTTTGTAAAACGGGTCACCAGTTGTACACATTGAGGTGTGCGACCATCAGGACAAGTCCACAAAGGTTTTAACCCCCACAGATTGTGTATCTTAGTGCGTTGACCTGGGTCGCGGGGCGGGGTGGTACCCTGAATTGGTAGCGAGTCCTTCCCCCTATGAAAGTGACGCTCCAAACACCTAGCTTTTTTGACTTTAGACAGGCCGAGTCGTCCAGATACGCCAGCGTCCCGCGACCAAGTCATCAGTGTCGATCTTCCATCGCTGGCGGAACATGAAATCGGCAATCATCTGGGTGCAGTGGATATTGGACATAGGGCGCTGAGGCTGCAGGTAACGCAACAACCGCCTCTTCAGCGAAAGGGCTCCCGGATTCTGGTAGATCGAAATGATGATCTTGCCATCAGGGAGAAGAAATTGAGCATACTTTCGCAGCAGATAAATCGGATCACGCGAGTAGTACAGCACTTCATTGAACACAATGCAATCCCAGCGGTTGCCTTCGGCGACAAAGTCCTCCGCCGTGCTGTGGGCCACATCGCTGTGGCCAACCAGGGCCTTGCCAGAAGGTTCGACACCGAGATAGATAAGGCCCTGTGGCAGAAAACTTCGCAGCACAGCTTCTCCGCAGCCGACGTCCAGCACAAGTCGGCGCGAGAATTTCGTTATCAGTCGCGCAATATGCTCGTACCGCGGGGCTTGCCCAGTGCAAGCCAACCCCTGCCAGTCTCCAAAATCTTCGTTCCAACTCTTCATATCAAGAAGTTATTCCCAGAATTACCAACGGTCCGGCAAACGGCGATGAAACCTATATCTGTATTCTGGCGTTCACAGTTGCGAGTTGGGCGACTTGCACAACGGGAGCGAGCGATGATTGCGTCGGAATTCAGGCGTTCGGCCGCATTTTTGCACCAACGGGACCACGCCGTTTTGCGTTCAATTCCGACCCCTAGTGGCGTACAGAGACTACCAATATCCAGGTTTCCGTTAAGACTGTCCATCATCATGGCTCCGCATGGCTCCGCGTTGTACTTTTTGAGCTGCCGAAATCGGCCCCGCGTTTAGAGATTGGATCCGGGAGCCCGAAAACTTGGACGCTTGCTTTTTACCGTTCCAGCCTGCTCGGTGATGACGGGGCCGAAACTCAAACTGCCAATGTGAGCCTTGTTGACTCGGGCAGTACAGTCACTTTGGTTTGTACTACGAGTGGCCACCGGTACACAACGGCAACTCCTCCCATTTTCGGAACTCAGAGGTTCTAATCCCCATCGTTTGTGTACTTTCGTGCTGTTGACCACATGCGGATGGGTGGTTACCCTACGACCTACGGGCATACCGTACGGAATTGGACCCTTCCCCTATGAAAACGATCATCAAAACTGTCTGCTGTATCCTGATTTTCAATCTTTCGTCCTTGGCTGCCAACTACGCGGTGAAATCAAGTGGCGGCGGAGACTTCACCACCATCCAATCCTGCGCCAGCGCGATGTCCCCCGGGGATACCTGCACGGTATTTGCTGGAACCTACAATGAAAGCATCTCAGTACCTGCAGGAACGGCTGGGAATTACAAGACCGTGACCGTGAACGGATCGGATGCGGTGACCGTGACGGGTAGCATCACGATGGGTTCCCATACCAAGGTAGACGGCTTCGCGAGCACCGGTTGTTTCGGTACTGGAGCATCGACCGACGCCTATATTACGCACAATCACATCCTGAGTGGATGCAACGGCACCAAGATCAGCGTGGACGCGGGCGCGACCTACATCTATATCCAAGGCAACACGCTTGCGGGGCCATGCGGTGCGTGCGATGGAATACTTGTCCAGGGAAGCTACGTCCTCATCGACGGCAACGACATTTCCCGCTACCGACTGGGGGTAAACTGCTACTGTTCCTTTACGATCACGAGGAACAACACCTTCCATGATCAATTTGAGACCGATAGCGGCCAGCATACCGATGCCTGGTTCTCGGAGCCGGACTCGTTCCACGTTCAGGCGGCACATTACAACATCATCGAGGGCAACTACCAGACAAACGCCATCGGTCCCAACGCCAAGGGTTTCCTTCTCCAAGGAGATGCGTGTGGGGGAAATTGTTCAAACGCTATCATTCGTTTTAACTCGGCCTATCACATTGGCGGAACGTTCACGACGAACGATCTGACCACGTTCGACTACGTTAAGGAGTACAACAACACGTGGGTGGACACGAGGTTCAATGGGTACAGTGGCTATTTCACGAACTACTATGTGAACACCAACGCCTCGGACCTGAACTCGATTTTCTATTATCCCGCAGCGGTGAGCGGGCTTAATCCCTATGCCTGCGCGAGTAGCGTCTGCTCGAGCATGAATTACGGCCACGCTTTGGCATACTGCACGGGTGGTTGCGGAAATTTGGGTGACCACCTGTATGGTTCATATGGAAATTGGTCATCCGACCCAGGGAACACGATCGCTGATCCACTGTTTGTAAATTACTCCACGCAGGATTTCCATTTGCAATCTGGATCACCAGCGATTGCCGCTGGGACTTCGCTTACTACTGTCGCCTCTGGAGATTCGGGATCAGGGACATCGCTTGTGGTGACCGATGCTTCGTATTTCCAAGATAGCATGGGCCTCTCCAATCCAAACTCCACGGTTCAAGGCGATTGTGTATCGGTCGGGACGGTATCCAATCACGTCTGCGTCACAGCGGTCAATTACTCGACTAATACGCTGACGCTGGCCAGTTCCATCAGCCGCTCGTCGGGACAGGGCGTCTATCTCTATAGCAAATCAGACGGAGTGCAAGTACTGACCGGGAGTGCGCCAGATATGGGAGCCTTCCCGTATGGTGGCGGTACCTCCAACTCCCCGGCCCCCCCATCGGGCCTCTCGGCCGTTGTTCAATGACCCTCCCTCGCATCATCGGAGCTTCCGTTCCCGCTTCTGCTGCGAGGCTTTGAGCACTTCCAAAGTCTCCACAACGGGAAGAAGGCGCGCGCCTGATTCTAAGGACCATTGCACGACCTGCTCGAAGAAAGCGGGAGTGCACCCGAACCGGCTGGGCGTATCACGAACATCGTGGGTTGCGAAAATCAG
>Ga0182024_10016145_pt1 | contig 14196 bp, 13 predicted proteins | sample P32metaG_FD_120480 | JGI IMG/M metagenome (GOLD analysis project Ga0182024, IMG submission 120480) | Permafrost microbial communities from Stordalen Mire, Sweden - P3-2 metaG (Illumina Assembly) | ecosystem: Environmental > Terrestrial > Soil > Wetlands > Permafrost | place: Sweden: Stordalen... | reverse complement strand
GCTTGATGCAGTTTTTGGAATAGAGCCCTAGCAGAGGTTCGATGCCGTTCTTATGGGACAGGACGACGACATCATTGCCGTGACGGCTGGCTGTCATTTCGCGGATCAACCGGCGATCTACCAGCGGCATGTCGCAGGCGATCACAAAACAGTACTGATGCTGCGCTACAACCAGACCGGAAAGGATGCCGCCCAGCGGTCCTCGGTAAGGCAAAATGTCTTTGACTACATCCACGCCGAGGTTCTCGTAATCGTCCGGCTCGTTGGCCACGATCAAGACTTCGGAGAAAAGATCTTTGATTGTCGTCAGAACATGCTCGACCAGCGTGGTGCCTTGATATGGCAGGAAAGCTTTGGGCCGTCCCATTCTGCGACTCTTGCCACCGCACAATAGCAGTCCCGTCACCGGCAGGGGCAACGCTTCTCTGGTAGGCGATTCAATCAGGTAGTTCACTTTACTCACCGTGATATACGGGTTGCCGCTTTTCTGCAAAAGCGGCCAAGCCCTCGAGTCTATCCTTCGTATTTAGAAGCTGCAGGTAGCACTTTGTTTCCAATGCCAATCCTGCTTCGAGATCACGGTCGAAACCGCTATCAATCGCCTGTTTGGCTGCCCGCAAAGACAAGGGGGCAGCGGTGCAAATCTCTGTCGCCCAGCGGCGCACTTCCTCCATCAGCGGCTGATGAAATTCGCCGTCGCCGCTGTGCTGCGTCGACACTACTTTATGAATCAAACCCAGCTCATGCCCGCGCTTAGCAGTCAGTGGAGCAGCGGTCAGTATCATCTCTTTCGCTTGAGACTTGCCGATCAAACGCGAAAGGCGTTGGGTGCCGCCGGCACCAGGAATGATACCAAGCTTCACTTCCGTTAATCTGAGCGACGCTTCCTCAACCATGACTCGCAGATCGCAAGCCAGCGCCAATTCCGTTCCACCACCAAAAGCAGAGCCGTTGATGGCAGCGACAACCGGCTGCGGCAGAAGTTCAATCGTGCGCATCGTTTCCTGGATCAAATTCAAATAGTCGATCGCCTCAGCCTGCGACATTCCCTTGCGCTCGGTCAGATCCGCTCCAGCACAAAAGACTTTAGTTCCAGCACCAATCAGCGCCACTACTCTAATTTCGCGATCTTCAGCCACCTGTTCGCAGGCAGCAATCAGCGCACGCAACAAAGGACGATTGAGGCAGTTATGCACCTTGCCGCGGTTGAGTTTGAACCAGGCGATCGGCGCCTCTTTCTCAACCAGCAAGACTTGCTCGTTCGCTTCGGAATTCATGCTCCCGTTGCCGCCTCCGCCTTCGCGCATGCTGTTGTGGTTGTGGTCGTGTTCTTTTCTGCTTCTTTCTTGCGACTCGACAGGCATGCCTGCAAATACCTCCCCGGTAGCTTCTTTCCTAAGATCTCTTCGGCCAGTGCGCCGGCATCAACAAGCTTGTCCAGATCGACGCCGGTTTTCACACTCATACCATGCAACATATAAACCAGATCTTCGGTGGCCAAATTGCCCGCCGCGCCGGGCGCGTAAGGACAGCCACCCATGCCGCCGACGCTCGAATCGAAAATAGTGATACCGGCATCGAGGCCGGCGAGCACATTAGCGAGCGCAGTGCCGCGCGTGTCGTGGAAGTGCAAAGCGAGTTTGTCCAGAGGCATCTGGCGAGAAAGCAGTTGCACCACATTTAAGACCTGATTGGGCGTTGCGGCGCCGATGGTGTCACCGAGCGAAATCTCGTCGACGCCTATCTCCAGCAGTTTTTCCGTGATGCGAACCACCTGTTCCGGCTTCACTGGACCTTCGTAAGGACAAGCAAAGACGACAGAGAGATAGCAGCGGATCGTCTTGCCGTCCCGCCGGGCGGCAGCGGCTACTTCCGCCAGAGTGGCAAGCGCTTGATCGATACTTTTATTGATGTTCTTCTGACTGTGGGATTCGCTAGCGGACATGAACAGAGCGATCTGTTTCAAGCCTGCTTGACTGGCCGATTCGTAGCCCTTGAGATTCGGCACGAGAGCCGACGCCACCACATCTGGTGGCAGCTTGATCGCTCTGGCCACGGCCAGTCCGTCTGCCAACTGGGGAATCCATTTGGGACTGACGAACGACGTGATCTCGATATGTTTCAAGCCCGAGGCTGCAAGCGCTTCGATCAGGCGCACCTTATCGGCGGTCGCCACCTGCTGGGATTCGTTTTGCAATCCATCACGAGGACCGACTTCGACGATCCGCACGTGAGCAGGCAGTTTTTCTAGCATTGTCATTGCTTATCGATCGAACTGCCGCTTATTCCAAGACAAGCAGTGGATCGCCCTCATTGACGAAATCGCCGTTCTGCGCTTTGACTTCGGATACTTTGCCGCTGGCGTTTGCCTGCACCGGCAGCTGCATTTTCATCGATTCTAGAATCGCTATTTCCATGCCGTCAGTGACTTCGTCTCCCTTTTTCACGAGGATTTCGACAACTATGCCTGCCATCATGGAAGTAACTTGTTTCATGTTCAGCTTTCAATCTCTGCTGCGGTGATCATCCGGGCAATCGCCCATGGGCCTTATGTTATCAGAGATGTATCTGGCATTGGATAACGGTTGTCTCACAACCACATGAGAGCAGCGCAGGCAAGGCGGCGAGGAAAGCCTGCCCTGAGCGAAGCGTAGCGGAGTCGACTGGGTCGCAACCGAAGCGGCAAATCGGAGCGGAGAAGGCGAGGGACGAAGCCGACGGAGCGATTAACCAAGGATGCGCTTCTACAGCGCGACGCGGTAAGTTTTCCCTAATGCCCAGGCAGTGGTTCATCACAGAGACCGCCACCATTGCGAAGGCGCAGTTGAGTTTCAGTGCGCTGAACTAAAGACGAGAGCCCTAGCTTGTTTCCAGATGCGATTGTCAGATCGGGCTGATGGGCGAGCGCGTCATATCGCAGGCGACAAGCGAACGCTCATGGCTCGCAGGAATGGACACTGCTTAGGATTGGCAGGCACTTGCCCGGAGAATGCGACGTTGCCGCGGTGCGGCAAAGCAAGACCGCCATGATCCGTCAGCTCAGCCGTGATCAGTCAGCTCAGTTTCCCAGTTCAGCAAGCAGGGCTCGTTATCTGAACAACCCGCGAAGCGCGTCGTTGATTGATTTGACGGTGTCGTCGCCTTCCTCATCATCGAGGTCGGAGACCTGCGCCGGCGTCTCATCCTGGGTGGCTGCGGGCGGTTGCAGGGCGGCGTTGGCGGGATCGGCGAAAGGAGCAGCTTCGGCAGCCGGGGCTTCTTGAGGACTGGCTTCGGTCTGCTCGCGCTTGCCCGAAATCGCAGATTTAAGGAACGGATTGTTGTTGGAGGCTTCCACCGCAGGAGTCGATTGGGGCGACAGCATGTCGTCGTCATCTTCGTCATCCGAGAAGAACGATGAGGCCGACAGAGCCGATGCCGCTGACGGCGTCGGTGGGGCAGGCGTTAAAGAAGGGCCAGGAGCGGTAGTAGCTGGCGATGGTACAGAAGGTCCCGGAGCAGTCGTTGCCGGCGGCAATGTCGACCAGTTCCCTGATGACAACACCACATCTGCCAAAGCTGGTTGGGCAAGCACTTCCTCTGCTTGTGCCCCTGGTACAGGAGCGGGCGGCGCCTCATCCTGAGCAGGTGTAGAAGAGGTGAACAGGTTGTTGAATGTGAAAGCCGGCTCGTTTGAGCGCACCGGTTCTTCCGCCTGCATCGGTTCGGACTGCGGCTCGGACCGGAACGGGCTTGATGAGCCCGCCGCTGATTGCGGCTGAGACTCGGGCTGGGGTTGTGGCAGCGTCGGATCGGGCAAAGCTTTCAGCCTTGTCGACGAGGCGCGCGGCGAGGGCGAGCTAATCTTGGCGAGCGGTTCGGCATCCGCCGTCGGCTCCTCGACCGGAGCTTCTTTCTTCTTGCGTTTCCCACCGTTGCCTGCCGTCGTCAAGGCAGCAGCAGCTTCAGCGGCTTTGGCAGCAGCGGTGGCACTGGGAGTGAGCCACTCGCGAGATGTGTACCGAGACAGCATCGTCTTGACCTTGATGCTGTCCTGCGACACGGATTGCAGCCTCTGCTGGGAGGCGACGATGCGGTGCTCAAGTTCATCAATTTGCTGCGTAATGACGTTGATCTCTTCGCGGGTGTGCGCCTCTTTCTCGGCGAACTCCTCAAGCAGTTTTTTCAACATATCCGTGCTGGGCATAACGCAATAAGCTCCTCACCACTACGGCACGATACTTCAGGACGGGCACCAAGGGCACCTATCCACTTATTACCACCGTTCTCGGTATTTAACCACCCAATAGCGGACTAAAGCGAGAAAAAATGACGCTTCTTGACCTTTATGCGGCTCTTGACTGCAAGCATGGGTGACCACGCCCGTTAACCTTCCGCGTCCTCGTCTTCCCTCTCCGCCCGGGAGGCGGTTTTCGTTTCTTGAACCAGATTGCTGAAGATCCACATGCAGAGATCGTCAAGTCCTTCGACGTTGGGCAAGCCGTCTTTCATACGCCACATCATGCCCTGATCGGTAATCTTGACCTGCATGACGGCAATCGGCTTATAAGACTGCTCCGTCTTGCTCAAAGCCATGACCAGATTGGTAGGGATCAGATAAAACTCGATGCAGGAATCAGCTCCACGCACCGTCAAACTGAAGTACTTGGTCGACAAGCGCGCGCGGAAATAAGTCTTGGTTTCCTCTGCTTCGCGAAACTGATTGTATCTAGTCACTTCAGTCACGTCACCAGATATGGTGCCGGCTACCTGTAAATCGGTGCCGCCGGCAATCTGATTGAACTCGAACATATAGCGCTGGAGCAGACCGTAGATTTTGTCGATCAGAGTCTCCAGACCCTTCTTGTAGATCGACTCGCGGTACAACTCATGCAGTTGCACTCCGCGCTGCTCGGCCAGAAATGCCATCGAATCTTCTTTCAGTCGATACATCCAGTCGTTGCCGGTATCTGCTGGCTGCGACTCGTGGTAAACCAGAATCTGCTTAGCCAGCGCCGCTTCCTTTTCCGCCCGTGAAACGCCTGAGCCGCCCGCCACTTCGAGTTTTCCCTCTCGCTTGATCGGGCCTTTCTGTGCCGGATGGTTGTCAACGAATTTTCGCTCGTCTTTCGGTTCTCTACTGCGCCCGCCGCCCTTGTCAGATGGCGGTTTTCCTTTTCCCTGCCACATTAGGAAAACTCCATTGCTTGCCTAACCATCAATATTCCCGCAATCACTTCTCTCGAACCTACGCTGAGAACATGCCGAACCCAGCAAGCAGATTTTATGCCGGCTCGGCGCCACTACTGCGCCACCCAGTAAAATTAATGTGCCTAGGACAGGACTTATCGGAACGGTTCATCCTGTCATTTCGAGCAAACGAGCGAAGCGAGTGCAGTCGAGAAATCTCTCGGACCGAGGCCGTGTCTGAATTAAGGCTGCTGGCGCAGCGTTATGAGAGCACTCCGCTACGCGCAGGGCGCTGCAGTCGAGATGACAATGGAAGGCTCAGCTGCTACTGCGGTTCAAGTTCCAGATTGCCATAACCGCTTTGCACCGCCCAGGCAATCAGCTGTTCACGGCTTTCCAATCCCAGTTTGAGCAGGAGCAGTTCACACTGTTTGCGCACGGTTGCCGGCGACGCCTGTCGCCTATCTGCTATGTCCTGATATTTCATGCCGCGGGCCAGCATTTTCAAGACCTCTTGCTCCGACCGCGTCACCTTGGTTTCACCCGAGACCAATTCTGGCGACAAGATCGGTTTTTTACCGTCCATTACCTGGCGAATGGATTCCGCAACGCGGGCGACGCTTTCCGATTTGAGCAGGTACCCGGCGACACCTAACCCGAGGATCGTTTGGATAAACGCCATGCGATTTTCGCCGGAAAAAATGATCACCTGAGAGCCCACCAGTCCACAAAACGCCTTGACAGTCGACTTCGGTCCGCCGGTTCCGGGCAGGTGCAAATCGAGCAAAACGATGTCAGGTTTGAGGTCGCGAGCAAGCGCCAGTCCTTGATCGGAATTGTTAGCCGTGCCGATCACTTTGATGCCCGATTCCTTTCCCAGTCCGTGCGCCAATCCATCAAGGGTAGCCTGATGGTCCTCGACGATTAACACCGTAATTTCATTTTGCGACACAGCACCACCGCAATCTGTCTGTAGTCGTGACGGCTCGATCCGACTTGGTTCCTAACGCCGAGTTCGATCATCGTCGTCGGACAAATGAGACATACCACAAGAAATGAACGCCAATATTAATTAATGAAGCCGCACTGCCACAGGTTATAGGTGCTAGAGTGCTAGCGACAAAATTCACGAATGCTGGTCAGCCTCTATTCATGCCGGATGAGGATGAACGCAGTGTCGCAGAGGTCTTTTGCACCTGGATGTAGTTGCCCTTGCTCGCATACAGTTCGCGCTGACGATAATGTTTCATTATCTGTTTCCGCCTCTGACAATCGGGCTCGGCGTGTTCATGGTGGTGGTCGAATCGTTGTGGATGAAAACGAAACGGCCGATGTACAAGCAGATGGCCCTTTTCTGGACCAAGCTGTTTGGCGTCAATTTCGCCCTTGGCGTAGCGACCGGCATCGTCATGGAGTTCGAGTTTGGCACTAACTGGGCAACTTATTCTCGATTTGTCGGCGACGTTTTTGGCTCCGCGTTAGCGGCGGAAGGGATCTTCGCATTCTTTCTGGAGTCTGGTTTCCTCGCCATTCTTGTCTTCGGCTGGGACCGCGTCTCACCCCGCATGCATTACTTCGCTACCTGCATGGTGGCGCTCGGTGGGATATTCTCGTCCATCTGGATCGTCATCGCCAATTCCTGGATGCAAACGCCGGCTGGTTTTCACGTTGTAAAAACGATGACCGGGGCTTATCGCGCTGAAATCACCGATTTCTGGGCAATGGTTTTCAATCCATCAAGCATGTATCGCCTGGTGCACGTGTTGATCGCTGCGCTGATCCTCGGTGCATATTTTACACTCAGCATCGCCGCATACTATATCTTGCGCAAACGGCATCTGACGTTCGCCAAAGAAACATTCAAAATCGGACTGATTTATGCGGCAGTGACATCGTGCGCCATGCTGGCCTCCGGACACAGCCAAGCAGACGCAGTGGCGAGGAACCAGCCGTGCCAATTGGCCACACTGGAGGCGCATTTCAAAACCGGCACCGGTGGCACTCCCATGTATCTGATCGGATGGCCCAATGAGAAAGAAGAACGAGTCGATTTCGGCATCAGCGTACCGTGTTTGCTGAGCTTTCTCGTCCATGGAAATATTAGCGAACCTGTGACAGGATTGGACAAATTTCCAGCTGACGACCGAGCATCTGTGCCTATCCCCTTCCTGTCGTACCACATCATGGCAGGCCTGGGCGGCTGGTTCATATTGATTTCGCTGGTCGGACTGTTCTTACTGTGGCGTGGGCAATTATTCAACAACCGGCTGGTAATGCTGGCGTTTGTTTTCACCGTCCTCGGTGCCTATGCCGCCAACGAAACCGGCTGGGTTGCAGCAGAAACCGGCAGACAGCCGTGGATTGTCTACGGCTTGCTGCGCACTAAAGATGCGGTATCGCATGCAGTGCCAAGAGGAGACATAATCTGCTCAATCATTATGTTCGGCATTATCTACATGTTCCTGTTTGCCGTATGGGTGCACGTGATGAATGACAAGATCCAGACCGGACCAGAAGGCATCGAGGAGCGAGAAGAAGAACTTGAGCAGGGTGTCGGCGACCCACTGCCTGCCGATGCTGGTGCACCGCTGCCGCCACCAGTGGCAGCACAATCGAAAGGTGACTTCTGGCAGGAAGCTGGGATGCTGCGCAGCGACGGCGAGTTCTCGCTGACGCACACGCCCAGCGATGAGGACGAAGAGCAGACGTCCAAGAAAGCTTCGGCAGCAGAGATAAAGCCGGCAGAGGATAAGTAGCGATGCACTGGATCAACCTGCACCAGATATGGTTCATAATCATCGGCATTTTGCTGACCGGTTATTTCATACTCGATGGCTATGATCTCGGCGTCGGTATCTTGCACATGTTCGTCAAGCGCGACGATGACCGACGCCTGGTGCTCAATTCGATCGGCCCGCTCTGGGATGGCAATGAAGTCTGGCTGGTTACGTTTGGGGGCGCCCTCTTCGCCGCATTCCCAAACGCCTATGCTCTGGCGTTCTCCGGTTTCTATCTTTTGATCATGATGGTGCTGTGCGCGCTGATTTTCAGGGCCGTATCAATTGAGTTTCGCTCCAAGAAAAAAATGCCGGCCTGGCGCACTTTCTGGGACATCATGTTCAGCCTTGCCAGTACGCTGGCGGCGTTTCTCTTTGGTGTGATCGTCGGCCACATGATGCACGGCGTCCAATTCGGCAATGAGATGGAATACACCGGCTCGCTCAGCGATCACTTCACCCCCTACAGCACCTTGATCGGTTTCTTTGCCATCGCAGCGTGCGCCATGCACGGCTCAATTTTTCTCTATCTCAAGACCGAGGGTGAATTGCAGAAAAAAATCCACGGATGGATGTGGACGACCTTTGGAATCTTCGTCGTCTTCTACATGCTGTCCACAATTTACACACTCGTCGATGTTCCACACGCGGTGGAAAATTTCAAACGCTGGCCGCTGGCTTGGGCAGTGGTCGTGCTCAACGTGCTGGCCATCGCCAATATCCCGCGCGCCATCCACCTGGGCAAACCGGGATATGCCTTCGTCTCCTCCTGCTGCGCGCTGGCAGCGTTGACCTTCCTGTTCGGGGTCGGCATGTATCCGAACCTGATTTTCTCTTCCACCGACCCGAACTTCACGCTTAACATCTATAACGCTGCTTCGTCTGATAAAACGTTGAAAATCATGCTGATTGTGGCGATTCTCGGCATGCCTTGCGTCCTCAGCTACACGTCGGTGGTGCACTGGGTGTTTAGGGGTAAGGTCCAGCTGGGCAAAACTAGCTACTAGAGGTGCTAGCCGCACCTCGGGTGGCTCAGGCATCACGTGCGGTGGCAGTGTCCAGGTTGGCATGGCTCCAGTGCACGCCAAAGCACCGGCTTGGCGACCAGAATGCCTGCGTCGGCTGACAATTCGGCTGTGGCTGAGGAGCTTCGATGTCTCAACAGGTGAACAAAGACTTGAAACTGGGCGAGCTGTTGAGAGCAGTAGGCGCCGTTGATGCAACAGAGTTGACCGAGACACTGAAACTGGCACTGCAAGTCGGGTTGCCCCTGGGACGGGCCATGGTTCTAGCTGGGCACCTGTCGGAAGATGAACTTGATGCAGCGCTCGAGATTCAGGCGCTGATCAGGCAGGGCAGTCTAACCATTGCCGTGGCGGCGCGAGCTTTTGCCCTTGTGCATGCGGGCTCGCCACTGAGTGCGGCGCTGGACCAGTCGGGATGGGATCGACCGGCCGGTATCACATCCTATCCGAGCCGGCTGGGCAGCTTGCTCTTCGACGCCAAAATCATTACCAAGCAACAATTGGACGAAGCCCAGCGCAAAAGTTATGAAACTGGCATGCCGCTGGGGCGTATCCTTGGCTTGATGGGGCTTCTCTCTCAGAGCCAGTTGGCCAAAGCGCTGGAACTGCAACGTTTGGTGCGCGACCAGGCGATCACTCACAATCAGGCGGTGCTGGATCTGCATTCCGGGCGAACGCCTGAGCTAGAAGTGTCGCTGATGCAGCAAGGATACCTCCAAGGCGCCGGCAAGAAAACAATCAGGCTGGGCGAACTGCTGATGCTTTCTGGAATCTTGAATGAAAGCGACGTTATGAATGCCCTGGAGCACGGTTTAACATCCAACAAGCCTCTGGGCGATGTGCTGCTGGACCTGGGCCTTGTCACCAGACAAATCCTCGATCTGGCTCTGGAGATGCAGACTGCAGTTTGTTCCGGCACGTTGAATATTCACGCGGCCACCGATGCACTGCACTACATCGCCTACACTGGAAAGAAACCTCAGTCGAACGTGGAATCCGGTCTGCACGCTTCGCTGGGAGTGCGCGAATCGATTCGGCTGGGCGAGCTGCTGAAGATGTCGGGTTTCATCGAGGACGATGACATCAAGCAAGCGATCGATTTGAGCAATCGGTATCCATCGCTGATCGGTAAAATGTTGGTTGTCTCTGGTGCGATCGACGAGGCGACGCTGTTGTCAGCGCTGCGCTGTCAGTTTTTGCTGCGCAACGGGCACGTTTCGCTGGACAACGCGGTGAAGGCTCTGCAGTTTGCCAAATCGCGCCAGCTCAGCCTGGACGACGCCATGGAAGAGCTTGACATAAAGCAGCAGAACAACCATGAAGACTGACATTTATAGGTTGTAAGCGCGTCACATTATTTAAGCGCTCTGGCTCTGCGTAGGGCTGCAGCCTCCGCGCGAGACCGACGCCTTGCTGCCACGGCTCGCCGCGCTTGCCACGCTCTCACTCAGGCCCAACCGATCAATCGATTCAATCCAATTTGGAAGCTACGCGGTGCTCGCTTGTTTCAGCGATTTCCTTGACCAGGGCTAAGCGCTGCTTGCATTTTTTCAGCGTCACGTCGTCGGCAATCTTGCGCGCGAAAGGCATGTGGACACCGGAATCCAACGATGACTGAAGCTCAACGGTGGTGCGACCGTCCTTCAGGGGCGTGATGATCCAACTGCCTGCAAGAGCCTTGAGTTTGTCTGACTTCACCATCACGTAATCAATGCGCCGATAGGGCGTTTCAATTTCTTTGATTACACAAATAGATGAATGGATGATCGGCAGATCGTCAAAGGTTTCTTCAACCAGAGCTTCGCCGTTCCCGACTGAGAGCACTTTTCTGTGATCGAATGCAGGATTGGGAGAACGTATTGCATCCCATACTGATTTGGGTGAGGCGTTGACAACGACGGCCGCGCTCATCCTCGACGATTGTTCGGCGTTTACGGGGATGACATGGGACATCGGTGTAGTAAGAATCGTGAAGAGAAACGTTGCGCGCACGGCATCGAACAGCTTCGACATAAGTCACTCAACCTCATCAAAATGGCTGTACTTGGGGCTTTCGACGTGGCGCCGGGCGGAGAAGTTCCAAATCACTGCCTACAATATTGCGAAATTTCTTTCAAGCAAAGCCGGAAAACATGCAACTTGGAAGGATTTCATCCGTCATTCACGGCACGCGAGCTGACTGCGCCAGCCACGTCTAGATTGGAGGGAGGAGGTTTAGACCATGCAAGTTATTCAAGAACGGGAGCCCGTAACCATTACAACGGTAACGGACGACGATGGACCAGAAACGTTTATAGCGGCGATCCTGGGACTGATCATTATCGCCATGCTTGGCTACATGATTTATGCGTTCAATTCAAATTCGTCCATCGTGGCACCGGATATGAACGCACAAACTGTAGCCGCACGTCTGGCGCCGCCGCAGATGCCCGCCCCGGAGCCGCCGCCGCTAGTGAGATAGAGAGTTGGAATTTCCCGGCACTTATTGGTGGTTGAGTCAGTCATGTTTCGAAGTGGAGTTTTGAGCTCGGACAATGAAGCCGGAGCGCTGACATGATCGGGCGTAAGGAGAGTAAAAAATGAATCGTTTATTGTTAGCAGGATTTCTCGGTTATATGATCGGCATTTTGACTGCGCCCAAGAAGGGCTCGGAACTGCGCGGTGACTTCGTCGGGGCAATTGGCGACTGGCAAGAAAAAGGCGCCACCGCACTTGATGACATCAAATGTGAAGGCAGAGTCCTGATAGAGAAGGCGGCGCCAACCCTGAAAGCGGTTCGCGAAGAAGCGCGCTGCATAAAAGACAAAGCACGCTCCACGTTCAACGACGCCAGAGAACGCGCGGCCTTAGTTGTCGAAGATGCGCAGGTCAAGGGAATGGAACTGGCGGATCAAGCTTCAGACGCTGTCAAAAATGCTAAAGAAAAGGCGCTCGATTTCAAAGAGCAAGGCGTAGAGCTTGCTCACGACCTGAAAGACAAAGCTTGTGAAATAAAAGACCAAGTCAAAGACAAAGCCTGCGATCTGAAAGACAAAGCTTTGGAACTCAAGGATCATGCCGCCGCCCTCGGTTTGAAAGAAAAGGCAATGGATCTCAAAGACCAGGCGCTGGAATTGAAAGAGAAAGCGATGGACCTGAAAGACCGCGGCAGCGAAATGGCGCACCAAACTGCCGGCACGCTCAACGAAAGCAAAGCCAAGTTTGGACAGAACATCGATGATGCTAAGGGAAGAGCGAATGACACGATCAACGAAGCGAAACAGACGATGGACAATGCCTCGAAGCGCATGAACGACACCGTCAGTGACGTGAAAGAGACCGCCAGTGGTAGCTTCAATCAGCTGAAAGAAAATTTCGCCCCACCGAACAAAGATCAAGGCAACATGTCGAAATCTGCGTAGATGGATTGAGGCGAAACATCAGAAAGTCTGGCACCAGTGGTGCCGGAAGATTAGAGAGGCTCTGGCACCAATGGTGCCGGAGCCTTTTATTCATTCGTTTTCGCAACGTTTGAATGGACTTGCTCTGCGGACTTGGCTTGCGAATAAGGAATGCGGAATGAAAAGGTGCTGCCTTCACCTTCTTTGCTTTTGACGCGGATTGTCCCGTGGTGCGCCACAACGATCGCCTTGCAGATCGCCAAACCAAGTCCGGAGCCGCCCTTCTCATGGGAGTCGGATTTGATCACTTGTTGGAATCGGTCGAATACCTTTTCTACGTGAGTGGCGGGAATGCCGCGTCCAAGATCGGACACGCTCACTTCTACCGATTGAGGAGCATCTTCGACTGCAATCGTGATGTTCGAGCCATCGTTGGAAAATTTGATTGCGTTACTCAACAGATTTCCAAGCACTCGGACCAGGAGATTTTGATCGCCGTAGATTTGCGCTTTGGTATCAGGCACGATCATCTCCATGTTACGCTTGCCGGCTTCCGAGCGCACCAGATCCATCGCTTGATCGATCAGCTCGGAGATCGCAAACAGCGTGCAGTCGAGTTCAAATCCACCTGACTCCATGCGATCGATCTCCAATAGCTCATTGATCAGCCTCAGCATGGCATCGGTATTTCTCAGGGCCCGGTTCAAGACCTGCAATGCGTCTTCTGAGATCTCACCGCATTTACCGAAGGAAACCAGCTCGAGCGAGCCAATCACCGAAGTTAGTGGCGTGCGCAGATCATGGCTGATCATCGACAAAAACTCTTGCTTCCTCTGCTGCGCCAGTTTGAGCGCGGAAGCCATTTCGTGGAAACCTTGATCCAGCTCCGCAATCTCATCATTGCCATGAAGGGGCGCGCTGAGAGGCTCGTCGCGAGCCAGATGGCGGCTGTTTCTGGCGAGAATGGAGAGTCTGCGCGAGACGTTGCCGCTGAAATAAGAAGAAACGCCCCAGGCGAGAAGACAATTGGCGGCGATGCCGAACATCAAGAACTGCTTCAATTGCTCACGTTTGAGTTCATCTCGGTGAAGGTTCTGAAACTCAGTCTCTTCAATTTGAACCTGTTTAACCTCCTTCATCAGCCCATCCAAAAGTCCGTGAAGTTCAGGTGTAAAAGCAGGACTGTCTAAGTAAGTCAGTTCAAGAGCGGGAGCTGGGCGCCGGAAATACGACATTATTTGCAGGATCTTCACTGTCTGTTCTTTCAACTTTTTGACGTGGTCGACAGCCTGAACTCGATCCTTTCTCAGCTCCTCCATATGCGCAAAAATTTCAGGTATTTCAGAAGTGATCGTATCGTATCGAAGCGCCCAGTCATTGCTGCGCAGGCGCTTGTACATCACCAGGGCGATGCCGGCCTGGACCACATGGTTAGACAAATTCGTCACGTCTGAAACCAGCAACTTAGAGTGCAACTGGCTTTCGGCTTCCCGCTCCGCATCGCCGATCAATCGAAAGAGAATGATGATGAACAGCAGACCTAGCACCATCGGAACGGTGGTAAGGATCCAGCCTTTATGTCGAAGTTTCATACGCATTCAACGACATGACCTTCATCGCGTAATTGTGTCGGCCGCACTCTGGGCAATCCAGTCATCTCGAAATTGCTGAAACTGGGACTGGAGCTTTTTCACCACCGGTCCCGGTACACCACTGCCTATGGGGCGATCGTCGAGTCGAACAATGGAGAGAATTTCCTCCGGCGTTCCCGCCAGAAAGAGTTCATCAACGGCAAACAAATCTGATTGTTTGATCCGCTCTTCAGACAAGTCTATGCCGCTGGAT
>Ga0182024_10016144_pt1 | contig 14196 bp, 4 predicted proteins | sample P32metaG_FD_120480 | JGI IMG/M metagenome (GOLD analysis project Ga0182024, IMG submission 120480) | Permafrost microbial communities from Stordalen Mire, Sweden - P3-2 metaG (Illumina Assembly) | ecosystem: Environmental > Terrestrial > Soil > Wetlands > Permafrost | place: Sweden: Stordalen... | reverse complement strand
GCTTCGCTATCCATTGAGATCAGGTCGGGGGAGCACCGCCGATCGCTGCGAGCAAACCATGCTGTTCGTCGCTTCCCAAATAGCCAACGCCGCCGGGTTTTTCAGGGAACGATTGAGATGATGTTATTTCCAGGGGCTTTGAACTACCACCCGCCGAGAGCGAGAGTTGCCGATTATAATGTGGGTTGCATAGTTTGGTGAGCATCGTGCGCCAGATTACGGGGTTTGCCATCGGCATTCACCGGCGTGACCGTCTGCTTTATCCTGCGGTATTCGCGATCGGGCTCATGCTGTTCTTACTTCAATGGGCCGGCGGCGCGTATCGAGCGGAGTTTGACGGCTTTCCTGACGAGTCCGCCCAATTCGTTACCGGACGAATGATTTGGGAGTACATGAAAACGGCTCCCCGCGAGAATCCGATCCAATGGGCCGCGCAATACTATCTACACTATCCGAAAGTCGGGCTGGGTCACTGGCCGCCTGGCTATCACCTGGCCGAGGCCTTCTGGTCGCTGCCGTTCGGCTCGTCGCGGATCAGCGCCATCTGGCTGCAATGGTTCCTCGCGCTGATGGCTCTGACCGGTCTTTACACGATCGCCAGGCCCAGATTTCCGTTTGCGATCACGGCCGGGATCCTCTTTTTCGCGATGGCCACGCCGATATTTCAAGTGGGCCTGGAGCAGACGATGAGCGAGCTCCTCTGTCTGCTCTGTGCGGTTCTTTTCATGCAGGCCATGCTGCGGCTATTAGAGCGGCGGGATCGCGGGGCAATTTACCTTGTAGCCCTCTCGATGCTGGCTGCCGGAATGGTAAAGGGAACGGCCGTAATTCTTTTGCCTGTTCCTGCCATCGCGCTTTTTGCGATGGGGAAGCCCGTTAAAATGGGCTCCCCTTGGCCGGTCGTGGTTATTTTGGGAGCATGCGCGGCTTGCCTGGCATGGTATTTTTCGACCACCAACGTTATCTATTGGGCGGGAATTACCAAGACCCTGCCATGGGGGGGGCGGAGCCTTGGAGAAATGGCCGGTTGGGGCTTGCTGGGTCTGGCCTGTTTGGGTGTGAGGCGGAATCCGCTCGCAATCCTCGCTGCCAGCATGCTCTGTAGCGCCGTACTGGTCTCATGCGTGGTACGCGCGATGACTGAGCAGCGGCACTGGATCATGGTGTTACCCTCGATTCTTCTGCTGGCGGGATATGCGCTGACACGCTTCAACAAGCCCGTAGCAGTGGTGCTGGCTGTATTGGCGATAGGGCTCTTCCCGTGGGTACGGTATCGCCAGACGCCCGGCGGTTACCGCGACCTGGTCCGGCAACTTCACCGCCCGGCCAGGATGCTGGTGTCCTCGGCCGTCGGAAGCGGAGAGGGTGCATGGATTGCAGAGATCAGCGTCGCGGAGAGATATCCTGCCAGCTTGGTCGTGCGCGCCTCGAAAGTGTTAGCGGAATCGGGCTGGAGTGGCGAAAACTACAAACTGTTGGTCGCAACCCAAGGCGAGATTTTGAAGCGGCTGGACGAGCTGGCGCTCGATATTGTGGTTATCGATCGGCCGTCGGCTCGCGGCCCACCTCACCAAGTTTTACTCGAAGCCGCCATGGCAGGTAATCATGGCTGGAGAGTCTGCGGCAACACACCGGATCTCTTAGCTTACTGCAGGACAAAGGCTCCGGCGTTTCCACGCAAGCCATTGGTTCTCGAACCCGCGGGCTGGCGTTTCGAAGAAAAGATCGCCGCAGGATCGGTAATGCCGTAGGGCTGCCGACAACTCGACCCGCAGATGTCCCTGCAATCGAAGTTTCACCCCGACATGTGGGCACGCGCACGGGATTCGCTGAGGCGGCGTCCCAGCCCGAAGACGCGGTACTTTGTCACCGCCCACCCACCCGCTCGGCGACGCCCCGGTTTCGGCTCAAATTCGGGCATCACCGCACATCCTATCGCATAGGAAACCGAATCGCGCGATTTTCGGTCACCCAGAGACGCTCGGTCCGAAACTGACTTTGGCCGCCCTGGCGATGCAAGCCGCGCACCCATCGGTTATTGTGCTCAATTCCCATCCGCTTCGCGGCTCCGCGTCAGCGCGAGGGATGAGCGATGCCAATACCAACCCCTCAGTCTGAGCTGGTCGCCGGCGGCAGGGCCTTGCAGCCCCGGATCTCGATGATCGCCGGCATGTGGAGGCACCCGCGGTTCGCTGAGTTTGCTTTCCGCCGAACACGCGGCACTTGTGAATGCCCCGACCGCCCGGCGACGCTCCGAGTTTCGGCTGGCGCGTCGCGCGTCATGACCCGTTGCCCGTAAGTCCATGAGGAATTGGTAGCGCTAACGGGAATCGAATCCGCTTAGGGCCAGTTCATTCCAGTTCAGTTGGGTCTAAGTAGTTGTGTTTTCAGTCCAGTTGGTACGCCGCTAGTGGCCGTCCCGGCCCCACTGGTGGCTGACGTGCGCACTTGGTGCGCACTTGCGGCCTATTACCCTTGGCGTTCATCGAAAGCAGAGAGTGCGTCGACAGAGCAGGTGGCGCTCCTGGCTGGCGGGTCGAGTGTTTGTGCGTTGCCGATCTGCACGTGCGCCGTGCAGTAACAATTGACACAACCTGAAGGTCGAGTGCCGAGGTCGGCCAACGCTGCGACGTCCAGCTTGGGAAAACGGATTTCGATAGTAAATAGAGGAGTTAGACGTTCAGGGCGCGCTTTTCTGATCGGGATAGTCTTCTGTTTTCGATGGCAGGTTTTCGGGAGCCACCTTATCGAGGTAATCGAGGTAAAAGACCCCAGCCGCTTTCGTCAGATCGGCCGGGTCACAATTTAGCTCCACAGGGAATGATGTTCACATACGCCGCTCGTGACTGGGAACCGACTGTGTAACAGCGGATGCGCCGCAAATTTCATTGCGATCCGAGCCATGATAGTGCACCTGTTCGTGACGGGCGACAGTTGACAAGCATCCTGGGTGCCACGCTATGCAGCAATCTATCCTACAATTCAATAAAATCTGCATAGATAAGCCGGGACTGCGGTGTGGCGGAAGGCCCTGTCAGATCCGGAGTTTCATCCGCGTTAAACCACTCATACTCCTCGATGAGCAGCCGGTATTTATGGGTCGAGGAGGAATGGGGCAAATGCAGGTCATAGCGCCAGACGGTAACGCCATCCGTCTTCGAGAAGGCACAGTTCGGGATGGCTGCGCAGCTTACCGGCCGCCAGCCTAGGTCCTTGCCGATCGCATGCCAGCGCTGCTGCACCGTGATGGTGAATGTGGAGTGAGTGGGCGACGGCGGATTGCCAGTGCATGCCGGATAGGTGGCACTATCCGGGGCAGCTGTCGCCGCACCGTAGGTGACCCCGGAAATGGCGAGCGAATACGTCTTGCCGTCTTTCTTTTGAAGATGCAGCCATCGATTGGGTGCAAGCTGCGTAAAATCGGCGACGACAACGGGTGAAATCCGCACGTCGTCCGTCACACCATGCGTAGGGTCCGGACGAATAGAGTCCGGCTGATAACGGACCACTCCCAATCTCACGAACGGATAATATGCATCCTTCGAATCGATCCGGACATCGCACGACCACATGTTGCGTTCCGGTTTGGGTGTCACCTCATACGGAACCACGTCGACTGTCGCGGATGTCTCGGCGAGCAAGCAGCCGGTAGCGACTGGCCCTCCGCCTGCGAAGTCCTGAGCGCTCAGCTCCGTGGAACCGGCCTTGTCTGCGCCTCCCCAGATCGGATCGAGCCCGCGCCGACTGCACAGATCCAGGACGGTAGGGCTGGCCCCGCCCGCGGGCGGTAAAACAAAGCCGATACCCTCCCGGTCTCCGCTGACCAGGAAGGGCCGCTCCAGATAGATTCGGAGCGTGGAAATTCTCCCGTGAGCCAGGGTCTCCGTCGCCGACTGATATCCATCCTCCCATTGAAATGCCGGAACGATGTAGGCGATCGACGGCGCGGGGGGCCGAATTGAGCTGTTGACGGTAATCGTCTGGACTCCCCAGGGACTAGTCTCGCCGGGCTTCCGGGTCTTGCCATCTACCTGGAAGAGTGAGGGCTTCTCATCCGCCGGGTAGAAATCCCGGAACCGCGTTGCCGCTTGCAGCGAATAGGTCACCTGATGGGCGCGGGTATCGCGAAAATGATGCGCCTGCAAGCTGGCCTGGCGCGAAATCGGAATGCCGTTCGCGTCAACCTTGCCGTCCCCGCCGATCGCTAACAATTCAAACGCTGCCTCCGATGTCTTGACCGTTTGTTGCAGCTTTTTCTGTTTGGGATCGTCGACCTGATCCTCCCAGGTTGCGTGACAGCTCACTTTGCCAGTGCTAAACCACTCGGCAATGATGTCGCCCTTCACGTCGGCTGCAGTCGCCCCAAACTTTCTCTGAATGTTGAAACCGTCTTTGAAGGCCGGCGGGGCCAGTGGCGTACGAACCGCGTGCACCAGCGTCAGCTTGTGCGGAGGAGTCTGCGCCGGATTGGTGCCGTCTTGGATATCGGCCGGCTGCACGTTGAAGACATTCGAGAAATCCGGTCGGTCGAACAGCGCGACTAGTTTCGTCCTGGCGCCCATCGGCGCCTTATCCTCGATCTTGGGGTCAATCATCGCCGATGAGATCTGAACGGTCACCGTTCGCGCCTTTGGCACGAGAATTGAAAGCCCTCTGACGAGAGCCGCACCCTGCACATCGTCATCGGTTACCATTGCCCGCTTGATAACGTGCTCCGGCGTGCCCTTGTAATCGGCGAGCGTCAGTCTCACGGGGCCGCAATCCGGCCAGGTACTCTTTCCGATGTCCGCGTAGTCAGGATCCTCGTACAGGCCGAGGTACACGGGCTTATACGGATCGGCCTCAGTTAGATCTTCGCGCGTCAGCGACGGAGATATGAGAATCCATTTCGCGAGGTAGTCTGGCAGGTACGGACAATCCGGCCGGCGATTGTCTCTCCTAGTCAGGAATATCGAATCGTTCCAAGTCTTGGGTTTGCCCTCTGGCGTACGGGAGGTGCCATTCGGCGGATCGGGAAGAATGTTCTCTTTGTCCGCCATCGCCACACTCGGGAAAGAGCCGTTCGGCATAAGAATGGCCCCGCTGAAGGCATCCGTCGGCAATTGGGAATTGAGTTGATCATGCAGCTCCGCCATACGGACTGTCTCCCGGGTAGCCGCGAGGATACGCGACGACGAAGCTCCTCCATCGCGAATGACGAGGACGTCCGCCTGCTCGCCTGGATGCGACACGCGGGGTAAGGGACGGGTAAGCAAGACATGCGGCGGGCGGACCGGCTCCACTCGTATCGGCGTGTAATCAGCGAGCGCGCTGGCGGGCGCTTCCAGGGTGGAACTGTTGCCCGCAAGATCGACCACCCGGCACCGGAACTTATACGGCCGCGCAAATCGCAGAGGAGGCAGCGAGCCTTTTGCGATCTCGTATTTTGGCTTGATCCGCTTGGGCGGTTCCGGACACTTCGGTTGGGACTTCGAAGCTGCCATGCTGTCAAACAGGGGCCGGACCGAAAGGCTCCATCCGGTCCAGGTGAACAGCGATTGATGGACCTGCACCAACGGGTCCGGATCCGCGTTGGGGTCGGTGGCACTGGGGGCGGCCCCGCCGGCGCTCATCGACACCGGAGTGCTGGACATCGGCGATACGAAGCCTTCATCGGCGGCACTCTCCAGGCCTGGGGCCGGTTCGTATTTATACATCGTGGCGGAACCCGCCGCATCCAGGATTTCGTAGGTTCCCGTTCGTGCACACAGCGATCGCCACATTCCTTTGGCAGGCGGATCGCCGGGTTGCACGTCGGTGCGCTTAACGTCTACGCGATAGCCCAGGACCAGATCCTCCGCGGACAAGTTCGCCGGGACCGTGCCGCTGTCGGCCGCCTTCTGGAGATCCGCATTCTTTTTCAGCGCTTGTTGGGTTCGGTCGCCTCGCTTGGTGTAAAGCAGCGTCACGCCCACGCTTCGGCCCGAGGGAGTGGATGCGGCCGATGAAGTTGCGCTTGCAGTCGATTGGTACTCGCCGGCTCGCAACTGCGCGTTGGATTGTTCGGACGTTTTTTGCGCAGAACCGTCCGTGTCCTCGGTGACGAATTGGAAAACGAGCTTATTCGCCGTTGTATAACTCAGGTCCTGCGCTTGCAAATTCAGATACCGCGAGGAACCAGTCGTGTTGAGGAACAGATTCATGCCGTTCGCGGTTGGATAGAAATCCGCCAGCTTTCTATCCGCGGAACGGACCACAGTGCAGTTGGTGACCAAAGATGTGGCACGCGGAGTCGGCGTCAATCCGTCCACTACCGTCGTATTCGTGACGCTGATGGTGGTGATCGCGACGTCCGGAACTTCCAGTTCCAAGTCCACGGCGAGGTGGAGAGGCCGCAGCATCGCCGGAAATTGATTAACGCGCGCGAGCATGGTGTGAAAATCCCGTGTGTCTGGGGGGCAATCGGCCGCCATGGCGTGCATCGAACGCGTTTCGTTCTTGGTGCGACGATGAAACAGATGAAACTCGACGAAATTCTGAATCTTGTCCACCACGTTCTGGGTGGACATTCCGGTGATCCCAGGATCGTAGATGGGGCTCGCCACTTCCGTGGTGATGTTCGCTACCGTTCTCACCGAGGCGATTGTTTCAACGTCCAAGGGATTGTTTGTGGCCACGGATTTCGCGGCATGCGTATAGAGGGCCAACAGCGCAGTGCCGCGTAGCCGTCGATCGGGGTCCTGAGCCAAGCGCCTCAGCCCGTGATTGATCCGCCGGGCGATCCTGGTCGCGACAGCAGCATTTACTCCCATGAAGATCGGCCCCATGCCCTTGTTGAAGAAATTCTTCGCCTGCGTTGCGGCGGTCAGCTCTTTCTGCAAGTTCGCTTCACCCGGACCGTTTATGCCGACTTTGGGATGCAAATACAATTGCATAAAGTACCGGCTGGCGGCGGCGGCATCGTTAAGAATCTTCAACTGGGCTTCATTGCCCGCAATCTTTGCCTGAGGAAGCGCCATCTGCGCATAAATGTGCCGATGGTCATCCAGATGTTCGTGGATCGCATGCGCGCGATGCGAGAGCACCCACAATTTGGAGAGGTCCTTCAGGTCGCGCTTTTTCTTGCCGGACGTGAGGTAGCCATCGAAGACGTAGCGCCAGAGATCACTATCGTTCGCAGTCTGCTGCTTGATCCTGGCCTGAAGATCCCCGGTGCCGTCGACGGCCCGGGGAACGACGATCGGGGTCAGGTAATTGGTCGATCCATTGATGCTGACCTTCCAACCGTTGTTCCAGCCGGGCGTGTCGGCGCCGGACCATTCAGGCCAGTTGGCAAAGGGGCCTCCGGTATCGCCGCCCTCTACTTCCTGCGGCGAGAGGAGCACCGTCATCTGCAGACGTTTTCCGTCGCTGGTGATTCCATTCGGAAGCGTCGTCAGAAAAAGCTTGGTTACATTTGGCATCGTTATCCCCGTTTGTCATCCGCCGCTGATCTCAGGCCGCGAAGTACTCGTAGTACTTGGGCCATTTCTCCAAGTTGTCGCAATCCGAGTCGGTCGGATCAGCCGAATTATCCGCAGAGCTTGGGGCGACTAACAGGTCATTCCATTCGGCTTCACCGACCTGGCCTCCGTTCGAATTTGCACCGGCGTCCTGCTTCGATCCGGCGAACTGATAGCTGGCGGTCAATTGAAAATCGGCGCTAAAAAACAGAACTTCGACGTGCACGGTAATCGTCGCTTGCCCGATCACTAAGCCGTTGTTATAGCAGACGGTGACGTACACATCGACGTCCACTTGTGCGATTTCGAAGAGATCTACGTGGCCGTGCGCGTGGACAAATCCACAGACTTTGGAATCGCTTCCCTCGATACTGATGTAGATTCCGGCCATGACGTAGCCGCCGCCACTGACCGGGCCGATGCTGATGTCCGCCACGACTCCGAACTCCAGCGCCATTTCCAGCAATTCCACGCCATCCAATCCGAGCACGAGGTGGAAAAATCCTCCGCCTCCGTAGGGCGGTTCCGACAGCAGGAAGGGGGTGTCCGAGCTGGAAATCGCAAAGTCGCAACGCGCGGGATCGCCGTTGTACGGCAAGCTGACGGCGACCGTGAAGCTCAACTGACTCAGGATGAAAGATCCGACCGGAGTCTCGTCGACCTGGAAGCGGAAGCCCGTCCGAATCGTTCCCGCGGGAAACTCGACGAAGGGTCCGTCGTCCGGATCCAGGAGCTCGGCGAGCTCGGCGACGAAGCCGAGATCCTGGCCGAACGTGACTCCCTTGATCTGAGCCTTGCAGGTCGGAGACGATCCGGTCTTGGAATTGAATTGGACCTGCTTGAATGAGATGTCGACGAAATCCGGTTGCCCGATCAGCTTGATGGTGAAGTTGACCAGAGTCGCGGTGACTTCGAACGTCGGCTGCTGGGAAGCGCTGGAATCCGCCTGAATAGGAATGGTGGTCTTCGCCGTGATCGTGAAATCGGCGTTGTCGTCCAGATAGAAGACCGGCTCGAAATTCTTCAGCGCGGGATGGAAGTCGTAGGACAGCGTGACCGCTTTAGGAATCGGAATCAAAGCCGTCAGGGCGTCGAGAGCGCCCTTTGCAGTCGCGATATCCTGTGCCGCCGCCACGACGCCCTGCTCTAGCCGCTGTTGGAGACTCACGAAGGCCTGGATCACCTGCTGCGCCTTGTAAAGAACATCGCTCGCGTACGTCTCCGCCAAAGCGAGAGCGTCGACGACTGGCTTCGTCACGACCATCAGCAGGGCTTGCAGCGCCGGCTGCATCGCCAGGGCGGCCGTCAAGATACCGTAGGCGTCGCTTAAGGCTTTGAGAAATCCCGCCGTAGCGTCGTCCCGGGTGGTCTTGAGCGCATTGGAGATGGTCTTGATTTGAGCCGCCAGCGGCGCGACTTCCTGGAGCGCCGTCCCGATCAGCCCCGCGAGCGTGCTATCGGTGAGCTGAGTGATCTCGGGCACCACCGCGAACGGCGCGCGGTATTGCAGCGACACCGTGAAGTGCTGGATCTTCAGCGTCATCTGCATTTGTGCGCCGGAATTGGCGGGGTTGGCGATCTCTTGTCTCAGTTTGTACAGGATGCTTCCCATCGCGGTGAGTCCCGCCAGACGCGTCCGCAAGCTGTCGGCGGCCCCCGCCACCATGCCGAGAATCGGAAAGTACGCGGTTTCGATCTGTTCCGTTGTGTACAGATACTCGACAAACGTCAGCGCCTTGGCGATCGCGACGGTGTTCGTCACGACGTCCGCCGGAAGAGCCGCCTGGTTGTAGAGACCCTGCACCGCGGTCAGAAGCTGTGTCTGCACCTGATAAATCTGCGACTGCAACACCGCTTTGGGCGTCTTCATTCGCCAGTTCAGCTTCATGGGGTCGGTGCCCAGGTCCATCAGCCACTGCGCCGAGTTCTGGATCTGCCGCAGATTCTGCAGAAACGCCTGCGCTTGCGCCTGATCCGCGATCCCGGCGGCGTAATTCATGCAGGCTTCTTCGAGGTCGCCAAGCACCTTCTGAGCCGAATCCATGTTGGCGACCGCAAGCAGTGTAGTCCACACTCCGTTGAGACGATTCTCCACATTCACGACCTGAGCGCTCAAGTTCTGGAGAGTATCCGGGTTCAAATACCCGAGGCGCTCAAAGATCTGGAGCAGGTCGTCGAGGATACCCGTCAGTTGCTGGAACAGCGACGGGATCGCGTCCGCCGATTTCGGCGCTTTCGAGAAGGTCCCGATGCGCTGGGACAAATCGGCAACCAGGGGAATCAGATCCGCGTAGGAGGCGAAATCCGGCAGTTCCTTCTTCAGCGTAATCAGTGTGGCCGCGCTGTTGGTGAAGAGGGTGTTGAGAGCCGCCGCAGCATTCTTGAGATTGGCGGCGAGCGTATCCAATATCGCCGAAGTGACGTAGTCGGTCAAAGCCGCCTGGAGCTGCGGCGCGAGTGCCAGGATAGAGTCTGAAAAGCCCGCCCAAATCGCATCGACGATTTCGCCCGGGTTCTCGACCAGATTCTTCAGCTCCTCGGCGTATTGAATGATGGCCCCGAACAAAGCGACATGCGGGAGGGGATCTGTCGGGTCGGCGGTGAGTACACTCGCGTACGTGCTGTCGACGGCTCCTTTTTGCGCCCCCAGCTTGCGATTGAGGGCAGGGGGGACCTTGTTAATGGCGGCGACAATCGAGTCCTCGAGCGGCTTCAAGTCCCCGGGTTTCACTCCCAGGGCGTTAAAGAGGCTCTGCTCGAGCATCTTGGGAGCCTTCTCCAGATTAGATGCCAGCCCCGGCGAGATCACCGCGATAATGTCGGAAAGTTTCAGGCCGCCGAGGATCTTCGCTGACGCGAGTCCGCCAAAGAAGTCCGCCGCGGCAAAGACGCCGCTCGCAAAGGTGGCCAGCGAAGAAGGCGTGTCGGTGGTTGGTTTCGGGGAGCCGCCTACCGGGCCGGACTTCCGCGAGAACCCGACGACCGAAGTGTTGGGCGTGGCCAGCGCGCCGGACTGGTCGGCATGTCCTCCGGCGGCGAAATCGAGACTCAGTGTTTGGCCGGTCGCGAGTTCCAGGAATGCCTCGCCCCGATTGGTTTTCGGATCGAACCCGTTATCCAGGTACGGCTGATAGAAATGCACCTTGACGGAGGTGGGCTTCTGCGTCACACGCGTGATCGAAGTGCAGGTTACATGCGCCGAATCCGTCGCGGGGTAAAAGCAGGGCTGATCCTGCAGGTAGAGGTCCTTGAGAGCCACGCCTCCGATCTTGGATACTCTCCAGGTGGCATCCTGGACCTCATAATCTGTGTCTCCTGGTTTCGTGCTCGGAGCGAATCCTTGCTTCTGCCCCCCAAACGCGGTGGTGGCCGTGCCGGTATTGAAACCGGTAATCGCCTGGTCCACCCCCATCGGATCGTTGGCAACGCTAGCGTCCGCGAAATAAACCGACACGTCCGCTTCCGAGGTGTTCCCGGTACAGTCCCAGAAGCGGAAGCGCATCGGGAAGGGAACGCCCCCCACGTTGACCCAAAATTTCGTCTGATCGGCCGGCGGGTCCAGCGTAGGCGTGACTAAGGTGACCGCGTCGATGCGCTTGTAATGGAATCCTCGGCCCGAGTACTGCTGGCCGAGCACGGGAAAATCCTTGCGCGGATTCTGCACCACGATGTACATGCGCTGATGCAGATACGCGTAGAGATTGTTGCCCGGGCCCTTGTCGAACTTGCGTTCGGTCACCTTGATCAAAGAGGCTCGATGACCGAACGGCAGTAAATACCCTTTGTAAACGACCCGAACGTAGTGATCCCGGCCCATCGTCGCCGAGTGCTTCCACTGCTGGAGCGAGAAGATTTGCTGTCGCGGGCCTGGCAATTGCGCCTGCGGAGGATCCCAAACGCCGAAACACTTGAGCCACCCACCCATCGGGCTGAGGATCAACTGCTCGACCGGTACTGCCAAGGGAAGGAATTTCTTGCCCGTGATGTTGTCGATCTGATAATTCGACGTCAGGTGAACGATCTCGTTCCGGTCGCTCTGATCGAGTGACATACGGAAGGGATGGGGATTAGTGGGGTAATGCGGTGGAAAAGTACCCGTCAGGTTTCGATAGTCCGGCGACCAGATGGCGCGAATGGTCTGGTCGTTGGTGGACTCGTTCACGACGGGCTTGTTCTTTAGTTTCGCCAGAGTGCCAAGGCGTGTGTGCCAGAGTTCGTAAATCTTGTTCTTGGGATGCGGGAGCTTCGCGGTATGCGCCCACCGGCCGTTGACGCCGGGGGAAATCATGAGCCGCCACGGCAGTTCGATCGAGGTCACCGCAAGGGGCGGCTTGGCCGAATCCGGGGCGGCGGGCGGGGGCGGCCCGTTCTTCACCGTCGGATCAAATTTAATCACGGGATCGAGTTCCGGAGCCCATTTGCTCCAATCGAGCAGGTCTTCGGTCGAGAAGGGGATCTCGAAGTCCTTGTCGGGAAGCGTGAACACGAGCTGGCTGGGCCCTGCGGCGCGCGAGCCGAGCGGCACCCGTGTGAGCGGCGCGTTGGAGGGCGGGGTGTTATAGTTCGGATCAATAATTTTCTTGGCCGCATCCCGCTGTGCTGGCGTCAACGGTGGGACAGAGCCAGGCAGGAGCTTCGCCAGATCGCTATCGGGAAGGCTGATGCCGGGTTGAAAGGCGGGAGGGTTATCGTAGATCGCCTCCTCCGCGAGATGCTGCGGCGGGAAAATAACCGTGATCTTCGGCGGACCGCCAGTGGGTGCACAGCGCAAATGCGGCACCAGCGGGGGGCATCCTTCATCTCCCACATCGGGACCTTTCGCGGGTTTCGTGCCTCCGGCCCGGCGGTTCGGAACGATATCGGACGAGAAAACGCCGGCGCTAAGGCGCAGGTTTTCGAACGTGAACGTCAGATTGAGCAGATCCTTCGGACGAAGAACATGCAGTCGATCGCCGCACGTCAGGTCGAACGCGAGATTGTGCTCGCCGGGAAACAGATGAATATGCGCTAACCCTTCCTCGAATGGCTGAAGGATGGTCCCCCAGTTGAACTGCACTGGCCGTTTTTCCTTGAAATTCATCCGGAATTGGGTTTCATCGTCGGATGCGAACGCCGCCGAGATCGCCTCCGGCGCGAGCGCGGGGGCCGTCTTCCCATCCTCGTCCTCGATCAACTCGAAGCGTGGCATCTCTCCGGCTCCGTTCATCAGCAGGCTGATCCCTTCGGTATGCGCCCAGACAGCCTTCGCCCTCACCTCGGCGATCAACGCCGAGCTGGGACGATCGGGTTCGAGCGCGAAGGCGATGCGCGGGTTCTCCAGATCAAAGTGAAACGGCTCCCCGGAATCTGCCAGCAGGCCGCCACCGGTGTGGAACCGCAGCGTGGAGGTGCTCTCATCGGCCTGTGTCAGCAACACACTGCGTAGAGCTCCGTGCGGACCGTTTGAACTTTCAACCCTCAATAGATGAAAGAGATCCTCCTCATGAGAGAGCTGCCATCCGGCGTCCGAAGTCCGAGCAAGATCGATGTCCCAGTCAGCAGACTGTCGGCGCACCGCGAACAATGTTCTGAGGGCAGGAGGGCCAGCAGCGATGGGATCGCCTTCATTCATCGTGAGCCGCCAGGAGCTGGAGCGCAATGGCAAACCGAGTCCATTCACAACGGCTGCGCATGGGCCTTGGGCTTCGATGGACCAGTCAGGCCGGAACGCTGCATTCACGGACCCCTCGAACCGCATGGCGAAACCATCAAACGGCACGATGCCCGGCCCCTTCCACGTACCGCTGGCCGATTCCTCGCCGAGCAGCCACGCAAGAAAGTCAGCCGAGAGATCTAGGCCGGTATCGGTCCGGATCGTTATTTTCCAGTGGCCGGCTAGCTTCTCAATTGTGGAGGCAAAACTCGCTGGCAGTCGCGTTCCCGGAAAAAGTGCGTTAGTGAGCGAAAGCTGTATGCGATCGCTTTTCCCTTCCAGATGGATTGTGGAGCGGCCATCGAACGCCTCAGGGTCGATAGTCCACCGCAGCTTATTATTGGCGAAAAAGTGCACCTTACGACCGTCGCGAGCGATGGAGAACCCTTCATGGGACTCCAGCTGCGACATTTTGCCGAATGCTGCTCCCGCGCCCGCGAGCCCCAGGAACATCCGGCGCGAAACAGCCACCGGAACACCTGAACTTGCTTCTAGTCCTTCCCGAAGGAGAGATCGAGGGCTTCGCAGCAAGTCGAGGTTGAATCTGTTCATACTCGCAATCCTCACTCCGTGATGTAAATGCGCTGGGGCCTGTTATGCGGTTGGTGGTTTGGGACCCGCCACTTTCACTTCGATCTTCACGGTGCCCACCTGCACCGAGATATCGATGAGCTCGATTCCATTTCGGAAAAACTTGGATTGCCTTCCGGGCTCGTCTCCTTTTTCGAGCTGGCAGACGATTTCCTGAATGATCGAAACTGCAGTCTGCTGGGCCGTTTGAGGTGATTGTAAATAAATGCTTTTCGACGCCAGCGTGAGAACTGTCGCGAAGTATTTCACATTATCGCGGTCATTGGCGTTCCAAGAGTAATTGATTGTCTGATCCTTGCCTGGAGACCCGCCTAGGTCTTTGACCGCCTGAAAAGATTCTTATAAAACAATTCCTATCGAGAATGTTTTCGTGCATACTTGGGTATGGCACGTCCCACCCTGAGTATCAAAGTCACCCCAAAGCATCAGAAG
>Ga0182024_10016143_pt1 | contig 14198 bp, 13 predicted proteins | sample P32metaG_FD_120480 | JGI IMG/M metagenome (GOLD analysis project Ga0182024, IMG submission 120480) | Permafrost microbial communities from Stordalen Mire, Sweden - P3-2 metaG (Illumina Assembly) | ecosystem: Environmental > Terrestrial > Soil > Wetlands > Permafrost | place: Sweden: Stordalen... | reverse complement strand
GGTCGCTGAGGATCAGGACGTTTATCTCCTCCTCCTCGATCATCCGCCGGGCCATCATGCACAACTCCTCGAGGGCCTTGGCGAGGCCCTTCTCGCCGCGGGTGACCCGGAAGAGCATGGGCACCACGCCGACCTTGAAGCCGGGGCGGTCCAGCCGCCGGATCTTGGCGAATTCCTCGTTGGTGAGAATCGGCCACTTGACCTCGATGCGCCGGCAGGCGCTCGGCTCCGGATTGAGCAGATTGCCCTCCGCGCCCAGGCGGGTCTCGGCGGAGGTGATCAGCTCCTCGCGAATGCTGTCGATCGGCGGGTTGGTGACCTGGGCGAACAGCTGCTTGAAATAATCATAGAGCAGCCGCGGCTTGTTGGAGAGCACCGCCAGCGGCGTGTCGTTGCCCATCGAGCCGATGGCCTCGACGCCGTCGCGGGCCATGGGCGCCAAAATCACCCGCTGGTCCTCAAAGGTATAGCCGAAGGCGATCTGCCGATGGAGCAGCGTGGCATGATCGGGCGCCGGCACCGCCGGGGCGCCCGGCAGATCTTCCAGATGCACCAGATGCTCGGTCAGCCACTGGCGGTAGGGCCGCTCGGATATGATCTTCTGCTTCAGCTCATCGTCGGGAATGATGCGCCCCTCCTCCGTGTCGACCAGGAACATGTGCCCGGGCTGGATCCGGCCCTTCTGGCGGATCTTTTCCGGCGGCACGTCGAGGACACCCGCTTCGGACGCCATGATGACCAAGTCGTCGGTCGTGACGTAGTAGCGGGAGGGCCGCAGGCCGTTCCGATCCAGGACCGCGCCAATTTGCTTCCCGTCGGTGAAGGCGATGGCGGCCGGGCCGTCCCACGGCTCCATCAGGCACGAGTGGTACTGATAGAAGGCCTTGCGGTCGTCATCCATGCTCTCGTGGTAGGACCACGGCTCGGGGATGAGCATCATCATCGCGTGGGCGATCGGCCGGCCGGCGAGCACGAGCAGTTCGAGCGTGTTGTCGAACATCGCCGAGTCGCTGCCGTTCGGGTTGATGATCGGCAGGATCTTCTGCATGTCCGCGCCGAACAGCTCGGAGGCAAAGAGCGCCTGCCGGGCGTGCATCCAATTGATGTTGCCCCGCAGCGTGTTGATTTCGCCGTTGTGGGCGACGTAGCGGTACGGGTGCGCCCGGTCCCAGCTCGGGAAAGTATTCGTGCTGAAACGCGAGTGCACCAGGGCCAACGCCGTCGTCATCGTCGGATCGACCAGATCTGGGAAATACTGCGCCAGCTGCACGGTGAGCAGCATGCCCTTATAGACGATCGTCTTGTAGGACAGGCTGGGCACGTACCAGTACTCCGCCCCGTCGGTCGTCGAGGCGCGGATTTCGGCGTAAGCGCGCTTGCGGATGACGTAGAGCTTGCGCTCGAAAGCCTGGGCATCCGTCAGCGCGGGATTGCGGCCGACGAAAATCTGCCGGATGAAGGGCTCGCTGGACTTGGCCGTCTCGCCCAGGGCGGAATTGTCCGTGGGCACGGTCCGCCAGCCGAGAAAGGTCTGGCCTTCCGACTGCACGATCTGCTCAAACCGCTCCTCGAGGCGGCGGCGCTTGGTGCGCTCCCGGGGCAGGAATACCAGGCCGCTGCCGTACTCGCCCGGCTCGGGCAGGGCGATGCGGATGGCCTTGGCCGCCTGCTTCAGAAATTCATGCGGCATCTGGAGGAGGACGCCGGCGCCATCGCCGGTGTTCGCCTCGCTGCCGGACGCGCCGCGGTGGTCCAGATTGGTCAGAACCTGGATCGCCTGCTGGAGAATCTGGTGGGATTTGCGGCCCTTGACATCGACCACGAAGCCGACGCCGCAGGCGTCGTGTTCAAACCACGGATCGTAGAGGCCCTGCTTGGGGGGCGGGCCCGGGGCCCGGCGCGGAGCCGGGGAAGACGGTTCGGAGCTGGTGTGCATGTCTTATAGGCGCAAAAAAAGGGCCGGTCCTTGGTGCGAGAGCCGGCCCTAGGAGACTTTGCTGGTCAAGCGGGCTCTCTCATTAGAAGAAGCGGATCGTTTTAGTCGCCATTTTGGCGTGCTCTTCGTCGGAGCAGCCGGCGTTCGTCGCCGCGCCCACGGGGGCGGCCGAAGCCTTGACCAAATCGTTGCTGAGCAGGTAATTCTCGACCTCCTCACCGGACACATCCGCCAACATCACCCCATCGATCTCCACGCAGGGAGACAGGGGCTGCCCGGACTTGCCGACCATCTCCGCGTAGTTCTCGCGGCTGCTGATGATGTCGATGTCCTGGTACTCGAGGCCGTACTTGCGCAGGATGGCGCGAACGCCATTGGACCATCCGCAGGACGGTTTGAGATAGGCTTTGATCTTCATTGGGCGAACTTATGCCAGAGCATAAAGCATGCAAGGTATAGAACGAGTTTTGGGCGGATCAAGCAAAGTCTTCGCCCGGCGGCGTCCAAATTTGCCGAAGGGGTGCATCTCCGGCCGCCCTTTGTCCGAGCACCGGTTCGGCCTCCGACGCACCCCTCCGGCAAATTTGGCCACCGCCTATCCCCCTTTATCCTGTTTGGGAAGCCCTAGCTTTTCGCCGCGTTCATGAAATATTCGGGCTAGCGCCCTCCGGCGGCATGCTCTATCACGCAGCGGATGAAAGTTCTCGTCACCGGCGCGGCCGGTTTCATTGGGTACCATGTGGCCCGGCGGCTGGCCGAGTCGACCCAATGCGAGGTGCTGGGCATCGACAATCTCAGCTCGTACTATGATGTGGCGCTGAAACGCGCCCGGCTGGAAGAACTCGCCGGCTGCGAACGCTTTCGCTTCCTGCAAACCGATTTTGCCGAGGCCGACAAGTTCATCGGGCTGATGGGGCACTTCAAGCCCGACTACGTCGCCCATTTGGGGGCGCAGCCCGGTGTGCGCCATAGCACCGAGAATCCCGCCGCCTATGTGCACAGCAATCTGGTGGGCTTCGCCAACGTGCTGGAGGGCTGCCGGCGCCACCCGCCGAAACACTTGGTCTATGCTTCCAGCAGCAGCGTCTATGGCGCGGGGGCCAAGCCCCCTTTTCGGGAGGATGATGACACCAATCAGCCGACCTCGTTCTACGGGGCGACCAAGAAGAGCAATGAGCTCATGGCGCACAGCTATGCGCGAACCCACGGATTGAATGTCACCGGGTTGCGCTTTTTCACGGCCTATGGCCCGTGGGGCCGGCCGGACATGGCCCCCACCCTGTTCGCCCGGGCGATCTGCGACGGCGCCACCGTCCCGCTGTTCAACCAGGGCAAGAATTTGCGGGATTTTACCTACATCGACGACATTGTGACCGGCGTCGTCAAGGCGCTGCTCTACCCGCATGAGGCCATTCCGCTCGGCGGGAACCGCAATGCAGCGCCGCCGCCGACGCGGATTTTCAACCTGGGCCACCACCGGCCCGTGGAAACCCTCTTGTTCGTCCGCATGTTAGAACAGCTGCTGGGCCGGACGGCCCAGATCGAACTGTTGCCGGCCCAGCCCGGCGACATGTTCGAAACCTGCGCCGACCTGGCCCGGGTGACAGCGGCGGTGAACTATGTCCCGCGCGTCTCGCTGGAAGAGGGCCTGGGCCGATTTGTCGAGTGGTTTAAGACGTACTACCGAATCTGAAGCGGGTCTGTAGCGGGCCGATCCCTCCCCACCTTCCCATGCGCACCATCCTTTTGCTCATCGGCTCCAATATCTTCATGACCTGCGCCTGGTACGGGCAGCTCAAGTTCAAGTGGATGGAGCACAAACCGCTCCTCTTCGTGATCGTCGCCTCGTGGCTGATCGCTTTTTTCGAGTACTCCCTGATGGTCCCGGCCAACCGCCTAGGCTACCAATCCGGGCAGTTCACGGGCTACCAGCTGAAGGTCATCCAGGAATGCATCACCCTCTCGGTCTTTGTCGTTTTTGCGTGGGTGGTGCTGAAGGAGCGCCTCACCTGGAACTATGCCGTGAGCTTTGTCTTCATTCTGCTGGCCGTGGTTTTCGCGGTTTTCGTGAAGCCGGGCGGCGGTCCGCGCCTGCCCGGCCCGCCCTGAGGCGAATTGGCGGCAAATCGTTCACTTCGCACTTGCTACTATAGGGGGGGAGCAGTGGATATGGAGCATTCGTTTTCCGGCCGCCCCTAACCCGGTCCCGGCTGGGTCGCCGGCCGTCGTTTGCGTCCGGGAATTACCCTCTTTTACTGCGTCCCGCACCGATTTTTCCGCCCAGCCCTTTTATTAAAATGTCCAAGACCGCCGCCAAAACCATCGATTCCAAAGCCGCCCCGACGAACGGGGCATCCACGCCCGCCCGCGAGAAGAATATCGACCTCGCCCTGTCCGCGATCACCAAGCAGTTCGGCGAAGGCTCGATCATGCGCTTGGGCAGCAACCAGAAGATGAAGGTCGAGACGCTCTCGACCGGATCCCTGGCGATCGACCTCGCCCTCGGCGTGGGCGGCCTGCCGATCGGGCGCATCGTCGAAGTCTACGGGCCGGAATCCTCCGGCAAAACCACCTTTTGCCTGGGCGTGATCGCTGAAGCCCAGCGCAAGGGCGGCCTCGCCGCCTTCATCGACGTCGAGCATGCGCTCGACCCGAAGTATGCCCGGGTGGTCGGCGTCAATCTCGACGATCTGCTGGTGTCCCAGCCCGACAGCGGCGAGGACGCGCTCAACATCATGGAGACGCTGATCCGCTCCAACAGCATCGATGTCATCGTGCTCGATTCGGTGGCCGCGCTGATCACGAAGGCCGAACTCGACGGCCAGATGGGCGATATGACGATGGGCAGCCAGGCCCGCCTGATGTCGCAGGCCATGCGCCGGCTCACCGCCGTGGTCAGCAAGACCAAGTGCGTTTGCATCTTCACCAATCAGATCCGCGAAAAGATCGGCGTCATGTTCGGCAATCCGGAGACCACGAGCGGCGGGCGCGCGCTGAAGTTTTTCTCCTCGATCCGCATCGATATCCGCCGCAAGGACCAGATCAAGACGCCGGAGGGCAAGGTCATCGGCAATCGGACGAAGATCAAGATCGTCAAGAACAAGGTCGCCCCGCCGTTCACCGAGGTGGAGTTCGACATTATGTATGATGAAGGCATCTCGGCCTCCGGTTCATTGCTCGATCTCGGTTTGGAACATAAGATTTTGGAAAAGAAGGGCGCCTGGATCGCGTACGAGGGCAACCTGGTCGGCCAGGGCCGCGACGCGGCGAAGCAGGCGCTGAAGGACAAGCCCGAGCTCGCCGAGAAGATCAAGAAGGCCGTGCTGGAAAAAGTGACGGTGACCGGCGGGGCCACGATCACGGGCGACCCGGCGACCTAAGCGGGGGCCCGGACCGTTCAGACCCGCGGCGCGGATGCTTCGGATCTACACTTATCGCAACTGCGGCACCTGCCAAGCGGCGGTGCGGTGGCTGCGGGAGAATGGACCGGAGTTTGAGGAGCGGCCGATCCGGGAAACTCCGCCCTCGCGGCAGGAGTTGCGGGCGATGCTGGAGGCCCAAGGGGGAAACCTGAAGCGACTCTTCAATACCTCCGGCCTCGATTATCGGGCGATGGAGCTGGGGGAAAAGCTGCCGGGACTGAGCGAGGCGGAGGCGTTCGCTCTTTTGGGTCAGAACGGAAACCTAGTGAAGCGGCCGTTTCTGCTGGGGGACGGGATCGCGTTGGTGGGATTTAAGGCCGAGGCTTGGGCGAGAACATTGGGGCGCTGATCGGGCGGAGGGTACTCTAACTAGCGAGTAAATGGGCCAGTTGCTGGGGTTATTGGGTGGTGCCAAGGCCTAATTAAGCCGGTATCAGTCGCTCGGGCGAACTCGCCGGCGGTTGGGACGCCAAAACGGTCGCTCGCGGGTGCCCGCTTGCGCCTACCTCGGTCTTTTGTTTTTGCGTTCGGAGTACGGCCCGGTTGGGTGACGGCATGGCCCCCCCTGAGGACACGATCGCCGCTTTGGCTACGCCCGCCGGCACCTCCGCGTTGGCCGTGGTCCGGATTACCGGACCGGAAGCGAAGCGCCTGGCCGCCGATATTTTCGGCCTCACTCCCCTCCCCCGCACCGCCCACCGCGGCGATTATCGCGATCAGGCCGGCTTGTTGCTGGATGACGTCCTCTTCACTTTTTTCGCCGGTCCCCGTTCCTATACCGGCGAAGATGTCCTGGAAATTTCCGGCCACGGGAATCCCTGGATCGTGGTGCGCCTCTTGGACGATCTTTATGCGCGCGGCTGCCGGCCGGCCGAACCCGGCGAGTTTACGCGCCGGGCGTTTCTCAACGGCCGGATGGATCTCAGCCAGGCCGAAGCGGTCATGGATTTGATTCAGGCCCGCAGCGAGCGGGCGCTCGCGGCCGCGCACCAGATATTGCGTGGGGCATTGGGCCGCGAACTGCAAAGCCTCACCGACGAGATTGTCGGCGCGCTCGCCAATGTGGAGGCTTACATCGATTTCCCCGAGGAGGATTTGCCCGAGGAGGACCGAGCCGGACTGCGCCGACGGCTGCAGGCCGCGGCGGATGGAGCCGCTCGGTTGCTCGCGACCCGACCCTATGGCGACCTGCTGCGCGAAGGCATCAAGACCGTGCTCGTTGGCGAACCCAATGCCGGCAAAAGTTCGCTGCTCAATCGCCTCGTCGGCCGCGACCGGGCGCTCGTGAGCGCCGAACCGGGCACGACGCGGGATTTTATCGAGGAGCGGGTGATCGTCGGGCCGCACAGCCTGCGGCTCATCGACACCGCCGGGCTCAATCCCGCGCCGGCGCCGTTGGAACAGCTGGGCATGGCCAAAACGCGGGAGTGTATTGAGGAATCGGATATGGTGCTGCTGGTGCTCGATTCGACCCGCCCCACCCCGCCATTGCTCGGGTCTGGCCTCGCCTCATTCGATCCGGCTCGGACGCTCCTGGTTTTAAATAAGACCGATCTGCCAGCCAGTGCCGGGACGGCCGCTCCGCCGGGTTGGCGGAGCGTGCGGGTGTCGGCGCTCAGCGGGGCGGGCTTAGATGAATTGGGGACGGCGATCGTCGCGCAGGCAGACCGGCAACGACCGGCCGACAACCCGGATGGGGTCACGATCAATGCCCGCCATGCCCATGCGTTGCTGGTGGCCCAAGAATGCCTGTGCCAAGCCCTAACTAAGCTCGAGAGCGGAACTGACACCACCCTGCTCGCGAGCGATTTGCGGGGTGCCCTCGCCGCCCTAGGCGAGATCTCCGGCAAGATCGACAACGAACGGGTGTTGGACCTATTGTTCTCGTCCTTTTGCATCGGCAAGTGACGGCCGCGGTGTTTTTTCGGCGACGTTTCCATTCGGAACTAGGCCGGAGCTGCGACTTGATTCCGCCGGTTCAAAGGCTCTAGAGTTAGAGATGATTGTACCATAAACATTTGTTATATAAAGAATTACATTTCGACGTAATTGTGTGCGGCGCCGGCCATGCGGGGGTCGAGGCTGCCCTGGCGGCGGCGCGAATGGGCGCCCCTACCCTGCTCCTTACCGGTAACATCGACTCCATCGCGCAGATGAGCTGCAACCCTGCGATCGGCGGTCAAGCGAAGGGTCAGATCGTGCGAGAGATCGATGCCTTGGGCGGCGAGATGGCGATCAATACGGATGTGACCGGAATCCAGTTTCGGCTGTTGAATGAATCCAAGGGTCCGGCGGTGCAGTCACCGCGAGCCCAGTGCGACAAGAAGGCCTATCAGTTTCGGCTCAAGCATACGCTGGAGCTGCAATCGAATCTGCACGTTTTCCAGGCGACCGTAACCGGACTGATTTTCGATGGACCGAAGGTCATCGGTTGCCGGACGAACTTGGACATCGATTTTCACGGGTCGACGGTGGTGATCACGACCGGGACATTTTTGCGGGGACTGATGCATATCGGATCTAACAAGAACGAAGGTGGCCGTTTGGGTGACTTCAGCGCGAAGACGCTTTCGCACAGTTTGCTGGAGGCCGGGATCGAACTTCACCGGCTAAAGACCGGAACGCCGCCGCGATTGCTCGGCCGAACCATTGATTTCGGAGCGATGAAGGAGCAGCGGGGCGACGCCGTTCCGACGCTCTTTGCGTTCCACGATACGCGGGATCCGGAGCCATTGTTCCACGTGGAACATTCCGGGGAGGGCAGGCTGGGGTGGGTGCCCGGAACCCAACAGGTCTCCTGTTGGATGACGTACACCACGGAGGAGACCGCCCGGCTAGTGCGGGCGAACCTCCAACGTTCTGCGATGTATAGCGGCGAGATCGAAGGGGTAGGGCCCCGGTATTGCCCCAGCATTGAGGATAAGTTCGTCCGTTTCGCCGATAAGCCCCGCCATTTGCTGTTTCTTGAACCAGAAGGGCGATCCACCAACGAATATTACGTCAACGGGCTATCCACTTCACTGCCATTCGATGTTCAGCTAGACATCGTCCACAGCATCCCCGGGCTGGAGCGGGCAGAGATCCTGCGGCCAGCTTACGCCGTGGAGTACGATTTTGCGCCCCCGACACAGCTTTACCCGTCGCTGGAGTCGAAGAAAGTCGCGAATCTCTTCCTCGCCGGGCAGATCAACGGCACTTCGGGCTATGAGGAGGCTGCGGCCCAGGGTTTGATCGCCGGAGTCAATGCGGTGCAGAAGAGCAGGGGAGGAGAGCCGCTCGTCATCGGGCGGAACGAGGGGTACATGGGAGTCCTCGTCGATGACCTAGTGACCAAGGGCACGAATGAGCCCTATCGAATGTTCACCAGCCGAGCGGAATACCGGCTGCTCTTCAATCACGGCAGCGCGGAGCTTCGGCTGGCTCATCATGCCAAGCGACATAACTTGATTTCTGGTAGTCGCTTAGGTCGGATCGAAGCAAAGCGCGAGCGGATTCAAACCTGGATTCGTTTCTTCGAGTCCACGCGCACCAACGGTGGTACCTGGGGTGAGATCGTTCGGCGGGGCGAATCCGCCTCCGGCCTGCCCGCGGACTTCTTGCTTGAAGCGCCACCGGTCCGCGATGAAGTACTTTATCGTGTTGGCTATCAGGGATATCTGCTGAGAGAAGAGCGCCAAATCGAGAAATTGAGCCACATTGAGAAGATCCGCATTCCCCCCGAGTTCGATTTTCGGTCGATCCGCGGCCTGAGAAAGGAGAGCGCGCTCAAACTCGCCGAGTTCAAACCCTTCACCCTCGGTCAGGCCAGCCGCATCAGCGGCGTCAATCCCGCGGACATCAGCATCCTGATGGTCGCCATCGAGGCCGGTCGCGGAGCCGGCCCCCATGCCTGAGACCGATCACCTCACGCGGGTCGCGGAACGGCGGCGCGTTCTTCAAACGTGGTTCGAGGAAACCCTCGGCCCCGCCCCGGAGTTCGTGTTCGAAATCGGTTCCGGGCACGGGCACTTCCTGACCGCCTATGCCCTGGCCCATCCCCAGCAGCGATGCATCGGCATCGATCAAATGCTTGAGCGGGTGGGGCGCGCCGACCGGAAACGCGAGCGCGCCCGTCTGCCCAATCTGCACTTTGTCCGCGCGGCCGCGGATGATTTTCTGGCGGCCCTGCCCGCCCCGGCCCGCTTCACCGCGATCTATATCCTCTTTCCGGATCCGTGGCCCAAGCGCCGCCATCAGAAAAATCGCCTCCTGCAAACCGAGCTGCTCCGTCAGCTGGCGGCGCGAACTCGCGCCGGCACGCCCCTTTTCTTTCGCACCGATCACGCGGACTATTTCGCGGCGACGCAAACCCTCTTCGCGCATGACCCGGCGTGGCGCCTCGACGAAACCCCGTGGCCCTTCGAGCAGCCCACCGTATTCCAAGCCCGCCAGCCCACTTTCTTTTCGCTCACCGCCGTGCGGGCCGAGTAGGGGAGGGGGCCGCAAATTCCTCGCTTCTCATCGCCCCACCGGCCCGTTAGCGTGCGCTCCGCCTCGCCGCCCCGCTTCTTGCCGTGCCCGCCGCCTGCCATCTTCTCGCCCTCGACCAGGGCACGACCAGCTCCCGCGCCATCGTGTTCGATCCGGCCGGGGTCATCGTCTCGTCCGCGCAGCGGCCGCTCGCCCCGATGTATCCAAAACCTGGATGGGTGGAGCAGGATCCGGAGGCGATCTGGACCACGCAGCGGGAGGCCGCCGCCGAGGCCCTGGCCGCCGCGCAGCTGACCGGCCGGGATCTGGTGGCCGTGGGGATCGCCAACCAGCGTGAGACCACGATCGTGTGGGAGCGCGCCTCCGGCCGCCCGGCGTACCCGGCCATCGTCTGGCAGGACCGCCGCACCGCCGACGAGTGCGTGCGCCTGCGGCGCAATGGCGGGGAGGCGCGCGTCGCCTCGCGCACCGGCCTGCGCATCGATCCCTATTTCTCCGCGACCAAAATCAGTTGGATTTTGGAGCATGGCGGCGAAGGCCTGCGCCGCCGGGCCGAACGGGGGGAGCTCTGCTTCGGCACGGTCGATACCTGGCTGGTCTGGAATTTGACCGGCGGGCGCCTGCATGTGACCGACGCGACCAATGCTTCGCGCACGCTCCTGTTCAGCCTGCGCACCGGCGGCTGGGACTTCGAACTGCTCTCCTTCTTTGCCATCCCGCGGGCCATGCTGCCCGAGATTCGTTCGTCATCGGAGGTGTACGGCGAGATTGCCGCGGCGATGCCCGGCGGCGGAGCCCCGATCGCCGGGATCGCCGGCGATCAGCAGGCGGCGCTCTTTGGCCAAGGCTGTTTCCAGCCCGGAATGGCCAAGAATACCTACGGCACCGGCTGCTTTCTGCTCCTCAATACCGGCGCGACCCCGGTCACCTCCCGCAACAATCTGCTGACCACCGTCGCCTGGCGCATCGGCAACCAGACCGAATTCGCGCTGGAAGGCTCCGTGTTCGTGGCCGGAGCGGCGATTCAATGGCTGCGGGACGAACTGCGCCTGGTGCAATCCGCCGAGGAAGTCGACGAATTGGCCGCCACCGTGCCCGATGCGGGCGGCGCCTTCCTCGTACCCGCCTTCACCGGTCTGGGCGCCCCGCATTGGGATCCGTATGCTCGGGGAACCCTCGTTGGCCTGACCCGTGGCGTCAACCGCGCCCATCTTTGCCGGGCCGTGCTGGAAGCGATCGCCTTCCAGTCCGCGGACTTGGTCGACTGCATGGAAAAGGACAGCGGTCTGCGTTTGGAGGAATTGCGGGTGGACGGGGGCGCGACGCGGAGCCATCTGCTGCTCCAGATTCAGGCGGATCTCTTAAACATCCCGGTGGTGCGGCCGGCCCAGATCGAAACGACCGCCCTGGGTGCCGCCTATTTAGCCGGTCTGGCAGTGGGGTTTTGGGGCACCTTGGACGAGATCGCGCAAAATCGGCAGGCCGGGCTCACGTTCGAGGCGAGCGGAGAGCGGTCCCGGATGCCGGAGCGCCGCCGGGACTGGGAACGGGCGCTCGAACGGGCGCGGGATTGGGATATTCCCCGCTGAGGCGGCCCGGAGCGGCGGATTGGTCAGTCGCCGGTTCGCGTCACATCCAGCAAACGGCATCGTTGGCCGACGGCCTCGGCTGACTAGTCAGCGCTCATTTCTGGTGACATTTGCGCTTTGATTATAACTTAAAACATTTATAATTAGCATTTAATGATTGTCGTTTCCTCGATCAATCGCCCCCAATTTGCAACCGGCTGAGTCCAATCCGACTGCGGGATTGGCGGTGGCCGTTCGTTGACTGTCCGACACTCGAACCGCGGACGGCGCGCCGGATCGATCCCGGCCGATTCTTCGGACGATAAGTATGTCGGGCCGCGTTTGCGGTAGCCGCTTATTCCCCTCATTCGGAGGGAAAGCGGCGGTTTCAGGGGTTGACTGAGGCAGCGACGTTCGCCTAGGTGAACCCTTCGTTTTCATCGCATCGTCTCGCGCACCCATGTCACGAGCCAAAAGACTCGCCTCCATCGCCATCGGTTTCACTACCGTCCTGCCGGCTTTTGCCCAAGAAGAGGGTATCGCGATGCCGGCGCACCCCCTTTTTAAGATCGGCCCGCTCCCCGTTACTAATAGCATGGTGACAAGCTGGGTCGTCGCGGCAGTCCTGATCATTGTCATCCGGATCGCGGTCGGCCGGCCCAAATTGCGGCCTTCCGGCGGCCAGGTGGTCGTCGAAAATCTGGTCGAGGGGATTTTCGACATCACCTCGCCCATTGTCGGCAAGAAAGTCGCCCGGGCCACGTTTCCCCTGCTTGTCGGCCTGTTCACCTACATTTTGATCCAGAACTGGAGCGGCCTTTTTCCGGGCGTCGGCACGGTCATGATGTACGATCATGCCACCGGGAAGTGGATGGACTTCGTGCGGCCCGGTAACGCCGATCTCAATATGACGGGCGCCTTGGCGATCGTGTCCTTTATCGCATGGCTCTATTTCATCCTGCGTTACGCCGGCCCCAAAGCGGTCCTGATCGATATCTTTGGCAACAAGGCCGACCGCAGCGAAGTGCCGCTCCCGCTCTATCTGCTGCTGTCGGTGATCTTCTTCTTGGTGGGCCTGATCGAAATCGTCTCGATCATGTTCCGGCCGATTTCCTTGTCGTTCCGGCTCTTCGGGAACGTCTTCGGCGGCGAAAACCTGATGCACTCGATGTCGAACATCAGCCATTGGGTCGTCCCGATTCCGTTTTACTTCCTCGAGATGCTGATCGGCGTGGTGCAGGCGCTGGTGTTCACGCTGCTGGTCAGCGTTTACATCGGCCTCATCTGCAATCACGGCGATGGGGAGCACGAGGAGCACCACTAGACCACTTTCCCGCCGGGACCGTGCGCAACGCGCGGGCGGCGGCCAACCCAAAAAATCAGATCCACATCACATATGAACATCCTCGCTGAAATGACAGGCAGCATTCAAGGCGCGCTCGGCTGTCTCGGCGCCGCCATCGGCGTCGGTTTTGTTGGCGCCAAGGCCGTCGAGGCCGTCGGCCGCAATCCCGGTGCTTCTGGCAAGATCCTGGTGCAAGGCATCATCGGCATGGCGCTCGCCGAAGCCGTCGCCTTCTATTCCTTGTTTCTCATTCAGAAATAACGTTCGCGTTTCCTTTCACCGCGCGGCCGGTTCGCCGGTTGCGCGGCCTTTTTCCTTTTCGTCATGACTTTCCCGCTGCTCCCCCTCGCGCAAGCGCTCGGTTCCGCCCCTGCGGCGGGCGAGTCCCAAAATGCCGTCCAGAAGATCGCGGGTGATTTCGGCGTCCATCCGAATCTCCTGATCGCCCAGATCGTCAACTTCGCGATCGTCGCCGCGCTCCTTTGGTACTTCGCGTTCAAGCCGGTCCTGGCCACCATCACGGAACGCCAGCAGAAAATCGACGCCGGCCTGAAATACGCCGACGAAATGAAGGCCAAGCTCGAGGCGGCTCAGCAGGCCAGCGACGCGCAGATCCGCGAAGCCCAAGTGAAGGGCCAGCAGCTGATCGCCGAAGCGCAGAAGTCCGCCAAAGCCTTTTTGGAAAAGCAGCAGCAGGAGGCCGTGGAGCAATCCAACGCCCTCATCGGCAAAGCCCGGTCGGCCATCGAACTCGAGAAGCAGAAGATGCTCGCCGAGGCCCGCACCGAGATCGCCCGCCTGGTGGTCGCCACCACCCAGCGCGTGCTGGCCAAAGACCTCTCCGACGCCGAGCGCAGCCGCTACAACGAATCGGCCGCCCGCGAACTCAGCCAAGTCTAACGCTCCCTTTTCCGCCCTGAGATGTCCGCCCATTCCAAGAAAGCCGTTCTGCTGGCCCGCCAGCTCTTTAAGCTCAGCCTGGAAAACGGCGTGGTCTCGCCGGAGCGCGTCTCCGGCGTCCTCGGCTACCTGGAAAAGAGCCGTCCGGCCAACCCGGTGATGATCCTCAAGGCGTATCAGCGCCTGATCGCCACCGAATTGGCGCGGAGCGAGGCGACCGTCGAACACGCGGGCACCATCGCCAGCACCGTCCTGCAGTCGCTGACGTCCGCCCTCACGGCAAAGTACGGCCGCCCGATCACGGCCACCGCCATCGCCAACCCCGCGCTGCTCGCCGGGCTGCGCGTGCGCGTCGGCGATGACCTCTATGAAGCCTCGGTGGCCGGCCAATTGGCCGCCCTCGCCGCCAGCGTCTGATTTTCCCCTCCTTTTCCACCACCCAATTCCTCTTTCACCCCCGCGCCCATGAGCTCCGTCCTCGACCAAATCGAACAACAGATCGCCAAGCTTTCCAGCAAGGCGGTGAAGAAGAACACCGGCAACATCCGCACGATCGC
>Ga0182024_10016142_pt1 | contig 14198 bp, 16 predicted proteins | sample P32metaG_FD_120480 | JGI IMG/M metagenome (GOLD analysis project Ga0182024, IMG submission 120480) | Permafrost microbial communities from Stordalen Mire, Sweden - P3-2 metaG (Illumina Assembly) | ecosystem: Environmental > Terrestrial > Soil > Wetlands > Permafrost | place: Sweden: Stordalen... | reverse complement strand
ATAGACGCCTCGTATTCAACGAGTTGATCGGAGCCGGGAACTCCGCGCAGCGCCCACGCCATCTCTCCCACCGTCCGACATCCCCGGGCGTCGCTCGAACGACTCAGCTCGTAGAGCTGTAGTAACAGCTCGAGTGTGGCCCGCGGCACAAACTCCCCGGTCGGGTAGTACATGTCCATCGCACTCGCCACGTTCAGCCGACTGAGCTCATCGCGTGAAAGTAACGCTGTCGTTTGCTCATCAAGTGCTCGCTCCAAAAGCTCGGTGGCGAGCGCGTCAGCGTAGTAGTAGACGTCTTCGAGATCCTTGAGACCAGCTCGGACAAAGGGGTAAATCACGCTTCGCCGTTCGACCTCATCGCTGAACAAGAAGCACGCATGGGTGCCCTCGGGGAGACGCTCGGGTGTAAATCCGAGGTCCAGCATGCGACGGCTCTCGGCCACGCCCCGCCTCCTGCTCCAGACCAGACGCAGCCTGGTAGTGCGGTCCGACCACCGCGGCACCCGCTCTTCTGACCGAAAGGGAAGAAAGTCGCGTTGCCACTTCTTCGAGCCCTGACGCGGGGAAGGACTGCTCGGAGAATACCATCGCGCGTCAGCGCAGCTCCCTAAGAAAAGCAAAACAGCCGGGCCAATGGCCCGGCTGTTTTGCTTGATCCGTTACTGCTCGTTACATCATTCCGCCCATACCACCCATACCGCCGTCACCCATGGACGCGCCAGCCGGCTCCGGCTTGTCGGCCACGATGGCCTCGGTGGTGAGTAGGAGCGCCGCAATGGACGCCGCGTTCTGCAGCGCCGAGCGCGTCACCTTCGCCGGGTCGATGACGCCAGCCTTGACGAGGTCTTCGAGGACGCCCGTCTCGGCGTTAAGTCCAACCGAACCCTTCGCGTCAGCGACTTCACGTACCTTGACGGCACCTTCGTAACCAGCGTTTTGCGCGATGTGACGAAGTGGCGACGCCAGCGAGTTCGCGACAATGCGCGCACCCGTGGCCTCGTCACCGGTCAACGTCTCGATGAGCTTGTCAACGGAGGCACGTGCTCGAACGAGCGCGGTGCCGCCACCGGCGACGATGCCCTCGTCGATCGCGGCGCGCGTGGCACTGAGTGCGTCTTCGATGCGGTGTTTCTTCTCTTTGAGCTCAACTTCAGTGGCCGCGCCAACCTTCACGACGGCGACACCACCGGCGAGCTTCGCGAGACGCTCTTGGAGCTTCTCCCGGTCCCAGTCGGAGTCCGTGTCTTCGATCTCGCGCTTCAGTTGCGCGACGCGACCCGCGACGTCTTCCTTCGAACCGCCGCCGTCAACCAACGTGGTGGCGTCCTTCGTGACGACCACGCGACGAGCCTTGCCGAGCAGGTCCACGGTCGCACTGTCGAGCTTCAAACCAATCTCGTCCGAGATGACCGTGCCACCGGTGAGAATCGCCATGTCCTGGAGCATCGCCTTACGACGTTCTCCAAAGCCTGGCGCCTTCACGGCAACCGACGTGAACGTCCCGCGGATCTTGTTCACCACGAGTGTCGCGAGTGCTTCGCCCTCGACGTCTTCAGCGATGATCAACAACGGACGACCGGCTTGCATGACCTTCTCGAGCACCGGAACGAGGTCGTGCACGGCCGAGATCTTGTTACTCGTGTAGAGGATGAAGGCGTCTTCGAGTACCGCTTCTTGACGCTCGGCGTCGGTGACGAAGTAGGGCGATAGGTAACCCTTGTCGAACTGCATACCTTCGGTGAGCTCGAGTTCGATACCAAAGGTGTTCGACTCCTCGACCGTGACGGTGCCGTCCTTGCCGACCTTGTCGATGGCGTCCGCGATGACCTCACCAATGGCGACGTCAGCAGCGGAGATCGTGGCGACCTGAGCGATCTGGGTCTTACCCGAGACCTCTTGACTCTGCTCGGCAATGGACTCAACGGCGGCCTTGACGGCCTTTTCGATGCCGCGCTTTAGACCCGAAGGGCTCGCGCCGGCCGCGACGTTACGTAGGCCTTCCTTGATGAGTGCCTGAGCGAGCACGGTCGCCGTCGTCGTGCCGTCACCGGCGACGTCGTTGGTCTTCGTGGCAACTTCTTTGACCAGTTGGGCGCCCATGTTCTCAAAGGGGTCTTCGAGCTCGATCTCGCGAGCAATCGACACCCCGTCGTTGGTAATGGTGGGAGCACCGAACTTCTTGCCCAAGACGACGTTGCGTCCCTTGGGTCCGAGGGTCACCTTGACGGCGTCGGCTAACTTGTCGACGCCCGCTTCGAGGCCGCGTCGCGCGTCCTCGTCAAACTTCAATAACTTTGACATTTGTCTTCTTTCGTATTCGGAGGGAGTGACGAGCCCAGCTCGTCACGGGCTACTTGGTAACGGTCGCGAGGACGTCGCGGCTGGAGAGAATCAGCAGATCCTCACCGTCGACGGTGATCTCGGTGCCGCCGTACTTCGAGTAGACGACGGTGTCGCCAATCGAAACGCCGGTCGGGATGATCTCGCCGGTGGAGTCGGTACGACGACCTGGACCCGTAGCGAGCACTTCGCCCTGCTGGGGCTTCTCTTTGGCGGTGTCGGGAATCACCAGGCCCGAAGCCGTGGTGGCCTCAGCGCTGTTGGGACGAACGACGATGCGGTCTTCTAGTGGGTGCAACTTCATTCTTCTTGCCTCCTGAGCAATTAGCACTCGATACTTGCGACTGCCAATTTAGCAGCCAGCGGCACCGAGTGCCAACGAAGCGTCGTTTCGGCTCTAACCTTCGGCGATGTCCATGTCCGCGGTACAGCGACGCGACCTTCGCCTCCTTGCTCTTTTGAGAGGCGTTTCGGTACTTGGTGACTCAATTGCCCTGATCACGCTGTATCTTCGCGTCGCCCACGGGGGCCAGGGTTGGATGATCGCGGCGCTGTCGATCGCGGCAGCCCTCCCACTCGTGGCCCTCGCGCCCGTCGCGGGCTACGTGGTCGACCACGTGCCGGCGAAGACCTTCCTCTCACTGCTCTGTCTCGTTGAAGCCGCCGTCTGCGCGAGCATTGGCGTGTGGCATGGGAACTTCGTGACCGTCGTGCTGATGGCGCTTCTCACCTGCGGCGTCGCCTTCTCGCTGCCGGGCTACTCGGCGCTCGTGCCGACCTTGAGTGGCGAAGAAAACGTCGTCGTCGCTCAGTCCACTATCCAGTCGTTCCAGGGTGTCGCCCTCACCGCGGGTCCGGCCCTCGGCGGCCTGTTGGTCGGAGCCACCGGTCAAAGCTGGCCCCTCTACTTCGACGCGCTCAGCTTTCTTCTCGCTGGGGTTGGCACACTTCTGCTTCGCACCGACCGACGACCCAAGGTTCTCGAGACGCACGAGACCAAGCCCGAGCGCGACCTTGGCGCGGGCGTGCGACTCATCTTCACCGATCCGATGCTGCGTCCCGTCATGGTGACGGTGACCGTCTTCATGTTGTCGCTCGGGGCCGTCAATGTTGCCGAGGTCTTTTTCATTACGCGCACGCTGCACGCCAGTGCCGTCTTTTACGGACTCACGGGAACGAGTTTTGGCGTCGGCTCGGTAGTGGGATCTCTCGCGTCGAAACGCCTCAGACAAGATCCGCTCGTGCTCGTGAGCACGTCACTGCTGGCTATCGCCGCGATCGGCGTGTTGATCGGCGCCGTCGGTCTCGTGGAGCACGTGGCTTACGTCTTTCCTCTCATGGCGGCGACGGGTGTCGCCGTGGGCGTCGTGAACGTGGCGTTCTCGACGCTCTTCGCCGTTCAAACGCCCGAGTCACTTCGCGGCCGGGTCTTCGCCGCGTCGGGCGCACTGTTCACCAGCGCCGAGATCAGCTCGATGGCTCTTGGTGGACTGCTGCTCACGACACTCTCACCGAGGACGGTCTTTCAGTTGGCCGGTGTGTTCTCGACAGTGACGGTGTTCGTCATTGGCCCACTCGAGTTACGAACCAGCCGCCGAGCGCGCTCGCTCGAGGTTCAGGGCGACTGACGCTCGCGGCGCCACGACGACTCGTCGTGAAGATAGACAACCCGATCGTGGAGTCGGTCGTCGCGATGTTGCCAGAACTCGAAACGTGTCGGCGTAAGACGGTACCCTCCCCAGTACTCGGGTCGCGGAACGTCACGACCCTCGAACTGCGCGGCCAACATCTCGACTCGACCTTCGAGCGTCGCGCGCCTATCCAACGGCTGGCTTTGGCGGCTCGCGTGCGCGCCGAGCTGGCTACCTCGAGCGCGCGTCGCAAAGTACGCGTCGGACTCACCTGACGTCATCTTCTCGACGTCGCCCTCAACGCGGATCTGTCGACCCAAGGGCTCGCAGTACCAGAGGATCGCCGCACGAGGGTTCGCCTCCAACTGTCCGCCTTTACGCGATTCGTAGTTGGTGTACCAGCCAAAGGAACTCTCGTCGTGATGGCGAAGCAGCACCATCCGAAGGCTCGGAGATCCGTCGGGCGTCGCCGTTGCGAGTGCAACCGCTTCGGGCTCGAGCATCAAGCCCTGCGCGTCGGCGAACCAGCGCTGAAACTGCGTGAAGGGATTCGCGTCGACGTCTTCGACGTCCAGGGGCACCCAACGATCGCTCACGTCACGTCCGCCAGTTGCCAGTTGGGACGAGCCGAGAGGTTCAACTGACTGGGCACGCCAGAAGAGAGTCGAAAGAGACCCGCGGCGGCGACCATGGCGGCGTTGTCGGTGCACATGGCCATCGTGGGTAAGTGGCACTCGAGGCCGAACTCCTTCGCCAGTTGCGTCACGCCCGCTCGAAGCGCCGAGTTCGCCGCCACGCCGCCCGCGAGCGCGACGCCGCGCACTTCGAAACGTTCTAGCGACTGGCGAAGTTTTCGTAGTAACTGTTCGCACAGCGCGGATTGGAAAGACGCCGCGACGTCTTCGAGCGAGATCTCGCGATGTGCTTCGGTGGCGCGAACCACCGCGGTCTTCAGGCCCGAAAAAGAGAGGTCGAAGTCGTCGCCGATCATGGACACGGGAAGTTTCAACGCGTCGGCCAGACCGTCCTTGGCCAACCGGTCAATCTCTGGTCCTCCGGGATAACCGAGTCCCAGCCAGCGCGCGACCTTGTCGTACGCCTCGCCGGCGGCGTCGTCGATGGTCTCGCCCAGCACTTCGTGCTGACCGGGTCCGCTCTGGCGAACGATCAGACTGTGCCCTCCCGACACCAACAGCGTCATCAAGGGCCACTCGAGATCCTTCGACTCGAGGAGTGGCGCGAAGAGATGACCTTCGAGGTGATTCACCCCGACGTACGGCACACCCCAGGCGAGCGAGAGCGCCTTCGTCGTCGACAACCCGACCAACAGCGATCCGATGAGTCCCGGACCACTGGTCACGGCCAGACCGGCGATCGCCGGTTCACTCGGGTCGAGACCGGCGTCGTCGAGAGCCCGGCGAACGACGGGGCCGATCGTCGTGACGTGCGCACGACCTGCCAGTTCGGGCACCACCCCGCCAAAGGCGCGATGCTCGTCGATCGAGGACTCGACAATCGACGAGAGAACGCGAAAGTTCTCGTCCACGACCGCGGCCGCCGTTTCGTCGCAACTTGTTTCAATGCCGAGGACCAACGTCACTACGCCAGCGTAGGGCGCGCGTCATAGAGCTCAGGCGAGATCGGCCCAGAGGATGAGAGCGTCTTCGTTGGTGCGCTCGTAGTAGTTCTTTCGCACCCCCACCGGAGAGAATCCGAAGCGGAAGTAGAGCTCTTGCGCTCGGGCATTGGAAACGGCGACTTCGAGCGTGGCGCGTTGGACACCTCGTTCCTTCGCGACGCCCCACGCCTCGGTCATCAACGACGTCGCTATCCCGCGGCCCTCGTGGCCGGGCAACGTGCCGATGGTGTTGACGTGCAGTTCGTCCATCACGTACATGACGCCCAGGTAGCCGACGATCGTCTTGCCCTCGATCGCGACGGTGTACCGGCGCGACGCCACGTTCGAGATCTCGTCGATCAACATCGTTCGCGTCCACGGTTCAGGAAACTGTGCAACTTCAATGGAGAGAAGTTCGGGCACGTCACGCCGCTCAGCCGCTCGTATGGTCCACGTACTCACTGGGAACGTTCGCGTGTCGTAAAGTTCGCCACGGCGTCCGCTTCTCGCAAGTACAACGGTACGATCAGCGCCTCTTTGGGACGATCGAGGCCGAGGCGCAGCGCCTCTAACGCGGGAGGAACTCGTTGGTCAAAGATCGCTCCGGCGGCGAGTGGCAGGAAAAGTGTCTCGTAGCGCGCGACGCCGTCGCCCGTGAACGTCACGGCGTCACCACGCTTCGTCCACTCATCGGCCACGCTCTGGGGTATCGACACGATCGGCTCGCTCACTGGCGTGACGTCGTCGTCGAGTTCGAAGGTCTGTACGAAGACTTCGCCACGGCGACCGTCGACGGCGCTGACGAGCGTGCCGCGTACGCCTCCACGCAGCGCCCCGTGGGCCAGGAGTTCCAGCGAGGTCACGCCGACGAGGTCGGCGCTCGCGCCTAGAGCGAAACCAATCGCGGTCGCGATTCCCACTCGAAGTCCGGTAAAGAGTCCGGGTCCTCGATCGACGACCACGCGATCGATGGCCTTCGGTGTGATACCCGCCTGAATGAGAAGATCACGAATCCCGGGCGTCAGGGCTTCGGTGTGATGGCGTTCATCGTCGACGACGAACGAAAGCTCCACACCGTCGCTCGTTCGTAGCGCCATCGCGCACGCGGGCGTCGCGGTCTCGATGGCGAGGATGTTCACTGCTCCGTCCAAGCGTCGAGTTCCGAGTTCCGGCCGTTGGTCAGTGCGCCCGTGACCTCGAGCGCGCGCCCTTCGTTCTCGTCTATCGAGAAGTCGACGTTCATCACCTCGAGACCAAAGACGGATGACGCGATCTCCCCCCACTCGACGAGGGCGACCGCGGACTCCTCGACCAACTCGCCCAGCGCTAGGTCCACCACCTCGTCGAGACTTGCGACCCGGTAGACGTCGGCGTGGTGCAGCTTCGAGATACCTCGATCGTTCAGGCACTCGTGTTCGCGGACCATGGTGAACGTCGGACTAGTGACGCGCTCGACGACGCCAAGTCCACGCGCGACGCCCTGCGCGAACGTTGTCTTACCGGCGCCCAGTTGACCCGAGAGCAAAATGACGTCGCCTGGCCGTAGGACCAACGCGAACTCTTCACCGGCCACGTTGGTGTCCTCGCCCGTCGCGCAGTATCGTCGCCAACTCACGCGCTCTCCAGCAAGCGTCGCACGACCCCGAGGTCACCGCGCATGACGTCGACCACGCTCGGTCCACCACGCAGGGCCGCCGCCGGGTGATAGGTCGGAACCCCTCGAATCTGACCCGAGCGAAAGACGTGTCCGTGCACCTGGCCAATTCCCGACTGGTAGGAGAAGATGGCGCGACCCGCGGTGTTGCCGAGCGTCAAGATGAATTGCGGCGACACCCGGTCGAGCTGCTCAATGAGCCACGGTCGACACGTCTCGATCTCCTTGGGCGTTGGCGTCCGGTTCGCCGGCGGACGGCACTTGACGACGTTCGTGACGTAACACTCCTCTCGAGTGAGGCCAACCTCTTCGTGCAGCAGCGTGAAGAGCAATTTGCCACTGCGCCCGATGAACGGCGCACCGCCCTCATCCTCAGTGCGACCAGGCGCTTCACCCACGATCATGAGTCGCGCCGTCAGCGGCCCTGAGCCAATGACGACCCGCTGGCGCGTGGCCGACAGACCACAGCGCACGCACGTCGATAACCCCTCGAACTCCGTCACGACTCACTCCACGAGTACCCGCGGCACGCGGGCCCCGATTCCGCAGAGGATCTCCCAGGTGATGGTGTTGGCCCAGTTGGCCCAGTCCTCAGCCGAGATCACTTCGCCACCTTGACGCCCGAGGAGGACGACGTCGTCGCCGAGAGCGACCACGTCGTCACCCACGTCGACGAGCAGTTGATCCATCGTCACGTTGCCCGCGAGCGGGTAGCGCTTTTTGTTGATCAAGACGTCGGCACCGGCCTCGAAGAGTCGACGGGGGTAGCCGTCGGCGTAGCCGAAGGGCACCGTCGCAATCGTGGCGTCGTGTTCGAGCGCGCGGCTGCGCCCGTAGCTCGGACGTTCGCCCGCGGCGACGCGTCGCACCGCGACGACCTGCGTGCGAAGGGTCAGCGCGGCCTCGAGTTTCTGCTTCTTCTCCTCGAGCGCGCCCGAGAGCCACCCTTGCGGGAGGTACCCGTAGAGCGATAAGCCCACGCGAACCATGGATCGACGCGCCTCGGGGTAGCCAAGCGCTCCAGCGGAGTTCGCGCTGTGTAGGACACGTGGCGACACGCCTCGAGCACTCAACGCCGCGACCACGCCGTCGAACGACTTGATCTGCGCGCGCGTAAAGGCTCGATCCTCGGCGCTCGATCCGTCGGCCACGCTGAAGTGCGTGTACAGACCCTCGAGGTCGATGGCCGGCGAGGCGAGGAGCGCGTCGACGACGACGTCGACTTCATCGGGCGCAACGCCCAAGCGGTGCATACCGGTGTCGACCTTCAGGTGCACGCGATGTCGTCCACCGATCGTCTCGGCCGACGAGATGGCGGCCTGGGCGCCTTCAAAGGAGCCGATCGTGAGGGTCAGTTCGTTCGCCAGGGCGTCGGGAATCGTTTCCGGTGGAATCTCGGCGAGCAACAGTATCGGCGTCGACACGCCCGCGCCGCGAAGTTCGATCCCTTCGTCGACGATCGCTACCGCGAGGCTGTCAGCTCCCCCGTCGAGCGCGGCCGTCGCGGCCAAGGGCGCGCCGTGCCCGTAGCCGTTGGCCTTCACGACGGCGCAGAGCGACGCGTCACCAATGACGGACTTCAACGCGCGGACGTTGTGGGCAATGGCCGAGGCCGAAATCTCCGCCCACGCGGGACGGCGTACTCCCTCAACGGGCACCGGTGTTGTCTTTCGTTGACGAACCAACAACGAAGGCGGCTGCCGTCACGTTCGTGTGGGTCATGGAAAGGTGGAGGGTCTCGACGCCCGCCGCGCGGGCGAGTTCCGTGGCCGGCGCGTGGAGCAACACGCTCGGTGCGCCGGCGTCGTCCGTCGTCACCTCAATGGAACGCCACGGCGCCGCGCCGATACCGACGCGAAACGTCTTCAGAACCGCTTCCTTAGCGGCGAAGCGCGCCGCGAGCCGTTCGGGCCGCGCCTTCGCGTCACGTCGTTCGCCTTCAGTGAAGAGACGCTCCGCGAGACGGGGGTGGCGTTCGAGCGCCAAGGCGAATCGTGCGACGTCCACCAGGTCGACGCCGACGTTGCGTGTCGTCACTACTCCACCGTCACGGTTTTCGCCAAGTTCCGCGGACGGTCGATGTTGCGACCGAGTCCTCGTGCCATGGCGTAAGCAAAGAGTTGCAACGGCACGACGTCCACCATTGGCGAGAACATCGGCTCGGTCGCGGGCACGCGCAACACGTAGTCGGCGATTGCCGCAATCGACTCGTCGTCGTCCGTCGCTACCGCCACCACCGTGGCGCCGCGTGCCTTCACTTCAGCCAAATTCGACAACATCTTCTCGTGCATCGCCGGGTCGGTCACGACGGCGACAACCACGACGCCGGGCTCGATGAGGGCGAGCGGTCCGTGCTTCAGTTCTCCGGCCGGGTAACCCTCCGCGTGCAGATACGAGAGTTCCTTCAGTTTCAACGCCCCTTCGAGAGCCGTTGGGAAACCCACGTGGCGACCGAGAAAGAAGAAGTCGCGAGCGCCCAGCAGCTGTTTGGCGACGTCCTCGACACTGGAGCGCCGAGTGAGCACGGTTGCGACCTGCTCCGCGACGGCGTTCAGGCCGAGAAAGTGTGCGTCGACGTCGCTCGCGGGGACGGTGTCTCGCAGTTGGGCGAGGCGAAGTGCCAGAAGTTCGAGCGCGGCCACTTGCGCGAGGAAGACCTTGGTGGACGCGACGGACACCTCGAGTCCGGCACGGGTGTAGATCACGGCGTCGGACTCTCTCGCGAGCGAAGAGTCCACGATGTTCGTCACAGCGATGACACGCGCGCCCCGACGTTTCGCTTCGCGAATCGCCTGAATCGTGTCGATGGTCTCGCCACTTTGCGAGATGCCAATCACGAGCGTGCCGATCTCGACGATCGGGTCGCGGTAGCGATACTCACTGGCGATGTCGACCTCGACGCTCACCCTCGCCCAGCGCTCGATGGCGTACTTGGCAACGAGGCCAGCGTGGTGCGAGGTGCCCGCAGCGACGATGACCACACGTCGCACGTCGCGAAGCTCTTCGTCCGAGACTCGCAGTTCGTCGAAGGTGATCGTGCCGTCGCGACGGCGACGATCGAGCAGCGTCGTTCGGATGGCGTCGGGCTGCTCGTTGATCTCCTTGGTCATGAAGTCGTCGTGACCACCCTTTTCGGCCGTCTCCAAGTCCCAGTCGACGGCGAGGGGGTGCAGGTGCACCGGCACGCCCTCGAGGTCGATCGCGCGAAAACCCTCCGGGGCAAGTCGAACGATCTCGTCGTCACTCACGGCGTAGAACGCCGTCGCACGGTCGAGTATGGCGGGGATGTCGCTCGCGAGATAGGTCACACCCGGCGCGGTGCCGACGATGAGCGGCGAGATGCGTCGCGCTGCGACGATGACGTCGGGCTCGGTGGCGTCCATCGCCGCGACGGCGAAGGCGCCACGCACCACGAGCAGGCTTCGACGCACGGCCTCGATGAGTTCGAATCCGTTGGCGCGGGACTCTTCAATGAGGTGAGCGAGCACTTCGGAGTCGGTAACCGAACTGAAGACGTGGCCGCGCGCCTCGAGTTGCTCTTGGAGATCAGCGTGATTCTCGATGATGCCGTTGTGGATGATGGCGATGTTGCCGGAGCAGTCGAGGTGCGGGTGGGCGTTCATGGTCTCGGGACCGCCGTGGGTGGCCCATCGGGTGTGACCGATGCCGGACGAGAAGCCCAGCGGCGCGAGATCGCACTCCTCACGCAGGGCCTTCACCGACTCGGTGCCCTCCGCGGTTCGCGCCCGCCAGGTCTCGCCGGGGCGCACCAGCGCCACGCCAGCCGAGTCGTAGCCACGATACTCCAAACGGGCGAGTCCCTCGAGGAGCGTCTCTAGAGTGTCAGAGGATCCAACGACCCCGATGATGCCGCACATGAGGCCAGCCTACCCGGGACACTTTTCCCGGCTTTCGAGTGAAGTCCTACGAACCGTAGAGCGATTTGAGCCGTTCCGTGAAGACTTCGACGAACTCGGCGTTCAACGCCTCGATCATTATTCGAACCACCGGCTCCGTTCCGGACGGTCGTACGAGGAGTCGGACATCGTTTCGATCGACTTCGTAGACCGCCAAGAGTTCATTGAAGAGCGATTGGACCTCGTCGTCACTGAAGTGTTCGACCGACACGCTGAAGAGCTCTTGGGGGACGCGACGCCACGCGCCGCCCGCGAGTTCAGCCAACGAACCTCGTCGCACGAGTAGCTCGGCCAAGAGCAGTCCCGTCAGGAGTCCGTCACCGGTCGGGGCGAGGTCGCGAAAGATGACGTGACCCGACTGCTCCCCGCCCAAGATCCACGACTTCTCTTCGAGCGCCATCAGCACGTTGCGGTCGCCGACGTCGGTCTCTTCGATCCCGACGCCCGCCACCTCGAGCGCGCGGTAGAGACCCAAGTTGCTCATGGACGTGACGACGAGGCCACCGCCGAGTACGCCACGTTCCTTGCGGTCGAGGGCGAAGAGCACCATGAGATCGTCGCCGTCTCGAACGGTCCCTTCGGAGTCCACCGCGATCAAACGGTCGGCGTCGCCGTCAAGGGCGAGGCCCAGGTCCGCGCCGGCGACGCGAACGGCCTCGACGAGGCTCTCGACGTGGGTCGAGCCCGCGCCTTCGTTGATGTTGCGACCGTCGGGTTGGTCGTGAATGGTGATGAGTTGCGCGCCCGTGGAGGCGAAGAGCTCGCGAGCAACGTGCGACGCCGCGCCGTTCGCGCAGTCCACGACCAGCGAGAGGGTGGAGAGGTCCGCGGGCGCGAGTTTGCGCAAGTGCGTCACGTAGTCGTGCTCGGCCGTTTCGTCGATCGCGACGTCGTCAAAGGTTGCGGTACTTGGACTCTCGGCGACGTTCAACGCACTTTCGACGGCCGCTTCCGTGGCGTGATCGAGTTTTGCGCCGCCGATCCCTAAGACCTTCAGACCATTGTCGTGGTAGGGGTTGTGCGAGGCCGACACCACCACGCCAGCACCGCCGCGCTGTTGGGCAATGACCGCGACGCCGGGCGTCGTGAAGTAGCCGAGATTTATGCCGAGTGCCCCACCGTCACGAAGTCCCGCGAGGACCGCGGCGGCGAGGGGTGGTGAACTCTCACGCGTGTCGTAGCCCACGAAGACGGGAACAGAAAAGACGCTGGCCACCGCTCGTCCGAGGCGATACGCCAGATCGACGGTGATCTCATCGCTCGCACGACCTCGAATGCCGTCCGTGCCAAAACGCACGGGCATGACCATTACCGCTTGGAGTACTGGGGAGCCTTGCGCGCCTTCTTGAGACCGTACTTCTTGGTCTCTTTCTTACGCGAGTCACGCGTGAGCAGTCCGGCCTTCTTCAGCGACGGACGAACACCTTCATCGAGCTTCAAGAGTGAGCGCGAGATGCCGAGGCGAAGGGCGCCGGCCTGACCGGCCACGCCGCCACCTTCAATGGTCGCGTCGATGTCGTAGGTCTGCTGGGCATCGATGAGACGAAGTGGCTCCATCACCATCTGGCGGTGGGTCGCGGAAGTGAAGTAGTTGTCGAAGGCGCGAGAGTTGATCGTGATCGTGCCGGTACCGGGACGAAGACGAACGCGCGCGACGGCCTCTTTACGACGGCCGGTTGTTTGAGTCAGAGGAATGGTCACGAATGCTCCTTAACCGCGGCGAATCGCCGAGGTGTCAAACTTCTTTGGCGCTTGCGCCACGTGGGGATGCTCGGCGCCGGCGTAGACGAACAGTTTGTCCATCTGCGCGCGACCGAGACGATTCTTGGGCACCATGCCACGAATGGCGTCGGCGACGAGCTTCGTGGGGTTCGTATCCATCAAGGTCTGCCACGACGTCGCGCGCAGACCGCCCGGGTAACCCGAGTGGTGATAGTGGAAGTTCTGCGCAGCCTTGTTGGCGGTGACGACCACTTTGTCGGCGTTCACGATGATGACGTAATCACCGGTGTCGACGTGGGGAGCGTAGAAGGTGCGGTGCTTGCCGCGGAGCAAAGAAGCGGCGACGGTGGCGACGCGCCCGAGGATAAGGCCTTCGGCGTCAATGACAAGCCACTCCCGCGTCAACTCACTCGTTTTTGGTGAATACGTCTTCAAGGTTCTTCCTTCAGCGAAATCTTCGGATCAGCCCCGACGGGGTCCGAAGGGGCTCCCCATCTTACGAAATTTCAGCCCCGCTAAGCAAGTTCGGTGATTCTGGGCTCCACGATCAAGAAACCGTCTCGAACGGCACATTGATGCCAAACGTGGCGCCCCAGGGCTATTCAGCGTATCTACGCCGACTTTCCCGCCATTCACCAGCCACTGGGAGTTACTCGGCCATCCATTGGCGGCCGTCAATAAGCTCGCGGGCCGCGTCGAGGTGCCCCGCGTGACAAGCCGTCTCGGTGATCATGTGGAAAAGGATGTACTCCAAGTCCGAAATCTGCAAGGTCCCCCGCCAATCGTCGCGTTGGGCTGGCGGCGTGTCGAGCGGCGTCTTCGCGATGATCGCGTTGCCGCGCTGTATCTCGTCGCGGTAGAGATTGAAGATCTCTTCGCCAGTCTCCTTGGGCCCGACGTCCCAATCGCGTTTGTTATCCAGCGCGTTCAGCGCGAAGAAGTCGAGTGACTCGCCCGCCACGATGCAGCGCAGCCAGTAGTGCTCAACGCCAAGAGCCAAATGCTTCACCATGGCGAGACAACTCCAACCCGAGGGAAGAATAGGACGTCGAAGTTGTTCATCCGAAAGACCTTCGAGAATACCCACGACGTGATCACGCTGACTGTCGAGCGTCTCCACCAAGTTGACCTTCAAATCACTCACGTCCGAAATCGTAACGCGGCCAGCAACGTATCGCTCATCCGCAGTGAAGACGTCGACTCGATCGTCGGGGTGCAAGGAGTCGGCTCGACAGCGCTCAGGGCGACGTCGTTGTAGTCGACGTGGTCGTTGTCGACGTCGTCGTTGTCGACGTCGTCGTTGGTGATGAATTCGT
>Ga0182024_10016141_pt1 | contig 14198 bp, 13 predicted proteins | sample P32metaG_FD_120480 | JGI IMG/M metagenome (GOLD analysis project Ga0182024, IMG submission 120480) | Permafrost microbial communities from Stordalen Mire, Sweden - P3-2 metaG (Illumina Assembly) | ecosystem: Environmental > Terrestrial > Soil > Wetlands > Permafrost | place: Sweden: Stordalen... | reverse complement strand
CGCACCTGGTCGGAATGCGATTTTGAAATGCTCCAGTTTTGGCAGAAGAAGCAGCCCATGTTGCAGCCCGCTGTGCCCAGCGAAAACACGCGCGTGCCCGGCAAAAAATGATTGAGCGGCTTCTTCTCGATGGGATCAATCTGCAGCGCCGCCGGCGAAGCGTATCCCAAGCTGTAAAGCTTGCCGCCCTGGTTCACGCGGATGAAACAGAAGCCCGCCTGCCCTTCCCCAATATGGCAATGCCGCGGGCAAAGATAGCAATGCACGCGCCCGTCCGGCATGGGCTCCCACCAGCGCCCTTCGTACAGCGATTCCGTCTTCTGAAATATTTTCAGTTCGTTCATGGGGATTCTCGAATCTTCAACAAATCGGACGTATTCTTTGCCACAGCACGGAAATAAATTTATTTTGTCATTCTGAGCGAAGCGAAGAATCTCTCTTAGGTTTAGGCCCATGAAAAGAAAGAGAGATTCTTAGCTCCGCTCAGAATGACAGAAAGTATTGGTGCTTATTCCGCAGCATCTTGCTCCCGCCAGCGCTCGGCCACCCAGGCGACGAATTGCGAAAGTTGTTTGCGCTCGCGCCAAATAAGCCGGAAGAATTCCGCGGGGCCCAGTGCGTGCATATCCCCGCCGAAAAACGTTTCCAGGCGCCAGCGAATGTACGGGCTGGCCCACGGGCGCAGCCGGTATCCCTTTGCAGTGATCCAGTAGTAGCGCAGCGCGGTGAGCATCCGGAGGGCTAGTCCCAGCCTTCGCGCTGCCGCAGAGAAGTAATATGCGCGACGTGGTGGCGTCCGTGCCACGCGTAGTGGTGCACCAGATTGTCCACGGTCATTGTGCCATTCACCGGATGCCGCAGGCTGCGCGCAAAATCCGCAGGCTGCAGCGCGCGCAACAAGAAATTCCAGCGCATGTGTAAAAATTCCAGGAGCGCCAGAGAAACTTCCACCGGGGTTTCGCGCGAATCCGGCAGCTCCGCCCATAGTTGCTCTTCGTACGGCTTGATCGTGGGATCGTCCTCGGTGAGCGCCAGCTTGAGGCGCACATAGGCGTTCATGTGGCTGTCCGGAACGTGATGCGCGAGTTGGCGCACGGTCCATCCGCCGGGGCGGTACGGCGTGTCGAACTGCCCGCCGGTCAGGCCGTCCAGCGCGTTGCGCATTCGTTTGGGAGTTTCCGCGATCTGCGAAATCGCTTCCACGCGCTCGGCAGGCGTCAGCACGGTTTTCGCTTCGTACTTTCCGATGGGGTAGCGGAGCTCCGCAGTTTCCATTTTTGTTGAACCTCATTGCGGCAGCCGAATGGGAACGCACGGCCAATCGGCAAGTCTTCAGTGTATCGCAATCCGGCTCGCACTAGCCTTTCGAGGTTGCCAAAATGCGCCGGTGTGGCACAGCCATAGATTTGCTGTGGCCCGCCCGGCTGCACCGAAAAATCGCGCGCTTGAAATTTCCCTGCCACAGGAGTAGCGTGGGCTTTGACTCGCCCGAACACCACGTGCTTACATCGAATCGCCGTGAAGGAGAAAAAACAATGGCAACATTCGCGCCCTCGCCGTCGCTCGATCAGAACGTTTCGCAATTTATCGCCAAAACGCACAAGATGCTCATCAATGGCAAGTGGGAGGCAGCCGCCTCCGGCAAAACCTTCCCCACGTACAATCCCGCAACGGGAGAAGTGCTGTCCCGCGTAGCCGAGGGAGACAAGGAAGACGTGAATCGCGCCGTGAAGGCGGCCCGCGCCGCATTTGAAACCGGCCCTTGGTCCACGATCACGCCGTCGCAGCGCGGCCGCATGATCTGGAAGCTAGGCGATTTGATCGAGAAGCACCTGGAGGAATTTGCACAGCTGGAATCGCTCGACAACGGAAAACCCCTCACGGTCGCACGCGTGGCTGACGTGCCGCTGGCTGCCGACCTGTTCCGCTACATGGCAGGATGGGCCACCAAGATCGAAGGCAACACCATTCCCATTTCATCCGGCGGAGGAAAGACGCAATTTCTGGCCTACACCGTGCGTGAGCCGGTGGGAGTTGTGGCGCAAATCATTCCCTGGAATTTTCCGCTGCTGATGGCAGCGTGGAAACTCGGACCGGCGCTGGCCACCGGCTGCACGGTGGTGCTGAAGCCCGCGGAACAAACGCCTCTCACTGCTCTGCTTCTTGGCGAACTCATTCAAGAGGCCGGGATTCCCGACGGCGTCGTAAATATCGTCCCCGGCTATGGCGAGACGGCGGGCGCTGCATTGGCCGCGCACCCGGATGTCGATAAAGTTGCCTTCACAGGTTCCACGGAAGTGGGCAAATTGATTTTGAAAGCGGCCGCCGGCAACTTGAAAAAAGTTTCTCTGGAGCTGGGCGGAAAATCACCCAACATCGTCTTGCAAGATGCCGATGTCGAAGCAGCCATTCCCGGAGCAGCCAGCGCCATTTTCTTCAACCACGGACAATGCTGCTGCGCAGGCTCGCGCCTCTTCGTCGAGCACGACATTTTTGACAAAGTGGTGGACGGCGTATCGGCACATGCCAGCAAGATTCGAGTCGGCCCCGGAATGGATCCCGCGAGCGACATGGGCCCGCTGGTTTCCGAGGAGCAATTAAATCGCGTGTGCGGCTACCTCGAATCGGGCCTTTCCGAAGGCGCGAAGGCAGTCACCGGCGGTTCGCGCGAAGGAGACAAAGGCTACTTCGTTAAGCCCACCGTCCTCGTGAACACCAACGACAAAATGAAAGTGGTGCGCGAGGAAATTTTCGGTCCCGTGGTCACCGTGATTCCCTTCCGCAGCGTCGACGAAATTGCCGCGCAAGCCAATAACTCGAACTACGGGTTGGCGGCAGGCATCTGGACTCGCGACATCAAGAAAGCCCACAGAATCGCCAGCCTACTGCGCGCCGGAACCGTGTGGATCAACTGCTACAACGTGTTCGACGCCGCGCTCCCCTTCGGAGGCTACAAAGAGTCCGGCTGGGGCCGCGAAATGGGCCACGAAGTCCTTGAGCAGTACACCGAGGTCAAGGCCGTGTGCACGCCGATTTCGTGAGTGGGTTGCGAATAACGAACGGATTGAGAATCAAAAGGGCCGAAGAAATTCTTCGGCCCTTTTGATTTTTGTGTTAAGGCGTCGGAGCCTCGATTGCCTCTTTCGGCTTGTCCGGCGTCCGTTCAGGTGGACCCAAGCGCGGCTGTCATTTATCTTTGAAGTATGAACCAACTGCGTTATAAGGCCACAGTTACAAATTTACTGATCTCCTTCGGGGCCTATTATCTTTCCCGGTGGCTGGTTGGCCCTTTGGCTTTTGTCTGGGGGAAATTTACCAATGGCATTATCTATCGTGGTGATCTCGCAGGTTGGGTTGTGCTGCCACTCGTTGTTAAGGTACCTGAGGCAGTCACCGCAGCGGCAGTCGGAGTATCCATTGTTTGGTTAGTCCAATCCAGTCGACGCGTAGCTTGGCCAATATTGCCGGCTCTGCTGTATGCGGTTTTTGGTTTTCTCGGCTACCACTGGGCGAGGCCACCCCTGCCTCTCGACAGAGTTTCCCAAGCGATAAATGCACTTTTTCCAGCGATTACTTGTATTGTCGGAGGGATGCTTGCAGCGCGACAACTAAAGTCTCCGCATGACACGCAGAAAACGCCAGCTTAGCCGGAAATCTAAACATTTCTCGACGCCTTTGAGTGCCGTGAGCAGTAAAGGAAATACGCGGGTCCAACTATTGTGTCAATGCGCGAACCCAGATTCGGCTTGTCGCAGGCTTTCCAAGGTGGATCGTGCGATTGCCCACTGCGAGGGTCATGGTTTCGTCGTATTCGCGATTGCGAATCTTGGCTTTGGCGCCAGGGTGCAAAGTAAGACCTGAAAGAAATTTCAGGAATTCAGGATCTTTTTCGTAGACGCATAGAACCTCCACTGTGCGCCCGGTTTCCACGTCAGAGAGCGGGACAGCGCCATGCTTGCGCCGCAATTTTGCCAGGCCGCCCTGCAGCGGGACGCCGTGCGGACAAAAACCTTCCGGGCCAAAACGCGCCAGCAGCAATTTTTCAACCTCGGGTGAAATTCCGTGTTCCAGGAGTTCCGCTTCGTCGTGAGCGCGAGTCCAGTCCAGGCCGATCACTTCAGTTAACAATTTTTCGGCGAGCTGGTGGCGCATGGCCAGACGATCCGCGATGCCGCTGCCCTTGCGCGTCAGCGCGATGCGCCCGTCGCGGCGCACCACCAGCAGCCCGTCGCGGGTCAGGCGCTTCAGCGCGGCGGTCACCGCCGGCGGGGTGACAGCCAATTCCTCGGCCAGGCGCGCGCTGATGGGCTCCTGCCCTTCCTGGACCATCTCCCAGATGGCCTTCAGATAATCTTCGCGCGATACGCTGGTTTTTTCCCGCCGCATGAATCTCCTTGTCACGCTTGGCTGGGCTTCTCTTGAGAATTCGTCTTCTCACGCAGCCGCCGCGCCAAATCCTCGACCCGCGCTTCGATCTGATCGCAAATCCCGCGATACACCGAGAGATTGAATCCGTAGGGATCGCCCACGTCCCAGTCCTCGAACTTGGCCACCGGCTCACTAAATATCGCGCCCCCGGAACGCCCGGTCATATTGATCACCAGATCCGCAGCGGCCATATCTTCCGAACGCAACGGCTTGGATTTTTGCCCGTCGGCGGAAATGCCGCGCTCGCGAAGCACGTCCAGCGTGGTGGAGGGAATCATCCCAAACGGCACCAGTCCCGCACTGGATGACTCGATCACGTCCGAAGCGGTATGCCTGGCGATGGCCTCCGCCATCTGGCTCCGGCATGCGTTGCCGATGCACAGAAACAAAACCTTGGTCCGACGTGACATAATCATCTTTCCGCACTGAGTTTGCGACAAGACAGAATGACATGAATTCTAGCGAGGCTCAAGGATGCTATCTGGCAGCGCGGTCCGCCGCGGCGGATTGCGGATCGTCTTGGGAAAAAGCAGCTTCATTCCCTCCCGCCATGTGCAGAAAATATTCGTGCACTGTGTTGTCTTTTATCAGCTCGGGATGAAATGTGGCGATGAGGATATGCCCCTGACGAATGAGGACAGGCTGGCCTTCGGATTTGGCGAGCACCTCGATGCCCGGGCCAACGCGCTCAATAATTGGAGCCCGAATGAATACCATTTCAATGGGCTCGGGCGAAATGGATGCGGATCCGTGGCGCACTTCGCTGGCAAGCTGGCGTCCGTAACCGTTGCGGATCACGGTCATATCCACGAGGTTCAGGGATTGCTGCGCGGGGTTGAGGACCTCGCGCGCCAGCAAGATGGCTCCTGCGCAGGTGCCGAATATAGCGCCGCCGCGCGCGGCGTGCGCAAGTAAACTCTTGTCGAGCCCTTCCTCGACCAGAAATTTCCATTGCGTAGTGCTTTCGCCTCCCGGCAGAATGACCGCGTCCACGCCTGGCAGATTGCCCGGCGTGCGGACAAAAACGTACTCGACGCCCATGCGCGCGAGCGTGGCCGCGTGCGCTTCAAAATCGCCTTGAACCGCTAGAATTCCAATTTTCATTGCTCTTCCCATGGGAATGATTTGCCGGCCGAGATTGATCGTCGCGGTGGTTTTCGTGGCGCGGGCTTCAGACTGCGGATTTTTGTCTTAGCGAGGACCAACCCCCGCGGGCTGAAGCCCGCGCCACAAAAACCACGGAACCTACATTTACCAGCCGCGCGTCTGCAGCAAATCTTTTTCGTCGATTTGGCGGATGTCCAGGCCCTTCATAGCCTCGCCTAATTCTTCCGAGGCTTCCAGAACGGCCTTGGGGTCCTGATAATGCGTGGCGGCTTTCACGATGGCCTTGGCGCGCTTTTCCGGATCGCTGGACTTAAAAATTCCCGATCCGACGAACACCGCTTCTGCGCCCAGGTGTCGAACCAGCGCGGCGTCGGCGGGAGTTGCGATTCCGCCGGCGGAAAAATTCGGCACGGGAAGTTTCCCGGTGCTGGCGACTTCTCGGACCAAGTCCAAGGGCGTGCCCGGCTCTTTCGCGACGCGCATGAATTCATCGCCGCGCAGCGTGGTCAGGCGGCGCATTTCCGAAGTAATGGTGCGCATGTGGCGAACGGCTTCCACAATGTTGCCCGAACCCGCTTCGCCCTTGGTGCGAATCATGGCCGCGCCCTCGGCAATACGCCGCAGAGCCTCGCCCAGATTGCGCGCCCCGCAAACAAACGGCACTTTATAGTCATGCTTCCAGACATGATTTTCCTCGTCGGCAGGAGTTAGCACTTCGCTCTCGTCAATGAAGTCCACTTCCAGCGCCTCCAGCACGGAGGCTTCCGCGAAATGGCCGATGCGGCATTTAGCCATTACCGGGATGCTCACCGTGTTCATGATTTCGCGAATAATTTTGGGCGAGGCCATGCGCGCGACTCCGCCATCCTTGCGGATGTCGGAGGGTACGCGTTCCAGCGCCATCACGGCGCAGGCTCCCGCGTCCTCTGCAATGCGCGCCTGCTCGGCGTTGGTGACATCCATGATCACGCCGCCCTTAAGCATTTCGGCCAGGCCTACTTTCACGCGCCACTGATCGGTTCCGTAATTTCCGTTGTTTCCCGTTGTCACTGTCATTTTCTCTCCTGACTAATTTTTCCAGCGCGACTAGCGCACCAACCGTGCCACCCAAATCACTCACAAATCACTATTCACCGTTTCCCATATTTTTCCCGATCCACAATCACAAATCGCCCTTCGCCACGCGCCAGCAAATCTCCCGCCTCATTCCGAATCTCCCCTTCATGATACAACTGTCGGCCCTCGCGGCGTGTCACAAATCCCTCCACCACAATTTCCGAGTTGGCTGGGATGGGGCGTTTGTACTGGACGCTCAGTTCCGCCGTGACGGCATGCTCGCCATGAAATCGGCAGGCTTTGCCCATGGCTTCATCCAGCAGCAACGCGATAATCCCGCCATGAAGAAAGCCCGAGCCGCCCTGAAATTCCTGGCCCAGCTGAAATCGTCCCACGATGCGCTGGCGCGCGTCGTCCTGTTCAAATGCCAGCTTCATTCCGCGCGGATTCGCGCCGCCGCAGCCGAAGCAGGGATTGTCGGATTTTGGTTCGAGCTTCAATATGTTCCCCCGAGTTTCAAACCAATTCCCCTCGCATCACGGTGATCGCCTGCCCGGAAAGTAGAACACGTTCTCCCTCGCAACGCGTGCGAACAAAACCGCCTCGCGCGGATGCCTGATACCCGACCAAGCCGTCCCGCCCCAGCCGCTCTTTCCAAAACGGGGCCAGGCAGCAGTGTGCGGAGCCCGTAACTGGATCCTCGAGCACGCCGGCTGCAGGGGCGAAGAAGCGCGAAACATAATCGTAATCGGCACCCGATGCACAGCTCGTAACGATCAAGCCGCGCGATCCTAACCGCCCGATCTTCGTGGAATCCGGACGAATGCTTCGCACGGCATCTTCACTTTCGGCTTCGACCAGATAATCAAACCTGCTGCGCCCGATGACTGTGACCTTTATTCCAAGCGCCAATTCCACGTCCTTGGCGTCAAGAGCAATATCGGGTTTCGCCGGCGTGGCCGGAAAATTTAATTCGATCCAGATTCCCGATTTCTTCGCGGTGAGTTCGCCGGACTTGGTGTGGAAACACGCGGGCTCTTCCGCTTTGAGCAGTCCCTTCTCCCAAAGCACATGAGCGCTGGCCAGTGTTGCATGACCGCACAAATCCACTTCGACCGCCGGCGTGAACCACCTCAAATCGTAGGCCTGCCCGCGTTTCACCAGAAAAGCAGTCTCCGACAAATTCATCTCGCAGGCCAAATTTTGCATCCAGGCTTCCTCGCGAGGCTGCTCCAAAATGCACACCGCCGCCGGATTGCCGGAAAATGGTCTGTCTGCAAACGCATCGACTTGTGTGATCGCCAAACCCAATTTCTTTCCCTGCCTTTCCTTGATTGCCAATAATTGGCGTCAACTAAGAAAAAGATTTGCTGCAGATGCGCGATTGGCAAATGCAGGTTCCGTGGTTTTCGTGGCGCCGGCATCTTGCCGGCGGGTTTTGAAGTTGGCGAACCCTCAAACCGCCGGTGGGACGCCGGCGCCACCAGAATCGCATTTCTACACCAGCGCCACGCGTGAAACTTCCGCACGGCGCGCCCCGCGCTGGCGTTTGCGCATTTCGCCGCGCAACACGTCGGCCAATATGGCGATGCCACGCTCGATTTCGCGCTCGGCAACGCCTGTAAAACCGAGGCGAAGCGTATTGGGCTGCGGATTCTGGCAATAAAAATATCTTCCCGGGGCAAACACAACACCGCGTTCGCGCGTATGAATCAGCAATTCGTTCGAATCGAACCCCGGAGGTAGTTCGACCCAAACGCACATGCCGCCCTCAGGGCGCGTCCATTTCGTTCCGGAAGGCATGTGGTTGCTTAGCGCCTGTTCCAAAGCAGCCAGGCGCGTGCTATAGGCTTTCCTGGTGCGTTCCAGGTGACGGCTGAGATGTCCGCGGCGAACATATTCGGCCAGGATCGCCTGCGCCAGATGCCCAGTATGCAAATCGGTGGCCTGCTTCACCATGCGCAGCCGCTCGATTACATTCGAAGGGGCCACGATCCAGCCGATGCGCATTCCGGGGAAAGCGATTTTTGAAAAGCTGTCGACCTGAATGACAATGTTCGAACGATCCAGCTGCTTCAGCGAAGGCACGCGTTCGCCGCGGGCGCGCAGGCGCGCGTAAATGTGATCTTCGATGATGGGCACTTGAAAGCGCGCGGCGATCTCCAGCAAACGGCGGCGCTCGGCAACCGGCAAAGTTGTCCCGGTGGGATTGTGAAAGTCGGGCGTGAGAACCATCATCTTCACGCGATTCTGCATCAGCACCGCTTCGATGGCGGACACGTCCACGCCGGGAGTCATGCCGGGGCCGACTTCCGTTTTTACAGGGACACCCAGAATTCTGGCGCGCGCGCCCGTGAATATGGCCAGCGCTCCTGGATACATGGGATTTTCTAGCAATACGGTATCGCCCGGCCGCAGGAACGCCTTGCAGACCAGATCGAGGGCTTGTTGGCAGCCATCCGTAATTAATAAATTCTCGTCTCCGGCCTGGTATCCCTCCTGGCGAAGGAGTGCCACAAGTCCATTCTTGAGCGGCGCGTATCCATCCGATGGACCCATTTGAAGAATTTCAGAGCCTTCGCGTCGCCATACCGCGTTCGAGCACTTCCTCAATTCTTCGATGGGGAAAAATTGGCTGGCAGGCCGCGCGAGTACAAACGAAATGGAGTTGTGCGTATGCGTCGATGACTGCGTCAGGCGGCTCAGAAATTCCTCGCCACGCTCGTCCGCAAAAAGCGACTCCCAGCGCAGGCTCCCATTAAGGGAAGTGGGATGGGGAAGCGCGGAAATCTTGCGCGCCGCGTTCTCGCCGCAGATGAAGGTGCCCCGCCCTACGTGACCTCGGATGAGGCCTTCGGATTCAAGCTCAGCATAGGCGTTGGCTACGGTGGTGCGGTGCACGCCCAGCTGAATGGCCAGCTCGCGGCTGGCCGGAATGCGCTCGCCGGGACGCAAATCTCCGCCATGAACCAGGGCGCGAATTTGATCGCGCAACTGAATGTACAGCGGAACATGGCTCTCGGGTTGTAGATGCAGTGGAATCATTGGCTCATCCAATTGGGCCAATTTATAGTAACTCGATCCAGAGTAAAGAGCCAATTTGTCTTCCGATTCCATTTGTAGCAAAGCCATTCCCGGCCGTGCGGTTTTCTCAATTTTCATCCGACCGTGCCGATGGAAATGGCAGAACCCGCACAGCCAGCCCCTCCGAGGGGCTTGGGATAAAGAGTGGCTGTGCTACTTTCCATTTCAATCCCGGAACGTAAATCGCGTAAGATGTGGCTATTGTGAAACGCATTGCAATTGTCGTCGCAGCCGCCTACTTGCTTCTGTTCGCATGCGCCGCAATTCGCGCGCAGGCGCCTTCCCCAAATTCAGCGCCCAGCGCCAGCATTGCTTCCATCAAAATCACAGGCGCGAAAAAATTCCCGCCCGAACAAATTGTTGTCGCCAGTGGGTTGAAGGCCGGAGATACGGTGACCACCGCTCAGATCCAAAGCGCCACGGACCGCCTGGCCGCACTGGGAATATTTTCCGCGGTAAACTTTCACTACACGTCAAAAGGCGCCGCGATCGATCTGGAGTTCCAGGTACAAGAGGCGCCTACATACCCAATCTCATTTGACAATTTTCCGTGGTTTACCGGCGCAGAGATCGGCGCCGCCATCCGTGATCAGGTCGGCCTGTTTACGGGCGAGGCGCCCGACGGCGGGACGATGATCGATCAGATGACGGCCGCGATCGAAAACCTGATGGCTTCGCGCAAAATCCAGGGCAGTGTGGCGCACCAGCTCCTAAGCGTGCCGGTGGGCGAAGGCATGGAGATGCAATTCCGCGTTGAGGGCGTGCCGCTTCGCGTTCAATCCGTGCAGTTTGGGGAACCCCTGGCAACCAATTCCGAGCGGCTGCGGGACCGCGTTTCCGATATCAAAGGCCAGCCCTATTCCCTCTTTGCCGCGGAGCTCTTCGAGTATGAGCAAGTCCGTCCGCTGTACATCTCAAAAGGATATCTGCACGCTCAAATTGGCCCGCCGCAGACGCATCTCATTCCAGACATGAACGATCCCAAGCAAAGCGCGGTGGAACTTTTAATTCCTATCCAACCAGGAGCCGTTTATTCCTGGAAGGGAGTTTCCTGGCAAGGAAACCTGGCCCAGTTGACGTCCTCTCTTGACGCAGCGGTTGACCTGAAACCCGGCGACGTTGCGGATGGCATGAGGATCGAAGGCCTGTGGCGAAAGATCGAATCGGAATATATGCGGCGCGGCTACCTGGATATGAAGCTCGACGCGGAACCGCAATACGACGATGCCGCTCACCAGGTTTCCTATCGCGTCACGCTCTCCGAAGGCGCGCAGTACCGCATGGGCGAAATGATTGTCACCGGATTGTCGCTGGACGCCGAAAAAAGATTGCGGCAAACTTGGCAGATCGCACCAGGCCAGGTCTTCGACAATGTTTATGTCGAAACGCACATGAAATTATTGGCCAAGCCCAGCCGCGATATTTTTGGGGACTTGCCGGTTCATTACAACGAGTTCGGGCATTTGCTGCGCCCCGATACGAATCGCCATACGGTGGACGTCCTCCTGGATTTCAAATAGCGATCCGCCGACACCCGCAGGGTTTTTCCTGCATCGCACTCAAAATAGAGTTACAATCCCCGAATATGCGATGGAAATCGCGATTCGCGTCGTACTTGCTGGCAGTGAGCCTGGCTGGAACGGCCTGGGCGCAGCAATCCCCGCCAACGTCGAGCGCGCCGCCCGCAAAGGCGCCCGCCAAGAAATCGCCTGCCTCGCCGCAGTCCACGGCAAAGCCGAAGACGGATGACGCGCCCGCGCAACCGCAAGATTCCGCTCCCGATCCGGATGCCGAATTGCAAATTGTAGTGCGCCAAGCCGGAAACGACCCTGCCGCGCTGGTAAAGACTCTGGAAGCCTATCTCACAAAATACCCCGATTCTCCGCGTCGTGGCGTCATCTACCGCGCGCTCGCGGAATCGGAAATGAGTCTGCACAATTTGCAGGCCGCGCTGGATTACGCCGAAAAAACTATCGCCATTCAGCCAGAGGACAGCCAATCCACATATCTCGCCGTGACGCTGCTGGAAAAAATGCCCGGCGACGCCAACCAGACGCGCGCCATCGATTACGACACGCGACTGATCGAGCGCGTCTCCAAAGCGGATCCGGACTCGCGACCGCAGCAAATGACGCTGGAAGACTGGCAGGCCGGACGAAATAGATTTCTTGTGGAACTGTATGTATTGCGAGGCCGCCTGCAGCGCCACATGCACAAAAATGATGACGCCGTAAAGGACCTCACCGCGGGATTCCAACTGATTCCCAATGCGGATGCGGCGCTGACGCTGGGCGAAATCGCAGAAGAGCGAAAGGAGTCGGACGAAGCCATCCGCCAATACGCCACCGCATTCGCGCTTGCCGGGCAGGAGCCAGCGGACGCAAACAGCCAGCCGCTGGACCGCGACACGCTGCGCCTGCGCATTGGCAATCTTTGGCGATTCACGCATCCCACGAACGCAGGGCTTGGCGACGTCATGCTCACGGCATTCGATCACAGCCGCGAGGTGGCGCGGGCCGATAAGCCCGACGCGCCCGTTTACAACAAAGATGTAAGCGATCCGCTGCAATTCAGTTTGCGGCATGTCGACGGCAGTGCTCCACTGAAACTGAGCGAATCGCATGGAAAAGTGCTGGTCCTGAATTTCTGGACCACCTGGTGCGCCTACTGCAATCAAATGGAATCGATGCTGGCCGACGTTCGCGCGAAATTCTCTGGGCGCGACGATGTTGTTTTCCTTGCCATCAATGCGGATGAGGATGAATCTCTCGTTGCGCCGTTTCTTCAGGAGCAAAAACCCGGCGGCACTCTGGTCTTTGCCGATGGGCTTGGCCAGCCGCTCCATGTAGAATCCATTCCCACAATCATGGTGCTCGACAAGGCCGGGAAGATGGCCTACCGCACGCAGGGGTTCGCTCCCGATGGCTTCGCCGACCTGGCCTCCGCTGCGATTACCAAAGCTTCCGCCGCACCCGCTCCATAGCGCCATTCTCAAAGCTACGAAGACATATCCTCCGCAGGGGAAAACAGTAGTGCGGGCTTCAGAGTCTGCGGAAAGACTCGCACCATGTCATCCGAAGGGCGGGGTTCGCCCGAGGAATCTGCTGTTTCTTGGAAGCCGAGAAGAAAAGCAGATCCCTCGCTTCGCTCGGGATGACAAAAAGCACTTTTTCCGTAGCCTATTCAGCCTGTGCGGATTTCGGCCTTGCTAGGACTAAAACCGCACAGGCTGAAGCCTATGCCACACGAACCACTTCACGATTTTGTACTCGATTATTTATTTTCAGCGGGAAACCGCTGCTGAATTACATCGCGCGCGGCGACGATGGTGTTGACGTGGATTCGAACCGTATCGGCTACGCGGCGAGCGTATCCGCCCGCAAGGGTGGAGGCCACGGGGATTCCTCTGCGGCGCGCATGGTCGAAGACCATGCGGTCGCGGTGCTGCAAACCTTCCATGGTCAGCGCCAGGCCGCCAAGCTGGTCTTCGCGAAAAGGGTCCGCGCCGCCAACGTAGAAAATCAAATCCGGCGCTATTTTCTTGAGCGCGTGTAGAAAACCTTCTTCCAGGGCGTCGAGGTATTCGTGGTCGCGCGTGCCATCGGCTAAACCAATATCCTCATCGGAAGGGGGCTTGGGATCGGGATAGTTATTTTCCTGGTGGATGGAAAGCGTGAACACGCTGGGATCGTTTGCAAAGATGGCTGCGGTGCCGTTCCCGTGATGGACGTCCGTGTCCACGGTCATGGCCATACGGATTTTTCCGGCCGCTTGCAGCGAACGGATGGCCACGGCCACATCGTGAATCATGCAGAAGCCCTCCCCGTGCCCGGGGTAGGCGTGATGAAAACCTCCGCTGAGGTTCGCCGCAAAGCCGTCCTCAAGAGCCTTGCGTCCGGCCAATGTCGAGCCTCCCGCCGCCAGCCAAAAACCATTTCGCGTTAGCTCGGTGAGCGGGATTTCCAGCTTCATGCGCTCGCTCAGTGTGAGCGAATCGGTGAGCAGCTTCTTCACGTACTCGGGCGTGTGGACGCGCAAGATGTCTTCGTCCGGCGCGGGTTCCGGCCGCAGGAAATCACTCGCCTCGGCAATTCCCTCGGCGAGCAAGGCATCGTGGATCAACCTGAATTTTTGCGAAGGGAAAACGTGCGAGCCGAGGTCCAAATCGTATTGTGGGTGATAGATGACTTTGAACGGCAGCATGGCAGAAATCAAAAAGCGTGAGGAATGCCCATCAATTGTCGCGCTCGAGAATGAAATCCGGAACCGTTCTCAAGGCGCGGCCGTAATCGGATTTACCGTTGCCGTTCAGGCAGGCTTTGGCGCGAGAAGCAAAATCCAGCGCCGCCGCGCGGGTGCGGTCCAGCGCGCCGGACTGATGTACCAGTGCCGTAATTTCCTCGGGGCGGACCGTATCGAATCCTTTTTCCTCAAGCACCGTGCGCACCAGGCGCTTGCCCACCGCGCCGTTGGTTTCCAACGCGTAGATTAACGGAAGGGTAACTTTACCTTCCTTCAAATCG
>Ga0182024_10016140_pt1 | contig 14199 bp, 10 predicted proteins | sample P32metaG_FD_120480 | JGI IMG/M metagenome (GOLD analysis project Ga0182024, IMG submission 120480) | Permafrost microbial communities from Stordalen Mire, Sweden - P3-2 metaG (Illumina Assembly) | ecosystem: Environmental > Terrestrial > Soil > Wetlands > Permafrost | place: Sweden: Stordalen... | reverse complement strand
GATCCGCGCGTGGTAACGCCATACAACGGCATGTCGCCTTCAGGTGACGCGGAAGCCGAAGTTGTGTACGCGAACTACGGCTCGCCGGCAGATTTTGACAAACTCAAGCAGCTGAATGTCGATGTGCGCGGCAAGATTGTCATTGTCCGCTACGGCGAGAATTTCCGCGGCGTAAAGGAGTTCGTCGCCCAGGAGCGTGGCGCAGCCGCAGTCATTATCTATTCCGACCCCAAAGATGATGGCTACTATCGCGGAGATCCCTATCCCAAAGGCCCTTGGCGCCCCGCCACCGGGGTTCAGCGCGGATCAGTCGGCTTCATGTTCCAGTTTCCCGGCGATCCGACCACGCCTGGAATTGCCTCGACTCCGAACCTGCCCGATTCGAAGCGTATTTCCCCATCCGAATCGGAGCAACTGCCAAAAATTCCCGTAACCCCGATCTCTTACGCCGATGCCTCGCCCATCCTCGAGCACCTCGGAGGCCCGGCCTCACCGCGCGAATGGCAGGGGGGATTGCCGTTTACGTATCACGTGGGCCCCGGTCCCGCGAAGGTAAAAATGCATCTCAAGCAGGACTATCAGTTCCGCACGATTTGGGACGTAATCGGTAAAATTCGGGGGAGCGCTGCTCCCGATGAGTGGGTGGTCGCGGGCAATCATCGCGACGCTTGGGTCTATGGAGCGGTCGATCCTAATAGTGGCACCGCCGCCATGCTCGAGTCGGTACACGGCTTAGGCGAACTGCTGAACTCCGGCTGGAAGCCGAAACGAACGATTGTGATTGGCAGCTGGGACGCTGAGGAGGAGGGTCTGATCGGTTCTACCGAATGGGGCGAAGACCATGCCCAGGATCTAAAGAATGCCGCTGCCTATTTCAACATGGACGTGGCGGTATCTGGCAAGAAATTCGGAGCTTCGGGCGTGCCCAGTCTCAAGGAATTTATTCGCGAGATTGCCAAGGCTGTGCCTTCTCCCGAAGGTGGAACCGTGTACGAAGCGTGGAAAAAGACGAGTCAGCCAAGCCCCGATAATCCGCGTCCACAGGAAACTAGCACCTTCCGCCCACCTCCTAACGCCGTGCACAACGATGTCCCGGTGGGGGATCTGGGGAGCGGTTCTGATTACACCGTATTCTTACAGCATCTTGGCGTCCCATCGACCGACATTAGTTCCAGCGGCGAATACGGCGTCTACCACTCCACTTTCGACGACTTTACCTGGTTCAAGAAATTCGGCGATCCTGACTTTACCTATGAACAGGAGATGGCCCGCATTTATGGGTTGGAAGTCATCCGCATGTCGGGCGCCGACGTGCTCCCGTACGATTACGCGAATTACGGGAAGGAAATCTCCGCCTACCTGGATTCCGCCCAGAGTAAGAGCCGGGATCGCTTTGGAGATAAGAGCCCGGATTTCGCCTCTGCTGTAGCTGCTGCGCACCGGCTAGAAAAAGCAGGAACAAAAATGCTGTCCAAGCAGGCAAAAATGTCTGCGTCTCCCGAGCGCCTCAATGCGAAGCTGCGGGATGCGGAACGTGAGTTGTTGATTCCAGAGGGGTTACCAAATCGCCCCTGGTTCCACCACGCGATTTATGCTCCGGGGCAATACACCGGATACGCAGCAGTCGTTATTCCGGGAGTGACCGAGGCGATTGATCGAGGTGATTTGAGCCGAATCGAACAACAGATTTCGGCGCTAGCTGCCGCCCTAAATCGTGCTGCTCAAGTATTGGAACAATGATCGTAGCCGTAACTGGGGTTTCAGGCATCAAACGCTCGGCCAATTTCTTGGGGTTAATGGCCAAAAGCTGACGCCGGGAGCCATCTGATTATGGCACTAGCAAGAATCATTACCCGCTCCGATAACTGCTCGCGCGAGTTAGCGCTTAGTCTGCTTGACCGCGGATACGCGGTTGAGATCGTTACTCCAGATGAAGTACCGGGTAACTTCGCCGATTTGGAGTTACGGGTGGAAGCGACGTCTTGTGAGCGGCTGACTGCGAGCGTGATCGCTCGGAACGGCGAGTACTCGGCAACACTCGATTTTGTGGGTCATTTGAAAGTGCCAACTTCAAATGCAGTGCTAACGCCACCACTCAAGGAAAGCCATCCATTGCAGGACGCCGTTGTTGGGAACGTACAAAATACGAAAACCGAAGACCTGCCAGTTGTGGCTTTAGGACTGTCGGCCGCGCTCCCGGCAATTGGAAATCCATCTACTCGCGAGCCCGATCTTGAGTTGGAGACGGTTGAGTCGAAGACGAACGAAGAGTGCGACAACTCTAACCACATCCTGCCTAGAGTTACGGAGCCTCTGCCGCAGCTTCCCGAGCAACTCCGGGACGGCTGTGCCTCGGAGTCGATTTTGTCGTCCTCAGTGTCATCGCCCGGGATAACTATCGCTGCCGTACCTGCGACTCCGCTTTATCTTGGGGACGAAAGACCGACCGCCGATATCGAACCCTCGTCCGCCGATGTTGCATTCCCGTTCCAATACCAGAACTTAGATCGCGCCCCTGGAGCGTTGCGTACAATCGCTGTGACTTTGACCGCGATGGCATTGCTGCTGGCCCTGGTTGTCGGCGTGGGTCTTAGCCGAGCCCATAACTCTGCTTCGGCGAAAGCGGAAAGAATTTCGCCGCCACCTGTAGAAGCTGCGGCTGCCACCGGAGCTATCGCCCCAGAGAATGGAGAGCTAGTTATTGCTAAAACAAAAGTTGAACAAGGATCGCGGCAAAATGCGCCCCCTCCCGCGCCAGCTTCGAAGTCAGTAACGAATCCCGTCTCTGCCGCCACGCGGCAATCGAGCCCAACCGCCATGGCTCCAACATCGAATGCTCGGATTGCCACTTCCAAGGCGGGAGAAACCAAACTTCAAGACGATTACCTGATTGCCCGCGACACTGTCATCTATCTCGACCGCCCAGCCAGTAAAATTGATGCTTCCAAGAAAGCGCCGTCCAGCTCTCCCGTCCACGAGCATCGCAACGGAGAGATTGCGGAGAATTCGGTTACCCATCTCAACGGAGCTTCGACCAATGCCGTTCCGCCAGCGCCGAAATCGGTGAAGTAAGACTGACGTGTCGGTAATCGCTTGTGCACCGCTGCCAGCACATTGGTATGGCGGCTACGTTCGTACTTGAGTAGACTCATCGGCGATATACACTTCCTTAAATGAATGCTGCCATAAACGCGCAAGTGGCCATTAGCCGGCTGTTGCACGATCTGCCCTCGGCAGCCACCGCCACTTTCCTCGCGCTTTTCCCCATCGTCAACCCGTTGGGTGGTATCCCTTTATTCTTCAGCCTCACTGCAGGCTTTCCCGCAACAGAGCGTCATCGAACGGCATTGAAGACGGCTATGTATGTCGTCGCGATCCTGGTCGTGTTCATGCTCGTTGGCCGCTTCGTCCTGAACTGTTTTGGGATTTCACTGCCTGTCTTGAAAATCGCCGGCGGGCTCATTGTGGCAAACACTGCGTGGGGAATGGTCACCGGTTCTAGTCGGATGACGGTGGCCGAGAGCAGCGAGGCGCTTACCAAAGAAGATATTTCTCTAACACCGATGGCCATGCCGATGCTATCCGGTCCCGGCTCAATCGGCGTAGTCATGGGACTTGCCGCCCACGCCGATCACTTTCTTTCCTACTTGGGAATGGTGGTCGGAATCATTGCCCTGGGCCTGAGTGTCTACCTATTGCTGCGCCTCGGAGGTCCTTTCGTTAATCGGCTGGGACCGAGCGCGATGGGTGCGATCAACCGAATTTTCGGCTTCCTGATTCTTTCAATCGCCGTCCAGCTAGTCTGGAACGGCGTCGCTGACTTCCGAAAATAAAGATCAATATTTTATGGATGGAAACTCGGTCTTCTTCGGCGTAGTGGCGTTATTATGCTTACAAATGAATCCCAGCGCGTCGTGCGCGAATCAGATTATAATGTCGTTATAACGACAATTAAGAACAACAAAATCTTCTTGGGGAGGATCAATCGATGAAAAAGCTGATGGGTACGAGTAATGACGTCGCTTTGACCATTTTGCGGGTAGTGCTTGGGGTAGTCTTTTTGGCTCACGGCTCGCAAAAAATGCTGGGCCTATTTGGCGGCTTTGGTTTTCATGCCACCATGGGATTCTTCACCCACATGGGAATGCCCGCTCCCGTGGCCCTTTTGATCATTTGTACGGAGTTCTTTGGCGGACTAGGTTTAATCGTCGGATTGCTGACCCGCATCGCCTCTTTAGGAATCGCTGGGTTAATGATCGGCGCGATCTTCATGGTCCATCTACAAAATGGCTTCTTCATGAACTGGATGGGCACTCAGAAGGGCGAGGGTTTTGAATACCATCTGCTGGCGTTAGCCATAGCGGCGGCGCTGTTGTTGCGCGGAGCCGGGGCGTTCTCGCTAGATCGAACGCTGTCAAAGTGATCTCAGAATCGATGGAGCGGCGGGCGTCCTCGCCCGTCCACCCCCGCGATAAGCTTCGCTCAAAAGCAGTTTGATCTTTCCCTTCGAATGTTAGTTCCGCAGGGTCTTGCCGGTCTTGAGTGTGAACTGAATTCTTTCCTGCGTCTTTTTCTCGCCGCACAGCGACTTGAAAGCCTCGCGCTCCAGATCGAGCACGTACTGCTCGCTAATCGGAGTGCCTGGAGTAACATTTCCGCCGCACAGCACTTCGGCAATCTTTGTACCTAACTTCTTTTCGTGATCGCTGATGTAGCCGCCCTGACGCATTAAGTGCACTCCCAGCTTTAGGGCCGCCAGGATATTCTCGCCCGGAGCGGGAATGTCCGTTCGCATCACTGGAGGCTCATAGCCAGAGCCCACCAGTTCCAAGGTCCGTGCTTTGGCGTCAGAAAGAACACGCTCGCGATTCATGGTGATTCGATCCGAACTCGACAAAAAACCGAGCCCGCGCGCTTCATGCGCCGATGTTGCAACCTTGGCTGTCGCGATAGTCTCGAATGCCTTCTTCATCGCCTCCATCAGTTCTACTGATTCGCCGCGTCCATCTGGACGAATCGATGCGGCGCTGTCGACCGCGCGCAGCAGCATTTCCTTACACCCACCGCCGCCAGGAAGCAGACCCACTCCAACCTCAACTAATCCCATGTAAAGTTCGGCGTGCGGCTGCCGTGCTGCCGCATGCAGCGAAACTTCGCATCCGCCGCCCAGAGCAAGGCCGAAAGGCGCGCTCACCACCGGCTTTGGCGAAAATTTGATGGCCTGCGTCATGCCTTGAAACTGCCGGATCGCGAGATCAACATCGTCCCACTCCTCCTCCTGCACCGACATGAGCAACAGCATTAAGTTTGCGCCAACCGAGAAATTCTGCGCATCGTTGGAGATGACAAACGCGTCGAACCCATCGCCCACTCCACCCGGCTTCAGCGTCTGCAAAATCAGCGAAATTATATCCGCGCCAAGCGCATTCATCTTCGAATGAAACTCAATGCAGCCGACGCCATCGCCCAAGTCAACCAGCGAAGCTCCAGAATTATTCTTAACGACTCCGCTGGATTTCTTAGCCACCTCAACCGACCAGACCCCCGCAGGAACCTCGACCGGCTTTAGATTGTCACTCGCGAGGTCAAAAAACGCCCGTCCCGACGGCGTCTTCGAATCGTCCGCATACCAAGACTTCTTGCCAGCGGCGAGAAGCTTCTCAACATTGGCCGCGACTGGATGCCCTTCTTTCTTCATGCGTGCAACGGTCGCCTCAACCCCAGCCGCGTCCCAAAGTTCGAACGGACCAAGCTCCCAATTGAAGCCAAGGCGCATGGCGCGATCGATCTCAACTACGAAATCTGAAATTTCAGGAATGCGATTGGCTGAATAGGTCCACAAGTCAGAGAGCGCGGCCCAAAGAAAAGTTCCAGCCTTATCGGTTTTCTGCGCCGCTCCGCCATCAAGCCCAAGCAGCATTCGCACTCGATCCCCAGGGTCATCTATATTCTTCGCTATATCCAGCGCAGCGAACTTCGGCTTCTGGCGCGGATGATATTCCAGAGTTTTCCAATCGAGTGCCATGCGCTCGTCTTCTTTGCCGTCCCCACTCATGATCTTTTTGTAGAAACCACCCTTGGTCTTATCGCCCAGCCATTTCCGTTCCATCATCTGTTGAAAAAAAGCGGGAATCTGCAGTTCGCTGCGCTCGTCGCGCACATTTTGCGTCATGTTCTTAACCACGTGCCCGAGAATGTCGAGGCCTACCAGATCGATCGTGCGAAACGTAGCTGAACGCGGCCAGCCCACCGCCTGTCCCGTGAGAGCGTCGATCTCTTCGATGCTCAGGTCCATTTCCTGCATCAGCCGCATCACGTTGAGCACTGAGAATGTGCCGATGCGATTCGCGATGAAGTTGGGAGTATCCTTCGCCAGCACCACGCCTTTACCAAGGTGCACGTCGCAGAAATTCGACACCGCCGCGATCAGCGCCGGGTCCGCCTCCGCAGTTGGAATCAGTTCCAGCAAACGCATATAACGCGGCGGATTAAAAAAATGAGTCCCGAACCACGACCGCCGGAAGTCTTCAGAAAATCCCTCGGCGATCTTCGCCACCGGAAGACCGGACGTATTGGTGGTGACAATAGTCCCTGGCTTGCGAATGGTCTCAACCTTCTTAAGCAGGGACCGTTTGATGTCGAGATTCTCGACTACAGCTTCAATGATCCAATCGACATCAGCGAGTCGTTTTAAGTCATCCTCAAAATTTCCCACTGAAACTAGTCGAGAAAGCGACGCTTCGAAAAATGCCGCGGGCTTCGATTTTCGCGCTCCGTCGAGTCCAGCAGCCGCAATCTTGTTACGCGCGGCCCGATCCGCATCGGGCGGCGTATTTGGGGGGACGATATCGAGCAGCAAAGACGGCACACCTGCATTAGCGAAGTGCGCGGCGATACGGGCGCCCATTGTCCCCGCGCCGAGGATTGCAACTTTGTGGATACGCGTCATGAATACACAACTCCTGCAATAAGAATGTTTTTATCATTACGTCTACGGAAGTTTATCGACGACCCAATCATTTTTTCCAGTTTCGATTACGACCACCTCTGAAACCTTGCGTGTAATTCCGGGGCCCTGAATCCCAACCAGGACTACCGGGAAACTGTAGCGCCCCGAATGCCCATGCCCGCGCGCGATTTCGAAAGATCTGTCCTTAGCGTCAGAGAAAAATTGCTCCACTCGATCGGCATTTTCTGAGTGGCGGATGTTGTCACTAAGTTGGACCATGCCATGCTCGATATCACCCATTTGCCAGGCATGCAGAAAATGGTTGGCCGCGGCCAATGCGAAGACGTAGCCTGGATCCATCACTTCTTCCGGTTTAGGAGGATGTTTATGAGTTCTGGCCCATACTGGAGAAGTCGTCAAAACCAGAAAGAGCAGGAGACAAAGATTTGCCGATAACCGCATCTTCACACTGAGAATTTCCTCGCTCGTATTGAAGTAACTACTTACTGTACTGGAAAACTGCCCATGATTGAATTGCCATCCATGCAACGCCGGGATCCGAGTTCGCCAGAGGACACAGCATGGAGCGACGGTTGTCCTCGCCCGTCACCTACGGCCAGACGCGAACTCTCCATCTGCAATGAATTCGCTGGTATCCTGAGCTTCGTTCTATCATTTCTTCGTTCCGTCATGCTTCACATCTCATGACTTTGGGCTCTCTCCCTTCCGCGCATGAAATCGCGGCACAAATCCGCGCCAAAGCCCTTTCGCCGGTAGAAGTGGCGCGCACGCACTTAGACCGCATTGACCGTATCAATCCCAAGTTGAATGCGTTTGTCGACTACAGGCCTGAGTTTGTGCTCGCGCAAGCACGCGAAGCCGAGAATGCAGTGCAACGCGGAGCCGAACTCGGGCCGCTCCACGGTGTTCCAATCTCCATCAAGTCTTCGATCAATGTTGCCGGCCATCGCTGCGAGGCTGGAACACGACCGCGCGCCGGGTACATTGCCGCTCAAGATGCACCACTGGTGGCTCGTTTGCGCTCTGCCGGAGCTGTGATTCTTGGCGTTACTAACACACCTGAGTTGCTGATGGCATGGGAAACCGACAACCTTCTCTACGGCCGAACTAATAATCCCTGGGACCTTGAACGAACTGCAGGTGGATCGAGTGGTGGAGAGGCGGCGGCCATTTCATCTGGGCTTTCTGCGGGGGGAGTCGGAAGCGACGGCGGTGGATCGATTCGTGAGCCTGCGCACTTTTGCGGGATTTGCGGATTGAAGCCGACTCCCGGACGCATTCCATCGACCGGTCACTACCCGAAGTCTGGCGGCCCTTTCGCCCTTATCGGGGTGGTCGGTCCAATGGCGCGCACGATTGAAGATCTTCGAACCATGTTCGAAGTCATGGCTGGTTATGACGACGGCGATCCCTGTGCTGCGCCCGTCCGCATTCGCACCGTTCGGGAAACAGAAATGCGAGACGTCAACATAGCGTGTTTCGAGGACGATGGGCGCACGCCGGTTACGGAAGAAACGCGGTCAGCCGTGAAACGAGCAGCCGCTCTTTTGTCGAACTGCGGATTTAATGTCGAGCCCTTTCGTCCTGATGGACTGGAAGAAGCGCGCCAGCTTTGGTGGGAATTCTTTGGCCTTGCGGGCGGAATGATTTTGGATCCTGTGTTGCGCGGCCGAGAATCCGAGCTGAGTCCTATTTTGCGCGAGTTCCAATCATGGACGAAGGCCATACCTACTCATACGGGCGAATCTCTACTTGCGGCGTGGCTCGGTCGCGATGAGGTGCGCGAGAAAATATTATTGCAGATGCGCAAATATCGCGTCCTCCTGTGTCCCACCGCAGCTATCCCCGCATTCCGTCATGGAGAACGCGAGTGGCAAGTCGAAGGCAAAACGGTCAAGTATCTCGATGCCTGGAGTTATTGCGAATGGTTTAACTTGCTCGGTTTTCCTGCCGCTGTGGTGCCAATGGGATTTTCGCGGGAGGGCCTTCCCATCGGCGTACAGATTGTCGGGAGGCCATGGCAGGAAGAGGTTGTGCTCGAAGTGGCGGCGAAACTCGAGCAGGAACGCGGCGCCTTTCAGGCACCTCCGATGCTTGAATAACGAGGGAACGTCCCAACCATTGAGAATGAAGGATATTCAACCTCTTGGATCTACGCATCAAAGGAAACGAACTAAAAAAAGACTGATCATTCAAAGTTTGCAAAGTGCAGATGACGCTGCCAATTCCCAAAGATTATCCTCCGATGGAAGCGATGTCGGCGACGAGTCTTCCAACGGGTCCCGAATGGCAATACGAACCGAAGTGGGATGGATTCCGCTGTCTGGCATTTCGAGATCGAACAAAAGTCGATCTGCAGTCGGAGGCGGGCAAGCCTCTTACGCGATACTTTCCCGAACTTGCGGCGGCGTTAGCGAAATTGAAAGCCACAAAATTCGTTCTCGATGGCGAGATCGTGATTCCACTCGACGGCGGACTTTCATTTGATCAACTGCTGATGAGGATTCATCCTTCCGCTAGCCGCGTAGAGAAATTGAGTAGGGAAACACCGTGTGTATATATTGTTTTCGATTTGCTGGCGGATTCGGACGGGAAATCTCTGACAAAATTGCCGCTTGAGCAACGACGCGAAGCGCTGGAAAAATTTGCCACCAAGAATTTAAAAAATAATAAGATGATCCGCCTTTCGCCGGTGACGCTCGAAATTGCTACAGCCCGAAAATGGTTTCACATGGGAGTAGCGCTCGACGGCGTCGTTGCCAAACGTCGCGACCTCGCCTATGAAGCGGGGAAGCGGACCGGCATGCAGAAGATTAAAAAGATGCGAACCGCGGATTGTGTGGTTGGTGGATTTCGCTATCTCGAAAAGGAGGCGATGGTTGGTTCGCTGCTATTAGGCCTGTACGACAAGGAAGGCAAACTGGATCATGTCGGATTCACTTCTTCGATTAGCGCAAGAGACAGGCCTGTGCTAACGCGTACGTTAAAAAAACTGATTAAGCCGCCGGGTTTCACTGGTAAGAGTCCGGGTGGGCCGAGTCGCTGGAGCACGAAACGCTCGGCGGAATGGGAGCCTCTCGATGGCTCGCTCGTCGTGGAAGTGCAATTCGATCACTTTACTGGCGGACGATTTCGCCATGGAACAAAGTTTTTGCGCTGGCGTCCAGATAAAAGCCCTAAACAGTGCACTCAAAAACAAGTTGAGCGCGAGAACAGATCTGCTCTCAACTTACTTTGATCAGCTTCGGAGTAGGCGATGGCATGTTATTCTCCGGGCAAACCTAACTGCTCGATGAGCATGAGCAAGTCGGCGGGATCGGAATAAACTCGAAATGCGCCTGCGCCTTCCAGCTCCGCCTGTCCAAAGCCTCCCGACAAAAGACCGACGTTAAGCGCGCTTTTGCGCCCTGCCGCCAACAAATCCCAAACACTGTCGCCGACGATAATGCAATCCTCGATGGGGACATGAAGTTTCTTGGCTGCCGCCACGAAAACGTCCGGAGAAGGCTTTGCCTTTTTTACGTCGTCGCCCGTCAGAACAGGGAACTCGGCGGGGAGTTTAATTATTTTCAGCAAGGCTGAAGTCGCTTTCCTGCCGCCGGTAGTGGCGATTGCAATTCGAATCTTATTGCGTGAGAGGTACTGTAGCAGCTCGTTTGTTCCCGGCAGTCTCTGCAGACTCGGAATCGTGTGCGAAAAAAGCGTGTCGTGTTTTTGTTCCAGCTCGTCCAGGTCAACGCCTTTGGGCGTGGGCACGCCTTCTCGCAGGAGTTCATTCAAAAAGGCCTTTCCACTCATTCCAACCCGACGATGAATCTTCCACTGTGGAATGACGATTCCGACGCTGTGGAGCGCCTGCGACCATGTGGTGACGTGCTGGTAGACACCGTCGATGAGCGTGCCGTCCAGGTCGAACAAGAAACCTGGCAGATCGGTACGCTTTCTGCCGCTTCGCGGCTGCTGGTGCTTCACCTTATCACCTCATCGGATAGGTCGTCGGCGAAAGTAGCGGAGGCTGATTTGCGGGGTGAAAGTTGCAGCGGCACGCCGGTTTCCAGATCGAGCGTTTCCCACTGCGACGAACGAGGTTTGCGGTAACGCACTTTCTTCAGCCGGTCGGGATGTGTGAGCAATTCAAAGCTTGCGGAGCCCTTCGGGCAAAGATGGCCGCGCGATATGGGAGACGCGGGATCACCTTCAATCGACACCAGCTTTCCCGCTTTGTGGTGGATCAATTGTCCGCAACCGATGGCGCAATAAGGGCACACGGAGCGGGACAACTAGGTGTCGTGAATGTGGGCGCGCAGTCCGCGTGTCTTGTTGCTCATCGCTTCAACGCCGGTTCCATCGGCGCCGGTGGCGATTTGTCGAAGGAGCGGCCATTTGCTGAGCAACTTATGCACTGGATTTTTCTCTGGGGACTTAGAGAGCGAAGCCATGAGGCGGGTTGTTCAAAGCGATTGTTTAATCAGAATGATGGGGAAAAACGATCGGTAAAAATCGATTGCGTGTTATCAAGGATCGCGAAATGGTTATAATTCCCTAAGTTTTAGGTGGCTGCCGGCAAGGTGTCATGGTGCAGTCCTTCGAAGAGAATGATGCAAGAACGCGCCGCGCGGCGGGAATGATTGGCCGGCGTGAATTTTTGCGCGCAGCTTTGGCTAGTACTGGCTTGGCTGCGGCGCATTTGAGCGGCGAGACGTTGTCGGGCATGGGACCTTTCGCGCCGGGCCTGATCGGGGCGAGGAGTTCGAATAGACTTGCAGAGGGCTCGGCACTCCCGGCCAAAACGAGCGCCATCACTCCCAACGCTGATTTTTTTATTCGCAATCACTTCACGACTCCCAGAATCAACGAAGAAAAGTGGGCGCTTGAGGTCGGCGGCATGGTTGAGAAGCCGGTGAAGCTCTCGTATTCAGATATCTTGCTGGCCTCGTCAGAGCGCCGGCCAATAACTTTGGAGTGCGCAGGGAATCTTTCCGGAGGCGCGGGGGTAAGCACATCTCTGTGGTCTGGTTTGCCATTGCAAACGCTTTTGAAGCAGGCCGGTGTTCAACCTGGCGCGAATACAGTAATTTTCCACGGAGGTGACACCGGGGAGGGCGACGGCGTGCCGGCGGGCACGCATTATGCGAGAGCTATTCCGCTCGAAAAAGCCATGGACCCGACGACCCTGCTGGCCTACGAGATGAATGGCGCCCCACTGCCGCCAGAGCATGGCTTCCCGCTACGGGCGCTCGTTTCGGGCTGGTATGGAATGGACTCGGTGAAGTGGCTCACTCGAATCGAAGTTTCGAACGAACCGTTCAAAGGCTACTTTCAGCAGGAACGCTACGTCGCGCTCAAGTCGAATGGACAACGGGAACCCATCACTCGCATGCGCGTAAATTCCAAGTTTGTACGGCCGCTCAATGACGAAGAAATTCGCGCAAAAGAATATCGAATAGAAGGCTTCGCATGGGGTGGTGAAAATAGAGTTACAAAAGTGGAGTTGCGTTTTGATGGAAACGGAGCATGGCAACCCGCGACTCTGAGTGACGCGGCGGAAGCTATGGTGTGGACGGCATGGAGTTATGCATGGACAACGCCGCGCGTTGGTCAGCACACGATCGAGGTTCGCGCTACCGACGATGCGGGCAACAGCCAGCCGTTAGCGCGCGATCCTGACCGAAAAGATGATTACGAGTTGAACGCCCCACATCGGATTAACGTCAACGTCGGCTAGCGGCTTCCGAACAGTCAAACATCCTGTATTCTCATTCATTGAAAGCCTTTTAAGGGATGCTAATGGTTGTGCCGAAATGTGTGCTGGTTGCATCCGCTAGTCCAGGATGGAAGAATGCTTAAATCCCCTCCGCTGCGAGCTCTGATGCTTTTGGTCAGCCTCGCTATGTTGGCCGGTGTTTCCATTGGGCAATCGGGAAACCTTGCCGACCTTTCTTCAGCAGGCAAGGCTGCTCTTCGCGATCAGCAATTTGATCGCGCAGCAAAAATCTACGAGCAGTTGATTAAACTCCTTCCTCGTTCGGCGGAGGCGCATTCCAACCTGGGCTTCGCTCTTTATATGAGCGGCAGCTACCCCGATGCGATCACACAACTTCGCAAAGCCCTTGAGCTTGATCCGCATCTTGATCGCACGCAAGTTCTTTTGGCATTGGCGTACTTCGATAGCGGAGATTTTAACCGCGCCGTTCCAATTCTCGAAAAAGCGTACCAGTCGCGCAAGGACGACCCCGTCGTGGTCGCTCATCTTGGGTTAGCATATTTGCGGCAGAACCAGGACGACAAGGCCCTGGTTATGCTCACCCGTTGGGTCGAACTTGAACCGCGCAGTGCTGACGCCTTGTATTTCAAGGGCAAGGCATCTGTGTATGTTGCCTCAAATTCGTTTGATCAGCTCTCGAAAGCGGCTCCCGACTCGTATCGTATGTTTCAGTTGCGGGCGGAAATGCTCCGGCAACAAGGTATGATTCCGGCAGCGATCAGCGAATACAAGAAGGCAATCGCGCAAAAGCCTGATGCAACTGGACTGCACTATGCTCTGGGAACCGTCTATCGCGAAGCCGGAAGGCTCGACGAAGCACTCTCGGAATTCACGACTGAGTTGAAAATCTCGCCCAACGATGCCATGACCGACTACCTTATCGGCGATGTGTATTTGCAACAAAATAAGTTGGACGATGCTCAACAATATCTGCAGCAGGCGCTGCGACTGCAGTCCGGCCTCGCGGAGGCGCAACTTGACGTGGCGAAGGCGTACCGCATCCAGGGCAAAACTGAGGAAGCGGTCAGCGTCCTTAAATCGGTGGTGGCCGCTGATCCCAGCCGCGAAGACGCTCATTATCTGCTCTTCGGTCTCTACAAAGAGCAAGGACACATGGAAGAAGCCCGGAAGGAACTGAAAATCTTCGAAGAGTTGAAGAAAAAAACCAACGACCGCGAACAGAAAATGTTGCGACTGGATTCCACGAATTAGTTGCGCAGTCAAGTAAACGCACGCCGTGTTTAAACGCAGGTTTTAGTTGACAAAGAATGTATTGATCGCTATTGTTCTAAGCGCTTATTGAAATCACTTATTTTTAATTTCTGGGCCGCTAGTCGCGTGCTCTACGAGGTTTTTAGCAAATGTCTGAGCACGTTCTAGCAGCCGCCTTGATCGAACCCGGAAAATATGAGGTGCGGGAGTATCCACTCCCCGACCCAGCTCCAGGCTGCGTGCTCGTGAAGAT
>Ga0182024_10016139_pt1 | contig 14201 bp, 11 predicted proteins | sample P32metaG_FD_120480 | JGI IMG/M metagenome (GOLD analysis project Ga0182024, IMG submission 120480) | Permafrost microbial communities from Stordalen Mire, Sweden - P3-2 metaG (Illumina Assembly) | ecosystem: Environmental > Terrestrial > Soil > Wetlands > Permafrost | place: Sweden: Stordalen... | reverse complement strand
TGGGGACGTAGTTCAGTTGGTTAGAACGCTGCCCTGTCACCGACTTCCAGTACAGAATCGATGAGGCAGCGACCCTTTCCTAAATAGCACCTTTAACGCGAAACTTCTCCCTTCCACTTGGTTAGGCCTTCACGAACTCGACGTCGAGAGTGATAGTGACCTCGTCTCCAACGAGGATTCCGCCGGTCTCGAGCAATTTAACGGATTCGCGTCATCTCAATGAGATATTCTTCGACACCCTTTAGGTTTTTTGATTTTGCGTTCACGATTCTCTCAAGCCATACGCCATCTGCCGCAAGTCTTACGACACGAAGCTCGATTCTCGAATCAGTTTTCGAATGTCTCTTTAAACGTTCGCTCAGCCAGTTATCCCAAACCCATCCGACCTGATCTTTAGAGGCCATCAGACTCAAGAGCGCGCCCCAAATTTTACGTTCAGCTGCACCTTCGGAGAATGCGGCCCTAATATATGCACGAGTAAAGCATCCGTCGGAATTCTCTTCCTCCGCCATCAGTCGGGCAAACTGCTTGTCCAATCGGGTCAATAGCATCTGCATCAGCTCCGTCACCAACGTCTCTTTGCTATCGAAGTGATTAAAGAAAGCCCCCTTGGTAACGTCCGCCAATTCGCTCACTTTATTGACGGTGACATCAGCCATACCCTTGGTCGCAGCGAGTTCGAAAGCGGCATTTAAGAGGGATTCTCTAACGAAAAGAGGATCCTTCTTTTTCATATACGCGTTTTTTACTTTGGTCGCCTTCATTTTCGACAGTCTCCTCAACGTCTCAAAAGTCTATTCCACCGGATGAGCCAGGGCACAAATAAAATGATTGCTTTCAAAGATACCGTATGGTATCTTTAATGAGACCTTACTTCAAAACGGGCCGCAACGCTGCCAATTGTGGAGAACAACTTGCGAGGTGAATTATGACCGGTTTAGGGCTGAGCGAGATGAAGACTGTCGTTGACCCAGGATTAGCAGTGGCTCACCTTGTTTTTAAGGTGGCTGACCTTAAGAGCAGTTGCCAATTTTACTCGAATCTCGGCCTTCCTCCATTTGCTATTGACGGAAAGGTCGCAATTATTGAACTACGTGGAGGCACTCATCTTCTATTGTTAGAAGTTGATCAGCCGGCTGGAGAAGACGTAGCGGAAAGTGTGACAGGACAATTCCATAAAAGATTTTCTGAGCAATTTGACCTCATGATTAAAGGCAAAGGCCTGAATGAATTGAAAAAATACCGGTTGGAGCTAATCAGTCGGGGAATCGCAGCAGGAGAGATCCCTGATGAAACGTTTTTTGGCCATCATCTTTTTTGCATAAAGGACCCCGATGGGAACGGTATAACGATCTATACTAGCCACGCAATTTAGTGATCAGAAAGCTCTGCCATGGCTCACTGTTCTTTTCGTACGGGGCAAGGCAAACCACGCTAGGACGTGACCGACAAGGCTAAACAAGCAAACTAGCAGCAGGAGATCTCCGAGGTCTCACTGACTCGGAGTCCGAGCCGGTTTGTGGGAGTGCTTAGATTGCCCCACTTGCGAGAACCACTGGTATCGTGACGGCGAAGCTCAACCAAAACTTGTCACGAAACATGGCGACGGAATGTCCGGCGTGGCGGTCGTGACTCGCATGGGCGTCGGACATCTTGTGCCCAGCATGTTGGTCGACCGCTTCGCGGCCTTGGTGTGTCATATCTTCCATTTTCAACTCCGATGGCAAATGCTGAGGTCAGTGGGCCACAAGTGGATTCTCGTGGCCCAACTAATCACGTCGCGGACTAGTGGTTCTCTGGCGCTGGGTCGGACGGATGGCTGTGATCCATCCCCTTCATCGCCGACATGTTGTCCTTGGTCATGGTTCCAAATTTCACCTCGGTGGCAACCAGCCTCTCTTCGGGGCCGGTTGCATGGATCACAACCTTGTCGCCGACCTTTAGATCTTTCAGGGCTGCCGGTGAGCCACTTCTTTGGAATGTTGTCACGGCGCTTACCGTCACCGTGACCATTTTCTTTGATGTAGTCTCCACCGTAATGGAGTTGTCGGAAATGCCGGTAACCGTGCCCATCACGTGCTTCTCACTTCCATGGGCGAATACGATTGCTGAGAGTGCTAACACCAAAGCGAATACTGCGATCGTCCGTTTCATTGTTCCTCCTCCTTAGGGATGTTGCTGCAAGGTTTGTCTTGGAATTTGCTTGGGGGGCTCACCATTCAAGAACTGTTCTTCCTCTAGCTCCTCCTCTTTCTCGGCTGGACCTTTCGGATTGAGCGCTTCCATCTCGCGTGCTTCATTTGGGGTGAGTTGCGGTAGATGCCGTATGAACAGGACGAGCTTCCAGCTATCGTCGTCTTTGTCCGCCGTGCCCCAAGCAGGCATTCCGGTCAGTCGGATGCCGTTGTGAATGGTGTAGTACAGCTCCCCATCAGTCAGTTCCTGGGTCTGTGGCAATCGCATATCCGGAGCCTTCGGATAAAGATTCTGGCCGATTTGCGTCTTTCCGGTGCCGTCATTGCCGTGGCAAGTGGCACAATGATCGGCGAAGTGAGCACGTGCTTCGGCGAGAACTTCGGGAGTCGGGGCGAAAGGATTCGTCGCATTGCGTTCCGACGATGGAACCGAAAGCCTTCGCGCAGCCTTGGCCACGTAAGTTTCCACCAGGGACGGATTGTCCCGCGCGCTCAAGCCGCGGCGGATCGTGGTAAACCCTAACACCGCTGCGCCCGCCATGCCGCCCGCAATAATCAAGATAAGCAAGGTACGTTTTCGCATGGCTTCACTTCTCCTGAGGACTTGTGCTCATTTGGAACGGAACATTCACTTCCCTAACAGGTTGGTCTGTCCCTCCAGGCTGGGAAGGCGCTTCCAGACCATCCGTTAACAGAAAGGAGTGGAGTTCAAGCGAGCTAGTCGCAAAGTTCTCCAGAGCGTTAACGTAAGAGACGTTGAGTTGCATCAGCGAGCGTTGTGCGATTAACACCTGGGGGTAGGCCGCAGCCATGTCGCGGTATTTATTCATGTACATGTCGTAGGCTTTTTGAGCGCGTGGAATCATCTGGTTCTTGTAACGCTCAACAGCAGTGTGCGAAAACGTATAGTTCTGAACGACGCGGGCCGCACGTTCTCGCAAAACAAGCTTCACCCGCTCGACTTCCCGCTGTGCTCGCTCCAAATCGGCTTTCGAAGCAGCAATATTCCCCTGATTACGATTAAAGATTGGGATCTGCACTCCCACTTCCGCGAACCCTTGCAGACCCACAGGCTGCCCGCTCGTCTCGGACAACTCGCGATTCTGTTGCATGCCGCCGCGAAACTGAAGGTCGGGAATCGGTTCTCGCTTCGCTCGCGCTAGGGCTGCCTCTGCCCTCTTCACGCCAAGGTCAGCGATCTTCACGACCGGACTTTCGTTGACAATGTTCTCCACCAGATCGTCGGGGTTGACGGGTGAGGTCTCTTCAAGATTTCCCTTCAGTCGTGTCAATGGAAGGCTCGGATTTCCCACCACCACCGCGAGTTCCTTCCAAACCCGTTGCTGGTTCTGTTCGGCCATGGTCACCGCCAGGTCGGCCTGTTGGGCCTCGACTTCCGATTCGAGTACATCTGGAGTGTCCGCCTGGCCAACGTTTGCGAGTTGATGGGAAGTCTCAACCGCGTCCTGTGCTAGCTTGCTCAGGCTTTGCCGCAATTCAAGCGTCTGTTGCGCAGCGAGCCCTTGTATATACGACATCCGCACGTTGGTCAGCACACGCAGCTTCTGTTCACCAGCTTCTGTCTCGGCTTGTTGCCTTTCCCGTTCGAAAATCTTGCGATTCAATCCCAGTTTCCCGCTCATAACAATGTCTTGCTGGACGAAAAAGCCCTGTTCGCCACCACGAAACGATCCGCCGCGGATCTCTTCGCCTTGATAGCCCACGGTAGGGTTCGGGTAAAGTCCGGACTGCTTCCTTCGCCCTTCCGCGGCGCGAATGTTTGCAGCCGACTGCGCAAGCGTGGGGTTGTTCTGCAAGGCTATCTGCTGCAACTCTTCTAGCGTGATGATCTTCTGCGTTTGGTCAGGCGCTTGTGCCTGCAGGAGTGAAGAAGCCACGAACAAAATGCTGGCCAGACAAATGATCCACGGTGCAGTGTTTCGAAGACCCGCCATGTGAGTTCTCCTCGCATTCCATTCAAGTCGGTGCCTCGTCGGTCTATTCATGGTTTGGGTGCTCCATTCCTGGCATGTTCTCCATCGGTTTCTTGCCTTGCTGCTTTGCCCTTAGCTCCATGATCTTGTCGTATTTGTCTGGGGGGAGCACTCGCACAAACGACATCATCCCCGCCATGAAACCGCTCCATCCCGGTCGAAGGCCGAAGTTTTCCGGTCTTTCCACCATTTGATCCATCGCCATCGCCGGGCCTTCCATGAAAGCGTCCTGTGGGAAGCCCGGAACAGAGTTCGCATCTTTGCTGACGTCAGGTTTCGCCATTTGCATGCCCGGCATTCCCTCGTGTTGCGTCTGACTCTCGGCTTTCAGTGGGGAATTCGAGATGGCCTGTTCGGCCGTTGAACCCACTCCCATCCCGCGCCCTAGGCTTGGACCGTTTTCGTCTGACGTGGCACTCCCTTGCCGGAGCATGCCCATGCCTTCTTCCATGCCCGCACCAGCCGGCTTTCCCGGTCGCCGTGACATGGGTCCGATTGTGGATGACATCTGATTCATCATGTGGTGAGGAAGATGACAATGCAGCATCCAGTCTCCAGGATTGTTGGCTACGAACTCGACGTCCCGAGATTGCGCCACTCCTACCAACACCGTGTTTCCCGGACCCCACGTTGATTGGGGTTGCCGACCACCTTCCGTACCGGTGACGACGAAAGTGTGACCGTGAAGATGAATGGGGTGGTGGTCCATTCCAAGGTTGATTAAACGAATCCGGACTCGATCCCCATGACGGATAATGAGCGGCGTGGTTGCCGGTCCGGCCTTGCCATTGAAAGTGAGCCAGTTGAACTCCATGTTCATGGAGTTCGGCACCTTGATGTTCGGCAAGATGGCGTACTCCTGCACAATGATTGCGAAGTCTTTATCGGCGTGCGGCTTGTATGACTCCTTGGGATGCATGATGAACGCGCCGATCATGCCCATCATTTCCTGCATCGCCATGTGCGAGTGGTAGAAATAAGTGCCTTCCTGGTGGAGCGTGAATTCATAGACAAACCGACCGCCGGGAGGGATCGGATCTTGACTCGAACCGGGCGCACCGTCCATCTCGTTCGGGATTTCGAAGCCATGCCAGTGCATGGATGTCGCTTCGGGGAGTTGATTGTCCACGATGATCCGAACGCGATCACCCTGGTTCACTTGAATCGTTGGCCCTGGAGCGCTGCCGTTGTAACCCCAGAGGTCAACCACACGCCCCGGAAATATCTCCTGTTTAACCGGCTCGGCGATCAGATGAAATTCTTTTACGTTTCCGTCCATGCGCCAAGGAAGTTGCGGAACGTCGGGCGTTTCCACGGAAAGGATTCGACTGCTAGTGCGCTCAGTAGCGTGGCCCATGTGCTTCATGTCCATGCCCGCTTCGCTTGCCTGCCGGGCTGCAAACAGGCGAGGTGCTGCCGCCAAACTGGCGCCCAGACCAAGAGTACTTCTCAGAAAATCGCGTCTGTTTTTCATGGTTGTTCCTCTTTAAGACTTGGCGGACCCAACTGTCCCCCAAAAGCTCACCATTGGATCGAAGGAGAGATGCACGGCCAAGCAATCGCCGTAAAGTCGCTGCTGTGGTTATGCCGTGCTAGGAGGAAAGGGGAAAACTCAAATGCGAAGGATGGAAAAAAATGCAGCACGTGCGGGGGGCCGAACTGGTGGGCCGCTGTCCAAACCCCAGACGGAAGTGAAATTGGGGGCCAGAAATGCGGTCGTAGTACCTAAGACGACGGCACTGCGCCGGACTACTGTCAGTTGAGGAACAACTCTCCTCCAAACGTTGAGGCGTTCCGCCTTTACGCAGTTCGTCGTGCACGATTGCGACATCAACACCGCACTCATGGCCTCAACACTTGGATGATTCATGGCTGAGTGATCGTGAGCCATCCCCGGCATACTGTCTGAAGGCTGACCGCAGTGGCGCTGGCTTTCCGCTCGCGCGTGGCGTTCGCACATGAGTGTGCAGACCTCGGTCGGAGTAGTCCCGGCGAACAAGACCGTCAGCAGAACTATCGAAGTTGCGGTTCTTCGAAGCACTTTCGGAGACTATACCTTAGACAGTATGAGATGCGCAAACTTGCGCGAGGGCTTTCCTCAACGGGACTTTTCCTCACTCGAACCCAGATGAAAACGTTTTTCTCGCGTGTTGAACTTCGACCGCTTCATGGCTCCGCTCCTGTCGTGAACATTTCCAGATGAGGGCAGTACGGTTTCGCCCATACTGCCCTCACCAACGGGGGGCCTCAGCTAAAAGTGGAAACCGATTTGAGCGGTGATCGACCGCGGAGTCACATAGTGCGTGCCGCTGAAGGTCGAGAGAAAGTTGTAGAGTGCGTACTTGTTGGTCAAGTTGATCGCCGTGAGTTGGAGACTCACCTTGTACTTATCCCCACGGAAGATGTTGTCATGTCCGATGGAAACGTCGAACAGGCTTCGCGCCGCGATGCGCGGCGGGTTCTTGTCGTCGTTCTCCGTGTTCGGCTTAGGCACTTGCAGAAGCGTCGACCCGAATTGGGAGACGGGACAAACAAGCCCCGCACTGCCGGGAGGACCGAGAACTCCGATCTGCGTTGTTGGTGTCGCACGTTGCGACCCGCAAAACAGCCCAGATTCGAATTCCTGATCGGCTGTCAGCGGGGCTCCAAACGAGTCCGTCAGCGCGATTGCCGGCTCCCCGGTTGAATCGACAGTGGTCTGTGCGCAGTTGCCGCCGTAGCAGGGCGTTTGGCCAGCGACTAGGCCGCTGTCATAACGCCAGTTGAATCCGAACCAGGGCCCGGTCTTCCACGGCTGATATTGCAAGTGGGTAGTCAGATTGAATTTCTCGTCGTGATCAATCCGAAACGGAGTCGATCCGCCCGCCAGTGCTACGGAAGGAACTGCCCCCGCTCCGCCGATCTGGGGCGTAAAGAACCTTGCCGCCACGCTGGAGAAGACCGCCAGTGCCGAGAATCCATGGAGATTTGGTACGCTCACGCGGCCGGCATATCCGGGTATCTTCGCCCGCTCCCATTCCACAGGAAACGTGATCGGAGTGTTGCCCAGGATGCTGAAGTCGTAGCCGTTGTGCGTGTACTTCCAGATGTATTCGCCCGAGAAAACCAGATAACGTCCGAAAGCTTGCTGAATGCCGGCGTGGAACTCATTGCGAAAGCCCGGATTGAACGGCGTTACACCTGGCACCGTACAGCCAAGAAGCGGATTCAACACAGCATTCGCGCACCCGGTGCTCGACAGCACCAGATTTTCGTTGAAGGGGGTTTCCAGCAGTCGCGCGTAGGAGATGCGGAGTACGGTATTCGTCTTCCTGATGTTGTACGCGACTCCGAGGCGAGGCTGAACTTCCTTATGGGCGGTAAGCCCATTGTACAAATCGCCGCGCAGGCCTAGGTTCAAGGACCAGTTTCCCTTGGTGATGTTGTCGCGCACGTACAAGGACAATTCCTTCACGTCAGTGTGACCGTTGAACGTGTAGAGACTCCCTCCTCCCGGCTGCGTGAGATCATAAGGGAACAGATCGGTACACGGTGAATCGATGGCTTGGTGCGTTGTTGCGTTGTAGCACGGGACTCCATTCGCATCCGTGAGGGAGGGAAGCAACGTCGGATCGACGATACCGAGCGAGTCTTGCTCATCGAGGAACGTCTGCTGGTAGGTCGCCCCGATCTTTATGTTGTGAATCCCTTTCACATACGAGAGATCCGACCGCAGGCCGGCGTTGGTCAGTTTCCGATTTTGTCCTATAGTTTCCCGCTGAAGGTTGATGGGGCCGAGGTCGGCAAAAGGATTGCTGCTGGGGTAGTAGTTGAATTGGTCTCGGCGAACAAAGGCACCCAGGGTAAACACAGATGTCGAATTGAGCAGCCGCGTCCACGAAGGTGCGATGTTGAAAGTCTTGATTTGCGAGCGCTGGTCCGCTGGCCCCACGACATTGCCATTGGGATCCAGGCCCCCGTTGCAAACTACGACACAATTCCACGGTGTTGCGTTCTGGGAATCGAACGTATTCGGCGTCTGGAACCAGGAGCGCGTGTAGCCGAAGTTCAAATGGATTGAATCCCCGGGAGTGATCTGGTAGTCCACGCGGTCGAACAGATTCTCTTCGTTCCCCTTGTCGTGCAGTACAACAAACTCCGGTGGATCCAGGAATCGCCCGCTGTTCAAACCGCCTACCGAGACAAAGTTTCCCCAGTTCTGGCCGCCGTAAGAGAGATCGAATGCTCCGGTGGAAGTTCCGAAGGAACCATAAGATGCGGTGAAGCTGCCGTGCGGCGTCGTTACACCCTGTCCTGAGCGTGTGGTCACATTAATGACGACGCTGGTCTTGTCGCCATATTCCGCAGGGGGTGCGCCCGCGATCACCTCCATCGATTGGATCGAGTCCAGCGGAATCTGATTGGAAAAAATCTTGCTCTGCTGGTCCGTAATGGGCTGACCGTCAACCGAAAAAGAGGCTTCCGCATGCTCACCCAAGCCGTGGAACAATCCATTCGAGTCCGCCGAAATACCGGGCGTGGCGAGCGTCACCAACGAACTAAGTGACGACGATTGACTTTCCAGCGGGAGCTTATCGAACAGATTCTTGTCCACGTCAGTGTGGAAGGTTGGATCGTTCTCGACCAGATCTCCGCCTTCCGCCTCCACGGTTACGGCGGTGGTTGATCCCGATACTTTCAGCTTGATAGCAACGCTGACCGGCACCGCAGATCGTGGCTCCACGTCCTGCACGACCGCCGCAAAGCCTTCCGCCGTTACCACCAGGTGGTAAGGATTGAAGGGAATATTTGTGAAGGCGAACTTCCCGGCAGCGTCCGTGGTAGTCGAGCGATCAAGGCCGCTCACCGGATTGCGGATTTCGACGGTAGCTTTGGCCACGACCGCACCCGTAGGATCTACCACAGTGCCGTTGATCGAACCAGAATTTCCAACAGACTGCGCGGAAGCGTGAAAGCCCAGCGACAAATAGAAAATTATCAGAAAAGCCGCATGAAGCGACTGTTTGTAAGAAGCCAACATGAATTCCTCCAGAGAATTTGGTCTAAGAGATCAAGAACACGGCCCTGGAAAGACGAGCCGGGTCTATATCCAACAGAAAGCTGATCTTTAGACGCTAGGAGGGGGGCGGACAGACAGCGCAAAGGTTATCAGTCGTTGCCGCTTGGCGGAAACTGCCTCTGGCCGAAAGGTGAATACAGGAACGAACATCACCTTTGGCAAAGTGGTCGGGGCTTGGGGGGAAGCTGAATGGGCGGAGATACAGACCGGGCACGTTGCCGACTCGGTATCGTTCGAATGTTGATGCGTGGCGAACGCTATTGCTGACCAGAAGGTCAGCAACACACAAAGACACGCTATCCGCTTCGATATCGACCGCATGACCGCCCCCCATAGAGGCTTCGTTTGAATCTATACCAAAGCGCCAAACAAACGCAACGACAGAGTACATAGCCAGGTATGTACTAAACAACCCTGCGATGTCAAAGGCTCACGAGACTTAGAGCGTCTTGACGCCGCACATGTTCGCCTTATGCTGTTTGGCCGTGCCAAGTCATCTTTCCGCACAGCCTGCTTTTGTTTTGTGTTTTCTGGCCGTCAGTGTTTGTGGTGGTGTGACGAGGCGAGGCCTCCATAGAGACCCAGTACAACGACGACTATTGCCCCCAGAATGATCCATAGCAACTGAATGATCCCCTTGCTACCGCTTCCTCTTTTGTTTCGATTCTGACTCTTCTTGAAGATTGACACGACCAGGTCACTGCGTTGCGCCTCCAATAGGAATGCCCGAATCCAAGGAAGCCTTGATCTGTGTGGATGCCTCAGCGTTGGTTGCGGTGCTCTGTGCACGTTCAGGGCACTCCCTATTGATGGATGACTCTTCGACAGCTCCCCACGGATTTCGGAAGACTCTATGAGCCAAAAGGGCTGATCCTGCACTCATGGAATTCGCGCGGCAGGGCTAACATCTCGCCCGCATCCCGACACCGGACAGCCCACTCAAGCAGACTTCGGTACTGGTCGAACCTATCGATATTCCCCAGCCATTGCGTGCCCGCCGAGCTTGTAATCACGACCACGTTCGGCACATCACACGGCCCAACACAACCGCTAATCGTTAGCTGGACACGCTTCAATAGTCCCCGTTTCCGCCATTCACTCTTCAGCCATTCCACCGGAACTTCGGGCAAACCACGCTCGACATTGCCGCAACAACAACCTCGGCAAATCGTAATTTGCCCGACCACGAGACGCTTCGTTTTCAGAGGACAATCTCGATCCTCGTTCACAGTGCCTGATCCGTCCCCGCTTCTCGAAGTCACTTAATCCAACAGACCATACAAGTCATCCATTTCAAACGGTTTTGGTGATCGGCCAGACAACAAAACGAGGGCGGCGATCAAAATCCCCATGATCGCCAGGGCGATTAGGACTGCCCAAGCCCGTCCCTTCCGACTTTGAATCACAGAAGCAAAGTGCATACCCACATCTCAACTTCGCTCCAACTCCCCGACTCATCGACCAGCTTCAGAGTCACGGGGCAACAACCTCGTGGAATTAAGGATGAATGCCAACTCGGAGGTCACGTGAATAAAGGCGGCCAGGAGTGGATTTAGGAAGCCAAGAGCTGCCATTCCGACTCCAATGCTGTCCACAACCAACGTGCCCACAAAGTTCTGCATGATGATCCCCCGACAGCGTCGTGCAAGCCGCAAAGTTTCGACTAGTTTTGAGAGATCGCTTCCGATCAAAATCACATCCGCGCTCTCCCGAGCAACATCAGTTCCCGAACCCATGGCGATGCCGACGTTGGCCTCGACCAGGGCTGGGGCGTCGTTGATTCCATCACCGACCATCGCGACATTCCGCCCTTTGCTACGCAACTCAGTCACCCACTTTGCTTTCTGTTCCGGCAGGAGTCCTCCCACCGCTTCGTCCACTCCGAGATCGCGGCCCACGGATGAAGTCGCCGCTTGTGTGTCTCCGCTTAACAGAACAGTTTTCAAACCCATATGTCGCATTGCCGCAACCGCATTCTTGGCTTCCGGACGCAAAACATCCGCAATTCGGATACTCCCAAGAACGTGCCCCGCGCGAGCGACGTAGACCTCCGACGCGCCGTCCGCACCGTTACTATCTATGGGCAAGCCTCGCGTCATGCCGCGCTCCACGAAGAGCGCCAGGCTACCCACAAGGATCTCCTCGCCTTCATAACTCACCCTGACTCCTCTTCCCGGCGTGTAGGAGAATTCATCGGGCTCGACAAGGGGAATGGCGAGTTCCATTGCCCGTGCCATGACTGCCTTGGCGAGAGGATGTTCGGATTTGCGCTCCGCAATACTGGCAGCGGCTATAATCTGCCGCTCCCCGAAGCCATTGGCCGAAACAACCTCCCGAATCTGCGGAGTACCGAAAGTTAGCGTGCCAGTCTTGTCCAAAAGCACCATGTCCACGGCAGCTAGTGCCTCCAGGTAGAGGCCCCCTTTAATGATGGCTCCCTGATGCGCCGCTCGGCCGATTGCTCCGAGGATCGCCAGTGGAGTTCCAGCCGCAATGCCGCACGCTCCGGCGACGATTACGACCGAAATGGTTGACCTGACATTGTGAGTAATAATGAAGGTCAGAACTGCTGCCCCCAGGGCAAAATACACAAGGTAACCCGCCAGGCGATCAGCAGTCTTCTGAATCGGCGCACGCGACTTCTCGGCCCGTTCGACGGCTTCAATGATTCTTCCGAACGTCGTGTCGCGCCCGAGTTTCTGGGCACCGATTTCCAAAGCTCCCGATTGATTGATGGTCCCGGCATAGACGCCATCTCCCGGTGCTTTCTCAACCGGCATGGCTTCGCCCGTGATAGCCGCTTGTTCCACAAACGATCGGCCACCAAGCACAATACCATCCACCGGGATGCGTCCACCCGGTTTCACGATCACCGTGTCACCAACCTGAACTTCATCGGACGCTACTTCCACCACCTGATCATTACGGCGGACTGCGACGGTTCTGGGAAGAAAATCGAGCAGACTCTGGATAGCCCGTCGGCCTCTACCAACTGTGAGGCCCTCCAACACCTCGGCGGCAAGGACGAAGGCGGTGATGACCAGAGCGGTGAAGAACTCTCCAATCGCCAGGGCCGAGAGAAGCGCGATGGTCATCGAGAGTTCCATCGTCATCTTTCGTTCAATGATGTTCTCGAAGGCTTCCTTGAAAATGGGGTATCCGCCGATCAGGGTAGCCGCGATGCCGATTACGCTGATGTGCGGAAACGGCTCCCACAGCCGAAACCAGACCGCAGCAGCAGCCAGGGCCACAAACGCAATCCGGACGAGCTCGGCCCACTCGACTCCGTGTCCGTGTTGTTCGTGCTCAGCACCAGGATCAGGTTCCTTCGATTCTGAGGACTTCCGCCTCTCGCTGAGATGAGGAGGGTTGGCAGGGGACTTTTCAATGATGGGCGAAGAACTCATAGCGACATTCCCTCCGTCGTGCAAAAGCAATTTTCCAGGTAAAACTTGACCATCCCGATCACTTCATGGCCACTTAGCCCAAACTGCGCCCCGAAGGAGCAGCGCCGCGAAAACGAGGCGGTGCAACAGTCCGATATCACTCTGCGATCCGCGCAATGAGGACCGGCAGCACGGTCAACGCTGCGATAGTCGAGAACACCACACCACCTAAAATAACCGTGGCGAATCGGCCTTGTGCTCCCGAGCTTTCGCCAATCAATGCCATCGGAAGCACCCCCACGATTGCACACAGGCCAACGAGCGAAACAGCTCGAAATTTCGCTTGAGCTCCTCGATAACATGCATTTCGAATGTTGCCGTACACCCTGCTCGCCTTGGCGATCTCGGAGGCAACCATCCAAGCCTGCATGACAGCCAGAGCAGAAACAAAACAGAAACCGGCTACCTCGCCCCGTCCAGCGTGCGTGCCACGAACAAAGAGGGCGAGGACGCCTCCACTAAATCCGAGAAGCACAACCGTTATCACGAAGGCCATTCGCTGCCACATGATGAACTCGTGCAAGGGAACGGTTCATGATACATACCCCCATAGGTATAGTGCAAGGCCCGGCATGATATCATTCGTTCGCGAATGAGTCATACGATCAAGAACAAACAAAAGCTGATTCTGCGTAGCAAGCGCATCCGGGGACAGTTTGAGGCCCTTGAGCGGATTCTCGATGAGGGGCGCGATTGCTCTGAGGTGTTGCAGATCATCAGTGCGGCAAGAGGTGCGGTCAACAGCCTGATGACTGAGCTCCTGGAAGGACACATCCGGCACCATGTGCTTGACCCGAAGCGAAAACCGAATTCGGAGCAGACGCTTGCGGCCGACGAGGTAATCGACATGGTAAAGACCTACCTCAGATAGCAGGGCCCGGGCGAGCACTACTGACTGGCATCCACCTCGCCAAGAGTCTCAACGCTGACCTCAGGGCGGCAGCTGAGCAGCAGCATTCTGGGCGTTCATTGAAAGGCGGGAGCCGCCGCATTTCTCACTCTTCGACTTTGAAACGCTGGTTTCAGCGATTCACCAGGCATGGGAACTGCTAAAAAGCGCCTAGGGGTAGGATGAACGATTTTAATCATGTTGCTGGTTCATTCGATCGCCCAAACTGATGCATACGTCGACTCCCGCTGAGGCTCGATCCGACGCTCATGTCAGCTACAACCGCACTACGGATTACGCTATGGTTCTGCTCCCGCTACCGGGAATTTCCAACGACTTAGAGGTCGTCCGCCTCTTGTAAGTCCTTTAAAGTTGTGTATGCGCCGTTCTTTCACGGCGGTAACACGGGTTCAAATCCCGTCGGGGACGCCAACAAAACAATAGACTTCCACAAACCCGCCGTTTTTCTTCATGATCCAATTTGATCCAGTTAGGCGGGTTTGATCTCCAAAACCGCGCCCCGCCTCACCAGTTTGACCAAATTGCTCTGTGCCTCGCGCTTCTGTGGACCGACTGCCTGCATGTAAACGTCGGTGGTGACTTTCAGACTCGCATGGC
>Ga0182024_10016138_pt1 | contig 14201 bp, 6 predicted proteins | sample P32metaG_FD_120480 | JGI IMG/M metagenome (GOLD analysis project Ga0182024, IMG submission 120480) | Permafrost microbial communities from Stordalen Mire, Sweden - P3-2 metaG (Illumina Assembly) | ecosystem: Environmental > Terrestrial > Soil > Wetlands > Permafrost | place: Sweden: Stordalen... | reverse complement strand
GGACGTCTGCGATTGGCGTGTACCGGCGAACCGGCCGAACTCGGCACGCACCTGCTGCGAAGCGCCGCACTGGCGGGCGCGCTGAACGCCGTGCTGGATGAGCGCGTAAACCTGGTGAGCGCACCGGCGCGCGCATCGGAGCGTGGCTTGCTCATCGAAGAAATCACGCGTCCTCGGCAGCGCGGAATCGCCGACTTGGTGGAGATTACGGCGATGCCCGCGGGCGGTTCACAGGTCACGAAATTTTCCGCGCGAGGCACCGTGCTGTACGGGAACATACCGCGGATCCTGGAGCTCAATGGCATTGCCGTCGAATCATCGCTCGAGGGAACTCTGCTGCTACTGAGCAACCGCGACGTTCCTGGCGTGATCGGTGAGATTGGCTCCCTGCTTGGCCGTGCGGGCCTGAACATCGCCACGTTCGCGCTGGGCCGCCGAGAAGCGGTGTTGGGAGCGGAAGCTCTCGCGCTAATCGGGTTGGACGGAGAAGTATCGCCTGCCGTTCTCGATCGTCTGCAAGCCCTCCCCAATGTCACCCAGGCGCGTGTGGTGCGCTTGCCTGCGCTCGTGCTCGCACCCGAAGCCGTTATGAAATAAAGCGGGTTTCGGACCCGGCGTTTCATACATTCGAAGCAACAAAAAAGCCCTGCGTCGCCTATTGCCGACGCAGGGCTTTTTTCTGCTAGACCGCCCGAGACAGGCGGCCCAGCGATTGGTTGCTTATTCTTTCGGCGGAAGCACGGCGAAGGCCGTGGTCCCGTGGCGGTTTACCAGCAGCAGCACAGGCTGCTTTTGTCCGACGGCGTTCATGGCCGCGCGGAACTGGTCGACGTTGTTAACTGGCTTGTGGTTGACTTCCTGGATCACGTCGCCGCGCTGCAACGACTCGGCGGCATTGCTGTCGGGGTCGATGCGCGACACAACAACTCCGCGCGTGCCGTTGGGGAGACTCAACTGCTCAGCAACATCCGGGGTCAGGTTCTCCACCTGCAAGCCTTCGGCGGCATTTTGTTCCGTCGCCGGAGCCTCGGCCTTCTCGGCTTTTTCCGGGAACTCCTGAAGCGTAGCTGTGATGTCACGCTTCTGCCCGTTCCGATAGATTTGGAGTTTGACGTTATCGCCCGGCGCCGATTGCGAGATGCGCAAGCGCAAGTCTTGGAATTCAGAGACTGGCTGGCCATTCAAGGAGACGATGACGTCGCCCTTTTCGAGGCCGGCTTTTGCGCCCGGGCTTCCGGGAGTCACATCGCCGACGAGTGCGCCTTCAGCCGAAGGCAGGCCAAACGCGTTCGCCAGGTCTGGAGTTACCGCTTGGATTACGACGCCGAGATAGCCGCGCGTAACCTTGCCGGTTTTCAGTATTTGTTCCATGACGTGGCGCGCCATGTTGACGGGCACCGCGAATCCGATTCCCTGGTTTCCACCGCCGCCGCCATTGCTGATGATAGCGGTGTTGATTCCAATCAGTTCGCCACGGGTGTTGACCAGCGCGCCTCCGGAGTTGCCGGGATTAATTGCCGCATCGGTCTGAATGAAGTCCTCGTAGCTATCCGCTCCCTCGATATCGAGAGCCCTGCGGCTGGTGGCGCTAACGATGCCCATCGTAACGGTCTCGCCAATCCCAAATGGATCGCCGACCGCCAGAACGATGTCGCCAACGCGCATCTTGGTCGAATCTCCAAGCGTTACCGCAGGCAAGCCGGTCGCGGGAATTTTCAACACGGCGATATCCGTGCGCGGGTCGGCGCCGACAACTTTGGCTTTCAGTTCCCGCTTGTCTTTCAGCGACACGGTGATATCCGTAGCGCCATCGACCACGTGGTTGTTGGTCAAGATATAGCCGTCGGGGCTGACGATTACGCCGGAGCCGAGACTGTGCTCCTTTTGCGAACGGGGCGTCTGACCCTGACCCTGCCCCTCGTCGCCGCCACCACCTTGGCCCCCGCCACCGAATGGATTTCCGAAAAATTGTCGAAACGTGGGATCATCCTCAAAAGGATTGCCGCCACGCTGGGCCTTCACCATCTTGGAAGTCGAAACGTTAACGACCTCCGGCAATAAGGGTTCAACTATGGTCGCAAAGCCCTCACTGAGCGAAACGGGCCCTACGGCTGGGCTGGCGGGTGCCATCCGCAACTCGACGGGGCGGGTGGCTCCGAGTACGGGCCTGTTACTCGTGGTGAACGCCCAGGTAAACGCACCACCCACCAAGAGAGCTGCGGCCAAGGTGACGGTCGCTACTGAGCGCTTAATACTAACTGTCTGCTTTTCCATTTGATTCTGCCTCCTACCCCTCAAAATCTGAAAATTGACTTACGTTTTTAGCCCGCGCCGCCAGTGACGGCGAACAGCAAAAACTTGTAAATCCGTTACTTACCGCGATAATGAAAATGATCACAGCGTCAAAGTTCTTCTGATTCTGATCAGATCCAGCCACCCGATTAGATGCTTCTTGCCACCACCAAGAAACATCCAGTGTAGCAACAACTGAAATTGTCGCGCCGGAGGCCCTAAGTGCTTGGGGCCAGTGTTGCGCCCACTATAATATACGCGCCTCGTGTGGATTTGTTGCACGAGCTTTGCCGTTATTCGCCATTCTTATAATTATACGCTTAGCGGGCAAATTGGGTTACGCGTGTTCTGATGTTCGGTTCGCAACTGGCTGCCGCTCGGTGAGTATGCTAATCTGCAGCAGGCTCGATTCCGAGCCAGCCGGTCGGGGCGTAGCGCAGCCTGGTAGCGCACCTGGTTCGGGACCAGGGGGCCGGAGGTTCAAATCCTCTCGCCCCGACCATTCATCCACCGCAGAATCAGTTCCCGGGCGAGTCTATCGTCGTGTCCGGACGTTTCCAACCAATTCGCGTATTCCCTAACGACGGCTCCGTCAGGCAGTTACTCTGGCACGGTAATCGGCATCACGATGGCTCAGGCATCGCGTAAACCATTCCGCGCCGAGTCCGGCCGGAAAGTGAGAGCAACAAAATGAAAATTCCTAAGTTAGACCTGAGACTATCACGCACTGTGATCGCCTTCATTTTGTGTGCGATCGTCGCGGTGATGGTCGGTGCATGGATTTGGCATCCGGTGGCTACAGGATACGCACAAACCCACGCGTTCGGGGCTTTGGATACAGATAACACGTGGACCCATCCCAATCGATTTAATGGCGAGCTGGGGGTCACTCTGCCCGGAAACTATGCCGGATGGTATCACCCGAACGCGTGGTATTTCGGCGGGATGACGGACTCCATGATCCGCGCGATGCAGGGCTACAGAGGTAGCGGATTCATCGGAACGACGACCGACGGATTGACTATTGGGCACCTGATCCCCGCGAAAGGGACAAGCACGGGCCAAGTAAATGGTATCGGTGTCTACATAAATACCTTGGCGTCGGATAATGGCGGCGGGATCGGCCCCAATCCAGTCGGATATTATTCGCGCGTCACCGCGGGCGTGGCCGGAGCAACGATCTGGGGAGCGAATTTCAACATATCCGACGATTACGGCGGGACTTCCTACCGCACGACAGAATTCGGTCAGGAAAACGACTGCAACGTAAGCAACGCGGCGACGGCCGGTGCGTGCGCGCTTTTTGGCGCGGTCTTTACCGCTCAGCCGTCGAATATGGGTGTGATTCACGTCGCCCAGCCTGGAGGAGGGTTGGGCTACCGTTGGAATTACGGCCTTTATATGGATGATGGAGCGGTCACCGGAACTGGAATATATGCAGGCTCTACCGGAATCTCCGCGAACTCGCCATCAAATCAGGTAACGTTCGGCTCCTACAATTCATTGGCAGCGAAAAACGTCGCCAGTCTGTTTTTGGATTCTGTAAACGCTTTCGAGATGAATGCGTCGGTGTCCTCGACGATCGATTACGGCTCGCCCATCGCAATCCCCTCTTCTGGAACAGCCAAGCGGTTTGCGGGTTTCGGATGGAACGCCGGAGGCAAGCAGGAAATGGACCTGTGGACTGGGGGTATTGACACAACAGGGAGCAACCCAGCCGTTAATTTCTATCAAAATACTGCGAGCGGCTATAGTTTTCTCGGCTCAGTCCTGAGAAATGGAGGGACGTCTTTTAACAGTTATTACGTGGGGACAAATCAGGTGATTTCCGCGAACAGGGAGGGAACTTTCAACAGTGTCGCGGGAACCGGCACGGCAACTTTCACCGCGGGCGCCGCGGCTGGAAGCGGATTCACCGCGCCCACGTGCAGTACCGGACACCTCTGCGATTCTGTAAGCGGTACCGTGAGCTTTACCATGGGGACCGGGACAGCGTCCGGGGTTTTGCTGACGGTTAATCTTCCTTTCACCCGCAGTCACCAGCCCAACTGCACCGGACAAGTGTATTTGGTTTCCCCTCCCTACACGGCGCTTCCTGTGCGATTGTTGTATACGACGAGTACCATTGTTTTCAACGTGGGCGCGGCGCCGAGCGCTTCGACAGCTTACGAACTTGTCTATTCAGCATGCGGCGGGAACTGAAGTTTTCATGGAGAAGGAAACTGCTCCTAGGCGCCGTAGCACGTTTATCAGCGGTCTTGGTGAAGCTTAAAGCCCACATTTTATTTTTATTATGAAGGAAAGTCGCCCGCTATCAGCTAGTCTATGGGAGGCTCAGAGCGGATATCAGAACTGACATGGACGAGGCAGGATTGCGGCTTGTAACGTTCTGAATAGCTTGCCAAACAGCCGAGATTCTCGAAATCCCCATCCCGAGCCTATGGCGGTTACCACTCTGAGCACGGTCTCCACTGAGGTGCCGCGGCGGGCCCCGGGAAGTGACGTATAACTTCCGTATTGTGTTACGCTTTCAGTAAACGTATGCTTCCGTTAGTGAGAACCAAGATGCAAACGGCCGCCATTCATCCCGGCTCTAATTTATTGATTGCACTAAATTTATTGATCGTAGATTGAACGTGTTGTCTCGCCGGTGGCAACTATGCCTTTGGTTTGGTGCATCCAATTTGCGCCGAAATGTAAATGGAAGATAAAACGACGGGTTAGAGCAGTCCCACACTTCCTCGCTCTACCGCCGGACGTACGTAAGTCTCGACATTGTGTAGGAGAATAATAATGCGCGTGGGAATCGTTCCGTGCTCCAGAGTTCGCCAACCGCTGTGTAAACAGCGTCTGCTTGAGGCCGCGGGACTCCTTCTCTTGTTTGTTGCCCCCATGTCCGCTGCGCACGCGCAACAGCGCAACAGCAGCGGACCAACCACCACGGATCTTGCGCTGCAAAATTTGAGCCAAGTTGCGGCGCCTGCAAGAGAAATCAAGGCAGTTTTGACCCAGGATCCCGGGCTCATGGTCGAGTTGAAGCGTTGGGTAGCAAAAGACGCTACCGACCATGGTCAGGTGGTGGGTAGCGAGGAACTCAGTGATTATGCAGTCCTTGACAGATTAGAGTCGGATGTCGAATTCCGGTCTGTCGCCACCGCGCTGCTGCAAAGATATGGTTATCTCCTTCCGAAATTAAATCCGTCATCCGACCTCGCTAAAGAACAGGAGTTGCTGAGAGTCGAGCGCACAAAATGGCTGGCGCAGGCTCAGGAAGAGGAACGCTCATTAGCTCGGCAAAAAGCGACACAGGATCTGCAGAAGGCCAAAGCCTGCCAGGAACATCCTGATCGGTCGTGCAACGAAACTCAGCCGTCTCAGGCGCCGGCAGGGAACCCCGGGCAGGGACGCCCCCAGGAAATACAAAACGCGCAACCGGGAAATTTCCCCGATCAGGATCTAACCATCCCGAGCGGGATCCCTGGAAATACTTCACAGGGACCCCAGTTGCTGCGAACCGAAAACATTTCCGGCGATAGCTTTTCCCAAACGTCGCTCACGGGTTCTTCCGCTGGAACGTCGTCTTTGGGGGACGGAAATGCCTCCGGCGGTGTGAATGCTCTTTCGTCGCAGCAGCAGGGGATCGATATTAATCGCCAGGTTGCGGCGGGTTTCACCAACGGAAGTCAGAGTATGGGCAACTCTGCCGACGGCTTGCTGTCGGCTTACGGGATGGGAACCGGGAGCGGAGCGGGAGCCGACTTGAGCAGCGGAATGCTCTCGAATGGCGGACAGATAGGCAGCATGTCGCTGGGCAGCGGGACCTCTCTTATGGTTCCGATGGAACCGAATCGGCGGTACCCCGAAAGGACTACGGCGCAACCGCCCGATATGGTGCGCAGATCCAGTCCTTATGAAGACGTACCGTCGCTGTATGACATGTATATGCAGACCGTCGCACGTCCCACGACTCCGCAGCGTTTCGGGTCGGAAGTTTTTGAGAATGGGACTCGCGATTTGCAATTAATTCCCATGGATCTTCCGGCCGGACCCGATTATGTAATCGGACCCGGTGACGGCTTATCGATCGATCTTTGGGGAGGCATATCGCAGAGGTTGACGCGCACCGTTGACCGGGGGGGGCAAATTAGCCTGCCCGAGGTAGGGCCGGTATTGGTCAGCGGAAAAAGCCTGGCTGCCGTGCAAGAAAATTTACAGCAGATTCTGAGGACACAATATCGTGACGTGTCGGCAGGTGTTTCACTGTTGCGGCTGCGGACCATCCGAATCTACGAAGTTGGAGACGTCACGAACGCGGGCGCCTACGATATCAGCTCGCTATCGACTCCACTCAACGCGCTGTTTGTCGCGGGCGGACCGTCGCCGCGCGGATCGCTTCGCCTCCTGAATCACTATCGTAATGGGCAGCTGGTGCAGACCGTGGACATATACGATCTGCTGCTCCACGGCGTTAAAACGAACATTGAGCGGCTAGAAAATGGCGATACGGTGCAAGTGCCTCCTATCGGACCGCAAGTAACCATCGAAGGAATGATCCGCCGGCCGGCCATCTATGAGCTGCGTGACGAGAAGAACCTGGCAAGTGTTCTCGAATTGGCCGGTGGCCTGCTGCCCACCGCCAGCTTGCGCCATATCGAAGTGCAACGTCTGGTAGCGCACGAAAAGCAGACTATGCTGAGCCTCGATATTCCCGACTCGGCGGATACCGGCGAAATAACCAAGAGGCTCGAATCTTTCGAGATTCAAGATGGCGACCGCATCCGCATTTACCCCATTGCCCCCTATAACCAGGACACGATTTATGTGGATGGCCACGTCGTGCGCCCGGGTCGCTACTCCTACAAAACGGACATGCGGGTCACCGATGTAATTTCCTCGTTTAAGGATGTGCTGCCGGAACCAGCAACTGAATACGCCGAAATCATCCGCTTGAACGCGCCCGATTTTCGGCCGAGCGTGGAAAGCTTCAATTTGGCCAGCGCGCTTGCTGATCCCTCGAAGGCGCCGGTTCTTCATCCAATGGATACCGTGCGCATATTCAGCCGCTTTGATTTTGAAAATGCTCCGACTGTTGCGGTACTGGGTGACGTGCGGATGCCCGGCACCTACAAAACAGCGGGGCAGGTGCGCCTGGCCGACGCCATTCACTTGGCCGGCGGTCTCACTCCAGACGCACTGACATCCGACGCGCAAGTGTTTCGTTATTTGCCGGACGGCCAGTTCAAGATTTTCAGCGTCAGTTTGAGCGGCGCTCTCGCGGGCGACCCCATCGAGAATATTATTTTGGAATCGCGTGACCGGCTGCTCGTGCACCGGAATCCGGACGCGATCGAAGGGGCCACGGTTTACGTTGAAGGAGAAGTAGGCAAGCCCGGCCGCTATCCGCTGACGACCAACATGCATGTCGCGGATCTGATTCGTATCGGCGGAGGATTAAAGCCTAGCGCCAATACAGAGTCGGCCAATCTCACGGAATATGAATGGTCCAATCAGACCAAACTGGCCAGCCAGCAGCAGGACATCACGATTTCCGCGGCCTTGGCGGGCGACGCCACCGCGAACCTCCCTCTGCACAACGGAGACGTCCTGACCATTCGTCAGCTCCCCGGATGGAACGATCTGGGGGCGTCCATTTCTCTCAAGGGTGAAGTGAAAAACCCCGGAGTGTACGGTATTCGACCCGGCGAGCGCCTGAGTTCAGTGCTTGCGCGAGCAGGAGGCTTCGAGCCCGACGCGTATCCTTATGGCTCTGTACTGGAGAGGCTGCAGGTACGCGATTTGCAAATGAAAGAGCAGGAAACCCTGATCCTGCGCGCCAAGGGCATGGAGAACAATATTGCGCTCATGCCGGAAAATGATGCCGATCAGAAGCGGGCCAAGGAAGCGGCGATGCTGCAATATCAGCAAACGCTCGAAGACTTAACGTCGAATCCTCCTGTGGGCCGAGTCACGATACGAATTTCGTCCGCTGTGGAGCGTTGGAAAGGCACGTCCGCGGACATCGAGGTCCGCGCCGGAGACACGCTGATTGTTCCGAAAAAGCCGAGTTTCGTTCTCGTGCAGGGTCAAGTGTTCAATCCAACCGCGGTCGCTTATCGTCCCGGTAAAACGGCCGAGTGGTATCTCAGCCAAGCCGGTGGGCCAACACTGCTGGGAAACAAGAAATCAGCTTTCGTGATCCGCGCGGATGGCTCCGTTGTCGGTTCCAAAAGGAGCCTATGGGGCGGTGAAGACATCAGTGCCGTTTTGCAGCCGGGAGATTCGGTGGTGGTACCGGAAAAGCCAATCGGCGGGCCTATACAGTGGCAGCTTTTGTTTTCAGCAGCGCAAGTCGCAAGCTCAGTTGCCAGCACTATATATATCGCCCTGCGTCTGTGAACGGCAAGCATGCGTCTTAGGCGGGCGAACATTGTGTTCCACTTGTGTCTAATGGCAGTTGCGTATTCGCGGTGTGCGAATTCTGCTGCGCAGGAACGTGAACCCCAGGCGGCAGGTGTTTCTGAATCGAGCAAAACTGATGCAAATGCAAAACCGCAGTCATCGGAAGATGTGAATCGAGAATCATCGGACCAAGAACCTGCCGATTACAATAACGCTCTAGGAATATCGTTCTTGAAAAACCTGCTGGCGGACCAAAAGGCGATCTGGACGAGCCCAAGGCATCTTCGTTGGGCGGACGGGTCCTGGTTGTTTCCACTAGCGGCGGTGACCGCGGGCTTCTTCGCCACCGACCGAGCGGTTCCCCCGGCTCTTTCGAAGAATCCAACGAAGTTGAACGAATACGTAAAAATCTCCGACTACGGGCTGTATTCCCTGATCGGTGTGGGAGGCGGTCTCTATCTATGGAGCAAGATCTCTCACGACGATCATCAAAGAGAGACAGGCCTGCTTGCTGGCGAGGCAGCGATCAACAGTTACGCTGTAGATACCGCGTTCAAGTATGCATTTGGCCGCCAGCGGCCATATCAAGGTCAGGGACTTGGCGACTTCTTTGATCACGGAACCTCGTTTCCGTCAGACCACTCGGCCGTGGCCTGGTCTATCGCCAGCGTAATTGCTCATGAATATCCCGGCCCTTTCACCAAATTTTTGGTCTATGGGCTGGCCACGGCGGTCAGCGCATCTCGCGTAGCGGGGAAACAGCACTTTCCTTCTGATGTTTTGGTTGGCGGTTCCATGGGCTGGCTGATTGGCTGGCAAGTCTATCGCTCGCATCATGATCCTGAGTTGCCGGGCGGCGGTTGGAGCACTCTGTCATCGAATGAAGATGGCGAGGAGCACCGGGACCGTCGCGATATGGGATCCACATTCGTTCCGCTGGATAGCTGGGTTTATAGCGCGTTTGAAAAACTCGCGGCCCTGGGGTATATCCACACGCAAATAATGGGCCTGAAGCCTTGGACGCGGATGGAATGCGCGCGCCTTGTGGAAGAGGCGGGTGACGCGTTGCAGGACGATCATGTCCTCAGCCGAGAAGCGGCCTCGCTACAAAACGCTCTTGTGCAGGAATTCGCATACGAAACGAATCTGTTGAGTGGCGGTCACAATCTCACGGCAAACGTCGAATCGATCTATGCGAGGGCGGTATCCATCAGCGGGCCCGCACTCACGGACAGCTACCATTTCGGACAAACCGTTGCCTACGATTTCGGGCGGCCGTTTGAACGCGGAACAAATGGACAAGCCGGTGGATCGGTCAGCGCCGCGGCAGGTCCTCTCGCCGTCTACATACGCGCGGAATACCAGCATGCGCCCGGAGCTCCCAGCCTTTCCGCTGCAGCTATCAGCGCCATTTCGACTGCCGACCTGGTATCTCCGTCTGCAGTGCAAGCCGGTCCATTCGCGCCGATTAATCGCCTCCAACTGCTGGATGCGTATGTGGGCGTGAATCTGGGCAATTGGCAACTTAACCTTGGCAGGCAAAGTCTTTCGTGGACTCCTGGGCCCGATGGATCGATGTTATGGAGTGACAACATCGATCCGGTAAACATGGTCCGCTTGGTCAATCCTGAGCCGCTACACCTAACGAACTTTCTTCGATTTCTAGGGCCTGTCCGCATCGACCAATTCTTTGGACGCCTAGCAGCACATCCCTACGTTCCACGACCGTTCATCTACGGGCAAAAAGTCAACGTCAAACCGTTTTCTTTCCTGGAACTCGGATTCGGACGGACAGTGATCATCGGCGGGGAAGGGGGTAACCCACTGACCGGCGGCAATTTGCTCCGCAGTTTCTTTGGCATTGTCGATCCTCGAGTCAATTCAGTACCGGGACACAATCAAACCGAAATGGACTGGACCTTTTATGTTCCGAAGGTGCGAAATTACATTGTTCTTTACGGAGATTCGACCGCACCGGACGACATCGTGCCCATTGAAAACCCTGCGAGAAACCCGTGGCATCCGGGTATCTACATCACGCGATTCCCGAAATTGCCGAAACTTGATCTCCACGTTGAAGGCGTTTCCACAGAACAGGCCGGCCTTGCCGGCTTATCCACTTTCTCCGGGGGGCCCGCCAATAAAGGCCAATTCAATTATTGGAATTTTACGTATCGCGACGGATATACAAACGGCGGCGATTTAATTGGCAATGCTGTTGGCAGAGACGGGAGAAGCATTCAGGGCTGGCTGACGTATCGGTTTTCACCGCGCAATACACTGCAATTAGTTTACAGGCACAATTCGGTCGCTCAGGAATTTATTCCCGGAGGCGGTGCCTGGCAGGACTACGCCGTGCAGAACGAAGTACACTTCGCGGGTGGTTTTTATATGAAAACGGAGATGCAATACGAGCATATCTCGTACTACCCCGTATTATTCACTGGACCCCAAAAGAACTTTACGGCCATGATGGAAGTAGGATTTTTGCCCCGGGAAGAACGAAAGAAATGACCTGCGCAGGGCGCAAATTCGTGTCGAATTGGGAGGTCCGCATCGGTGCCAGAGAAAGGCCACAACCCGAGTAAGACGCCGGTCGAGACGTTAGAGGCCGATGCGATTTATACGCATCTGCCGGAGAGCGCCCCGGCCCGTGCCTCGGCCGCGATTGATCTGCGGGTTTTCTGGGACAAACGGCGGACCTTGTTCCGCTGGACGGTTGCGGGACTCGTATTGTCTGTAATTATTTCTTTAATGATTCCCAGGAAATTCGAATCGACGGCGCAATTGATGCCTCCCGACCAAACAAATTCCGGTATGGCATTACTCGCTGCTGCGGCCGGCGGCAAGTCCGGAATGGCGGGCGGTTCTGGACTGGGATCGGGAATTGAATCGATGGCTGGCGATCTTCTGGGCCTGAAGAATACTGGTGAAGTCTTCGCAGGTGTAGTGCGTAGCCGCACCGTGCAAGATAACCTGATTAACAAATTCAATCTCCGCAAAGTCTATCGGGACCGTTACATCGAAGACACACGGAAGGATCTGAATAACAACACGGAAGTAACGCCTGACCGCAAAAGTGGGATCATCTCGATCGTTGTCAGGGACAAGACCCCTCAACGCGCACAGGCTTTAACACAAGAATACGTTTCGGAACTGAACCGTGTAGTTGTTTTGTTGAATACCTCCTCCGCCCACCGCGAGCGAGAATTTCTGGAGGGGCGGCTAACTCAGGTTAAACAAGACTTGGAATCTGCCGAAAACGGTTTCAGCCAATTCGCAAGTAAAAACACCGCTCTCGACATCCCTACACAGGGAAAGGCGATGATTGAGGCCAATGCGGAGCTCGAAGGAGAGCTGATTGGCGCAGAAACCGAACTCGAAGGCTTGAGGCAAATATACGCCGACGGCAATGTGAGAGTTCGTTCTCTGCAGGCGAGAGTAGACGAACTCCGCCATCAGCTCGAAAAAATAGGAGGCAAGTTCGATTCGACCACGGAGGCCTCTGTTCCAGAAGATGAGTCCATGTAACCGTCCATAAAAAAACTGCCCTTACTGGGCGTCAAATACGCGGACTTATATCGCACCACAAGAGTCGAGGAAGCAATTTTTGAGACGCTCACCCAGGAATATGAACTCGCGAAAGTGCAAGAGGTGAAGGAGACACCCAGCGTAAAGGTTCTCGACCCGCCCAGCTTCCCAGAAAAGAAGTCCTTTCCTCCTCGAATGTTGATTGTCATCATCGGAACGCTTTTCGCATTGTCGGTTGGCCTGCTGTGGATTACTGCCAATGCGTTCTGGGCGAAAATGGATGCGCAAGACCCGAACAAGCTGTTGGCCTTGGAAATTTCCCAAACCACCAGAGCGCATTTGCCGTGGGGATTAGGGAATGGAGCGGGTGGTCACTCAAACGGATGGCTTGACCGCTTTTCCGGAAAGCGTAATGGCGTCCCCAATCGACAGGGATAGCTCTGTAGACGAGATTCCTTGGGAGGAAATCTCGACCACCACCGGGCGGTATCAACGGAGTCAAATTGTTTCTTGACGTCGCGTATCGCAGTCACCCGGAGCGTTTCGTCCGCCAGGCTCCCAAACCACCAGACGCCCCTACCGAGGTCTGGATCAACAAACTATCGGACTCACATGAAATAACTCACTAAATTCCGTGAGTATGGGTCTCAAAGTCGTTGACACGCACCGGAGCACGCCGCCAAAAGCGACGCGAATGGGCGAAGGACTAGGCTGCGTTAACCAGCATCAGACAAACTTTTTCCCGACACCGTCCTACGGATCAAGCCCATAGCTGTTGTGCTGTGGCGCGAAGCCTACCGCTAAGATCGGAGAAATTGACGACTGGACCCTGTCGTAGCCCAATGTTCGCATTCGGTGGAAGAACATCATGAATAAGAGGAACGCACCTCCGGCGTAGGAGGTCGTTAAATTCGGATTCGTGAACGCGGCACCCAGATACAAAAGAAACAACAACAGCAGCCAGCCCCGTCCCCGGTGTCGTGCGGCAAACAAATCGTTTGCAGCGGCAAAAATTAACAGCAGAATACCGGCCATTCCTACAATACCGACTTGCATCAGCAGCGCAACCCACTGTAGTTCGTAAGAATACGTTCGCGTGAAACTTCTGATAATCTGTACATGTCCGCCCAATCCTATTCCCAGCAATGGATGATCCTCAAATGCAGCCGCCAGTTGTTTGAATTGCTCGGAGCGAATTTCATCTGACACAGTGGAAGAATTTGACGCAAACCGGGCCTGGGCAACGGCCATTAACACCTCATTGAAAGAAAACAGGCTCGCGAGCACCACAAGCGCAACAATGATTGAGCTTTTCCGTACATTTTCAATGATCGCAGCGACGATAAGGGCAACAACACACAGCATCCAGTTGTACCGCGAGTATGCGAGTATCGCCGAAAGCAGGAGCATTACGACGAGAACGCCTTTGACCATCTTGCCCGGCCGCATTCCACTGATACTCGGCGCAAGCACAGCGAACACTGCCAAAGGCAAGAGAATGTCCGCGGGAAACATGATCCTGGGAAAAAGAAAATCAGAGTAAAACGGAACCAAATCGACTGTTACCGCTGCTTGGCCAAAGACCGCTCCCATAACGTCAAATCCCTGCAAGCCGAGGGAATATAGAGCCGCGGCAAAACCAAACTTCATTAATGAGAGACCGCACATCGCATATACGACGGTCATAATGATGCTTTCCGCCTTAATGACGCGGTTTCGAACTAACAACAGACCCAGCGCGGAAACAACGATGGTAGTGGCGATGTCTCCAAGTTCCCCAAAAATGTCGACGGTGTCCGCGTTGCCCCGAACCAGCGAAATGAACGTTAAGAAAAGAAGGAACGTAATGACCAATACGGCGAACAAAATATGTCTAATAGAAAGAGAAGATCTGTCGCCGATGATATAGACCAGAAAAGCAGCGGCGAAAATTACGAAGGCAAAAGCTTTGACATGGAATCCAACGAGTGTTCCCGATG
>Ga0182024_10016137_pt1 | contig 14201 bp, 13 predicted proteins | sample P32metaG_FD_120480 | JGI IMG/M metagenome (GOLD analysis project Ga0182024, IMG submission 120480) | Permafrost microbial communities from Stordalen Mire, Sweden - P3-2 metaG (Illumina Assembly) | ecosystem: Environmental > Terrestrial > Soil > Wetlands > Permafrost | place: Sweden: Stordalen... | reverse complement strand
GCGGCCCTCTACTCAAAAATACAACCCATCATGGACCTCTTGCGCCGCGCGCGGAAGGCCGACTACGCCGATTGGAGCCTCGACGATTGGTGGAAGAACCCCGCCGCCGCCACACCCGAGCTGAATGCCATCAGATACCTCTCGTTCCTCGCCGCATGGGATTCCAATTATCGATTCCAATCTGACCCTCAAGGCGCAATCAACGACCTCGCTGCAATGGACGCCCTCGGGCGTAACGCCAATCCGAGCGCCATCGGGTTGCTCCTTGGAAACAGCGTGTACTCGGCGGGCATCTACATCCTCGCTCAAAACGCAGCAGCCATTCCTGCTACCCAGAATTCCTACCTCGACGAAATACTCAACCCCACCCTCATCCAGCAAAACTTTCAGCGCGATCTCAATGGCGAGGCCGCCTCCCTCCAGTCATGGTTTGATTCGTATTCCGATCCCTCCACACGATCCCAGGCGATGGCTGTTTACGGTACAGGGAGCCATAAGTTCATGCCGGAAGATATGGTGTCTGGACTCAAATGGATGGCCCAGACCGACCAGGCTTTGGCGGTAAGCCTCTCGGAACCCGATGCCCAATACCAGCAGTGGTTGTCCCAGGCACAAGCCCAGTCCGCATCGAATCCGTATCTCTCCGCCCTTGGCGCTCTCAGGAGCATCGCAGCCACGCGGGACAATACCCAGGCATTGCTCGTCGAGAACACAATGCTCTCCGCCGGAATCGCCCTCGAGCAAAACAATCAGCCCCAGTTCCAATCCATTACCGACCCCGCCACCGGCCACCCCTTTACCTACACCCAAACCCCAACCGGCTTCCAGCTTACCTCCGCCTTCAAACGCAACGGCAAACCCGTTTCCCTTACCTTCACCACCCCCGCCCCGCAATAAATCGTGCCGCCCCAATCGCGCCCACCCAAATCCCTAAAAAAATCTGCGCAAAATCCGCGTTAATCTGCGGTTAAAAAATCCTTAAAAAACTTTTTCTTCAAAACTCTTGACACCACAGTGCGCGCCGAAACTGGTCACACCCGAAAAAGTCAACAAAAAAGAATTCATTTCTTACCGCACAGTCGAGTCTGCTCTGGATGGATATATGACCCATTCATTCCCTCGCAGAAATATATCCGTCCGCGCCCGCCTCAACGGCTTCAGGCCCGCCCTCGATCTCATCGACGCCCGCCTCAAACGCGCCCACCCCGAGCACGAAGACGAAACCGAAAAAATCAAAAAAGCAATGCTCCTCCTCTTCGGCCCCGAGCCCATCGGCTTCCACTCCCCCTCCCATCCCCGACCCCAGAAAACTTAACCCACCTTAATCAAACTTAAGGTAAATTAAGCCAAATTAAGCCAGTTTTTCCGCACCACCGCCGCTGATGCCTTCCCGTAGCGCCTTTGCACCTTTGTCCGCCGAAAGCCGCACAAAGCGTCTCTCTCCCGCGAAATCACACCCACCCAATTTTCCAAAAAAATCTGCGCAAATCCGCGGCTAAAAAACTCCATACCCAGTCCAAAGCCCCGCAACACTCGTTTCCACTCCCATGACTCCTATAACCCCCATTAGTCCCACCCTCCCCCAACCCCAATCAACCCTAATCAAGCCCCCCCATCCCAATTAGCAATTATCAATTTTCCGCCCCCTCCGCCTTGCGCACAGCCCTCTTTCCTCGTTTACTACGCCTTACATGACCAAATGGATCCTGCTACTGTTTCTAGTGCTCGTCGCCGCCGCTTTCCCAGCCGCCGCCGCGACCAAGAAACATCACTCCGCTGACGCCTCTCCATCTCCTTCCGCCACGCCGGAGGAGACCGATGGCGCTCCTCCCAACCACGCCTCAGCCGTCGTAGTTCTTGATGCCCGCACCGGCCAGGTCCTGTACGAGAAAAACGCCGACGAGCATCGCCCGGCCGCCAGCACCCAAAAACTCCTCACCGGCCTCATCGTCGCCGAGGCCGGCAACCTCGATGCCCCCGTCACCGTCGATGTCAGCGACACATGGTGCGAGCCCGTCAAGCTCAACATCCAGCCCGGCGAGACCTATCGCCGCTTCGATCTCCTCCAGGTCATGCTCGTTCATTCCATGAACGACGTCGCCCGCTGCCTCGCCCGCGATAACGCCGGCAGCGTCGAGGCCTTCGCCGGCCGCATGAACCAGAAAGCCGCAGAGCTCGGCATGACCCAATCCCATTTCGTCAATCCAAACGGCCTCCCCATCCCGGATCAATATTCCACCGCCCGCGACATGTCCAAGGTCGCCTTCGCCGCCTACCATAACTCCATCCTCCGCTCCATCGTCTGCCTCAAGGAAGTCGACTTCAAGTACGCCGATGGCCGCGTCCGCAAATTCGAGAGCACCAACCACGTCCTCCTCGCATGGCCCTATTGCAACGGCATGAAAACCGGCTACACCGATGCCGCCGGCCACTGCCTCATCGCCAGCGCCAGCAATGGCTCCCGCGAAATCATCTCCGTAGTCCTCGGCGATAACGGCTACGTCTGGAAAGACTCCACCTCACTCCTGACCTGGGGCCTTGCCGGCGCACCCTCCGCCCGCCTCGGCTCCGCAAACTAGGGCCCGCCATCTCTTCCCATATTGGTCCCATTAGTCCCATGAGCCCCATAAGCCCTATTCTCTTCCCCGCTTTCTGCCCTCGCTCCCCTTAACTTCTGTCATGCGCACCATCGAGTCCCAACTCGCGGACATCCGCTCCCGCGCCCTGCTCCGCCAGTTGCGTCACATCGATACCCCCCAGCAGCCCCGCACCACCAGCGATGCCCGTCCGCTGATCAATTTCTCCTCGAACGATTACCTCGGCCTCGCCTCCGACCCCATCCTTCGCGAAGCCGCCAAATCCTCCATCGATCAATGGGGCGTCGGCGCAGGCGCCTCCCGCCTCGTCTGCGGCGGCCTCCCGCCTCACGCCCAGCTCGAGCGCGACCTCGCCGCCTTCAAGCGCACCGACGCCGCCCTCGCCTTTTCCAGCGGCTACGCCGCCGCCCTCGGCACACTCGGCGCGCTCGCCGGCCCGGAGGACGTCATCATTCTCGATAAACTCTCCCACGCCTCGTTGATCGACGGCGCCCGCCTCAGCCGCGCCAATATCCGCGTCTTCCCTCACAATCACCTTGGCAAACTCGAGAGCCATCTCCGCTGGGCTCGCGAAACCGTTCCCGACGGCCGCATCGTTGTCGTCACGGAATCCGTCTTCTCCATGGATGGCGATCGTGCCCCGGTCGAGGAAATCGTCGCCATCAAAAACCGCTATGGCGCCCTCCTCCTTCTCGACGAGGCCCACGCCACCGGCGTCATCGGCGAGCACGGACGCGGCCTCGCCGACAAATCCGGCGTCGCATCAATGGTCGATCTCCAGATGGGCACCCTCGGCAAGGCCCTCGGCTCCGCCGGCGGCTACCTCTGTGCCCGCCGTCCCATCATCGATTTGCTCATCAACCGCGCCCGCTCCTTCATCTACTCCACCGCCCCGCTCCCCGCCGCCGCATCCGCCGCGAGCGCCGCCCTCGCCTTTCTCCAGACTCCCGCCGGCCGCGAGCGCCAGGAAACCCTCTGGCAGCGCATCGGCGATTTCATCCGCGAAGCCCCCGACCGCCTCCTCCCGGAGGGTTCCGTCCGCAGCGCCATCATCCCCATTATCATCGGCGACGAAGACAAAGCCACGGCAGCCGCCCAATGGCTCCGCGAGAAAGGCTTCCTCGTCCCCGCCATCCGCTACCCCACAGTCGGCCGCGGCTCCGCCCGCCTTCGCATCACCCTGAGCGCCGCCCACACCCAGGACCAGGTAGCCTCCCTCTGCGCCGCCCTCTCCCGCCTCGAATTATAGCACCTCCCCAATTAGCAATTTCACATTATCAATTATCAATTCATCCCATGCTAACCCGCCTAACCACCCTCCTCTCCCTCGCCCTCTTCCCCCTCCTGGCCTTCTCCCAGCAACCCGTCCCCAGAATCCGCCTCACCCAAATCGCCTCCGGCCTCAAGAATCCCGTAGGCGTCTTCGATGATGGCACCGGCCGCCTCTTTGTCATCGAGCAGGATGGCGATATCCGCATTGTCGAAAACGGCCAGATCGATCCCACCCCATTCCTCGATATCCACGACGAAGTCTCCCGCGCCGGCAACGAGTGCGGCCTCCTCGGTCTCGCCTTCCATCCCGATTTCAAAAACAACCACCGCTTTTACGTCAACTACGACACCCAAAAATTCGGCAAACTCCAAACCCGCATCTCCGAATTCACCGCCGACCCCGCCAACACCCACACCGATCCCGCCACCGAGAAGGAGCTGATGCGCTTCGATCAACCCTACACCAATCACAAGGGCGGTTGCCTCATGTTCGGGCCCGACGGCATGCTCTACGATGGCCAGGGCGACGGCGGCTCCGCCGGCGATCCCCACGGCAACGGCCAAAACCTCGGCACCTACCTCGCAAAAATCCTCCGCATCGATGTGGACCACGGCCAGCCCTACAAAGTCCCCGACGATAACCCCTTCGTCCATCAGGCCGGCGCCATGCCTGAGATTTGGTGCTGGGGCATGCGCAATCCCTGGCGCTTCTCCTTCGACCGCAAGACCGGCAAACTCTGGTGCGGCGACGTCGGCCAGGACCTCTGGGAAGAGATCGACATCATCGAGAAAGGCAAAAACTACGGCTGGAGCGCCATGGAAGGCACCCATCCCTTCAAGCCAGAGCGGGCCGTCGGCACACTCACCGGCCCCATCAAGGATTACGGCCATGACGAAGGCAAATGCATCATCGGCGGCTACGTTTACCGCGGCAAAGCCATCCCCTCCCTCCAGGGCCTCTACGTTTACGGCGATTACAATATCGGCTGGATCGCTGCCCTCGGCTACGACGGCACAAAAATCACCTTCGATCAGCACCTCCTCCAATCCCCGCTAAACATCGCCTCCTTCGGCGAGGACCACGACGGCGAACTCTACGTCGTTGACCGCGAACGCGGCCAACTCTTCATTATCGCCCCATAGGTCCCATTTGACCTATTGGTCCCATCCTCCTCCAAATGCCCCAATCCTCAACCACCCTCGCCCCCCCGATCCCCTCTCAGGACCCACGCCTCCTGACCCTCAAGATCAACGAGGTTTACCTCTCCATTCAGGGCGAGAGCACCTGGGCCGGCCTCCTCTGCGCATTCGTCCGCCTCACCGCCTGCGATCTCCGCTGCACCTACTGCGACACCGCATACGCCTTCTACGACGGCATAAAACGCACCCTCGGCGAAATCTTCGACCAGGTCATCGCCTTCGACAGCCCCATGGTCGAAATCACCGGCGGCGAGCCCCTTCTTCAAAAAAACGTCCTCCCCCTTATGCGCATGTTCTGCGACGCCGGCAAACGCGTCCTCATCGAGACCAGCGGTGCGCACGACATCTCCCCCATCGATCCCCGCGTCCATCGCATCATGGACCTCAAGACCCCATCCTCCGGCGAATCCCATCGAAACCTCTTCTCAAACATCCCGCATCTGACCAAACGCGACGAAGTAAAATTCGTGATCGGCTCCCGCGAAGATTACGATTGGTCCAAATCACAAATATCCGAGCACCGGCTGCCTGCGCGATGCAACGAAGTCCTCTTCTCCCCCGTCTTCGGCCAGATCGAGCCGCGTCAAATTGTCGAGTGGATGATCGAAGATAAACTCCAGGCCCGCTTCCAACTCCAACAACACAAATTCATCTGGGACCCAAAAGCGAAGGGAGTCTAACCCGATTTTCACGACACCATATTGGAACCGCCGAACATGCGCGCCCGCCTGACCAAAGACTTCACCTTCGAAGCCGCCCAGACCCTCCCAAACGTCCCCGCCGGCCACAAATGCCGCCGCATGCACGGCCATAGCTTCAAGGTCGAAATCTCCATCGAGGGCGAAGTCGATCCCCACCTCGGCTGGATCTACGATCACGCCGCCATCACCCGCTCAATGGACCCCCTCCTCGACCTCCTCGACCACTCTTACCTTAACGAAATCGAAGGCCTCGAAAACCCCACCATCGAAAACATGGCCGCCTGGCTCTGGCTCCGCCTCGCCGCCAAATGTCCCGGCCTCTGCGAAATAACAATCCACGAAACTCCCACAGCCCGTTGTACTTACAAAGGAGAATGAGACGAGTAGATCACGCTTCCGATCCACCCCTCTGGATTTCGTAATTCATACTTCATAATTCATATTTCCCCATTACCCTTCGCCAAATGAAACTCTGGGCGGCATTCGTATTGATCCCCATCATCCTCCTCACCGTCGGCTGCGAAAAACACCCCGTCAGCGATCTCCAGAAGATCGATCCCAGCGCCCTCCCCGCCGCCTCGCCTGCAAAATAAATCTTACTGCGGGCTAGTGATCTCTCTCACGTAGAGATCGATCTGCCCATCCGCCCCGCGCCGCACGTCCGTGATCATAAACGGCCGGCTCTCGTCCCGCGCAAACGTTGACCCCTCTACCGGCGGCTCAACCCCCGACGGATACTGCACAATCACGCGCGTCCCACCGCCCGCCTGCCCCGTCGCCGCTCCCGATTGCGGCCGCAAAACCGCCCGGTTTTCCTCTGACGCCGTCACCACAAAATCACCCCGCAAATATAGCCGTTCCCCGCCCAGCCCGCTATCCGCCAGCGGCGCCGCATCCGACGGTTCAATCACCCGCCCGCGCGGCATCTGCCCCGGCGAATACATCCGCCACGTCGCGTCATTATTCGTGATCACCGGAGCCGGCGCGGATTGCAGGAAGGGCGTAAGCGGCACCCCGTCCGCCTGCCGCAAATCCGGCGTAACAGTTGCAAATTGCGCCGCGGGCGTTTCCGCTGTCGGCGGGACCGGCGCGGCCGATGGAGCAGCCATCGCAATCGCGACCGAAGGCGCCGGCGACGCATGTCCCTTCCCCTTCGGAGTCCGCATCGGCACCGAGATTTCCAGCGCTGGATTTGCGTTCACGCGTACCAGCTCCGACCCCGGCGGCGCGGACGGGGTCGCTGTCGCCATCGGCTGGTCCAGCGCGCTCGAGACAGGCGCATTCTCTCGCTGGTATTCCGCGTACCTTTGCAAGTCCGCATCAAGCGCCGGCCCTCTGATGATCGGCATTCCCGCGATCAGGTTTACTCCCGTTGGCGGCTGCAAAATGAAGGTTCCCGCGCCCTGCTTCAAAGCGTAACTCCCATACAGCAGCGGCACTGCCGTAAACTGCAAAGTTCCATCGTCCAGCCGCTGAATATGAATTATCGCCGCAAGATCGAGCGTCTTCGCAAGCTTCACCTCCAGCCCCGTCTTCAACATCGCCTTCAGTGCGGGAACGGTCCTCGCATCGGACGTATAAACGTGCTCGAGCAAGACCTGCGGAAAATCCGCCGATTGCGCCACCGCCGCCACGCCGGAGGTAAACAAATCGAGCGGTCCCAGCTCGCGGGAATCGACAATTGTGAACCGTCCCACGATATACGGCACCAGCTTTTTCGTGCTTTGGTAATTCGTGATATACATCCGCAGGAGCTCGTCGTTCTCGGCTTTGAGCTTGAGCGGCGGATAGAGGTTGTACCGGTCGTAAAGCTTCTGCGCGGTCAGAAACTCTCCCGGCGGCGCCGCCGTGGTCTCGAACCGTTTCGGCGGATCGAGCTTATGCAGCTTCTGCAGAATCTTGTAGCTCCGGATATCCTCGGGATGCCCGAAGATGTAGAAACTCCCCAGCCAGCACGCCATCGTGAAGGCGACCAGCAAGAGGATGAACACCGTCCAGAGGAAGAGATTGTCCTTCCGGGGCGCGGCGGAAAGGGAATCGTAATCGCGCGTGTAAAGATCGCTCATCAGCGAGCCTGGTCAGGCACAAGACTAATGATGCGCATGCGCATCCGTCTCCGGGGCCTCGAAAGAGGTGCCGCAGCCGCAGCTTCGCACGGCGTTGGGGTTCTGGATGCGAAAACCTGCCCCGGAAAGACCATCGGCAAAATCAATCGTCGATCCGCCGAGGTACTTCGCGCTCTCCTCGTCCACCAGCACTTGCACCCCCTCGCGTTCCACCACGGCGTCGCCGGCCTTGCGCTCATCCAGCGCCATGCCGTATTGAAGTCCGGCGCAACCCCCATGCTCTACAAAAATGCGCAACCCCTTCCCGGCGGCCTCCGGCTCTTCCGCCAGAATGGTTTGAAGCTGTTTGACGGCGCTGTCCGTTACGGTGATCATGAACCGTTTACGCTATCGGAAGGGATGATCGAAGTCAAACGACGGCTGTTTACCGGAATCCGCATTCCGGCATTGCCATGAGCCGGATCGCCTTGCTCCCGGAGGATGTGGCCAGCCAGGTGGCCGCCGGCGAAGTCATCGAGCGTCCCGCCTCCGTCGTGAAGGAACTGGTTGAAAACTCTCTCGACGCCGGAGCCCATAAAATCGAGGTCATGATCCGCCGTGGCGGCAGCTCGATGATCCGCGTCGTTGACGACGGTACCGGCATGGACCGCGACGATGCGCTACTCTGCCTCGAGCGCCACGCCACCAGCAAGATTCGCACGGGTCTCGATCTCGCGGCCATCTCAACTCTCGGCTTTCGCGGCGAAGCTCTTCCAAGCATCGCGAGCGTGTCCCGCTTTCGTCTGACAACACGCGAGCACGGCGCGCTTGCCGGGACGGACCTTGCGGTGAATGGCGGTAAGATCGAATATGTGCGCGATGGCGGCGACGCCCCCGGAACGCAGATCGAAGCGAGATCACTTTTCTACAATCTGCCGGCGCGCCGCAAGTTCCTGCGGACCGAGAATACCGAAGGCAGCCACGTCGAGCATCAGCTTCACCTTCAGGCGATCGGTCATCCGGATGTCGGTTTCGTGTTGATCAATGATGACCGCGTCATCCACCAGCTTCCGCCCGCGGCAAATCTGATCGAGCGGATTCGAGACCTTCGCGGCGCGGCGCTGGCCGCTGAATTGCTTGAGGTCGCGGACGAGGAGATCGGCGGAATTCGGTTGCGCGGTTTCATCGGTAAGCCGGGCGTGAGCCGCTCGTCGCGAGCCCACCAGCTCATCTTCATTAACGGTCGCGCTGTCGAGAATCCGACCGTCAATTTCGCGCTGCGCGAGGGCTATCACACCGCCCTGATGAAGGGGCAGCACGCGGTGACTTTTCTCTTTCTTGACATGGACCCGGCCGCCGTGGATGTGAATGTGCATCCCGCCAAGCGCGAGGTCCGCTTCCGCGATCCCAGCGAGGTCCGCGACGTGCTCATAGAGCGTATCCGGCGCGCGATCCAGGGAGGGCGGAGAGAATGGAGCGCGACATTCAGCACGCCTGCCGCGGCGTCCGGATTGAAGCCGGAGTTTCCCACATCCGGACCGGTGCATGATGGATATAAAGAAGCCGCCGCGGAGAGTGCGCCGCCGCTCATTCCGGTTCATGAGCAGGTGACGTTGCGCCAGGACTGGGCGGCTCTGCCCATCCAGCCGATGGCGGAGCCTGCGATGCCCGTGCGGCTCGAGGGGTCGCCGAAACCCGAGGCGGATTTCCGTATTCTGGGCGTACTGGGACGGCTGTATATTCTCATGGAGAATGCGGATGGGTTGGTGCTGGTGGATCAGCATGCTGCGCATGAGAGAATTCTCTTCGAGGAACTCCGGCGGCGGATGGAGACGCAAGGGGTGCCCGCCCAGCGGTTGCTGATGCCGGTCACGATGCAGCTTTCGCCGCGGGACAGTGATTGGATTTTGCAGAATATGGATACGCTTCAGAAGATGGGAATCGGGATAGAGCCGTTTGGACCGGCGACATGGAAACTTGACGCGCTCCCGCAATTCCTGAAGGGATACGACCCGGCGCCGCTGTTCCGGGAAATCATTGATGAGCTGCGGGAGACGAGTGCGACGAGCTCGCGGCTCCGCCTCGGCGAGGATGTGATCGCGACGACTGTATGCCGGCATGCGGTGAAGGCGCGGGATGTCTTGCGCGAGCCTGAAATGGTGCGGTTGATCCAGGACCTGCTGCGGTGCGAGCTGCCGTATTGCTGCCCGCACGGACGGCCTACGATGATCCAGATTTCGTACGCGGAATTGGAGAAAAAGTTTGGGCGGAAAGCGTGAGCGTTGGTAGTGGTTCCTTAGAAGTTCAACGCCACGATTCGCTTCGCGGCCTCTGAGGCGTTTTCGCGGCTGTTGAAGGCTGAGATGCGGAAGAAGCCTTCGCCGTTCGAGCCGAATCCCGCGCCGGGTGTGACGACGATATTGGCGTCCTGGAGCATGAGATCGAACATGTCCCAACTGCTGATACCGGGCGGAGTATTGACCCAAATATAAGGGGCGTTTACGCCGCCGGTGACGTCGAGTGAAATTGCGGCGCAGGCTTCGCGAAGGATGCGTGCGTTTTCCATGTAATGGCTGATGAGGGCCGCGACCTGGGCTTTGCCGGCCGGCGTGTAAACGGCTTCCGCGGCGCGCTGGACCGGGTAGCTGACGCCGTTGAACTTAGTGGCCATGCGGCGCTGCCAGAGGGGATGGAGCGGGCGGCGCTCGCCGTTGCGGGCGAGGGCGGCCAGCGATTTTGGCACGACGGTGAATGCGCAGCGAAGGCCGGTGAATCCAGCGTTCTTTGAAAACGAGCGGAACTCAATCGCGCACTCGCGGGCGCCGGGGATTTCGAAGATGGAACGGGGGATCGCGGGATCGGATATGTAGGCCTCGTACGCGGCATCGTAGAGGATGACGGATTGATGGAGCCGCGCGTAAGCGACCCAGTCGGTGAGTTGCTCGCGGGTGGCGGTGGCGCCGGTTGGATTGTTGGGGTAGCAGAGGTAAATAATATCCGCTTTTTCCTCCGGGATTTCCGGCACGAAGCCGTTGGCCGGAGTGCACGGGAGGTAGATCAGGCCTTCGAATGCGCCAATTTCGTTGGCGGGGCCGGTGTGGCCGGCCATGACGTTTGTATCGACGTAAACAGGATAAACGGGATCCATGACGGCGATCTGGTTTTCGCTGCCGAAGATATCGAGGATGTTGCCGCAATCGCACTTCGAGCCATCGGAGACAAAGACCTCGTCGTCGGCGACTTCGAGGCCGCGATCGCGGTAGTCTCCCTGGGCGATTGCGCGGCGCAGAAACTCGTAGCCTTGCTCGGGGCCATAGCCGTGGAAGGTCTCGCGGCGGGCCATGTCGTCAACGCCGTTATGGAGGGCTTGGATGCAGGCTGGCGGGAGGGGTTCGGTAACGTCTCCGATGCCGCACCGGATGACTCGTTTGGCGGCTTGGGGATGGGTCTCGCAGAAGGTGTTTACGCGGCGGGCAATCTCTGGGAAGAGATAGCCGGCCCGGAGTTTGAGGTAGTTGTCGTTGAGGAAGGACATTGGATGTAACTCATTGGCAGAGCCGCATTTATGAGATAAAATTCGAAATTCGAAATCAGAAATTCGAAGAGGAAGCGCGCCTGCCAGCCGCCAAACTCTTCGAATTTCTGATTTCGAATTTAGCCCTTGAATCTCTACGCGTACTGTTTGGCAACCTCGTCCCAGTTGAGGACGTTCCACCAGGCTTTGAGGTAATCTGGGCGGCGATTCTGGTAGTGGAGATAATAGGCGTGCTCCCAGACATCGTTGCCGAAGATGGGGGTTGCGCCGTAATCGGCCATGAGGGGATTGTCCTGGTTTGGCGTGGAGATGATCTCGAGGGCGCCGGCTTTCTTGACGAGCCAGACCCAGCCGCTACCGAAACGTTTGACGCCGGCGTCTTCGAACTTGGCCTTGAACTCGTCGAAAGAACCGAACTTGGCTTTGATGTCGTCGGCGAGTTTGCCGGTGGGGGCGTTGGATCCGCCTGGGGTCATTTGGGTCCAGAAGAGGCTGTGATTGACATGGCCGCCGGCGTTATTGCGGACAGGGGTGCGAATGGCTTCCGGGACGGCGGCGAGGTTCTTAATGAGGTCGGCCGCGGGCTTGGACTCGAGGTCAGCGTGGCCTTTGATGGCGTTATTGAGGTTGTTGACGTAAGCGGCGTGGTGCTTGCCGTGATGGATTTCCATCGTTTTCGCGTCGATGTGGGGTTCCAGTGCGTTGGTGGGGTACGGGAGAGGAGGTAGCTCGAATGCCATAAGTTTTAGATAGGTGAATGTTTATACGAACGCCGAGAATCAATTGGGCGTGGAAAAAATGCAAGGGGGGGCATCCGAAGGGTAAGGAAAAAGCGGATTATGCCTAACGGAGCGGATTACGTAATTGCCCGGATACCAAAATCCATGCTCAGTGTGCATCCCAATGTTGCAGACAACCGCCTCACCTTCACCCCAGAGAGTCGTCAAGACCGCCTCGGGTACGGTTGAGGTGTATGGGTGCTGCAATGAGGTGGATGCCGAGTTGTGGGAGCGGAGCTTTGGATCGCAGGCGATCGATGGGCGGTACTACCAGATCGCGGAGGAGTGTCTTGGGGATCAATTTGAGTTTGTTTACATGGTTTTGCGGGATGGGCAGAGCGGGGCCGCGGCGGTGCAGCCTGCGATTGTAGTGGACCAGGACGGGGCGGCGGGATTGCCGGCGGGAGCGCGGAGATTGGCGGAGGGGATCAGGAAATTGTTTCCCGGGTTCTTGCGCATGAGGCTGCTGATGGTGGGATGCGCGGCGGGGGAGGGACACCTGGGGAGTGCGGAACGGTGGGCGCTTGAGACTTTGCATGCGGCGCTTCCGGATGTGGCGCGGAGCGTGGGGGCGCCAATCATCGTGCTGAAGGATATCCCGTCGAATTACCGGGAGACGGTGGGGGCGGTTTTCGAGCGGGATTACCGGCGGGTGCCGGGTATGCCCGGGGCCACGCTGGACCTGGATTACGCGAGCTTTGAGGATTATTTGCAACGGAGGGTGGGGAGGGTGTTCCGGAAGAATTTGCGGAGGAAGTTCAAGAAATTGCAGGCGGTCCCGGAGATCACGATGGAAGTGATGTGCGATGCGGCGGAGGTGGTGGATGATTTGTTTGCGCTGTACTGGCAGGTGTATGAGCGGTCGGAATTGCAATTCGAGGTCTTGAACCGGGAGTTTTTTGCGCGCCTGGGCCGGGAGATGCCGGACAAGACGCGGTTTTTCATCTGGCGTCAGGAGGGGCGGATCATCGCGTTCAATGTGTGCCTTGTGCATAACGATGTGATCTATGACCTGGACCTTGGGCTGGATTATGCCGTGGCGCTGGACCTGCACCTGTATTTTGTGACGTGGCGGGATATCGTGCAGTGGTCAATCGAGCAAGGGTTGCGGATGTATCATGCCGGGCCGCTGAATTATGATCCGAAGCTGCACCTGAAATTGACGCTGGCGCCGCAGGACCTTTATGCGCGGCATGTGACGGGGTGGATGAATCCGATGTTCCGGGTGGCGATGGAGTTCATGCACCCGGTGCGGCATAATGGGACGATCAAGCGGTTTGCGAACGCGGGGGAGTTGTGAGGGACGGAATTGATAATTGCTAATGTGGAAGTGCTAATTGAAGATTGGTTCGTGCGCATGGCGGTGGGGTCTTCGGGCTTTGTGATGGCGGAAATGGTGGATCGAGGCGCCTTTTGAGAGGCTCAGGAATTTCGGCAAGGATCGAGGGGAGGAGGGTGTCTGGATTTTGGACAGATCGGGGTGATTTGCGGGTTCGGGAGCTCGAGTTTAGCCGGTTTTACCAGTATTAAACCGGATTAACTCGGAGAACTATGACCGCCGAGGGTGGAACTGGGGCCGATTAGGTTTGAATAGGTTTGAATAGGTTTGATTGGGGTTGATTGGGGTTGATTGGGTGGGTGCAGAGGATTGAACAGAAGGGACCGGAGGGTGGAAGAGGAGGCGGAGGGTGGAATTGCGTGGGGGGAGGAGGCTGGAATAGGCTTGTTCGGTGGATGGTTCTCCCGCAGAGCAGGCTCCGCTAGGCTTCGCCCGGCCAAGGGCGCTGAGATTTTTTACGTACCGTGCAGACAATCATTGCCAATGGGCGGACTCACTCCGAGCCAATTGCAGCTCTCGCTCTAAAATCGATTTGCGACCCGTTTACTCTGGAGAGTCGCATACCATTACGGAACACACTCCCAAGGGATGCCGAAATTCCGGGCGGGCGTAGCATAAATGTTGGGGGAGGTCCCGATGTTGGGTGTGTCTTGAAATTGATCACTTTTGGGCATTAGAAGATTTTTTTAACCTTGAGTTGGTTTGAACAGGTTTGAATAGGTTTGAATTGGTT
>Ga0182024_10016136_pt1 | contig 14201 bp, 14 predicted proteins | sample P32metaG_FD_120480 | JGI IMG/M metagenome (GOLD analysis project Ga0182024, IMG submission 120480) | Permafrost microbial communities from Stordalen Mire, Sweden - P3-2 metaG (Illumina Assembly) | ecosystem: Environmental > Terrestrial > Soil > Wetlands > Permafrost | place: Sweden: Stordalen... | reverse complement strand
TTCAGGCTTTCGTCGACATAAGGCATCGGCAACATCGCGAACACACCAAACCGGCCGGGATGCTCCGTCGCCATTTGCCGCGCCCATTCGTTGGATTCGCGGCAAACCTTCGCCGCCTCCGGCGCCGGCAGGAAGCCAACGTGCGGCGGCATGGGAGATACGATCGGGCGGCAGACCCGATTGCAGGGGGATATACGATCGGGCAATACGTCGCTCGAAGCCGTCGGATCGAAGCTTGCCCGTGCGCTCGGCACGATCCAATATCTCCCGCCAGCGGCGCAGCAGGGTTCGACGTATCTCTTCGTATTCCTCGCGCGTAAGTCCGCCGATCTGGGCGGAGACGTCCTCATGGGTCGACCAAGGCGCCGTGTACATGATTCGCTGCACGCGTTCGTTTCGCTCCCGGCGTTCGGCGTACGCGCATGGAGCGCACCGCAAGCCTTGCGCCTGTATCGCAACTCCGCAATGCTCGCATAGGGCGCGAGCATCGCGACGACCCTGCGCGCAACGGAACCGCAGGCGTTCCAAGGAATCCATGTCGGCCGGCGCCTCATCCGCTCGCTCGCGAACTTGCGGGACGTCGGCGGAACGCAAAGGTTGAGTCACTGTGCCGCCGGCTCGCATGCGACCGACGCGAAAGCGCAAGCGTTCGATGCTCTTGATTTCGGGAAGGCATCGCAGCGCGCTCAATATTTGCGGTTCTAAAAAGGCAAGTTGCTGGCTCCATGCGCCGGAGACCGTCATGATATGCAACGTCGTGCCGTCCAAGCGCGATGGACGCGTTTTTTGCGAGAGATCCTCTCCCACGATATTTTCCCAAGCATATGCGATCGCAACGATCGGGTCGCGTACGCACGCTCGCTGCGGCGCCCACGTTTCGATCATCTCGCGCAACGGATGCAACACGTTAGAACACTTGCGTAAGGATCGCGGAATCGATGCGATACGCCGCGGCAGTCGGCGCGGAAGGTCGTGCGCCTGCGCTCGTGATGAACGCTTGTTCGATCGTTCCCAAGCTTTCTAGAAATGCTTCTTGTCGTTTCGCGTCAAGCTCCGAGAGCACGTCGTCCAGAAGTAATAAAGGCGCTTCTCCGCAGCGATTGCGCATAACGGCGTACTCGGCGACTTTCAGGGCAAGTACAGCGGTACGCCGTTGCCCTTGCGATCCGAATGAGGCCAAGGATCGGCCGCCGAGGCTAAAATGCACGTCGTCGCGATGCGGTCCGACCAGCGCTTGCCCGCGAGCGCGTTCGCTATCTTTGCGCATGGCCAGATGTTGTACGAAAGCGTCGCGAATTTCCTTCCGCGCGGGCGTTGCGAACGGAATATTCGTCCGGTAGGTTATTTCAAGCGCGCCGTCCGCTTGCGCGTCGAACCAATTCGTAGCCGCATCGCGTGCGACGACGGCTATTTCGTCGACGTAACGAGAACGCTCCGAGATCAACGCGACGCCGCTTTCAACTAAGCGTTCGTCGTAGGTTGCGAGCAACGCTTCGTCTTGCGCGATTTGTCCGCGCAAAATTGCATTTTTTTGCGCGAGCGCGCGCCCGTATTCGAAAAGAGCCGCGTAGTAGTTCACGCTGCCTTGGGCAAGAGCGGCATTGAGGAACGATCGTCGCAGAGCCGGGGAACCTTCGACGAGCTGCAAATCTCCGGGAGCAAAGGTTACCACCCGTGCTCGCCCAAGGAAAGCGGCGTATCGAACGGGTTCTCCGTTCACGAGGTATTCCTTGCGGGCGCCGCGCGCGGTCGCCCGCATTGCGCAAGTTAAACGCACGGTTCCGGCGATAACGCATGCCTCTCCCGCGAGGATTGCTTGGGAGCAACCCTCGCGGATCAGCTCCGATTCGCGCGCCGTGCGAAAGGATTTCCCCGTCCCCAGCATCGCGATCGCTTCGAGCAAATTGCTTTTTCCTTGGGCGTTGTCGCCGAGAATCACGTTGAGGCCCGGCGCCGGAAGAAATTCCAAAGAGGCGTAGTTGCGCACGTCTTTGAGGCCGACGCTTGTGAGAATCACGGACCGGGGTTCATTGACGCAAGGGCATGAGAACGTGTAGTTGTTGCGCAAGCTCGCCTGTGCCGAACGGACGAATGGCCGCGGGCGACAGCGGCCCTAAGAACTCCATGACGACTTGGGGGGAGTCGACGTGCATGAGTATCTCAATCAAATAACGGGCGTTAAAAGCAAGCGATAGTTCTTCTCCTTGTTGCTCGACTTCCAACTCTTCGTAGGCGCTGCCTGAGGCATCGGAGCTTGCGGTGATGATAAGCCGCTGATCGGCGATGCTCATTTTGATCATGCTTGCTCGGTCGCCCGCGACGAGTTCCGCGCGTCGGAGTCCCGCGATCAATCCGGGGGTGCTCGTCGCAATGGAACGATCGAAACTTGCCGGGATCACTTGTGCGTAGTTGGGATACTGTCCGTCAATCAAGCGCACGACGATGGACGTTTGCTCGCCGGCGAAGGCGAGTTGATTGCCCGCCGCTCCCAGCGCGGATATCTCAATGCGTTCGGCCCCGCCGAGATTGCGAGCGACTTCGGCTAGGGCGCGGGACGGCACGATATAATTGGCCGAAACGCCCCCTTCCAGGCCCTCAGAGAGCGTTGTTTGCCGTTTTGCGAGTCTATAGCCGTCCGTGGCGACCATCGTCATCAGATCGCCCGTAATCTCCAAAAACGTACCCATGAGGACGGCGCCGCGCGCCTCTTCGGTCGAGGCTGCGAAAATCGTCGCGTTGACGGCTTCCCGAAGCTGCTTGCCGCCTATTGCAAACGTCGTACCCTTTTGCTGTGAGGGAAGCGGCGGGTACTCATCGGGCGGGAGGGCATGAAAATCATAGTTCGAGCGCTCGAACTTCACGCCGGCGCGCGTGGGCGTTCCCGAAACCTCCACCAGCCCCGCCGGCAGATTGCCCAAGTAGCCGGAGAAGAGCTTGGCGGGCACCGTTATGCTTCCGCTCTCTCGAACCTCGGCGGGGAAAACGTGCTCGAGGGTGACTTCAAGATCGGTCGCTCGAACGCGGATCGTTTGTTCGTTCGCGGTTAGCAAGATATTCGAGAGGATCGGGACGGTTGTGTGCCCGTTAATGACTTTGGTCGCCGCGCCGATTGCAGAGGCGATATCTTTCGTGTTGCACGAGAATTTCACGCGTGAAGAGTTTGGCATAGAAATAACGCCTCCCGCTTCCCATTTTTCTCGGCGGTTGGTCGGAAGGGGGCCGAGGTTCGATTTGGGGCGTTTTTCGAGAATTCCACAGATTTTCGCTCGCACTACTATTACTAGATAATATATATAGAACGTGTAGTAGTAGTAGTAGTGCGGTGAATAGCGGGGAAAACTGCGCAAACGCCCGTAGAATCAAGGTTTTGCCTGTGAGTAACCTGTGGACATTTTTGTGGATAACTTTGGACTTATTCACAGGTTCCACAGGCGCCGCCGGTTTTCCACAGGATTTCCACCGCTGTTTCCACAGGCAGGAATGCCGATTTTTCGGCCTGTGGAGAAAATCTGTGGAAAAGCTGTGAATAGCTTGTGGAAACTAGTGAAATTCTGTGGAAAACTCCAAGTTTTCCGCACAAAACCTGTGGATAAAAGATATCCACAGGTTTTCGACATTAGTCGCATGTGTAGGAAAAGTCAGCTGAGTTTTTACTCGCTGTTTTCGTCCTTTTCAGGGTCGTGCGCGTCCGTATTGCGGCTGCTATATTCGTTCCGACAGATGGTTGCCAACGACCGTATTTTGCTGCGATATATGTCATCTGCGTCCATGAGACGTTTCACGCGGTCGCGCGCGTACATCACGGTAGTATGGTCTTTTTTCTGAAACTCGCGGGCGATTTGCGGTAACGAGTTCTGGGTGAGCTCCGAAGCTAGGTACATCGCGATTTGGCGAGGCCCGGCTACGCGCTTGTCGCGGCGGTGGTGATCGATATCTTTCACGCTTAAGCCGTGGGCTTTGGCGACTTGCTCCTTGATGGAAGCGATCGTAACGCGCTTGGAGATCGTCGTATCGGCGATTTTGAGGACTTGACCCGCCAGTTCTTGGGTTATAGGCGCCTTGGTTAACGAGGCGTACGCCACCACGCGGATGAGCGCGCCTTCAAGTTCGCGGATGTTCGAGGGGATGACTCGCGCGATGTACGAGGTGACCTCGTCGGGGACGGGGAGCTTTTCGGACTCCGCCTTTTTTCGCAGGATGGCTTCGCGCGTTTCGAGATCCGGAGGCTGCACGTCGATAAGCAAGCCCCATTCAAAGCGCGAGCGTAGGCGATTTTCTAGGGTTTGAATCTCTTTGGGCGGGCGGTCGCTTGATATGATGATTTGTTTCCCCGCCTCGTGCAAGGAATTGAAGGTGTGGAAAAACTCCTCTTGCGTTTGCTCTTTGCCTTCAAGGAATTGAATATCGTCGATCATCAGGACGTCGACGTGGCGATATGTCGAGCGAAATTCGACCGCTTGGTTGTTTTTAATGGCGATAATAAAGTCGTTGGTGAATCTTTCGCTGGATACGTACACGATGTTCGCATCCGGTTTGCCGGCCAAAACGTGGTGGCCGATGGCATGCATGAGATGGGTTTTGCCCAGTCCCACGCCGCCGTATAGGAAGAGCGGATTGTAGGCGCGAGCGGGAGCGTCGGCCACGGCTTGCGCGGCGGCATGCGCGAAACTATTGAACGTTCCGACGACGAATTCTTCAAATGTATAGCGCGGATTGAGATTGTTCTGGCGCGTCTCTTCGGGAATTGAGAATGCGACGACGCTCGAAGGCGTTGTGAGGTCAACCGGAGATTGCATAGGCGCAAGCTCCGGAGCGTGCGACCCGGTAATGACGTCGGGACGGGTGTCCTCCTCGATCGGCGCAGGGGGGAGGGGCGGCAGCGGCGCCCGCACGGGCATGGAAACCGCAGACGCCGGGGAGGCCTCCCCGATCGGCGCGCCGGGCTCATGCGGTTGCACGACGATGAAGCGCATGATGAACTCGGCGCCCGTAAGCGAGCGGAGCGCTTCTTGAATACCGTCTTTGAGACGGTTGTTTACCCAGTCCCGAGCAAAGGGGGTCGGAGCTCCCAGAACGATCTCAGACTCGCCGAATTCAACGATGCGAAGCGGCTTGAGCCACGTCTTGTAGACCGGCTTGCTGTACTTTTGCTCTAGAACCGTGAGCGCGGCGCTCCAGAGCTCGTTCATAGCGGAATTAGCGGATGCCCCGGCCGCAGATGTCATCGTAATATATCCGCCTCGTGGAGAAAGTGTGTCTAGAGCCGTTTCCTGGTCCGCGCGAGCCGCGCAACGATTCTAGGGGAGCAGAGGCAACGCTTAAAGGGATGCCTCCCGAATCCTTTCCACAGGTTTTCCACAGGTTTTCCACATTTCCACAGGGGGTGGAAACGGCCGGAAAGCACTGTGATTACTAGGTTTTTCTACTCGGCGGGCCAATTTTGGCGAGCCCTGTGGATAACTTGAGAGGGTACTCCTTGTGGAATCTATGGATAACTTTTTTTCGTCGAATATCTCCTAAGGCGTTGACGGGATCTCCGCAGAGAGCATACAGTAAAGGGCCTGTGCCTTCGGGGAGTGCAACGTGAAACGGACCTACCAACCTCATAATCGTCGTCGTAAGCGCGTCCATGGATTTTTGGAGCGTATGTCGACCAAAGACGGGCGTAAAGTGTTGGCTCGTCGCCGTAAAAAGGGACGCAAGCGCCTCGCCGTCTAGCCGTCGACCGTGCGCTGGTACGAACGCTTGCGTCGTCAAGCGGAAATAGCATACATACGCCGTCGCGGCAAGCGTGCGACGGCCTTGACGTTCACGGCTTATCTGGCTGAGTTGGCTTGTTCTCGTCCCCGTATCGGCATCACGATTTCGAAGGCCGTTGGGAAGGCCGTCGTGCGTAATCGTATACGCCGCCGTTTGCGCGGAATTCTCGATGGGACGAGCTTGTTTCTTCCTGAGCGATGCGGCTTATTGCTCGTTGTTCGCCCGGAAGCCGCTCCGGCTTCGTATGATCGACTTGCGGGCGAACTCGCCGGCGCGCTTGAGGGATTCGGCGCGGTTCATCGGCAAGGTAGATGAGGCGATGCGTCGGCTTGTGATTGCCGTGATCGGTATTTATCAGCGACTTTTGTCTCCGATGTTCGGGCAAGCATGCCGTTTTCACCCAAGTTGTTCTCACTATGCGATGGAGGTCGTGTCGAAATACGGTCTTCGACGCGGGTTAGCTCTTGCCGCCGGCCGCATCGTGCGTTGCAATCCTTGGAATCCCGGGGGCGTCGACCCTGTTCCTTAGGGGCGTCTCGATACATGGTCGTCGGCGGATCCGGTTCGAATTTTTCGTCGGATCGAGGAGCCCAAGGCCGCGGAAATGCAGCGCATTTTAAGGACTTGAGAGACGAAGATCCGGCGGAAAAGGCGGCCCGGAGCCGTCGGCGGCCATGTATCGAGACGCCCCTAAGAGCGTTTTCCCGGTTTCCGCTTCATCACGGGCAAGGAGCATAGAGACGACGTGTGCTATGGCACACCCTAATCGCATCGGCTTTTGAAAGGCTTTCGCTCCTTGACGCAGGTCCCGGTTCCCTTGTTCCTCGCCTTCGCTAATCCGTTTGACCAGCTTGTCTTCGCATTGCATTTCCTTCTCGTGGCTATAAACAGCGTGGTTCACAACTACGGCTGGAGCATCATTTTGCTCGCCGCGCTGGTAAAAGGAGCGCTATGGCCGCTCAGCGCCATGCAGCTTCGCTCGATGTCCGCGATGCAGAAGCTCGCGCCGCAGATACAAGCATTGAAGATCAAGTATAAAGATAAGGATGCGGAGTCCGCGAAAAAGCTCAACCTAGAGACGATGGCGTTGTATAAGGAGCACAACGTCAATCCGTTCGCCGGATGTTTGCCTGCGCTCTTGCCGATTCCGATCATGTTCGCGTTTTGGCAAGTGATCATGCGGGACGATAAGGAGCTTATCAAAGCATCATGGCTGTGGATCGGTTCTTCCGGTCATGCGTTTTCCGACGTGCTTACGCAAATATCGTTCTTCAGACCGATCGTGATAGAGAGCTGTCAGAGGCCCTGGCTGTTCGGATGGAATCTTTTTGATTTGGATTTCCTTTTGCTCGGGCTTTACATGATATCGATGTTCTTCACGATGCGCACTGCCGCGCCGCCGATGGACGAGCAACAGGCGCAGCAGCAAAAGATGATGGCTTTTCTTTCCCCGGCGATGCTGGGATATTTCGGATGGCGCAACGCCTGGCCGTCCGCTTTGATCCTATACTGGCTGACCTTCAATATCTTCAGCATGTTGCAACAAATGTATTTGCAGGGACGCTTCACCAAGGCGACGAGCGTGCCGCTGCCGGCGGGGGACGAGGTTGCGACCGGCAACAAGAATCGGGATCGGCAGGCGCGGAAAACGAACGTTGCTTCAGACGCGCGAGCAGTCCGCAAGAAACGGGCGCGGCGCTAGATACTAGATAGAGGAAAGTAATGGACGAAAAAAGACGCCGGCAACCTCGCGAATCAGCTCCGTACGGGCAACGTCGCCGCGGTCCTGAAAGCACGCGCCCCGCGGCGACGGCGATGCCGGAACCGGAGTCCGCGAAACAAGCGCATGATCTTCTCGATCAGATTCTTATGCGGATGGGCATTGCCGACGCGAAGACGGTATATTACGAGCGGCCTGAAGGCGAGTATTTTGAAGTGCAAGGCGCGGATCTGGCTAATCTCATAGGCAGGCACGGGCAAACGCTCGAAGCGCTCAATCAAATCTTCAACAACATCCTAAATTCGGGATTGCGCAAAGATCGGCATTATTTCACCATTGACGCCGAAGGCTACCGTGCACGGCGCGCGGATAATTTGCGAAGCACGGCGTTGCAGGCGTTGGAGCGCGCTCTTCGCGAGAGGCGGCCGGTCGAGTTGGAGCCGATGCTTCCGGCGGAACGAAAAGTTATTCACTTGGCGCTTGAGGGCAACGAATTCGTTACCACCGAATCCACAGGCGTGGAGCCGGAACGGCGAATCGTCGTGATTCCTCACGGTACAGGCGCCGCCGGCGCCCCCTAGCGGGGCGTCGGCGTATGACGAACGATACGATTGCCGCTATCGCGACCCCGCCGGGCCGCGGCGCGGTTTCGATCGTACGAATCAGCGGAGAAAAGACGCGCGCAGTCGCGGCGCGCGTCTTTCACTCGAAAGCTCTTTTGCGAGATCGCACGGCGACGTACGGAGAAGTGATCGCGCCGGACGGAACCGTGATCGATCGAGGGCTTGCGCTTTTTTTCGCGGGTCCCCGAAGCTTCACGGGAGAGGATGTCGTCGAATTGCATGTGCACGGCTCGCCTGCCGTGGCAATGGAGACGTTATCGGCAGTGTTCTCCGCCGGCGCGCGCTTGGCGGCCGCGGGGGAATTTACGCGCCGTGCCTTTTTGGCGGGCAAGCTCGATCTTTGCGCAGCTGAAGCCGTTGGGGAATTGATTGCCGCCGAGCATCGATCGGCGGCTCGAGCGGCGGCGGCGAGGCTTTCCGGCGGACTCGCTCGCGCAGTTGAGGAGTTGCGAACGGAGCTGGCGAGGATTCTTGAGGAGCTGGCGGCTTCGCTCGATTTTCCCGACGAGGTTAAGGAGCCCGACAAGGAGGCGTTATTCGACCGTACGGAAGCGGTGCGAAAACGCGTCGTCGAATTGGTGAGCGGGTATGAGATCGGTCGTTTGGTTCGCGAAGGCGTAAGCGTTGCCGTCGTCGGACCGCCGAATGCCGGAAAGTCTTCGCTTTTGAACGCATTGCTCGGCACGGAGCGAGCGCTTGTTTCAGAACTGGCGGGGACCACGCGAGACACCATAGAGGAAACGCTCGCGCTAAAGGGCTTTGAGGCGCGGATCATAGATACGGCCGGCATTCGCGCGCATGCGGATCGTTTGGAGCGCGCGGGTATCGAACGCGCGCATGCCGCGCTTGCGTCGGCGCGTATCGCGCTAATCGTTATCGATGCTTCTCAACCGCTCTGCGCGGAGGCGCGCGATCTACTTGTAAACTCGCGTGAGCGCGAGCGCGTAGTTCTTTTCAACAAGAGCGATCTCGGCCGCGTGAGCTTTGATGCGCGAGAGGACGACGAGCGCGATGCGATACTAGGATCGGTAAAGGATCAGGCGACGTCGGCTGCCGTGCGTGCGGCGATTGAGGGCATTGCGACGCGGGGCGAGCAGCCGGATCTGGAGCGCCCGCATCTTGCCAACGCCAGGCAAGTCGGCGCTGCGATCGAGGCGGAACGCGCGTTGGAGTTTGCTTCCCGAACGTTGCGCGCGGGCGAACCTGCCGATCTTATCGTCGTCGATCTTCTGAGCGCATCGGCTTGCCTCGGCGATCTCACGGGAAGCCAGGCGAGCGAGGAGCTTTTGGATGGGATTTTCTCGCGGTTTTGTATCGGGAAGTAAACGACGCGCTGTTGAATGTCTGCGGAACATGAGTGCAAACACGCAAGAGGTCGGCGTCATTGTGGTCGGGGGAGGGCATGCAGGCGTCGAAGCAGCCCTGGCTGCCGCCCGCATGGGCGTCCAGACGCTCTTGGTGACGGGCGATCCGGAGCGGATCTGCACGCTTCCTTGCAATCCTTCGATCGGGGGCTCGGCAAAAGGCCAGCTCGTGCGCGAGATAGACGCGCTGGGCGGAGAAATGGGTCGCCTCACGGATCAAGCTGAGCTTCACGTACGGTTTTTAAATGAAAGTAAGGGACCGGCGGCCCGCGCTCTATGGGCGCTGGCGGATAAGGCGACCTATGCGGCTCTCGCCGTACGAACGCTCCGCGAGCAGCCTGGACTGACGATCGTCCAGGGCTTGGTCGAGGATCTGCTCGTTGAGGGGGGGCAGGCGCGCGGGGTCGTTACCGCGGACGGCGTCGTCCTCCGCAGTAGGACGGTGATTCTCGCGACCGGCACGTTCCTGGGAGGCAAAATTTTTCGCGGGGAGTTTAGCGAGCCGGCAGGGCGATTGGGAGAAGCCCCGGCGCTCGGGCTTTCAGAGGCGTTACGACGCATCGGGTTTCCGACGGGTCGCCTCAAAACAGGCACGCCGCCGCGCGTGGATCGATCCTCGCTCGACTTTTCTCGTATGCGAGCGCAGGAACCGAGCCCAATTCCGTTACCGTTTTCCTATCGGAGCGAGCCGCGTTTTCCGGGGCCGCAGCTGCCATGCCATATCACGCAGACCAATGAGCGAACGCATGCGATCGTGCGCGACAATCTCCACCGCTCGCCGCTCTACGGCTTGGATTTGATTCGCGGAATTGGTCCGCGGTATTGCCCTTCGATTGAAGATAAGGTGATCAAGTTCGCGCACAACCCAACGCATCTGGTTTTCGTTGAGCCTGAGGGGGTATCCGGGAATTCCACATACATAGGCGGATTTTCCACCTCCCTTCCGGCCGAGGTGCAGCTGGAGATGCTTGCCTCGCTCCCGGGTTTGGAGCAGGTCGTGATGCTGCGGCCCGGCTACGCGGTGGAATACGACTACGTGCCGCCGATTGAGCTTGAGATTTCGCTGGAAACGCGCCGCGTGCGCGGCCTTTTCCACTGCGGCCAGCTCAACGGCACCTCGGGTTATGAGGAGGCGGCCGCGCAAGGGATCATTGCCGGTATTAACGCGGCGCGGCGCGTGCAATGCCGTGAGCCGTTGCGCCTGGGGCGCGAGGATGCGTACATCGGCGTGTTGCTGGACGATTTGACGACGAAGGGAGTTGACGAGCCGTACCGGATGTTAACCTCTCGCGCGGAATATCGGATGGTACTCCGGCACGATAACGCGGATCTTCGTCTAACCCCCATAGGCAAAAAGATCGGATTGTTCCCGGAAGAGCACTACGAGCGTTTCCTCAAACGTCGTGAAGCTTTGGAGAGCGCCAAGCGTCGTGCATCGAAAGTGCGCGCGTCGCGAAAGAGCGGGCCTGCGGAGGCGGTCGGACTGAGCGTTGCCGAGGCTTTGCGTCGTCCGAACATTGAATTCGCCGATATTGCGCACTTGCTCGAGGTTAATCCGGAAATCGGCGAGCGCGCGGCAATCGAGATTAAGCTTGAACCGTATGTGGTTCGTACGCAGGAGGCTGTCCTCAGAGCCGCGCGTCAAGAGGAGTTGCTCATTCCGTCCGCGTTCGCATACGACCGGGTTTCCTCGCTTTCGCGCGAGGCGCGGGAGAAATTTATTCGTCATAGTCCGCGTTCTCTGGGTGCGGCGACTCGCATTCCCGGCATCACGCCGGCGGACGTCGCCGTTCTTTCCATACACGTTTTACGACAAGGGAAGTCCGCTTTAGCGTGACGGCAAAAGACGATCCGCGATTGGGGCGTTACGCGGAGTTGTTGCTTGCGCGCAACGCAACGGTGAATATGACGGGAGCCCGCGACGAGGCCGCCGTTTGGGAGCACATCGCGGACTCGATAACGCTTGCGCCGTACGTTCGCGATCCGTATATCGATATCGGCAGCGGCGGCGGATTTCCGGCGATTCCGCTCGCGATCGTATGCGGCGTTCGCGTGACGCTTGTCGAATCGGTGGAGAAAAAGGCGCGTTTTTTGCGCGAAGTCGCGACGGAGCTGGGTTTGGATGCGACGGTGTTGAGCATGCGGGCTGAGGAAGCGGGCCGCGATCCGTGCCATAGGGAGTTCTATGCATGTGCGACGGCGCGCGCGGTAGCGCAAGCGTCGACGATACTTGAGTTGACGGCTCCGTTGCTGGCTATCGGCGGCGTAGCGCTTTTGCAACGAGGGAAGGCGTCGGAACGAGAGCGCGGCGCATTGGCCGACGCCGCGCTTGTGTTAGGCATGGAAATCGGCGAGGAGATCGTGCTTGAGGGATACGAGGACAAGCGGATTATCACGGCGCATAAACGCACGCCGATATCCGTTCGTTTTCCGCGCCGCGCGGGGGTACCGCAGAAACGGCCGCTTTGTTTGCATGCTTGACCGCCGTCGGCGCGGCCGAGCTTGGTTCCGTCGACCCGCTCTAAAAGTACTATCGTACCTGCGGGGAAGGTAAGAAGAAAGCGTCTAACTGCAATTGAATGATGTTGGCCGCGCGCTTGATTCCCGCCTTGGCTCTGGGTTTGGCGCTCTCGCAGGCGACTAGCGCCTTCGCCGTACGGTCGAACCCTTTGTTCGGCGCTTGGAACGGCAGCGCGGCGTCGAAGCTGAAGCCGCCGGTTTCCGTTGATCTCGTCTTGTTGGCGGATGGTCGTTTCGGCGAGCGAAGCAAGTACAAGGGCGCGAAGCACATGCGCTTCGGGCGATACCAAGTAGTAAATCGGAAAATCCTTCATTTTAAGGTTACGCAATGGGAGCCCGCTCGAGCGTGCAGCCGCGTCGGTTGCGAGCCTCTCACGATCGATTACGAAGTGAAATTCATCTCGGCGACCAAAATGGTGCTTCAAGAAAAAGGACGCGCCGCGATCAATTTTACGCGAGTCCGACATGCGCCGATGAATCGTTCGTTCGCTAGGTGAGATAGGAAACGCGTCGGGCTCGGCGGAGAAATGCGTCGGATAGCGCAAGAAGCATCGATGCAGCAGGTCGGAATGAATGCATACGATATCGCTCGCATGGACGCACGTCTTGCGGGCGTCTTGCCTGCCGGGGCATTGTACGCCGTCGGAGGGCGCGTGCGGGATGAATTGCGCGCCGCGATCGACGGAATCGTTATCCCGATCAAGGATCTCGACTATATCGTGGTCGGGATGTCGCTTGATGATCTTCTTCCGCGACTCCAGACGATCGGTCGTGCGGAGCTTGCCGGGACATCCTTTGCCGTTGTGAAGATGACCGTCGACGACGTCACGGCTGATATTGCCCTGCCGCGCCGCGAGCGTTCAATAGGCATTGGGCATCGGGATTTTGTCATTGAGTCAGGCCCTGATATCACGCTTGAAGAGGATTTGGCGCGTCGAGATTTTCGCATGAACATGATAGCGCGTAAAATCGGGCCGCAGAGCGTGGAAATATCGCAAGATATGGTCGATCCGTATTGCGGCGAGGAGGACGTGCGCGGACGTCGGGTCGATTTGTTACGTCCGGAAGCGTTTGTCGAGGATCCGCTTCGCATGTTGCGTGCGGTGCAGTTCGCCGCTCGCTTTGAATATGAGATTACGCCGTCGACGTTGGATGCGATGCGCGTTAGCGCCGGGCTAATTACCTCGGTTTCCTGTGAACGCATCCGAGATGAAATCGTGAAGCTCATCGGCGCCGTTCGGCCCTCTCGCGGCTTTGAACTCATGCGGGAGGTCGGGCTCCTAGCGCACGTCTTGCCGGAGGTTCTTGAAGGATACGGAGTTGAGCAGAATGTTTGGCATGCGTACGATGTCTATCGACACAATCTGGAAACCGTCGATGCGGCGGATCTGAACGACTTGACGCTTCGTCTGGCTGCTCTTCTCCATGATGTCGCCAAACCTCGGACGAAGGACGGGCCGCATTTCTACCGGCATGAGATTGTCGGAGCCGCGATGGCTATTGAGATCCTAGAGCGCCTTCGCTTTCCGGCGGAGACGGTTCGTACGGTATCCCATTTGATACGCGAGCATATGTACACGGTTGATCAGGGAATGGCGTCGGCTGCGCTCCGGCGGTTCGTGCGTCGGGTTGGGGTCGAAAATCTGGGACGCCAGTTCGCATTGCGGCATGCGGACATTCGCGGCAGCGGCCTTCCCAAGCGAGAAGGAGAAAACGAGCGATTTGAAGCGCGGGTAGCCGAGATTGTGGCGGAGCGCCCTGCTTTCTCCATCAAAGACTTGGCCGTCGGCGGCGACGACGCGATCGCCGTGCTCGTTGATGCGGGTCGCTTGCCCTCCGGATCCCGCGGCGGGCCAATCGTGGGGCAGGTTCTGCAGGCGCTGTTTGAGCTGGTCACGGATGAGCCGAGCCTCAATGATAGAGATCAGCTCCTTCTCCTTTTGCGGAAGCTCGTCGCGGAACTCGGATAAGGTTCCCTGCGGAACCTTGAGACGGAAATTGTTCCCCGTGGAACCTTGGGGCGGAAATTGTTCCCCGTGGAACCTTGAGACGGAAATTGTTCCCCGTGGAACCTTGGGGCGGAAATTGTTCCCCGTGGAACCTTGAGACGGAAATTGTTCCCCGTGGAACCTTGAGACGGAAATTGTTCCCCGTGGAACCTTGGGGCGGAAATTGTTCCCCGTGGAACCTTGAGACGGAAATTGTTCCCCGTGG
>Ga0182024_10016135_pt1 | contig 14202 bp, 13 predicted proteins | sample P32metaG_FD_120480 | JGI IMG/M metagenome (GOLD analysis project Ga0182024, IMG submission 120480) | Permafrost microbial communities from Stordalen Mire, Sweden - P3-2 metaG (Illumina Assembly) | ecosystem: Environmental > Terrestrial > Soil > Wetlands > Permafrost | place: Sweden: Stordalen... | reverse complement strand
CCGCGCAAGGTCGAATCCGACTTTCCCTCCCTGCAGCGGCTATTTCGGAATGGTCGAGATAGTCTTGCCGTTCAGCTTGTCCATGATGTTGATCTGCTGAGTATGGTCCCTGAAGGTAATCATCCCCAAGCTCGCTATGAGCTCGGCGCCCTTCGCTCCGTCAAGCTTGTCAGACGTCCCGGAGGCGACCATTTCCCTGAACGCTAGGCGGCTCTTGGGTATCCCGTGGATCTTAAGGTGTCTGATCACTGTCGGGTTTGAGTAGAATTTGGCTCTCTCCTCCTCCTGCTTTTCTTCTTTTGTCATGCTAAATCATGAGCAGGAACGGCGAGCTATAAAAGAAGGTGCGGCGTATGGGAACACCCTGCACGGATCGGGAGAGGAGTGCAAACCCATAAAGCCACCCCTGTTCGCGATTCTTTCGTGTCATCAAGAGAAGAACCAATAACCGAACGGACTTTATGCAATACGCACAAGATTAGGCTGAACGAGGTAGCTCCAGGCCAATTTGAGTGTCCCGTCTGCGTGCAGGTCGCGGGCAGCCGCAGAAGATTCGGAAGAAAGTAAACGCCCAAACAGGACGGCATTCGACCGTCCGCTTTCGCAGAGGTCGATGCTCGACGCAATTGCCGGAGCTGCTTGCGCTCCGGCTCCAATAGGTTTATTTTTCGCCATATCCAAGGAGAAGACTTGCCCAAGGCCAGCAGCGGGAAACGTCCTACTTCAGTCGCCCCAAACAAGCCGAAGTACGTCTTCGTGACGGGCGGAGTGATGTCAGGACTCGGCAAGGGAATCACGACGTCCTCTCTCGCCAAGTTGTTACAGCTTTCTTCTATGAAGGTGACCTGTGTCAAGGTCGACCCGTATCTGAACTTCGACGCTGGGACTATGAACCCGATCGCTCACGGCGAGGTCTTCGTCACGGACGATGGGGGAGAGACAGACATGGACATCGGGAACTACGAGAGGTTCCTGAACGAAGACCTCAGCAAGGAGAACAACATCACGACAGGGCAGGTATACAGGAAGGTAATCGAGGACGAGCGGAAGGGGAAGTACCTGGGCAAGTGCGTCCAGATAATCCCGCACATCACGGACGAGATCAAGAGGAGGATCAGGGAGCTCGCGAGGAAGAGCGGAGCGGGTATCGTGGTCATCGAATGCGGCGGGACGGTCGGCGACATCGAGAGCCAGCCGTTCATCGAGGCCTTCAGGCAGATGAGGCTCGAGGACGGACTCGACAGCACGTTCTTCATCCACGTCACCCTCGCGCCACAGATAGACGTCGTGGGGGAGATGAAGACCAAACCCACCCAGCACAGCGTCCAGGAGCTGCGCCGCATAGGGATACAACCCGACCTCGTCATCGTAAGGGGAAGCAAGACGCTGCCGAAGGATGCCCGCGAAAAGATAGCCCTGTTCACCAGCGTACCGTCGGACAGTGTCATCTCGAACCCGGATGTCGACAGCATCTATCAGGTCCCCGAGGTGTTGTACAACGAAGGGATACTGAAGCCGGTTACGAGCCACCTCCGGCTCAAGGTCAGGAAGACCAACCTCGCTGCGTGGGACCGCGTGGCTTCGAGGTTCTCGCACTTCCAGGACATCGTGACGATAGGGATGGTGGGTAAGTACGTCACGCTTATGGACAGCTACGTGAGCGTCAACCACGCGCTGCACCACGCCGCCGCAACCAATGGAGTAGGCGTGGAGATACGCTGGATTGAGTCGGAAGACTTCGAGGAAGACCCGTCAAGACTCCACATCCTGGACTCGGTCAACGGTATCGTACTGCCTCAGGGCTATGGCAAGCGTGGCACGGAGGGCAAGATACAGGCGGCCAACTATGCCAGGGAGAAGGGGATACCCCTCCTCGGCCTCTGCTTCGGGTTCCAACTCTCGATCGTCTCGTTCGCTCGCAGCGTTCTGAGTCTCAAGGAGGCCAACTCCACCGAGAACGACCCGCAGACCACAGTCCCGGTCATCGACCTGCTGCCCGAGCAGAGGGACGTCTCTGAACTTGGTGGCACGATGAGACTCGGCGGCCACGATATCTCGGTGGTGAGGCCGAGCTTGGCGTATGAAGTCTATGGCAGGGAGACGATCCGAGGCAGGCACAGGCACAGGTTCGAGCTGAACCAGACGTACATGGACCGGTTCGAGAGCGCGGGCATGCGCTTCTCGGCCTTCAGCGATGGCGGGAGGCGGGCCGAGATACTAGAGATCCCCGGCCATCCGTTCTACATGGGTACCCAGTTCCATCCTGAATACGTCAGCAGGCCCGAAGCTCCCGAGCCGATCTTCATGGCGTTCGTGAAGGCGGCCATCGCAGACGCCAGGAAAGAGAAACGGGTAAGGGTCCCGGCCTAGCGAGTGGCGGCGTAGAACTTGGCCACCTTCAGCCCCAGCTGCGCGACGGCGGTCGCGTCCTCGGCGAACAGGTAGAGACCTGGTTCGCTCCCAGGTCCGCCAGGGTCCACGACGGCGTCAATCGGGCCCGCGGCACCCGACAGCGACCCCCTGAGGTTCTCCACCATCTGCGAACCGCCCTTCACGCGCAACGCGGCCAGCCTCATCCTCCGAACCACAGAGTCGAGCTTGGCGTCGTACCTGATGTTGATGGCCGCCCTTTTCGAATCGTTGCTGGAGAGCACCGCGAGCAGAACGTTCGCGACGTGCGTCGAGGCGCCATACTCTGGCTTCATGAACGAACGGGGCATGCCCTTCACCTTCACGATCCTGCCCGGGACGGCCACGATGTCTTGCGGCGACGTAGCACCCGGAGGCGCATAGGCTATGTTGACGGAGACCTCGGGCATCACCGCGACGAACGACGAAGAACCCTCCAGCATCCTCACGGCCGCGGCGACCTGCTCGACCGCGTCCCTGCTCGGCTCCTCCTGTGGTCCGAACTTGACCACGCACATCGAGCACTGTGCCAGGGTCGGGTACTCATTCCGATGGGCGGCGCAGAGGGCGCCCCTCCCGAGGGCGTCGGACCAGAGCGAGTACAGGGTGTTGACCGCGTAGACCGGGCTTTTCTTCAGATCCTCCGCGAGGAGCGCAGCATAGAGCGAGCCCTGTTCCTCGGATATCCCTAGCCGACCAAGCAGGGAACCCGACCGGCCCTCGGACTTGAGGTAGAGGCTCACGGAGGCCTGCGTCACCCCCAGGAGCGAGGCGATCTTCCCCTGGGAGTAGCCCTCTCCGTCGAGCTTCCTGGCGACCGTCTCCCTCATCGCAGGGAGGAACGAGTCCACCATCATCTCGCACGGTGGGTGCATGCCATAAGTCACTTGTGAAGTCACTTATAAGCACGACGCGCCGGCCGGTGTGCGTGAGTTCCGCCGATGCGAAGGAGAGCGGTCAGATAAGCGGTGCTGCGGTCCCAGCATCTGTCAAGCTAGCGGTAAGCGCCGTCTTCGCGTCGCTAATCGCGGTGGGGACGATACTCTCGATTCCGTTGCCCCCTCCCCTCTACGAGCTCACATGGTCTCCTGCAATATACCTGGCTCTGAGCGCGCTCTCTGATAGGTGGACGGCGTTCTCGGCCACAGCCATCGGGGGGTTCATTGGGGAGGCCTACAACGTAGCCTTCAGGGGAGGCGGTTCGCCGATCTATCCGTTCGGGATCGTCTGGGCAAGAGGGCCGGAGACGCTGATAGTCGCCTGGGCGGCAAAGAAAGGGACGCGCTGGTTGGTGGCATCCATGGTCCTCGCGACCGTGTTCGAGACGGTGGCATTCTACATTCCGGACGGGTTCTTCTACAGTTACGGCCTTTTTCAGTATGGAAACCCCACGAGCCTCAGCGCGGGTTTCACCGCGGCGTCTGGCGACCTTTTCACGATGATCGACCTGGCCTACATCCCGATAGCCATCGCGATAATCTACGCCGCGCGCCCGGCCTTCAGGAGGCTCGGCTTCAGATGAAACCTTCAAGAACCTAGAGCTCGATAGCGGCAAACGGAAGAATCCACCTGTCGACCGTCGATGTCGCCGCCGCGCAGATCAAGCTGCTGAAGGAAGAGGAGTGGGAGGCATTGAGGGGGCTCGAGAAATGCACCATCACGGGCAGGAGCACCAACTTCGACGCCATCGTCAAGCTTAGCCGTCAGCCGCGCGACCGGATCAGGTTCGCGCTCAATGAGCTGAACAAGCGACGGCTCGTCGGCATCGCCGGGGAGAACTACATCATCTACGCTCCGGCTCTGGACATGCTGGCCCTCAAGCACTACGCCGACCTTGACTACGCGATCTCCCTCGGAAAGCTCATAGCAAAAGGAAAGGAGTCCGACGTCTACGAGGTCCTCTCGGCGAGGAGCGAACTCTATGCTCTCAAGCTGTTCAGGCTCGGCAGGACGAGCTTCAGGGATGTAGTGAGGAAGAGGGCCCGCGGCAGGTCGGAGACGAACACCTGGATCTCGAGCAACTACAACGCTGCCAAGCACGAATTCGCCGCGCTCGTCACGCTCGCCAAGATAACGAAGAACGTTCCGCGGGCGGTCGACAAGGACAGGCACACCGTCCTGCTCGAGGAGCTCCCGGGAGTCAGGCTCTCCAGCAGGCCGCCCCTGCGCAACCCGGCCCTCTTGCTCAAGACCATCCTAAAGACCGTGAGAGACGCTTACACCAAGGCCGAGATGATAAACGGAGACCTGAGCGAGTACAACATACTCACGGACGGGAAGCGGGTGTGGCTGATCGACTGGCCCCAGTGGGTGCCGCCGACCCATCCGAACGCGAAGGAGCTGATGCGGCACGACATAGAGACGGTACTTAGGTTCTTTTCCAGGACCTACAGAGTGGAGTCCGACGTCGAAGCGGCGCTGGAATACGTCCAGGGGAAGCCGCGCGCGGCCGCGCCTAGAAGAGGACTATCTTCTGGGCCAGAATCAGCTGCGTGACGTTCCTTATCTCCGCCAGCGACTCATCGAGGACCGACTGCACCTTTGGCTGGACCTGCGAGAACGACCTCCCTTTCTCGAGCACCACTGCGGCGCTCGCTATCTGGGGCTGGTCGATCGGGCTGCCTATTCTGCTGAGTATCCTCACGTAGGCTTCCCGGACGCCCGGGACTTCCTTTGTGATCCTGTCGGCGGCGAGTATCGCAACTGCGTTGAACAGCTTCCCTGTGTGGTTGACAGGGTTCTTGCCCGCCGTGGCTTCCATGGAGTATTGTCTCATCGGTGAGATCAGGCCGTTCACTCTGTTGCCCCTCCCCGTATTGCCGTCGTCTCCCTGCTCCGCGGAGGTGCCCGTGACCGTAAGATAATAGCTCCCCCTCTTCGGGTCGTCCCCGCTGTTGAACCTGAGCGAAGCCGGCATCCCACCCTTGGACAGGAGGTCCTCGATCTTGCTCCTGACCTCGCCGACGACGCTCTCATAGTGCGAGGCGTCCGGAATCTTGCCGCTGACCATCGCGGCCGCCACGGTGATGTTCAGCTTGTCCTTGATGCGCAGCCCCATCACCTTGACGTCCTCTCCCACCTCGGGATACTTCTTCTTGAACTTGGACGAGTTGAGCAGCTGCTCGACGTCCATGACCGCCTTCTCGGTAGGAGAGAGCGGGGCGAACCCGACGCCGACCGACGTGTCGTTCGCCACTGGCATCTGCTTCTTCCTGAGAAATACCGATATGAGGTCCGGTGAGCCTTGTCTGATCATCGTCTCAAGGCGGACGTGCTTCTCGGGGTCGAGGAAGCGCATCGTCCCCCTGATGTAGTCCGCAATAGCCTTCTTGGAAATCTTCTCGACGGGCACCTTCTCGTTCTTGCCCTTGTACGGGACCATGTCTGTGGCGCGACCGGCGACCAGGATGTATATCGGGTCGATGACCTTGCCGCCTCCGAACACGGCGTTCGACCTGCCCCCCACGAGCAGGCCCTTGTCCACGTTGTGGTGGAGGATGGCGTCGAAGTTGTCCAGATAATAGTTGGATAGCGCTATCGAGACGGCTTCGCAGGCCCCGTCGATGATGCTGTCTGGATGCCCTATCCCCTTCCTCTCGACTATCTCAACCTCAAGGTCCGAGACACAGTCACGCAGTGGCTCGACGTGAAGCGATCGCGCCAACTTCATTCACACTTACAGTGCATCGTCAAGCCGAATGTAGAGTACATTGTTGCCGCGAATCACGACCTTGCCATAGTTCGCGGACAGCTTCCCGTTTTCGTATTCCTCAGCATCGGTCAGTATCACGTTCATGTACGGGTCGACGTTGGAGACCTTTCCTCTGTACTCGATCTCGTTCTTCAGCCTTATCGAGGCGGACTTGTTGATGGACTTCTGGAGAACACTCAACGGTTTTTTGGACGGTTGCGGAGTTGAGTTCACTTGAAAGCTTTTCACAGTGGTTTTCCTGAACAATAAAAACGTATCTTCCGCCATTATGAATCGGGGACGGAACGTAGTAGCGGCGGGAATTGCGATGCCCTCGGTCGCGGCGTCTTCGGCGGGCGACTAAGACTTAACAGAATGCATCCGACGGAGGTGCCTTGGCAAACCCCGATGTCGGAACCTCCGCGGAAGAAAAGAGACGGCCCGATGACGATGAGGCAGGCGCTCGAGCTCGACGGCCGACGGGTCACGTTCTCCTCGGGCTCGACCACCCTCGACGGGGTCCTGGAGGGAGGCTTCAGGACGGGAGAGCTGGTCGAGGTCTTCGGCGCCAGCAACACCGGCAAGACCCAGCTGGCGATGCAATCCGCCATCTCGGTGGCGTCGCAGGCCCGGGCATCAGTGGCATTCATCGACACGGAGGGGCAATTCAGGCCAGAAAGACTCTCATCAATCTGTGTGAACCGGGATGTCGACCCGGCGACGGTCTTACCGAGGGTCTACTCGGTTCGTGCTGAGAATACTCGCAGGCAGGTCGAGGCGATTGCCAGGCTAAGAAGGGAGAAAGAGCTCAGCAACTGCAAGATGGTCATCGTCGATACCCTCACCAAGAACTTCACTCTCGAGTACGCAGGGAGCAAGATGGCTGGCAAGAGACAGACGGCACTGGGCGCCTACCTCAACAGGCTCTCTAGGGACGCCTACCTGCACGACAGGGCCGTGGTGCTCCTGAACAGGGTCGCCTCTGTCGGTTCGGACGGAAACGAGAGGGAGGTGGACATCGGCGGGGAGACCGTGAGGCATTTCGCGCAGAAGGTCGTTTACCTCAGGAGGAGCGGAGAGTTTGTGATGGCTTCCCGCGCCGACGAGAATGGGGCCGAGGTCCGCACAAAAATCACCGACAGCGGCCTCGAATAGACTTCGGGCGTTACGGAGGAGCAAAACGCGAAGGGGCTACACTTTCGACGAATGGATTGGCTCCTATGACCTGCAAGGAGTATGCGCAGGACCACAAACTGTATGTCCTCCGTATTCTTAACGGAAACGTCAATGATGGCACCGAAGTTTGGCGCGTTCGGGCCACTACCACTCTGGAACGAGGCATTGACCATCTCCACCGTACTGCAACTTGCCTCTCCAGCATCCCCTGCTGTGCTCGAACATTCCAAAGATATTAAGTGTAATCGAGAGGTACTATACTAGATATACAATTATGAAAACGATGGCTAGGCCGTTTGAAGTAGATCCCTCGGAGTATCCATTTGAGGATCATTGGCTACCATATCGCGATGGGTACGTTCACTATATTGATGAAGGACAGGGCTCTGCTGTTCTCCTACTCCACGGAAACCCAACGTGGTCTTACATCTACCGAAACGTCGTCAAAGGCCTGCGCGGAGAATGTCGACTGGTCGCCCTTGATTACCCTGGCTTCGGTATGTCAAAGGCACCTTCTCAGTACGGTTTTACTCCGCAAGAGCAATCGGATGCGGTCGCTGATTTAATCAATCACTTGGAATTAAGAAACTTTGTGCTGGTGGTTCAAGACTGGGGAGGACCTATTGGAATGAACTATGCAGTTCGAAATAGGGCAAACCTGCGTGGCCTTGTCGTGATGAACACTTGGGCATGGCCAGCATCCAATCTTCAAAAACTATTCTCGATTGTGATGGGAGGATGGCCCCTTGGATATTGGCTTCAAACGCGGAGAAATTATTTCGCCAAGTCCATGTTGCCAAGCGGTATTTACAATTCGGAAAAAGTCACGGAGAGCTTTAGAAAGGCTTACACCGATCCATTTCCGACTCCAGAATCTAGAAAACCGACATGGGTTTTCCCCAGACAGATTCGCAAAGCTCGCCCGTGGCTCGCTGATATTGAATCCAAATTGCCGAACCTCTCTGACCTGCCTGCGCAAATCCTTTGGGGAACACATGATGACCCAGGTTTTCCACTCAAAGAGATGGTGAAATGGCAGAGATATCTCAAAATGCAAGAAACTGAGACACTTGATGACGCCTCACATTCTGTGCAAGAGGACCGGCCAGATCGAGTTATGTCATCTATCCGAAGAGTCCTTGAAAGAACCTCGCGGAGTGAATAATCCAGGGTTTCGTCCACGCTCTTCTGATTGAGATTCCATATCCAAAGGTCGCAAACGGCGGAGGCTTAGGAATTATCCCCCAAAAAGTCATCGACTATTCGGCACCGAACCCCTTAAGCATTTTATTAAATCTGCACCAAATAGTTAATTGAAACACATGATTGTTGCACCTATTCGGTCAGTATTTCGCCATCAGTGAGAAGCCTTATTTCTTGTCGTCCTTCCGCTACATCCGGGACGTCCGTCAATGGGACAAACGAGGCTGCCTCTTGTGCAATTGGGTCTGATGTTCCTCCTTGTCTTTGTAGCCATCTCCTCGTCAGGGGTTGCAGGACCTCTGAGCGTCCGTCCGGCGTCCGCTTTGACAACTTCCACGGTAGCAACTACCACAGTGACTAACCCAGAATGCCCTGCCGCAGCATGCTACAATCCGATTGAGACGCTTGGGGGCGCCTATTTCACGAATGTTACCTCGACTTTGTACTTCAATAACTATACAATGACGGTTCCAGACGGTTTTGATGTCCAAATAAACACGAATGCCTACGACCGTGGAAACGCGTGGGAACAAATTGTAGAACAAGTGGGCACGGACCAGAACGATATTACAACTGCCTTTCTGTATGCACCTTCGCTGTGGGTGAACTATTTCAATGGATCAGTACAATCAGTAGATGTACCCAAGCCCATCATAATTGGAGACACTACTCAGATAAATGGCTCGCTCACTTTTTCTGCAGTTTTTGACAGTAATGGTACTACTTCGCTCCGGGATACTTATACTGCGGAGAATGGTAATACAATTTCCTCATATGGGCATTGGGAGTATCCGAGTGGTGCGATTCCTTACGGTCAAATCACGGCTTTAGGAGCTACAATAACAGGTTTTCCCGGTTCCGGGACTTTCGTGTTCCCGAGTGGTACCAACCTGCTGCTTGTCTTGCGGCCTACAACAAATCTTGGAGGTGAGTTTGGTAGCAATTGGAAGCTATACTATGTGGGGTATCCTGTTGCGTACCCTAATGGGAATCCTCTGGCGACTGGTGAGTCATCCGACCTTGTCATTCACTCTTTATGGTACACGGATAGCGAAGAGGGTATAGACTTCGTAGCCCCTGTCAACACACCACCTACAGCTTCGACTATTGCCCCGAGGCTCTATTGGGTGACCCAACCTATAGTTTACCCAGGCTTACCCCAACAGACAATAACCGCGGGTTACGGTGTGTTGGCCACCAATGAGTGTCCGTTTGGCGACTTCTTCAGTGGCACCCTCACGGTAACGGAGCCAGACGGGACTAGTGTATCCAGCGTCACGCAGACCGATATCCCATGCGGCAACATTGACCTGACAACCGTGTATCCGACAGGATTCACAGGTACCGCAGGAACCAGCGAGTGCGGTCCTTATACGGCAGTCTGGGCAGGGTCAACGACGGCAGTGGTAGACGGAGTCCACCCGGCGTTCAGTTTGAATCTCGACTTTTCCGGCTACTGTACACCTGTTCCAGAATTCGGCGCCCCAGCCATTCTCGTCGCAGCAATGGGTCTGGTCGCAGTGGCGATGATGAAGAGAGCCAAGGTACTGAAGTTCTAGCGCCGCACTAGTTCCAAGATCCTTAGAATTCAGCTAGTTACTCGGCACCGAACCCCCTTAAGCATTTAAACTATGTTCGACAAGGCAGTGTCGTTATGCTTTCTACTAGTCAACTTCGAGAAGAAGTGGAGGCTATAGTGGGTCTGGTAGCGGCGGGCAAGATAGACGACGCGAAGCAGAGGCTCAACCACCTAGCGCCGGATGTCTCGTCTGAGTACGGAAGGGGTGCCCTGCTGGCGCTCAACGGCATCCTTAACGTGATAGAAAACAAGAGCACTGACAAGATGGCCGACGCTCAGAAGATTCTCAGGGCCGCCGAAAGGATCCCGAAGATGCAGACGACGGACGACATGGACAGGGGTTACCTGCAGACCATCACAAAATGGGCGAAGACCAGGCCGGCGCCTAAAGACGCAGGTAATGTACCCCAAGCGTGAACAGCAGTATCCAGAAGAACAGGAAGAAGAGGGCATATGATCCGAGCCCTGCAGTTATGAGCTTCCTCGAATCCTCGGGTTTGATCTTGCCTCCCCATACCTGCTTCACGAGATAGTACGAGGCAAGGTAGACGGTTATCGCAAGGAGTATGCCGCTCGTGTAGTCGGTGTCGAAGAGCAGTTGCGAAGAAGCCCCGACCACGAAGCCGAGCGAGACCCGGAGCCAGAATATCCTGTCCGTATAGGTAATCGTCATCGACTACCACCAGGCCCTACCCGCTGCACCATTGAGAAATCCACCACACGAAACGGGCTAAATAAGACGTTCCATCTTCAGAGCATAGGTTATAATTCCGGCACGGTTTGGCCGGGCTAGGCGATCCCCATGTCTAGTGCCACAAAGACCACCCCGATCTCAGGCCTCGAGATGAGGGTCCTGGCCAGGGAACTCTCGAAGTTCTCCGGGTGGTACGTCTCGAACATACACTCGCTCGGGGACAACCAGGTCTTCAGGATGAAGAGTCCCGACGGCGACGCCGACCTCGTGATTTCGCCCACACTCGGCGCCTGGGCGACAGAGAAGCCCGCCCACGGCGTCACCCGCGAGTTCACGACATCCCTCAGAGGGGAACTGCTGAGGCTGAAGCTCGAGAACGTGAGCCAGCTCGGACTGGACAGGGTCCTCTTCTTCGGGTTCGCAGGTGGTGAACGGAGTACGCGGCTCATACTGGAGCTCATGCCGCCTGGGAACATCATACTCACTGACGCGAACGGGAGGATCACGCTGACGCTCAGGGATTTCAAGGGACAGTACAGGGTCGTGAGCCGGGGGAGGACCTACATCCCGCCTCCCCAGAGTCGCGCCTCGCCGGAGGAGGTCGACGAGAAGTCTCTTGCCGATGCACTCGCCAGGGAAAAGACGGTCGGGAGGGCCCTGGGTCGCGGTCTCTCTCTCCCGCGCCGATACGTCGACGAGATACTCGCCCAGGTCTCGCTTAGCCAGGAACAGCCAACGCCCGTGTCTGAGGAGAAGGTCGCGGAGATGGCGCGCGTTATCAAGAACCTGCTCGCCAGCCTCGACCACCCCTCGCCCTCACTAATCGAGGGCCCGGGCGGACTGGAGCTGATGGCGGTCCAGCCCACGCGCGCGACGGTGGTGGAGACGGCGGCGACGGTGAGCAAGCTCATGGACAAGGCGTTCTCGAGCTCGCTGGTCGAGGAGGAGGCGGAGGCAGAGCCGCAGAAGGAGGACCAGCAGGCGAAGGAGATTGAGGTGACGATCCACCGACTCCAGCAGCAGAGCGACGGGCTCAGGGAAAACGCGCTCAAGCTGAGGCAGCTCGCGCAAGACGTCAGAGATGCCGGCTCGCGGGAGGATGCGGCGGCTGTCGTCGCGAAGGCCTCGCTCGACGCCAAGCTGTCGAGCAGGCTCGAGTCGCAGTCATCCACCGCGGCGGTCTCGTCCACGCTGTTCGACGAGGCGAAGGCCGCGGAGGCCGAGATCAAGAAGATCGAAGAGGTTTCACACGGCCTCGCCTCGCGGCTCAAGAGGGCCAGAAAGGCGATACCGAAGCCGACGGTCCAGGTAGTCAGGCGGGAGACGAAGGAATGGTACCAGAAGTTCAGGTGGTTCATCACGTCGGAGGGGAAACTCGCCATAGGCGGGCGCGATGCCCAGTCGAATACGATACTCGTGAAGAAGCACATGGGTGAAGACGATGTGGCGTATCACGCAGACCTGTTCGGCTCCCCGTTCTTCATCCTGAAGGAAGGGAAGACGCAGACCGAGGCCGAGGTGCGGCAGATGGGACAGGCGACGGCGTCGTTCAGCAGCGCGTGGAAGACGGGCCTCTCCGCGGCCGACGCGTATTGGGTGGGGCCCGACCAGGTGAGCGGGAGCGCGCCGAGCGGCGAATACCTGGCGAGAGGTTCCTTCGTCATCAGGGGGAAGAAGAACTTCGTCACCAAGAACCCGGTCGAGCTTGCGGTGGGGATGGATGCCGGTGGGAGGATCGTCTCGGGACCCGAGGAGGCGCTCATGAAACAGTCTTCGGCGTACCTCGTCATCATCCCCAATCGCGAAAAGGCATCGGATACGGCCAAGAAGGTACTCTTCGAGCTGAAGAAGCTCTACGGCGAAGAGCTCGGCGCGCTGGGTCTGGACGACGTAATGAGGGCGCTCCCGTCGGGTGGGGGGAAGGTCGTGAGGAAGAGGGAGAACAGGAAGGAAGAGGAGAAGCTACAGCCGGTTGACGTCGAAGCCGGCGCCGACGAAAAAACTCGCGACGCTCCGGGGCAAGATTATTAGGTAGCAAGCGCGCTCCTGACTTCAGACTTCTTTGGAGTTATCTACAGCTCCCTACTTAGTGGTCTACGCCCTCGGCCTCGGAAGCGCATTTGCCATCCTGGTTTCCGTACGTTCATTCGCCAGAAAGACCGGCACCAGCCTCGGCCTACAGCGCCTGATCTTGCTGACCAAGGACGAGACGAGACGCCTGACCACGCTGGAGCCGGTGTTCCTGATGCACGTTTCCATCGCGCTCGGCATCGGCCTCTCGATTCTCATAGCGGTTCTCGACCCGTTCTTCTTCCTCCTCCCGATCCTGAGGACAATCCTACTGGTTCTTTCGATCCCGCTCGTGGCCGGGCTTGTCGCAGCTTTCGGGTGGAGAGTGCAGAGGTACGTCCAGAGCAAGCGGGTCGAGAAGGACGTCGCGCGCACGGGCGAAATTTTCTCGCGCGCGTCCAGCAGGATACAGCTCGTCCTGATGTTTGCCATCGCCTTGACGACCGCGGAGCTTGTCCTGAGCTGGCTTCCGAGCCTGGCGATATTTGATGCAGCCCTCAGTATTGTGAGAAACGCGCTGGTGGTGATCTACTATACCAAACCATCCGTCAACCTGCTCCAGAATTTCGACCGACCTCTTCCAGCCATGCGGCTTCCCTTCAAGTTGAGCGAGGTGATGGAGGGGAAGGTGGACGCCTCGCAGATAACGATGGGCGCGAGCAAGCTGTCCGAGTTCGCGGACTTTGAGAAGCTGTCGTACAACTCCTGCGTCGAGATCGGCGCCTGCGAATCTGCCTGCCCAGCGACGGCGGCCGGCAGACAGCTCTCACCGCGAGTCATAGTGAGAAAGATCAGCCTGCTGGATAAGGAGCGGGGCGAGAGCGCAGACCCGATGACCTCGGTCACAGAGGACGAGGTCTGGTCCTGCACGTCGTGCGGCGCCTGCGTGCAAGCGTGCCCGGTGGCGGTCAAGCACGTAGACCTGATCTACGACCTCAGGCGTAACCTGGTAAACGTCGGCAAGTTGGACAAGGAAAAGTCGACGTTGCTCCAAAACCTGACCCGGAACCAGAATCCCTACGGCTTCGATTCGCGGTCGAGAGGAGACTGGGCGAAAGAGAATGGGATCGACACCTTCTCCACGAACCCGAAGGCTGAGTATCTCTACTGGGTGGGGTGCGTCTCATCTTTCGACCAGAGGGCCCAGAACATAGCCAAATCCCTGGCAAAGATCCTCAAGGGTGCGGGCGTCTCATTCGCCATCCTGGGGAGCGAGGAGGTCTGCACAGGCGACCCGGCGCGCCGCCTGGGAGAAGAAGGAAGGTATCAGGAGCTCGCCACGCAGAACATAGAGAAGATGAACGGATATGGTGTCAAGAAGGTGGTGACCACCTGTCCGCACTGCTTCAACGCCATAAAGAACGAGTACCCCTTGTTCGG
>Ga0182024_10016134_pt1 | contig 14202 bp, 12 predicted proteins | sample P32metaG_FD_120480 | JGI IMG/M metagenome (GOLD analysis project Ga0182024, IMG submission 120480) | Permafrost microbial communities from Stordalen Mire, Sweden - P3-2 metaG (Illumina Assembly) | ecosystem: Environmental > Terrestrial > Soil > Wetlands > Permafrost | place: Sweden: Stordalen... | reverse complement strand
GTATTGACGAAGTTGTCTGCACCCAGCGAGCGAGCGTCCGCCTCTTTGGCCGGGGAAGTGGAAAACGCCGTAACTTCCGCTCCAAAAGCATGGGCAAACTGCAGCGCCAGGTGGCCTAACCCACCAATGCCGACAATGCCCACCCGGGAAGCCGGATTAACACCATGGCTGCGAATCGGAGTGTAGACGGTGATGCCGCCGCAGAGCAGAGGGGCGGCCCGCTCACTTTCCAGGCCGTCGGGAATGGGAACTACGAACCGTGCGTTGACTCGCACCCGGTCAGCGTATCCGCCGTGACGATGCACGCAGGTACCCTGACTGTCAGCGCACAGGTTTTCCTCACCCTGCAGGCACCACTCACAGTGCCCACAGGAGTTGGCCTGCCAGCCCACTCCCACCCGGTCGCCGGAATTCAGTCCCAGCACCGCACTTCCGGTGACAGTGACTTTGCCGACAATCTCATGCCCGGGAATAAGGGGATAGTGGCTGATGCTCCAGTCGTTGTCGACCATGTGGACGTCGCTGCGGCAAATACCGCAGTGGGAGATGGCAATCTCCACCTCATTCGGCTTGATTTCCCCAGGATCGTACTTGTAAGGCAGTAGTTCAGCGCCAGCCGCATGCGCGGCAAATCCTTGAAAGAGAGGCATAAAGGCGTTTGCCCTTGGCAGTGGAATTAGGAACCAGGGCCCGCGTAAGTCTACCTTATTCGATTTCTACGGACACAACCTGCATACCAGTGAGCATGGCTTCCACCGGGATAGACGTCACGGGAACGACCGATTCGCCGCTGAGCGAGATGCCGCGATTGGTGCGCAACGGCTCCAGCACGTTGGCCATGGAGATGGGAATCGATGCCAGGGTTCGGCCGTCGACCACCGCCTGTGCATTGGGTAGCAGCAGGGTTACATACAAGCGGTCGTCCTGGTGCACCGCGTTCATCTGGTGAATAATGCTGCTCAATTCCAGAGGCCCCTCGGTCGAAGAAGAATGGGCGGTCAGCCGGTCGAGGGTGGGTCCGTCGCTGAGCAGGATCCGCAATGGCCCAGGATTCAACGTTAAGGGCAGCGGGATGGGTATGCGGAGGTTCTTGGTTTCTCCGCGAAACGGCCGCAGCGTGGCTTCTACCATGACGGTGTCACCTGGATGAGCTGCCGGTTGGGTCGCCTGCGCCCGCTCCAACTCGATGCTGCGCCGGCCCGGAAGCGAATCGATGTCCAGGTCGATGCGCTGGATGTTCCGAACTCGTGCCGAATTGCCGTAAACGGTCTGGAAGCGCTGGCCTACGGTAAGCGCCGCCCGCAAAGCTGAGGGCAACTGCTCGGTAGGTGCGATGAGTGAATCCAGATGCAGCGTCGGATAGCCATCGATGGCAACTGTGCCGCGCAGCTCATAAGTAAGCTCCTCGCTGTAGCTGTTGGTCTCGAGGAGGGATTCGTAAAGCGAGACCATGATCGCTCCGGGAGTGATATCCGGGTTGTCGATGACCTCCATATGCAGGGTCCGGTCGTGCCGTCCGCCATGGGTATGGATGGTCACCGGGATCATGCGCGCAGACTCGCCCGGCACACCACGGATGGCTGAGGAGCGATCTTCGGTAAAGGCGCCGATGGTCTTGGTGGTGTTTACGATCTTGAAGGAGTTCAGGGGCGAAGCCAGCGTGACCACGACGTCCGCCTTGGTCATCGGAATGGAAACGTTGCCATAGCGGGTGATGGGGTGGCCGCATGCCAGTACCTGGTGGGGATCGACATAGGTCACGGTACAGGTGGCAGCGATCTCGAGATCGCCCCGGACGAGCAGGGCGCTCACGGCCGAACCGGGAAGCAGCGGAGGAGAGGAGTCAGCTTTGCCATCGTCAGGAGCGCTGCCGCCCAAGCCGGCAACCGGAGTAAGACCCATGACCGAAACGTGCTCCTGGAAGAACCTGACGGCTTCCGGGCTGAAGCCGGAAAGGACCAGGGGAGTTTCGATGGGATGGATGTCCGTAGCGTCCCCGGTGGCGGTTACCGAGGTGGTGGAAGAATCCGGCTTCCACGTGGGGCCGCTCCCGGCGCGAAGGACCTCGGGCTCAGCGGTACCGTCGACCGCCAGCATCTCCGCGATGGGAGTTATGCCTGCAATTGGTTCCTTACTGAACTGGCCGATCCTATAGGAGAGCGCGCCCAGTAACTTCCCGTCGATGTAGACGGGGCTGCCGCTCATGCCTGCGACCACTCCGGTGTACTCTGGTTTGGAGCCGTGGAGGCGCGCCAGGATCATATCCTGATCGGGGCCCAGGACGTTTTTGAGCACCCCGAGTATTTCCACATCCATGGCTTCCGGCTGCGTGCCTTCAAAAACCGTGTAGGCCACGCCATGGAGGCCGCGGTGTACGTCGGATAAGGGATAGATTCCAGCGGTGGCAGACGAGGGCGGAGTAACCGGGTTAACCTGGGCAACCAGGCTTCCCGCAACAAGAAAAACTGCGGTTAAAACAGAAAAACGGGTTGATATACGGCTGGTAGACACGTCTACAGATTAGACGTTCCCATCGTCGGAGCATAGGGCCTACTAAGCGCCAACCTTGTATTTTGTAGCAAACGAGGAATTAGATGAAGTGGAATTGCCAAAAGTTATCCGTTGCATCCCTGGCGCTGTTGCTGGCTGCGACCTGGGTCGGTTCGGCCGAGGGCCAAGCTTCACAGAGCACGCCGGCTGCGAGTACCCCCCAGCAACAACAGCAGCCGGACCAGTCGGGACCTGATTCCGGTGGTCCGGGCGGCGACAACGGCGCGATTGCCATCCCCAAAAAGGCAGAGAAGCCGGATGTGCCCCCGCCGCCGCCCGAGCCGAAGGTCAAGAATCCTGCCGGTCTGACGAATTTTTCGCTGCGTGTCGATGTTCCCGAGGTGACCCTCGATGTGGGCGTCATCCTACAGAAAACACACGAGTTCGTACCCAATCTGCAGCCCGCCAACTTCCGCGTCTACGAAGATGGCGCGCCGCAAAAGGTGGTTAGTTTTCAGCGCACCAAGGCGCCCATCACCGCGGTTCTGCTGTGCGAGTTTGCTTCCACTAACTACTGGTTCGTTTACGACATGCGGAACGCCGCGTATTCCTTTGCTCAGCAATTGCAGCCGGACGATTATGTCGCGGTGGTGACTTATGACCTTAAGACCCAGATCCTGACCGACTTTACCCAGGACAAACGGCTGGTCTACGAATCCCTGAATACTCTAGTCATACCCGGTTTCAGCGAAACCGATATGTTCGACGCGGTCTACTCGACCCTCGACCGGCTCAGCCGCATTGAAGGTCGCAAGTATGTAATTCTGATCGGGTCGGGCTACGATTCCTTCAGCAAAATCAACCTGGACAAGGTGCTGGCAAAAATCAAGGCGACTCCCAATGTCACCATTTTCAGCGTCGGGACAGGACAGGCGGCAAGGATCACCGGCAACGCGCGTTCGGGTATGTTCGGCCCCAAGGAGATCGACTACTTACAGGCTGACAACCAGATGTCCACATTTGCGCGCATGACTGGCGGCCAATCGTTTTTCCCCCGCTTCGCAGGCGAGATGCCCGACATCTTCCACTCGATCAACGATTCCATCCGCAACCAGTACGTGTTGACGTACACCCCGACCAATGCCAAGCAGGACGGCAGCTATCGGAAGATCAGGGTGGAACTGGTGGACAACGAAGGCCAGCCTTTGAAAATGCAGGATGAGAAACACCACCCGTTGAAGTACGACGTGATTACGCGCGACGGGTATAAGGCCAAGCAGCAGGTCGACTAGGGGGAGGGTTGCTCCATAAGGGCTGACTTATTGAGGATGTTTTTCTTTAAAACTCCCACAAAATCGTCATCCTGAGCGCAGCGCCTCACAGATTTTATCGCGATGTTTTTCTTTAAAACTCCCACAAAAATCGTCATCCTGAGCGCAGCGCCTCACAGATTTATCGCGTGACACAGCGCTTGTGGCGCGGAGTCGAAGGACCCCGGCGGTGCTTATCTTACCCATGCTGCTTGAAGCTTTTCGGCCACCGAAGCCCGAGAACCAGGATCTGCCAATGTAAAGCGTGCCTGTATGGCTGCCGAGAAGTTAGATGTCGCCCCCGGACATAGCACGATGCTCGCGAGTTCTTGGTTCTCGGCCCAAGGGAAAGGCCGTGGCGGGTCCGCCCGGTGCGGGCTTCGGTGGTTGAAAAGCTCCGAGCAGCATGGGTAAGATAAGCACCGCCGAGGTCCTTCGACTCCGCGCCACAAGCGCTGTGTCACGCGATAAATCTGTGAGGCGCTGCGCTCAGGATGACGATTTTTGTGGGAGTTTTAAAGAAAAACATCCTCAATAAGTTAGCGCTTATTGGGGAGTTGCCCCTTTGACCTGTTTGTGGTCGAGGGCACTGCAGATCCATCCACGGCACGGATCGGGTCCTGCAACGTCGGCGGCCTATCCCTCTGCGTTGAAGCTTCGTACAATCGAGAAAACAACTCCAGTGGGTACCGGGACAAGCATTGGTCACAGCGACAGTACAGCCGCAGCGAAAACCTGCCGCCAAGCCGGTGCACCACTCGTCCGTGGAAGGCTGGCATCCTAAGCACAATCCATGGTTGATTGCGCTCACGGTTACCCTGGCGACATTTATGGAGGTCCTGGATACCTCCATCGCTAACGTCGCCCTACCCCACATGGCGGGGACGCTCGGCGCCAGCCAGGAAGAAGCTACCTGGGTCCTGACCAGCTACCTGGTATCGAGCGCCATCGTTCTGCCCATCTCCGGCTGGCTTTCCACTCGCTTTGGCCGCAAGCGTTTCTACATGACCTGCGTGGCGCTGTTTACCATCTGCTCGCTGTTTTGCGGTCTTGCCCCCACCCTGCCAATTTTGATTCTGGCCCGCATCCTGCAAGGACTCGGCGGCGGCGGGTTGGCCCCCAGCGAACAAGCCATTTTGGCAGATACGTTTCCGGTCGAACAGCGAGGACAGGCCTTCGCTCTTTACGGCATGGCCGTCGTGGCCGCGCCGGCGATCGGACCGACGCTGGGAGGATGGATCACCGACAACTTCAACTGGCACTGGATCTTCTTCATCAACCTGCCGATCGGCATCATTTCCCTGCTGCTCAGCAACCGCATGGTCGAAGACCCGCCCTACCTGGTGAAAGAAAGAGCCAAAGCCAATCCCATCGACAAAATGGGCCTGGGCCTGGTGGCAGTGGGCGTTGGCTGCCTGGAGTTCGTGCTCGATAAAGGACAAGAGAAGGACTGGTTCAGCGACCGTACCATTACGCTTACGTTTCTGCTGTCCATGGCCGCACTGGCATTTTTCGTGTGGTGGGAGTGGAGGCACCCCGATCCCATTGTCGATTTGAAACTGCTGAAGAATCGCAATTTCGGCACCGCGGTCGGCTTCCAGTTCATCCTGGGTTCGGTTCTATTTAGTACGACGGTTCTGATTCCGCAATTTCTTCAAGGGCTGATGGGCTACACCGCGGAACGCGCAGGTATGGCGCTTTCCGCAGGGGCACTGGTGTTGATGGTGATGATGCCAGTGGCTGGTAAGCTGGTGTCGCAGATGGACGCCCGGCTCATGGTTTCGATCGGGTTCCTGGCAACCTCGCTGGCCCTCTACAACATGACGCGATTGGATTTGAACGTGAGCTTCGGCCATATCGTGCTGTGGCGTGTGTTCCAGGTGCTGGGATTGGCGTTCATCTTTATCCCGATCAGTACGCTGAACTATGTGGGGGTGCCCCAGGGCAAGAATAACCAGATCTCGAGCTTCTCAAACTTCGCCCGCAACTTTGGCGGCAGCATGGGCACGGCGCTGCTGACCACGTTTCTCATCCGGACCCAGCAGACGCATCAGTCGGCGCTGTCTGCCAACTTTGTCCCCGGCAGTGTCGGTTACGAGAATTTTCTCGCTCAGACCAGGAACGCCTTGATGGCTGCGGGACAAAGCGCCGCCCAGGCTAAAGCCGGGGCCATCGGGTATGCCTACCAGCAGTTGTTGCGGCAATCATCGATGCTGAGCTATCAAAATGCATTTTGGATTCTTAGTGTGGTTGCGGCCGTACTCGTTCCCTTGCCCTTCGTCATGCGCCGCCCGCCCAAGCGCAAAAAACAGGCCGCTGAAGCCACGGGACACTAACGTCAGTCGCCGCCGGAGCCAATATAGGGCCCCTGGCGATGGAAGCGCGGATCAGTGAGCTGTAAAAGCATAAAGTCGGCTACATCAGCGCGATTAATGCGCAGTGCCCCAGGTGGAAGCGCGTCGGGCAAGACCCGGTAAGTGCCGGTGAACGGGCCATCCATGAGCCGGGGAGCGCGGACAACGGTGTAGTCCACGTCGCTGGCAGCAATCAGACGTTCGAGCGCCGCCTGATCGACAAAGGGATGTTTGAGCACGGTCTTCTTCGCGATCCATAGTCCCGTGACGGTGAGAGCGTTCTGGTACTTGCCCCAATCCGCGTGGTTCCCCGCCGAACCCAGGACGATGAGCCGGTTCACGTACTCCTGGCGCATCCCCTCAAGAATGTGGGGCATAGCCCGGGCAAGCACGTCAGATTTTTTCCGGCCGCGGGCGCCCAGCGCGGAGAGAACGGCGCGGTGGCCGCGAACGGCGTCCACGACAGCGCCGAAATCGAAGACATCTCCTTGAATCACGCGCAGGTGCGGGTCCTGCGGCAGCCCTTCAGTGCTGCGGGCAAAAGCCGTGACGGTGTGTCCCTTGGCCAGCGCCTGGGTAACAATCAGCTTGCCGGTTCCTCCCGTAGCGCCGAAGACGATGATCTTCATTTGAGCCCTGTGAATCCTTCCGACAAGTGGTGCAACCACCACACTATACATGGCACAACCCTTCTCAAAGACAGACATCTGAGGAGGGAGAGGGAAGGTTAACAATGTCAGAAAATCTAGAAAAGACGGAAAAAAACCTGCGGGACCTGATTGAGACCCTGCGGGACGGGCACCAGGGGTTTATCGAACTGGAAAAGAACCTCAAGGATCCGGAAGCGCGCAAGCTGTTCCGGGAAGAAACCCTGGTGCGTGCGGGGTTCGCCGCTGAACTGGAGAACGAACTTCACCACTTCGGCGTGAAGGATGTGAAGGTGGCCAGCTCGACCGCGGGTAAAGTGCATCGCGCGTGGGGCGAGCTGAAGGCCCGGCTCGGCGGTGGTGACCACGCATTGCTGGCTACGGCTGAAAAGGGCGAGGATGAGGCCAAACATGCCTACGAGGAAGCGCTCGCCAGTGAGGATTTCCCGCTGCCGCTGCGGGAAATTTTATTGCGCCAGCAGAGGCATATCCTGATGGCTCATGACCACGTAAAGGCTCTGCGGGATCGCTTGGCAGCGTAGGGACTTTTGAAGGGTACGGCCTTCAGGCCGTACTTTTAAGAATCAGGGTGGACCGGCTTCAGCCGCTGAGGGCTGTTCAAGCGAACACTCGAGATGCCCTCAGGGGCTGAAGCCCGTACTACATAAGTAGTTTAATGTACGGGCTGAAGCCCGTACCCTTCGACAGCCTAACGGAGAATTCCGTCGGCCAGTAGTTTGCAGATCAGGAATCCCGCAACCCCGGCAAAGAAGACAATCGCCATGCGGATTCCGGGCTCTCGATTCACTTCCGGCACCAAGTCAGTAGCCGTTACGTAAATGGCAACTCCGGCCGCAATGGGCAGGCCGGCACGTACCCATCCGGGAAAAAGGTTGATGACCAACACCCCGGCTAACGTCGCGGCTGCCACGATCACAGCCGAGGTGAGTGCCGCACTCCGGCTCTGCCCGCTCGCCAGCATTACCGAGGCTACAGTGAAGCCTTCCGGCAGTTTGTGCAGCAGGATGGCGAAAAAGATGACCCACCCCAGCCAGGTAGAGAGCACAAAGCCGGAAGCAATCGCTACTCCATCGAATAGCGAATGAGCCGCCAGGCCGGCGACCACGGAGTTGCTGGTGTAAACCGAAAGCAGCTCATCATGACACTTCTCTTCGCCGAAATGAAAATGCGGCGTAATGGTGTGCTCCAGCAGGTGGATGAGGCAATAGCCGGCCAAGACCAACACCGGAGTCCAACGGAACGAAAGCCGAAAGCTCTCCGGAATCATCTCCAGCAGCGCAGCCGCGAGCATAAAGCCCGCGCCCAGGGCAACGAAATACCGGAGATAGCGTTTCTCCCAACTGGTACGAACCAGAATAAGCGCGCCCAAAACGTCGGCGAGCGCAGCCACCAGGCCCAGCACCAGCGAGAGTGAAAAATTGGACATGGTGTCTTACAGACTAGCCGCTGTGCCGGATGTGCATCACATCGCCATCCTCGACCCGGTATTCCTTGCCCTCAAGCCGCAACGTTCCCTGGGAGCGTGCCGCAGCTTCAGACCCTGCGCTGAGCAGAGTATCCCAGTGGATGGTTTCCGCGCGAATGAAGTGCTTTTCGAGATCCGAATGGATAGCACCCGCTGCCTCCTGAGCGCGTGAATTGACCGGGATGGTCCAGGCACGGCACTCATCTTCGCCCACAGTAAAGAAGGCCACCAGGCCCAGCAGCTCGTAGCTCTTGCGGATGAGACGCCTCAGTCCGCTCTCCACCAATCCGTAGGAGGAAAGAAATTCAGCTGCTTCCTCATCGCTCATCTCAGCAAGTTCGGCCTCGACTTTGCCGCAAATCGCAGTGGCCCCCGCGTTTGGCCGCGAGGCTACCTCTTCCAGCTTGTAACGTGCGACCGCCGATTCCAGATCGGCGCCCAGAGTGGGGCTCTCGGCGATGTTGAGCACGAACAGCATCGGTTTCTGCGAAAGGAACATGAAGCCGCGGATCAGCTTCTTCTCCTCCCCGGACATTTCCATCTCCCGCAGAGGCTTTTCCTGCTCCAGTTGTTGCTTGCAGCGCAAAAGCAGAGCGTGCTCTTTCTCGAGGTCAGAGGTACGCATCTTCTTAAGATCTTTTTCCAGCCGTTCCAGGCGCTTTTCCACCTGGGTGAGGTCAGAGAAGATAAGGTCGAAGTCGACGTTCTTGATGTCGCGCAGGGGATCGATGCCGCCCACACGAGGAATGGACTCGTCCTCAAACGCGCATAGCACATGGATCAGCGCGTCATTGTCGCGCAGGTGGGTGAGAAAGGCGCTCTCCTTGAGCGCTTCCTGCCCCACAGCCGCGACGTCGGCGTATTCAACGGTCGCATAGACAACCTTCTTGGGCTTGTACAAAGCCGCGAGCTTGTCCAGCCGTTCGTCGGGGACTTTGGCCACGCCGAGATGAGCCTCGCGAGGATTGGAGTATGCGGGCGTTTCTACCTTTGACTTGGTAAGGATTTTGAACAGGGAGGTCTTGCCTACTTGAGGCAGACCAATGATGCCAGTTTTCATGGGACTCGCCGTCCAGCCAAACGGCGCTTACGCGCCAGAGATTTTTACTGCATGCGGGCCTTGCGGCGCTATAGAGCCAGTATATCGCCCTTATATCTCCCGCCGGGACCAGTGAGCCGTAGCCACCAGGGCGGCGATCCCACACAAAAGGACCAGAGCCTCCACGTGAGTTGAGGTCCGGTGCAGACTATCGAAGATCTGGCGTCCGGGGTTATTGGCAGCCACCGTGTCCACATTGCCGCCAATCGAGTCTCGTGCGGTATCCATACGCGGAATGATGGAGAATTGCGAATACGCCGTAAGCAACATCATCAACAGGACCAGCACCGACTGGGGAATAATGCTGCGGTAATGGGCCCGCCCCAGCAACATCACGATTAGAAAGAGTACTCCGCAGAACAGGGCCATCCAGTGCAGGCGGACCAGCGATCCCCCGACAATCAGACCGGCGGCGTGCACACCCTGAGCGCCAAACAGCGGGGGAAGTTGACTGAACGCCAGGGGAGCAAGAATAGCGCCAAAAAATATCAGGGCGCCCAGCCAGACGGCGAGCGCAAGATATACCAGGGAGTGAAAAAGGGTTCTCATAGTGGCGTATCGATGCTACACGGGAGCCCGGCCGGTGAGCCGCTCAATACGGCTCGCCATCGGCGGATGGGTAGAAAAGAGATTGGCCAGGCTGGCCCCGCTCAACAGGGGCGCAACGATAAACAAATGGGCGGTCGAGGGCGAAGCCGGCAAAGGCAAGCGCCGGGAAGAGGCGTCGAGCTTTTGCAAGGCACTCGCCAGGGCGTAAGGATTTCCCGTGACGTGCGCTCCAGTAGCATCGGCCTCGTATTCCCGCGAACGGGAAACCGCGAGTTGGATCAGGGTTGCCGCAAAGGGAGCGAGGATCATCATCAGAATCCCACCACCGGCAATTCCTCGGCGATCGCCGCGGCCGCCGCCGAACATGCCGCCAAAGTGCGCCAGCATCGTGATGGCTCCGGCAAGCGTGGCGGCGATGGAACTGGTGAGAATATCGCGATTCCTCACATGCCCAAGCTCGTGAGCCAGCACACCTTCGAGCTCCTCATCGTTCAGCAGATTGAGAATGCCCTGGGTAACCGCCACCGCGGCGTGTTTGGGATTGCGCCCGGTGGCAAACGCGTTGGGCGACTCGGTGGGAATGACGTAGATCCTCGGCATGGGCAGCGCCATGCGGGGCAAGATGCGCTCCACGATCTGATAGACACGGGGCAGCTGTTCGCGGGTAACCGGCTGGGCGTGATACATCGACAATGCCAGCTTGTCGGAATAGAAGTAGCTGAAGAAGTTCATCCCGGCAGCGATAAAGAAAGCCAGGATCATGCCATTGCGGCCGCCGAAATAAGCGCCGATGAACATCAGGAAGAGAGTGAGTGCAGTCAGCAGAAAAGCAGTCTTTAAGGTATTCATAGCGCGGCACCTCCCGCACCTAAACCATGCTTCCTCTATTGTGTCATGTTGCTCATCTGACCGCTTGACCGGTAAGGCTGGCTTTTTCAACCCTTCAGGTCGGCTGGATCCATCCCTGCTTGACCTGGGGATTTCCGGCCGTGTCCAGGCGCTGCATCTGGTCGCTGCTGAGGGTAATGTCCAGGGCCGCTATATTCTCCCGCAGCTGCTCCGTCTTGCTCCCCGCGATGATGGGCAGGATCGCCGGTTCACTCTGCCGCATCCAGGCAATGATCGCCTGCGATGGGCTGCACCCGGCTTCGTTGGCCACCGCTCTGAGCGCGGCCAATCGCTCGTCGGAATCCGGACCGGCAAATTGTGTCGGTACTTCGCGATCGGAGCGGGTGTAGGCCCCCTGCAGCAAAATCGAATAGCCGATCAAGGCTGTCCCGCGCACCCGCGCATAGTCCTTCAAGCCTTCACTGATAAAAATCTGCGGCCCGAAGTCCGCCCCGTGACGGGGACGCAGATAGGTATATCTCTGCTCCACTACGGAATACTCCGTCCAATGATTCGTCCGGCTGACGAGATTCGCTTCTGCGATGCGCCACGGGGCAAGATTGCTGGCGCCAATGGCACGCACTTTGCCGGCTTTCACCAAGCCGTCAAACGCCTTCATGGTTTCTTCCAGCGGGATCGCGCGATCGTCGCGATGGGCATAGTACAAGTCGATCCGGTCGGTCCCCAGTCTCTTCAGACTTTTGTCGCATTCACGCTGGATCTCGACCGCGCTGAGACCGCCCTCACATCCCGGATAGTCGAAGGCCAGCTTGGAGGAAATGACCATCCGGTCCCGGTTGCGGCGGTCCTTCATCCAGGCGCCGATGGTGGTCTCGCTCTCCCCACCGGCGCAGCCGGGCAGCCAGCACGCATACATGTTTGCCGTATCAATGAACGTCCCGCCATTCTCGCTGTAAAAATCGAACAGTTTGAACGCAGTATCCCGATCGATCTTGCTTCCGATTAAGTCGCTGCCCATGGCAAGCGCACTCACTTCAAGATGGGACTTCCCCAGTTTTACCTTTTTCACGACTAGGCATCCGCCCTGACATAAGTCGCGAGAACCACCCCGCATATCATGACCGCGGCTCCCAATAGATTGGTCAGCGAGATGCGTTGCACGGGTGAACCGAGCCACCCGAAGTGAGACAGAATCATGCCGCCGAGCACTTGCCCCGCAATCAGCGTAATGAACATCGCTCGAGCCCCGACCTGAGGTAGCAACCAGGCAATTGCGAAAACCAGGCAGGCACCCAGGGCGCCGGCAGTCAGCAACAGTGGATGAACGTCTTTCAGACCGCTCAAGACACCCGCGCGCCAGCCCGTAAGGCCGATGAGAACAGCAGTCAGCGCACCGATGCACCAGAAGACTGCGTTGCCCACGCGTGGGTTAGCCAGCGCACTGCCTACCTTGCCGTTCATCGAAAGGTGAACCGCAAGGATGATTCCAAGGAAAATGGTGAAGAAGTAAAAAGGGACCTTCATGTTCTGTCTCCAGGCTGAAAGGAACCTAGCGCGAAAGAGAAAAATATCACCCCGCTCGATTGGTTCCCTTATGAACTATTGCCTCGCATCAGGCTGCTAGCGACACGACAGTACACCGGGCTTTGGACTTCTGTCAAAGCGCTTTTGTGGTGAACCGGCTCAACTCTTGACAGTCCGTAAACCCCAGGTATAGTGTCCCTCACAGCTTACTGTGGAATTAGTTCATATGGGAACCGGCGGTGAGCTGACACTATCTTACTTACGGTTGGCAAACTATCAAGAGGGAGAGTGCTATCTCGGTCGCCCGCAACTCTGATAAGTCAGCGTTAATTCGGATAAGTCGCCGGGGTTGGTCCATGAAAAAGCGATCCAAGCTCATTACCGCGCTACTCTTTGCGTGTGTTGGAATTTTTATGACGGCGGCACTGTTAGAACCTGCAACCGCTCAAGCCCCCGCAGGCACTCCGGCACCCCCTGTTGATAAGGCCGCTGCTGACCGGGGCCAGGGCATTTTCTCTTCCAGCTGTTCGTTCTGTCATGGATCGCAAGCCACGGGAACAGAACAGGCGCCTAATCTGCTGCGCAGCCCACTGGTATTTCAGGACCACGGCGGGGATACTCTTGGGCCTTTTCTCAAACAGGGCCGGCCCACGCTCGGCATGCCTGCATTCCCTACTCTCGAACCGCAGCAGGTGCAGGACATCTCAGCGTTCCTGCATGCGCGTATCCAGCAGGTTCGCGGCACCAGGCTTCCAGAAACCGCGTTGCTCGTCGGTGATCCCAAAGACGGGCTCGCCTACTTCAATGGTGCAGGGAAATGCAGCACCTGTCACTCAGCCACCGGCGACCTGGCGCATATTGGATCGAAAGAGCAGCCGCTCGCGCTGACGACATCCTTTCTAACACCGCCGGCAAAGCCCTCAGAGGTGACTGTGTTACTGCCCTCAGGCCAATCCGTCAAGGGCAAGCTCGAGTATCTTGACGAGTTCACGGTGTCTCTCGTGGATACCGCAGGCGCTTATCACACCTGGCCCCGAGACAGGACAAAATCGGTCGAGGTAGTCGACCCCCTCGCCGCACATAAAGCAATGCTACCCGTGTATACCGATAAGGACATTCACGACCTCCTGGCTTACCTGGTGACACTCAAATGAAGTACAAGCCGATCTTTTGTTTGGCTTCCCTATTGTTGCTGCCCGTCTGTCTTTATGCGCAGACGTTGGATCCGGAAGCCTTCCACCGGCCGCCGACAGATACCTGGCCTACCTATAATGGTGATTATTCCGGACGCCGCTACAGTACCCTCTCCCAGATCAACGCTGCCAACGTCGCCTCGCTTGGGTTGGTGTGGACGCACCACGTGGATTTTGGCGGCGAGTCATATGCCCAACAGGCAAGCGAAGGGCGACGGATCAAGGCCACTCCTCTGCTGGTAGATGGGGTGCTGTATTTCACCATCACCGACAATGTCTGGGCCATGGATGCGCTCACCGGCCGCGAGCTCTGGCACTATGCGTGGCCAAACAACCGGGCCATCCACGTAGCCAACCGGGGCGTGGGAATGTACGGTAGCTGGCTATACTTCATGTCTCCGGACAATTACCTGGTCTCCTTGAATGCCAAGGACGGCACCGAGCGCTGGCGAGTCCAGGTCGCAGACGTAAAGCAGGATTTCTTTTCCGCCACCTCGCCGCTCATCATTGGCAACCACGTCATCGTCGGTCCGGGCAACAACGACAACATCCGCGCATGGCTTGAGTCACGCGATCCTGAGACCGGCAAGCTGCAATGGAAGTGGTGGGTAGATCCCGATCCAGGTGCGCCGGGCTCGGAAACCTGGGTCGATAACGCGACCATGGCGAAAGGTGGCGGCTTTCCCTGGTTGACCGGTACT
>Ga0182024_10016133_pt1 | contig 14203 bp, 14 predicted proteins | sample P32metaG_FD_120480 | JGI IMG/M metagenome (GOLD analysis project Ga0182024, IMG submission 120480) | Permafrost microbial communities from Stordalen Mire, Sweden - P3-2 metaG (Illumina Assembly) | ecosystem: Environmental > Terrestrial > Soil > Wetlands > Permafrost | place: Sweden: Stordalen... | reverse complement strand
TTTGTCGAAGACATGGCGAGCGGATATTGAAAGCGCGTGGCACTAACGTAAGGAAGTCGCTCGCGACCCAACTTCCTGCGCGACCCATGAGGCGGTATCGTCACGTCGGGCGGCCGAGCGTCTGCTGCCGCGCTTAGAAAGGGGCGATAACGCTGTACTTCACCATTGTTTGCCCGGCGATTATACCGTCCGGGAGTTCCACGCTCAGGCGATCGGATTGGCCATCGACCGTAATCAGTAATTCGCCCACAGTACCGGCGGGAAGTTCACATGATTCGGCCACAACAAAAGTACAGCCGTTGGTTTTCGCCAGGCGAATCTCATGTGATCCAACCACCAAAAATCCGCTGACTGATGCGGAATAGCCGTCTTCGCGGTAAAAACCCATGATAATCGACCCTGAGCGAGAGGAGCGTGCGACTCGCTATGTTAGCCTATGTGGCAACGACGTAAAGATCAAAGGGTATCTCGGGGGAGGGACTGACGAGGATGTCTGGAAAACCAGCAAAAACACGGCGATCAAGGTTTTTAAATATGACTTCGGTTTTTGGAATGAGCATGACAGCTATGCGCGTCTTGCGTCCTTTGGCGTCACCGAAACGCTGGATGGATTCTGGATTCCCTCGATGCTTGGCCACAACGAAGATCTCTTGGTCGTCGAAATGGACCTGATGCAGAGAGCCCCTTACATCATCGACTTTGCAAAGGTCAAGATTGATCGGCCACCTGATTTTTCGGACGAGGTGTTGGAGCAGTATGATCGCGACGGCCAAGAGCGATTCGAGCACAATTGGCCGGCCGTGAAATCCCTGATGGCAGCCCTCGAGAGCTTCCTGATCTTTTACTTGGATCCGAAGCCAGGGAATATTGCATTTCCGGACATGATGCCATGACTCGGCACCCGCCTCGCAGTTGGCGGCGGTTGCCTTGCGGGCGGCCGTGGCCACCGGATTGGCCGCGCGGCAGTTTGTCGAAGACATGGCGAGCGGTTATTGAGAGCACGTGGCAGCATGCTAAGAATCGCGCACCGCGATCGGGTCGATTTTTTTCGTGGGGACCAGAAAAGGATGAGGTGGTGCAATGTCGGAGCATAAGGCGACCGTCCGTTGGCAGCGGAGTGGACCCGAATTTCTGAAGGGGAAGTTTTCCCGCGAGCATACTTGGACCTTCGACGGGGGCCTGACGGTGGCGGCATCGCCTTCGCCGAGCGTCGTGCCGGCGCCTTGGTCGAACGCGGCCAACGTCGATCCGGAAGAGGCCTTTGTGGCGTCGATTTCGAGTTGCCACATGCTGACGTTCTTATACTTTGCTTCGAAACAAGGATTTCTTATCGGGAGCTACGAGGACGAAGCGGTGGGCCTGCTGACGAAAAACGAACAGGGCGTGCCGTGGATCAGCAAAGTAACGTTGCATCCAAAAATTGTTTTCGACGGCGAAAAACAGCCGACGCCGTCCGAAGTTGGCCAACTGCACCACATGGCCCATCAGCAGTGCTTTATCGCGAATTCGGTGAAGTCGGAAATTGTGGTCGGCTAACCGCCGAGACGATTTCAAACGCCGGAGCAAAAACAGACGACCGAACCGGCTGCTCCCTTAATCTACCGCCACCCGCCCAGTAAGATCTTCATGAACGCTCCTTCGCATCGCAAAAGCGCATCGTACTGGACTGGCAAGGTCGCGCTCGTTGCCGGCGGATCGACCGGACTGGGGCGGGCGATCGCCGCCGAACTGGCCCGGCAAGGGGCGCGCGTGGCCATCGCCGCTCGCGGCCAGGGTCCGATCGACGCGACGGTCGAAGAGCTGCGCGGCGCGGGGGCCGAAGTGCTGGGCATCGCGGCCGACGTCACCCAGCAGGCCGACGTCGAGCGATTGGTCGACCAGACCGTGACCCGCTTTGGCCGGCTCGATTTGTTGGTCAATGCCGTGGGCCGCTCGGCGCGCGGGGCAGCACTGTCGACGACGCCGGAAGAATTCGCGGCACTGCTGGATTTGAACTTGTTGGCCGCGGTGCGAGTGACGCGGGCGGCCGGTCCCCATTTGCTGCGCAGCCGCGGCCACCTGGTAAACATCGGCTCGCTGGCATCCAAGTTCGCTGGCCAGTTCATGGGGGGATATTCGGCCAGTAAGTTCGCGCTGGCCGGTTACACCCAGCAGTTGCGACTGGAGTTGGCCAGCGACGGGCTGAAAGTCCTGTTGGTTTGCCCTGGACCGATCGCGCGCGACGAGGCGCGGCACTACGAAACGTCCGATCCGGCATTGCCGCAAAGTGCTCGGCAACCCGGCGCCGGGATCCGTGTGCGGGGAATGGCCGCCAACGATGTTGCCCGGCGGGTGTTGCGAGCGGCCGAGCGGGATCGAGCGGAACTGATTCTGCCGGCCCGAGCGCGAATCGTCTTTGTGGCGGCCGCCATCTCGGCACGTCTGGGGGATTGGCTGGTGCGGAAGCTGGCATAGAAAAAGCGTTGTCAGGAACCGTTTCGCGAAACGGTTCCTGACACCTTTTTGACGAATGTGCCGGTTGGATGACTTCGCAGCGGTTGGCTCGGCCAGGGGGATCGTGCGATTGCGGTTTACCGCATCACCACCAGCCGCGTTGACCTATATTTCAACGAGGATTGCTCCGCGGCTGGCGCACAATCGTGCGGAATGCAGGGAACGAGCAGCCGACGGAATGGGACAACGGGTGGCGCATCTTTTTGCGGCACGGCACAGTGGCTCAGCACAGTGGCTCAGCACGGTGGCTCAGCGGTCCCCGGACTTCAAGTTTTTGCGCATCCAAGAGACCGAGAATCCCATGTCCACGACTGAAGCATCTCCTCCGGGACTGGAAACGTGCAACGACGTTTTTCAGTTTGCCCATTTGGGCCCGCTCAGTCAGCAAGGAGAGAAGCCCAAGAGTTGGTTGGTGCAAATCTATCCGGCGCAAAGCATCGGGCGGTTTGTCAACCTGATGGGCGACCGCGTCACGCTCGGCCGCGACGACCAATGCGGCATGGCGTTCGACGACGGCGCGGTGTCGCGGCAACATGCCAAAATCGAATGGGTCGACGATCACTACGTGATCACCGACCTGGGCAGCCGCAACGGGACCTTCGTCAACGATCAGCGGGTCCCCAGCCAGACGCTGGGAGATGGCGATCGGGTGCGCGTGGGACACCAGATTCTCAAATTCTTCGCGGCCGACCGGTTCGAGGAACAATATTACGAACGCATTTACAAGATGATGACGACCGATGGGCTGACCGAGGCCTACAACCGGCGCTATCTGATCGACATTCTCGATCGCGACATCGCCCGTTCGCGCCGCACCAGCCATCCGCTTTCGGTGATGATGATCGACGTGGACGGCTTCAAGGGAGTGAACGACTCGTATGGACACCCGGCCGGCGACGACTTGTTGCATCGACTTTGCCAACGAGTGCGCACGGTGTTGCGCGGCGACGAATTGCTGGCACGTTATGGGGGCGAGGAATTCACGGTGCTGCTGGCGCACAGTGACGAGACCGGCTCGCGGAAGGCGGCCGAGCGCGTCCGTCAGACCGTGGCCGACACGCCCTTCTTCGTGGGGGGCGTCCAGATTCCGCTGACCGTCAGCATCGGTTTGGCAACCAGCCGGGGCGAAGCCACCGCGACCGAAATGCTCGCCGCCGCCGACCGCAATCTCTACCGGGCCAAGCAAGCCGGACGCAACTGCGTGATGGCGTAGCCGCTAACGGCAGAGTATCGGTTCCATAAACCGCATTGCGGCGAACTTGTTTTTCCGCGCCCGGCGCCGCCGGCAATCGCCTGGCGGCGAAAAGGGGCCTCGCGCGAACTGGCGGTCATTGAAATCGAAACGAATAAAGATCGGCGTCGCGCAGCAGAAATCGCAGGCGGATCGGCTTGCCGGCCAGGGCGCTGACATCGTCGGAAGCCTGCCAAGAATAAGCGCGATCGATCTCATTGCCGATCAGCTCCCCGGCATTTTCCAGTGAATAGCCTGGCAGGGGATGGCCCTCGGTGTCCTGAATTTCGATGCGGACGTCACCCGCCGCGGAAGTGGCGAAGTTGAGCAGCAGCCGGCTCCCCGTGAAGGTGATCGGCCTGGTCAGCAATTCGCCGCCCGAGAGGGGCGCGCGCAGCGACGAGAGTCCATCCAGTCGGAGCGAATACCGCTGCAAATGGGCCGATTTCTGTCCGTAGTCGGCCTGCACGTACAGCGACATTTCCGCCGGCCCCGTCTGTACCACGTTCAGCGCCGGATAATTGGTCCGCGATACCCAGTTCTGCATCCCGATGCCGGGCTTGAGAAACGCCCGGCCAAACATGCAGTCGTATTGGTTGCCGCCGCGCGTCGTCATCAGCACGGCATCCGACGTGTCGTTGTAGTACCCGGGATGAACACCGATTTCCTTGGCCTGCGCGTCGGTGACGACTTTCCGCCCTTCCATGAAGCGCGCGGCAGTTGCCACGTAGATGTGCGGCGCGCGGAAATACGGCTGAGTTTGATTCGTATAGAGCTGATTCGCGGGAATCGTCGTTCCGGTGTTGCTGTAGCGCATTGCCTCCGGAGGCGACCAATGAAGAAAGTCGTTCGACGTTACACGTGAGACCGACCGCACGTTGATGTCGAACTTGCGATAATAGCAGACGTACATCTGCTCGGACGGGGACCAAAAAGCCACGTTCTGCGAGTCGAACGCCCAGTCGCCGGCGACATTCTTCGCGGTCATCACCGGCTGCTCGCGCAGCTTCCGCCAGTGGAGGCCGTCGGGGGAAGCCCAGGCAGACAACGTTACGAAATCGCCTTTGGCCTTGCTATAGGCGAGGGCCTTGTAGCGCTCGTCCCGCGGCACATCGGGTCGCGTGTCCAAGAGCGGCGTGAAGTTGGAGCTCGCCGGCGCCACTGCGGCCAGCACGACATTGTTCTCCCGCGTGCCGGCGACCTCGAACAGCCCCAGCTTGGGCTTCGTCCACTGCACGCCGTCGACGCTTTCGGCGTAACAAGTCACCTCGGCGTCGGTCCCGTCCGGCAGATCCTGCTGCGGGCCGCCGCGGTAGTACATCCGCAGCATTTCGCCGTCGCGCAGAATTGTGGTGTACGCGCTGAAGATCCCTTCCCAGGGCTGATCCAACGCGAGCACGCTCCCGCGATCGATCGGCTCGCAAAGCTCGATCGTGGCGCCCTGCAATCGCTCGACGAGCAACCCGTCGACAAACAGTTCCCGCCGGCTGCCCAGCGCCACTGGCTCGTCCGCCACTAGCAAGCCGCCGGTCGACACGACCAGGGCAACGATCAGGCCGGCAAGATACCGCTGCATGCGGTTCATGCAACCGACTCCTTAAAAAACCTTTGCAGGCGAGACCGCGAAAGAGGACCGGGATCAAAGCCGGCTGTGGAAACAAGAACGAAGTGGTCGGGAGGCGAGCACTTTGTCGTGCCGGCAGATTCGAGGCAGGCTGACAGCGAGCCAACATCACCCATGCCGACCGAGCGTGCCCCCGGGCCAGGCGCAGGCAGGGGGCATCGCGCGAATAACTCCCACGGTAACCGTTGGACCGATGGGCACGATTATCGCCCGCCCGTAATCCAGTTTCAAGCTACGCGGCCTGTTGTTCTGGCCGCGCTGCGGTGCGCCTGAAACCAGGCATCGGACAATTCGGCCAGCCGGTCGGGCGGTGTGGTGGAAGCCGCCGAAGAACGTCCGCCAGGCAGCGGAACGGGTCGATGCCGTGTCGCTTGCAACTCGCGGTGATGCTGAACAGCATGGCCGCCGTGCGGCCGCAACATCGGTTTTATGGAACGAATACCCGGCAGACCGTTCCGGTCAATCCGTGGCCGGATATTCGTCGAAGCTGGTCAGCCACGGCGGGCTCGAGAGTCCTGCCAGGACCATCCCGGCGGAAGCTTCTTTCCCGTCCCGGCCAAACAGGATTTCGCGCTGGCCAAACGGAAGGTCACCGCTGATTCTCAGGCGGAAGGGTGCCTCGCAATCGTCCGCCACGACTTCGAATTCCAGCGTCAGTCCGGTCGACAAATCTTCGATTACCTGTTCTTTGATCGTCCAGGTTCGGCCCTCATTTTTTAATCCCATCGCAGCACCTAATCCTTTCCCCGGCCGCCTGGCCGGAATAGCCGATCCGCCTCGCACGGTGGTTACCTCCGCCGATCTGGGGACAGATCCCCAACCCATCTATTGGTTGCCGGGCAAGCGCCCGCAGTCACTCCTTGCTCGGGGGCCGGGAATTTGGCACGATGGGGGGCTTGCCGATCTTCCCAGACGCAAAATCCCTTCGGCCCGAGTCTTTCCCACGCACACGCGAGAAACCACCCATGGCAGCATTCGCCGACATCCAGAAAATCTGTTTCGAAGGGCCCAAGACCAAAAACCCTCTGGCCTTTCATCATTATAACGCTGAGGAAAAGGTCGAAGGCCGGTCGATGCAGGAGCACCTCCGTTTTTCGGTCGCCTATTGGCACACGCTGCGCGGCACCGGCAGCGATCCGTTCGGGCCAGGAACGATGCAGCGCCCTTGGGAATCGGGTCAAGACACGGTCGAAAATGCGATCAACCGGGTCGGCGTGGCGTTCGAGTTCATCGAAAAACTCGGCGCGCCGTTCTACTGCTTTCACGATCGCGACGTGGCCCCCGAGGGGAAGTCGCTCAGAGAAAGCAATCAAAACCTGGACGCGGTCGTCAAAGAGCTGAAAAAGCAGCAAGGGCGGACCGGCATCAAGCTGCTGTGGGGAACCGCCAACCTGTTCTCCAATCCGCGCTACATGCACGGAGCCGCCACCAGCCCGAACGCCGACGCTTTTGCCTACGGAGCCGCGCAGGTCAAGAAGGCGCTCGAGGTGACCAAAGAACTGGACGGCGCCGGTTACGTTTTTTGGGGCGGGCGCGAAGGCTATCAAAACCTGCTCAACACCGACATGAAGCGCGAAGTCGACCACCTGGCCGCTTTCATGCACATGGCCGTCGACTATGCCAAAGAGATCGGCTTCAAGGGGCAGTTCTATTTCGAGCCCAAGCCGAAGGAACCGACCAAGCATCAGTACGATTTCGACGCCGCGAATTGCATCAACTTTTTGCGGACCTATGGCCTGACCGAACACGTCAAGCTGAACCTCGAAACCAACCATGCCACGCTGGCCGGCCACACCATGCACCACGAGTTGGAATATGCCGGCAGCCAGGGATTCTTGGGCTCGATCGACGCCAACACCGGCGATCTGCTGTTGGGCTGGGACACCGATCAGTTTCCGACCGACATTTATCTGGCCACCACCTGCATGTTGTCGATCCTCAAGTACGGCGGGCTGAATCCGGGCGGCATCAATTTCGACGCCAAGGTGCGGCGCGAAAGTTTCGAGCCGATCGATCTGTTCCACGCCCACATCGGCGCCATGGACACCTTTGCGCGGGGGCTGAAAATCGCCGCCGCGATCCGGGCCGACGGAGTGCTCGATCGTTTCGTCAAAGAGCGCTACAGCTCGTGGGATTCGGGCATCGGAGCCGCGATCGAAGCGGGCAAAGCCAACTTCTCGATGCTCGAGTGCGCGATGCTCGAAAAAGGGGAGATCACGCCCAACAAGAGCGGCCGCCAGGAAATGCTGGAAAACCTGGTCAACATGTACATCTAAGATCATGCTCCTCAGGCGCCGACCGGGTTTTCGACAGAGCCAGTGATGTCCCCTGATCCGCCCCCTGGAACGGTTCGTTCAGCAACAGGATTGCTTGTGGGCTCGACGGGCCTGAAAATGGGAACGCTGCTCGCTCGGCGGAGTTGACGTGCAAGCACAGCCTAATCGTATGTGGGATATCCCGACTTATGGCCAATCAGCATCAAGCTCGCTTACCGCTGAACATAAACCCGGCCCATTCTCTCTCACTGTGGACCGGAAAGCTCAAGGGGATAGGTGCGACGGCTCTCGCGATCGGACTCCTGTTGCCCGCCGCCCATGCGGAGGAAGGAGTCTGGAGAACGGCCTATTTTGATCGCTCGGTTCCCATGGGCGAGATGGGAACCCCGGTGGAAGTGGTGCGATCTCCGGCCCTGCTGGCATTCAGCGGAACGAAGGCCAAACTGTACATGGTGGGGGGAATGATGGATGACGTTAATCTGGAAAGGGTCACCTTGGTCAAAGCCGCCCAAGTTTCGGATGGTCAAACAACGTGGGATGGATCGATCAAGCCTCCGCTTTATCCCGTTACATTTTCCGGCAAGGAATCGCTGGCGATGCCCAAACGTGACGGCGCTCCCCCCAGGGTGCCTTCGGATGAGATCAGTGCGCCGATCGTCGCGGGTTTATGGTATATCCAACAGTCTTTTCGAAAAGATTCAAAGACGCCCTATTCCTTCGACAACGATGGAGCGTTCCTAGCGGCTTCTCATGAAGCTCCCACGGTGTTGAAGCCCACAGGCCGGCTTGGCGCGTATCGCGTCGATGTTTTGACGACGGATACACGGCCGTTGATAGCGTGTTGCGGGGATTCGATTACGGCTTCGTCCGGGGCCACAAAGTTGAGAGGCATCCGTTATCCTGATTTATTGGGCAAGGAGCTTAACTTGCCGACAATTAATCTGGGGGTGAATGGGGGCAGCTTCGAAACCCTGGTTCGCACTGATATCAAAGGTTTGGCGGGAGTTGATGTCGTCGTTGTGCTGCTGGGCTGCAATGACATCAGGGGTGGACTTGTGAAAAAGGTGGATGACTTTGCGAGGAATGCAACGAACTGGTCGAAGTCTGTCCAGAACATCGAGGGAAGAACTGGCAAGCTCAAGGTGGTATGGGGAACGATTCATCCCGCGGTCGACTTTCTAACGCATCCTGAGCAAGAAAAGTTACGGCAGGAAGTCAACCAGTGGATTCGCGGCAATGGCATGGGAGCGGATGCCATTGTCGACTTCGACAAGGCATTGGCAGACCCGAAAGATCCTACAAAGTTTGTCGCGGAATATGTGACGGCCGATGGGGTTCATCCCAATGATGCGGGCGATGTCGTGCTGGCCAAGGCAGCCGCCGACGTAATCCAAAAGCTCCTGGCCAAATAAACATAACCCCTGCTCATTCTCCGGTGGGAAAAGGGGTCGGACCGGCGCTGTCGAAAACTTGTCCGCTAGCTTAATCGGCCGTCACCGCGGCGTGCGTAAACCTGGTCAACATGTACATCCAAGCCGGTTCCCAATCTGTAAATAACCGATCAAGAACTGCTCTGAACCGCCGGCGGCGAGCGAGGAAAGTCATCGATGGCCGCGGCCAGCCCGGGACCCGATTCAGTGGCGGAGCTTGAGGCGCTCTTTAGCCTGGCACAGCACGAACATCGTGCGGGGCGGCTCGCCGAGGCCGCCGAAGCCTATGGCAAGATTCTTGCCATTCGGCCCGACATCGCCGAGATCCACAACAACCTGGGCGTCGTCCTCAGGACTCTGGGCCAACTCGATCAGGCCGTCGCGCGGTATCGGCAAGCGATTGCCCTCAAGCCGGATCTGGCCGACGCACACAATAACCTGGGCAACGTTCTCCGGGAGCAAGGCCAGCTCGAGCAGGCGGCGGCACGGTATCGGCAGGCGATCGTTCTCCGACCGGACTACGCCGAAGCCCACAACAATCTTGGCACGGTGCTGCTGATTCAAGGTAAGCTTGACGAAGCGGCCGCACGTCTCACGCAAGCACTGGATCTCCGGCCGGACTATGCCGAAGCCCACAACAACCTGGGCAATGTACTGCTAACTCAGGACAAGCTCGAACTGGCCGCGCGAAGATATCGGCAAGCGCTGGCACTCAGGCCGAACTACACGGAAGCCCACAGCAATTTCGGCAATGCGCTGCTGAGCCAGGGCAAGCTCGACGAAGCGGCGGCGCAATGCGAATATGCGCTGGCTCTTCGGCCAGACTACGCCGAAGCCCACAACAGCCTGGGTATCGTCCGTTGGGAGCAGGGCAAGTTCAAAGAGGCGGCGGCACGGTTCGAGCGAGCACTTGCCCTCCGACCCGACTACGCCGAGCCGCACTGGGGCCTGGCTGCTTGTTACCTGGTCGAAGGGGATTACGAGCGTGGCTGGCCGGCGTATGAAGGGCGACTGCGCACGCCCGGGCTTGAGCCGCGGCACAGCCTTCCGCGTTGGGCGGGCGAACCCTTGGCCGGACGGAGTCTGTTGTTGTTCGCCGAGCAAGGCTTGGGGGATGCGATCCAATTCATCCGATATGCGCGGCCGCTGAAGCAGCGGGGCGCTCGGGTCGTGCTGGCTTGTCAGGCGGCGCTCGGCCGATTGCTGGCCTCCAATTCCGATTTGGACGAGTTGTTTATCCAGGATTCCAGCGGCGCGTTGCCACGCTGCGATTATTATCTTCCCTTGCTGAGCGTACCGTACGTGCTTCGCACGAACGCCGCGACGATTCCTTGCGAAGTCCCCTACCTTGCGGCCGATCCCAAGTTGACGGCCGAGTGGCATGAGCAACTGGCGGGAATCGATGGCTTCAAGATTGGTATCGCCTGGCAAGGCTCGCGCGATTTTCGTTTTGATGGCTGGCGTTCGATTCCATTAGCCCAGTTTGCGCCGCTGGCCGGCTTGCCGGGCGTGCGGCTGGTCAGCCTGCAAAAGGGATTTGGATCGGAGCAGGTGGCGACGGTCGATTTTCCGGTTCTTGACCTGTCGGCCCGGCTGGATGAAGCGGCCGGCCCTTTCATGGACACGGCGGCCGTGATCCGCGGTCTCGACCTGGTGGTGACGTCGGATACGGCAGTCGCGCATCTGGCGGGGGCCCTGGGCGTGCCGGTTTGGGTTGCGCTCCAATTCTCGCCCAATTGGCGTTGGCTGCGCGACCGCGAAGACTCGCCCTGGTATCCAACCATGCGACTGTTTCGCCAAACGACGTTCGGCGGGTGGGCGGACGTCTTTCAGCGAATTGCCGAGGCCGTCCAGGCTCGCCGCTCGGAAACGGCATAATCCGCCGTCGGCAGATGCGCGGTCGCGATGCGAGGCCACTCGCCAGGGACGGCGACTGGGTCGCAATCACAATTGCCGACTGTCAATAATTGAACTCGACGCCGCGCCGGTGCAACGCTTCGACCAGCAAGGGCGTCGTCGTATATTCGACCGCGTCGAAACCGGCCTGCCGGGCCGCGGCGACATTCTCGGGCATGTCGTCGACGAAGAAAATCTCCTCGGGCCGCGCGCCCGCCAGTTCGGCCGCGGCGACGAAGATCTGCGGATCGGGCTTGCAAGCCCCGATCTCGTAGCTGAGCGCCGCATGGTCGAACGCCAGGTTGACGATGCCGAAGCGGCCGGCCGTTACCCAGGCCCAATGAGCTGGCGACGTGTTGGAGAGAATGCCCATCCGATAACCGGCGCCGTCGAGCTGGCCGACGACCGGCAACAGCGAATGATTGAGGCGAAAAATGTCGCTGCCGGCGACGAGCAGTTGGCCATAGTCGGGCTGGGTGCCGGTCGCCTGGCAAAAGGCTTCGTAGAACTCGTGGTCGTTGACCTGGCCACTTTCGTAGCGGTGTTCGAGATCGCTTGCGAAGACGACTTGCCACACCCGCTCGGGGGAGAGGCCGGCGACGTGGGCCATTTGGCGGCAAGCGATCCAATGATCGAAATAGACCAGGACGTTGCCCAGGTCGAAGTAAATGAATTTCGGTTCCATCTGTTGCGTGCCGACGCCTGACTTAGGTGCGTGGGGAGCCTGGCAGCCTGGTGAGAAAAAAGCGGCCCTGCTTTCAGTGGTGCCCAGGAATTGCCCGGGGCCAGCGGTCCCTGAAAGAATAGCGTGCCGGCGAGGCGCGATCCAGGGCGCGCCGCCGCGCAAAGGCTAGGGTTCCGCGTCAGCGAAGAGACCGAGCTAGCGACCGAGCAAGATGAGAATACCGGTCACGATTGCCAGGATGTCCAATACCAAGCCCATATTCACCAGTGTGATATGGACGAAGGCCATCATGCCGTAGGCGATGAGCCAGATGGCCAAACAGAGCATGCCCAGATTCTTGTTTCCGATCCACTTCATCGTTCGAGCTTTCAAAATTTAGATGCGACCCATCAGCAGCAAAATGATCAGAATGAGGACGATCAAGCCGATTCCGCCGCTGGGATAGGGACCCCAGTTTTTGCTATGCGGCCACGTCGGCAGCGCACCGAGCAGGATCAGAATCAAAACGATCAGCAGGATGGTGGAAAGTGAGATCATGTGCGGTGGCCTTTCGATTGATGGCCGGCGGTGATATGGCTGGCGGATGGGGTGTCGCTGGCGCCTATCTCTATCGTAATTGCCAGGAATTCGCAGCGATCGCTCTTTTCCCTCGGGCCGGCGCGAAAATCGCCAAATAAGACGGCCAATTTGCCCGTTAGCCCATGCCAGTCGGCAAAGAAATCGTGACAGCGCTCAAGCCAACATCGCCTGGGCCATCAAGAAGCGCTCGAGCGAAACCCGCGAAGGGGCCGGAGAAGGGCAGGCAAACTCGGCAGCCGAAATCTCGGCTCCCCCCGCCGCGTTGCGCACCGGCGTGAAGCAGCCGGCCAAATCGCCACACGCCGGATCCAACGGCACAAAGTCGACCGGGCCGGTGCAAACGCCAGCGGCGGCCAGGGCCAGGCTGGCGTGCAGGCCGATCGACGTTTGCTGATTCACGCCCAACAGGCATTTCAAATGGGGATTCGCCTTTTGGCAAGCATCGGCCAACGCCAATGTCGGCGTGATGCCGCCGAGACGCTGCGGATTGAGACGCACCTGGCGAGCGCTGACCAGGTCGATGGCTTGCTCCAGCCGGGCTGGGCCGGTGATCGATTGATCGAGCGCGATCGGTGTCCGCAGCGACTCCTGCAGCATGGCATGCCCGACCAGATCGTCGGCCGGAAACGGTTGCTCGATCCGCTCGAGATAGAAATCTTCGAGACGGAAAAACATGTCGCGCTGGGTCAGACTGCACAGGCCGTCGGCATCGATCCAGAGCGGAAAGTTCGACAAAGAGTCGCGCAGGGCGCGAACCACTTAGAGCGCCCAGCCGGGGCGGAATTTCACTCCGATCGATTGGTGGCCGGCTTCGATCGCTTGGCCGACGCCGGCAATCAACTCGTCGATCGAGCTTTGAACGCCGAAGACCGATCCGAGCGGCACGTTGGTCAGCGTCGAGCCGAGCAGTTCGGCCAGCGGGCGATTTTCCAGTTGAGCCTTTAAATTCCACCAGGCAATATCCAAGGCCGCTTTGCCGGCCGTGTTGCCCGAGACATGGGCCAGCCGCTGCTGAAGCGACTCGCCCGTCGGCAGATCGGCGGCGAGCAACTCGGGGGCGAGCCATTCCTTGAGGCACAAAAACGCGCCGTGCGCCCACTCCGACGCGTCGTCGGGAACCGTGCCGGGGCTGGCCTCGCCCCAGCCGGTCAGGCCGCTGCTCGACATCCCGACCAGAACCGTTTCGCAGGTGGTCAGCCGGCGGGTGCCGAACTCCGCGGGCCTGGTCCGCGGCATCGCCAGATAGAGGACGCGAATCTGGTCGATGTGCATGCGAGAACCTTTTGGCTTATGAGTTCAAAGCGCCGTGCGGCGCGCGAGCACTGATTTGCCGATTTCAATCATAGCGGCCGGTGACCGGATCGAATCGGGCCGGATCCGACGGCTTGGCACGATGGGTATAAAAGAGAATCATAGTGCTCAACAAGATCACGGTCGCCAACAAACCGGCACTCAATCCGATCGCCAACCAACTCAATTTAACCGCCGGCCGCGAACTGCCGCCGGCGCGGCCAGGCGAGGTGACTGCCGAACTGGCCGCCGAGCTGGCGGGCGATCCGGCAACCGGCGATCCGGCCGTCGGCCCGCGATTTTGCCGCGTCCGCCGCTCGGTCACTTCGATGGCCGTGAGCAGGCCGCGGGCTTTGTTGAGCGTTTCTTGATACTCGCTCGCCGGGTCGCTGTCGGCCACGATGCCGGCGCCGGCCTGAACATAGGCCCGATTGCCTTGCACGACGAGCGTGCGCAGTGCAATGCAGGTGTCCATGTTGCCACCAAAGTCGAGATAGCCGACGGCGCCGGCGTAAGGTCCGCGGCGGTGGGGTTCGATCTCGTCGATAATCTCCATGGCGCGGACCTTGGGGGCGCCCGAGACGGTGCCGGCCGGCAGGCAGGCCCGCAGGGCGTCGAAGGCGTCGCGTCCTTCGGCCAACTGTCCATTGACGTTGGAGGTGATGTGCATGACGTGGCTGTAGCGTTCGATCGTCATGA
>Ga0182024_10016132_pt1 | contig 14204 bp, 23 predicted proteins | sample P32metaG_FD_120480 | JGI IMG/M metagenome (GOLD analysis project Ga0182024, IMG submission 120480) | Permafrost microbial communities from Stordalen Mire, Sweden - P3-2 metaG (Illumina Assembly) | ecosystem: Environmental > Terrestrial > Soil > Wetlands > Permafrost | place: Sweden: Stordalen... | reverse complement strand
TAAGCTACTACTACTAATTGATATCGGCTCACAGGTCGTACTCGAGCGTCTGATAATAGTGGCAGTAGTACTAGTTAGTATCCAGTCACGGCGAGACGGTGTCGGACACGAGCAGATTCCTCTGTTACGAGAAAATTGTTTCTCCTAGTTATGGCTGAGTTCTGGGATCTCGGCGTGTGCAAGTGAACTATTCGGGATCGGCGCCGAGGGGATGCGCTGGCAGATCGATTTACCACAACACAGACAAACCAGGCTTTCACCGCAGCGCAGTCAGTCACCAACTAGACAGGCATAGCATGTCTGATGCAGTTGTGAGATAGTTAGATACGTTCCATGCTTCCTCGGCGCATTTTCCTCCAGGGAACAAGACTTTGGCCAACAACTCAACGATGGCAAACACCCATCGCGAGATCTACTCAGCGAAACGGCGAACGACTCGGTCTAGGAAGGCGAATCTTCTCCACGGAGGCTGGACAAGTTTCCTCATCGGAAGGGGTGTCGGCGGGCACGGGCAAAATGGTGGAAAACGAGTCCCAAGCGGTTCAACCAGCTTCCCCGAGCCAACCCGAACTCCAAATTCCTCGAGGAGCTGGGGCACAAAGTCAGGAGCCAACCCGGACTCATCAGTTCGACACGTTCAAACTAGTCTCAGCTCTTCAGATAGCGGGATATTCTCACCCTCAGGCTGTCGCATTGATGAAATGCTTACGAACGGTGCTAGTCAATGGAAACGAAGTCGCCAAAGCCCATTATTTATCTCGAGGAGATTTGGAAAATGTACCTTGGCATCTTTACATGGCTAATCGACGGATAGGAGACATATCTTTTCCGAGCCGCAATGTCTGAACTACGGACCGAAGTGAAGACTATTCGGCACAACGAAGCAGTCGCAGAGAGAGCCGAGATAATCTCCTTGCAGAAAGAACTCGATTCCCTCAATCAGAGAACGCGCGAAGACCTGGAGAACCTTCGGAACGATGTCACAATAGAGATGAACAATCGGAAAATTGCCACAAGGGCAGAGCAACAGACGATGGAAATCAAAATACAAGATCTGAATAACAATTTTACAAAACGGCTGGCGGATATGCGGACTGAAGCTGAGGCACAGAAATGGCAGACTACCAGACTGCTGATCGGTATGAAACATCCTTCGGAACCGGCTAAAAGGCAGTGACTCTTGTGACTATGGTAATATGCGGATTCGGCATAACTAGATACCTGCGGAAAACGGAGGTTGCGCATTCAAGCGCAGGTGTTCAGACAGACTTTTCCGGCGAAGCACGCCCTAGCAGCCCAGAGTTAGTTACACTTGGATAGAGCGTCATCGAGGCTGTCACAAATACCTGTATGATGCCGCACCTTCGAGGCGACCGACAGTATCTATGTTATTGGAGAGGACCAAAACTGTTTAGGGAATTTGGACATTGCTATGAACCCCTGTGACGTCTTCATCACCCAGTTCGTCAATCACCTTTTGTAATGTCTTTGCTTGTTGGCTGTCGACGTCACATTGTAACAGCGCGTCGGGCAACGGGACCCAAATCGTGTCGATTTCCTGGATATCGTAGCCCAAGTCCTTGAATGCTTTGGCTTTCGAGGCAACATCATCTGGGCCGACGAACACCTGGAGTTAGAAAAGAAAGTCCATATATGTTTCAATACCTTCACCAGGCCTTCATCCGCTTCCGTGACATCCTCTGCGCCGATATTGATAGCCTCCTCGAGAACATCTGTGAAATCTTTCGGCGATTGCATCCCAATCACTCCCTTCCTTACAAACTGATACAATACCTTTGACAACGAACCCCCCGCATACGATACCGCGCTTTTCACCACTCGAGCAGTTCGCGCCTTGTTGTCTGTCACAGCCTCTCTGTTTTGAGGCATCAGCAAACACTGAAGGGGGGGTTACATCACGATCGCAACACCCCCGGGTAACATTGCTTCATAAATTACAGAATCTACCCCTGCTTTTGTCGAACGTGGCTCTCCACTGGCAATCGCCCTCTCAATCGCCTCTTTGGTCATGTTTTCTAGAAAAATGAGCAGGAATACAGCATCAAATGCACCTGCCTTGGCGTGCTGCAGTTCCTGGTCCAGTCTTGGGTTCGTCTTAGGGTCTGGTCCTCCAACTACAGAACTTAGTTAGTCACACTAAGTCGATCGCTAACGTTTGACCGCCGTCCGTATCCGCGCAGCCAACTTGGTTTTAATGACCTTCTTTGCATCATCCAGAGCAGCTATATTTGATTAACCAGGGTAGTAAAAAGGCACAAAGGTGAATACCCTTTTTGTGCTTAATCTTGGACCACTTGGAATGACCCGAAAATGGAGTTGCAGTCGCATGGAAAGGCCGCACATCGACGAAATGGCAATGCAGTTGGGGACGAAAGCGCAGACCTTTGACTGCTGTGCAAGAGCTGTGGAGGATGGCAGGCACCGGTCGAGGGTCCATTTTTGTGAGACGCGAGAAATTCGGCGGTGATCTCTCTCGTTCAACTCGTGATTGATCGACCGCGATTTCTTGTCCTTTGTGCCACACGCTGCGACTCCCGCGTTGATGGCGGAGCGACTTCCACCAGAGCCCCCAGACGTCGCTCAGCTCAGTGCGCTGCCCCAGGAGAAACAGCCGACTGCTCTCTTCAAATGGCTGACCGACTGTGAGGCCTTCCTCGCCGAGTCAACCGCGGACGAGGTGTCAATCCATCAGCAGACGCTTGTCAAGAACCTCCTGGACCTGCTGTCCCTGTCGACGCCTGCACTGGGCCGAGTGCTACGCGCTTGTCAGGGAAGATGTCTTTCCCTCATTATCGAGAAAGGAGACAGGAAGCCTCTGTTTGACACAGTTTCCACCTTGCTCTCGAGAATCAGCCAATTTCGAGTGGACAAGGACACCCGGCAGAAACAGTACTGCTCCATCCGCAAGATCCGTTCGCCACTAACATATTTAGTGCCACAGTCTTCTGCCTTGGAGAAATGCTGGCAGCTGGGAGCGACAGTATCATGCAATTGGTACCCGAAATCGTCTCGACGTTGATAAGACTTATCAAGACATCCTCATCCGAAAACGGACTTCGGGCTGTTGCCTTCGATGCGTTAAGGAAGATGCTAATCAAGCAAACACACTTGAAGGACGAGGCGGTCTCGAAAGATCTTCTTAAGCTCGCTCGATCTGGTATATCAGAAAAGTCCATAATTATCCAAGAGCGCTCTGCAAAGGTAGTAATCCCGCAGACTAGATCTAATCACTAGTTGTTGGAAGAATTGTACAGAGTGTCTGCTATCATCACATCTACTGCGGATATGGACAGTATCAGGTCGTTACTGGTGCAGTCTATGGATACGCGATCAAAGGCTGTTAGAGCAGCCGCTGCAAGAACATTAGCAGCGTCGTTGCTGTCAGTGATGGGGGAATCATCGTCGAACGACAGCTTAGGTGAGATTACGAAACAGGAAAGCAGGAAGAAAAAGGTAATCAACAATATAAAGGAGGATGATCCTGAGGATGGACGGTCGTCGCCTGCGCTCTCGAAGTCCACACCTTTCACAATCCAATTCCGCGATCTACTACGTTATTTATCATCGTCGTATACCTCTCGTGCGGGTAATAGGCAAACTCGGGCAGGCGTTATGTTATCGTACGCTTACGTTTTGAAGTCCGTCGGTGGACAATTTACAAATCTCAATTATCCAACCATACTCGCACATATGTTACACGATCTTGTAAGTAATCCTCATGTCATGGAAGACCGACATCGCTCCTTAGAGACCCGTAGACATGTTGGATTCCTTCTGTGTAATGTAATACGGCGGCAACTACTCAGCGAGCCTGCAAAACAAATGGCGTTGCGTGCATTGATGGATGTACTCCAGAAGGGGATTATTGTCGGGAAAGGAAACATACCGGAAGCGGAAGAACTATCGGTTGAATCAACAGTGTCAGCGCTCAACGAGCTAAATGGATTACTGCAGGATCTAGGTAGTGCGATATCAGCGGAACAGGTAGCGTGGAAAACTCAAAGCCTGCTTATATTAGGAATCATTGCAGGAAATCTTTCGCAGTTTCATACAACACTCACATGTCCCTGTCCAGGCCGCAGCATCATCGGGCTTAAGATCATTCATCTTAGCTATACCAAATCAGATCGAACCGATGTTGCTCTTGTATAAAGAGGACCTTCAGCATCACCTGGAGCTCTTGAATGACAACAGCGCGCCTCATGGAAGGATGGCTGTTGGCGTTGCACATGGTCTTTCGGTCGCTGTGCAGGTGTGTCCTTCCCGCCCGCTATACTTCTCAACTACCGTCATCAGCGAGATATGGTCTCTTGCAAGTTCTCTGCTTAAAATGAGCGGAAAGAGCGACCTTCGGAGTTCTCAAATTCAGATTCAAGTGGCTTGGACTTTAATCGGAGCCTTAATGTCGATTGGATTTCACTTTGTCAAATCCCGTCTCAATCAACTTATGCTTTTATGGCAAAACGCATTGCCACGAGCTTTTCCGAAAGAGGTAATGGCAGGAAGGAACGTTCCAGAGCTGCAGTACCTGCTGCACGTTAAGGAAAGGGCGCTTGCTGCTTTACTCCTGTTTTTGCAGCACAGCGAACGATTAGTGACGCACGATACTTCGAAACGTATCGCCACGATGCTCTCAGATACCAGCACTTTTATTGGAAGGCTCCCCAGCACGCCCCTTACCGATGACATACGGACCATCACTGCAAATACACAGCTCATCGACACCAGTGTCAAAGTAAAGACGAGAGTTCTGAGGTGTTATTCCTTGCTTGGGCGCTACGATCGAAATATCGCAGGCCCTGAGCTGTTAATGACTACAATTTCGGTCTTTGCTGAAACTGAGCCACAAATGCCGAAGGTCATTTCGTCCAAGCCGCCTATGATCAGCTCCTTCGATTCATTCACGTCCATCACCGATAACTCTGCTTGGGGGTTAACAAGCTACTTTATACCATTGACGGTTCCCGGGGTTGGAGATATTAGAAAAACGGGACGAGAGAGACACTGGTCGGTGCTTAGTTCAGAGAGCGATATGTTGGAAGAAATGGTATTCCCTTTGCCCACTCCTGTTTTTGCTAATGGCATTGTAGTTGGCGCAGCCCATTATCGGTGCATTGGAGAATGATATTAGCTCCTTGTACAATTCTTCGGGGGATTTCACAGAAACGCCGACCCCCGCACCCTCGTCTACGGCTCTCGTGGATGCGGCGATTGATTTGTTTTCTCAAGTTGTCGCGGAACAACCATCGAAGATACAGGACAGTGCGTTTGCTCATACCACTGCTTGCCTTGGAAACACTTTGTTGTCGCGGAATTTAGGCCGCAAACGAGCGGTAACATACAATGTTGTAATTGCTTTATCGAAAGCGCTTGCGAACCTAGCTCCCCGAGCGATTAAGGATATGAATCAGAGTAATCGAGGGACTTCATCGATTCTCGATACTCTCCATGTTTGTCTTTCTATTGCCTTTCTTTGACATCATAGACTTGCTTAAGCGACCAGGACCCTTCAGTACGCCTCATTGCCGGTGACACAATTGGTCGATTGTGCAATTCCCTACAAGATGTCGCACTCGGAAAAGAGATCAAGTTTCTCACGGACTCTATCATTTCCAATCGCGAGCCCAACTCCAGAGCTGGCTGTGCATATGCACTGGGTTCAATTCTCTATCACGTGGGAGGGATGGCTGCCGGTCTTCATCTAAGGACTGTCCTGGGTTTGCTCCTCTCGCTCGCCTCCGACCCGCACCCTACGGTACACTTTTGGGCCCTCGATGCCTTGGAAAAGACTATTACATCTGCAGGACTAAGCTTCTCTTCCCATGTACCAAGTTGCCTTGGTATTATCTCGCAGTTAATTCTCTCCGACCTTTTTGATCCGGAAGACGTTCCTGTAGCCATGTCAAATGTGGCCACAGAGTTTCCAGCCCTGGCTGCCATGATACGCGGTATTGACGCCATTATCAACACATTGGGGCCTGATCTATCGTCGTCCAAAAAATCAAGAAATTTAATCTGCATGCTTGTAAAGGAAATGGATTATACTACCAATCCAGTGATTGCAATTGAGGCAGTTCGGTGCACACAGCATCTTACCTTATTTGCCCCAGATTCAGTTGACTTCCGGCGATTTATTCGACGCCTCGAATCGAACCTCATGAGCGATTATCCTGAAATCCAACAGATCTCCTGCGAGGCAATCTATGGATTGATTCGGAAAGACGTTTCTTCCGTCTTCTCAAATGCGTGCCCATCCTTTTCGGACGAGTTATGGGCTATGTTGAATGGCCAAGGTCAGATATCTACGGATATCGAAGACATCATCCGCTCTTGGGTGGAGCAAACAGCTTTGACTGACGTTAAAGGTTGGATCGAAATTTGTCTCAGATTTCTTACGCACTCGGGTCCACAAGATCCTGGAACCAAAGGCGAAGCCTCCCAGATTGATACTTCTGAGTTCGTCGATGAAGCCGCAGCATTCTCTCAGTCGCAGGGAGGGAGTATCGAAGAGAGGTCAAAATCGTATCGACGATGGCAGGCGGTCTCTTTTGCCCTCGGATGTCTTCGTCGAGTAGTTGACTTGAACCTTAAAACTTCGACACCTGTAGAGGATCGGTCGCACCCTCTAACTGTCCGAGTTGGGGATTTAATTAAAGTTGCTTTCACTGCCTGTACATCGACAGTCATAGATATACGGTTAGGCGGACTTAAATTGCTGCACGATCTTATCAAGGCATCCCCTTCTCGTTCTCGTTGCTGACAGAAAGGGATTTGCAGCTTGCCTCGACCCTGATTTTCCAGAAAGCACATTGCTTGAGCAATACCAAGCCCAGATTGCGTCCGCCTTAACTCCCGCCTTTGCAGCGGATTCGTCCCCAGAGATAGCCGCCGAGGCTATCAGTATATGCGCAGAGTTTATTTCAAGTAATATTGTAAAGGATATCGAGCATATGGGCCGACTCTTAAGAATTCTTGTCATAGGCCTTAACAATGTTGCTGTTGGTAATATGCTTCCCTCTTACTTAGTTAAGTGGTTAGGTGACACAATACTTCCGAGTCTCGGAGATTTGAAAGTCCCAAGCGCGAATGCTGGCCTTATGTTGAAATTGGCAATTCTCTCAGCGTGGGCTGAGATACAGATCCAGAGCACGCATCAGAAGTACCTCGTGGATATTGTCGAGCCTCATATCAATACTCTAATACCAATGTGGCTCGCCGCCCTCAGCTCTTATGCCAAACTGCATTTTGAACCAGAGGATAGTGATGGTTTAGTTACTGAAGATATCCTGGTCGATTCGGAATATTTGTATGCTTCGAAAGAGTTTCTCGTCCAAGTCATATACCCGCCCTGCTTTAAGGCTAAATGTAGACATATGACATCTGCTGGCTCCAAATTATCCAAGCGCTTGCGACTTTGATAGAGCTCGAGAGTGATGACGTCTTCGCCGCTCTAGATAATCTCGATAATCGAGGTGATAGCGCGTCTATGACCGACTCTCATGCTAACTATCGTGATGAACCCGTCGCCTTTTTCTTTATCCTGTACGGACTTTGTTTCCAAACGCTGCTCCGGGTGATGAATAGAGACGACCCTGACGCCAAGAATACTATCTCAATCGTACTCGATGCTCTCAAAAAGGTGATTCGTCCGTCAATTAGCGGCAATGCGATATACAAGAGTTTTGTTTTTGCTGAAACCACTGATCTACTGGATCGTCTTGTCCTCATGGAGAATTCCGAGGTTCAGCTGATGGTTATTCAGATCGCCGCTAATCTGGCCAAAGATCATCCGAATGGCGCATTTGCCGTCAAGGAACAAAGGTTTACAACTCTCACAAGCTTAAGCTGAGTATACAGGCTGACAAACGGCAGCGACTTCCCTGCTGCGGGCGATGATACTGATGGGATCGAACAACTACTGGATTTGGTTCACATACTAGTATTGGCGCTGAATCAAAATGTCCAGTCGCCATCTGGTGCACAAAATCATGGTAATTCAGTCTTTGAAAGCAAGCTGATTTATCTGGTCATGCTATCAGCAACCCGGAACTGGCAGCTCAGTCACTAACGTGCCTGATGGAAACGACGGAGCTTTTCCCTTCCATGATCAAGATTGACCTGTACGGAGGTGTATATTCGATATATGAAAGTAAGACTTCCAGTGAAATATGCTAATATACGTAAGAGGTTTTTCAAGCGCCAGACCTGTCCCTTGATGTGGCACGGAACCTGCTCATTCCCTATCAAAAGTTTTGCCAGAATCTGCAGCGCTGCATTTTGGAAAATCACGGGGCCAGTCTAAAAGTACTGGAGTCCATCGGAAACCTTATGCTGAGTCTCCTCGCGCGGTAAACTCCTCGTATTATAGTTCTAATATATGTTAGACTCGAGAAATTCGGGTCTGTGAGGGCAGAGGAATACGAAGCCACCTGCATCTTGGCAACTGTGTCCTTCACCACTATTCCAGAGCTAGGCCGGAAACAGGCAACGCTGTTTGAACGATTTTGTCTGGTCCTTATCAAGGGCATGGGCTCTCAGGAAGTACATCCACGCATTGTTTCATTACTGATTCTCTAGAATTGTGGTTGCTCGGTTCGATGCCTTCGCGCTTTGTTCACAAGTGACCCGCAGCCACTTTCAAGAGGAGTTCACGTTGCTATTTCTGCCCTATCGGCTGCGTTGATCCGTGAGCAGCATAATCCGTCTCCAGAGCTTCTTCCTATGAGGCCTCTTATTGCGGCGGCCGTAGACATAGTTCAGAGTCGCCCAGACTCTGAAGGTTTTGATTCCTGCGGATATCCAGTTGACCCACTAGTTGCTCCCTTGATGGAGGTATTGTTGCCAGTTTTGTCGTTCCAGTTGGACCTACCGAACCGAGATCGAGACTCGCAAAAATCCACCGCATCGGCGGTTTTAAGCCTTGCCACTACTAGCCCGACAATTTTCAAAGATATTCTTGGAAGGATGGAATTGGACGGACGGGATCGACTGGAAGTAGGGCTAAGAACTGCGCTTGAAGATCAACGAGAGCCTCAATCGGAAACTGCCATTAAGCCATCCATATCGCTCAAATTGGATTTTGGCTCTGTGGATTAATGGGAATTCAAGGAGAGTAGTCTATGCGCTGTCAAAGGACGCCGCTTCTTATGATAATCTAATGCATGAATTACCTCTAATGTTGCTACATAAAATTTGATGATATACATGGTCTGCTCTTGGCATGGATCATCAGATGGATTGTTAGTCGGCTCCGGAAATCCGGGTTTCCACCAAGCCAAACGCGAAAATTCGCCCCTTGCCAAAGCAACCAAATGCCAAACCTGGCAAGCAGCATATGATGAACCGACGATTCGCCGTCGCCTTACTTCTCTTCTTCGTTCCGATCGCGTATGTCGTTTATGTTGCCTCGTCTCTTATTGCCCTTATCTTTGAGGATGGCTTGAGAGACTCGGTGAGCTTGTCGACTGTTGAGGAAAATGGGAATCGTACTGGCGTTTCACACCCGATTCCCAAGATAATACACCAAACGTGGAAAAACAGGAACATCCCGGAGCAGTGGCAGATTGCTCAGTTCACCTGGTACTTTTCTGACCGTTGTATGCAGTTCGCTGACTGACCTTAGTTTGGATATGCATCCCGACTATCATTATATGGTACGTGCCTGGTCCTGTTTGCGCCTATTAACTCCTTTATAGCTTTGGACAGACGAGAATTCTCGAGGTAACTAGTTTGCGATCGATTGACTAAATCCACAGCGTTTATCAAGGAAAAGTACCCTTGGTTTCTGTCGACTTTTGATTCGTACCCCTACAATATTCAGCGTGCGGATGTAATTCGTTATTTTGCACTTGCATATTATGGAGGAAATTATCTGGATCTTGATTTGGTACTATTACACTGTCCCCTATCGCAATGTAACTAACGAACTTCAAGAGGTGTCATCGACGCTTAGACGCGATGCGAACCTACTCTGGATGGCTTCGAGGGACAAGTCCAATCGGCATCTCCAATGATTCCATGGGCAGCTCGCCAAATCACCCATTCTATTTACAAGTCATAAAAAAACTGGAGAAGTACGCGAGGAACTGGCGATTGCCATATTTGACAGTCATGCTATCTACGGGACCGTTGTTTCTGAGCATTATGTGGAAAGAGTTCCTGATGTCCAACCCTCCTGCAGATCAACGTATTGCAATCTTGCCGGAAGAATGGTAATTTCCTTAGCAATCTCAATGGACTTAACATTAAAGGTACAATTCAGATGATACTATCATATTTTCATCATTTGGCGGCAGTTCGTGGCATAGAGCCGATGCCAACTTCATTTTTTGGGTACTTGTTCTGATCTCTCAAGTCAGCATAGCTTGCTAATACTGGGTTTCAAGGCTGGCGAACATGTTCGATTGTTAGTTTACTGTGGATTCCTATTGGCAATTATAGGCATGGTTGGTATATGGATTGTTTTGAAAAGCATTTCTGGCGATTCGGATCCCCTCAGGTTAACCGGTATATCCTTGCATAAACGTTTCTGATGCAGAAGTCCAAAAACTGCTCCTTGCTCATCGTCGGCAGAAGCCTCATCACGTGAGATTCCTTACTTCTATGTCCTGAATGACGTTAGCTTGAATAATAAAGAGTATTGTGTAGCATAGATTAGAAAATACCCGGATAATGGACTGTGCATTTTTAACGCGGTCTCGTGTTACGCGCTTACGCTGATGCTCTGTGATTGATCAATCAATCGCCGATCACGATTCAATGATTGAACGTTGACTTGCGATTCAATGGACGGGCTCTCGGATGAATTAGTGTGCCTTGTTCTCAGTTACCTTGATCCATGGACTCTGTCAACAACGGTTCGCTATGTATCTAAACGCATGCGCAGGTTGACCTTGGAGAATAAGCTGTGGTATGAATTCACCGAAGTCCCGGAAAGGCGGCTTATCGGAAATCCCCTCTATGAACAGTGGTCGGAAATAGACTGGCACAATGAGTGGAAATGGTAGAAGAGGCATTCTCTCGATGCAGGCTCTGATCGTAGGCGGAAGGCACCTCTCCGGGTCGATTGGATTGATGATTCAGTGACGGTGCTTACCTTTACCCAACATGGATCGGACATTGTAGCCTTACTTGACGACGGCTCGCTTCGCAGGTGGCGACGTTCAGACTCAGGGTGGCAAGAAATAAGTCGAACGGGAAGTACAGCAGGTCGCGAAAGCTTTCGGTTTCACCAGAGGTCTCAAGTCGGCAGCAGACGAGTTTACGCTACCGCCCAGTTGGGATACAATGATGCCATTACTGCATCTGAAAGCTCGATTGTTTTTGGAGTGGGCCAAATCCTTCAAAACTTGGTACAAACACCGACAAAATGTCCTCATTCTGACGTATAGGATGTGACAACGGGGAAATTGACCGAGCTTTACAATTTCGGAAAGTCAGCGGGAGGCATGGGTCGTAACTTGATCACCACTTTTCGTCAGCTTAATACTTCAACCCTTTTGTTTGGGTCATTCCCCGCAGGACTGCATCTTGTGGATCTTAGACACCCATCTGCTGTTGTTAAATCGGCAGACCTTCCGAAAGCGCCTTCTGCACTTCAAGCAACACCACTATGCGTCCGTGAGGCAATCAATGCCCCTAACTTCGTTGTGAGTGGGAGATTTCCTTCCATTCTATTATATGACCTCCGACGAGGTCTCAATACTTGTTCTCCTATTTACTCTGGAGCGGACTCACTGTCTTCCATGACAGTTGTTTCCAATGATCGGGTCATAGCAGGTGGTTCGTACCGTGGTATAATTTTTCTTTGATAATCTCTGATGGCAGGGAGAGGAACCTTAGAATGCTTTAATACTCGAACGTTAAGACTAGAAGTGAAAAACAGATGGACTGCGTCGAGCGCGACTATTCTAGGGATTGCCGTCAGAAATTGTGGACTATTTGCAGCCGGAGGGTCTGGATATCTTCGACTGCTGGATGGCATGGACCATGGTATTCGAGATGTGGAACTCGACTGTATGGTCACAAAGATAGAGATCGACTCGAATGATTCTGGATGTCGAAACGCCGCTGAGCGGGTCTTTTTAGGTTGCGGAGCTAATGGTATTTCATGTGTTGAATTTGGAAATAGCGGCGACGCCACGGAAGTAGAACAGCAGCCAACATATCCAGAATCGCTGTTGAGAGGCCAATATTCGGATATGCATTTTTTGGGTAGGTTCTTTAGATAGATCACCGATAGCGAAAGTGAGTATATACATTGATCCAGGAGAGCATGCCGTAAAACCAGCCCCAATACCAAGCCGCGTACGCTATTAACTTCAATAAAACAAGTGTTGACTTAGTCCTTCTCCTCTTTTTTGGTCTCCGCAACACGCTCAGACCGTTCAGCACGCTCTCTCATCTGCTTGAATGCATCCCCTTCCACATAATCCTCGCGAATGCCAAACGCTCGTCGGACCTTCTCCATCTCCTTTTCCTTTGCTGCAGCAAGGTCATGTATCTGATGCGGTTTCAGCCTAAACAGGTTAGTTTTTCACAACGCATGGGCAAATACGATTTGACGTCCTGTCCTTTGGGAGTTTGACTGGACCACTCCTTTCGCAACTGGGCCACTTTCTCTTCAATGACATTCTCATCCACGCTACAAAGTCAGTATTTCTCGGCCTGAAGATGATCGCGAGACGTACCCTTCTTCCTCCAGCTTATCCTGCAGTTCCAAACATCTTATTTCAATCTCTCGTTTTCGATCATGCTCCATGATTTCAGGATTTGCCTTTCGCGTTTTGGTGTGCGGTCGTTCTTGGTCTCTGTCTCTTGAATACGGTGTTTGCGGTTTCCGTCGAATGTTTGCAAGACTGCGTTGGACGTATCCATTTGTGCCAGATCCGCGCGCGGTCTGCAAGCCGACTCCGTTGTAGCTCATGGCGTTGATGAAGATGGCGAGAGTAAGGCAAACGCCCGGTGCTCATATTCGCGGGTTTTGATTTGCTGGGTGTAAAGCCGGGTACCGGGAGGATCTCCGCATGCTCACCAAAAAATCAGAAAAGTTCCTATTTAGGTGTCGTCGGGTTTTTCGTTTCGAACGGGGGATTGTTTATGTTGCATCGCCCGTCCTTGTGTCTCGTTCGCGAGACTGCACGGTTCCAATGGAGGATCCGGCGTCATAATTTTGCTACGTTGTCGGATATACAACCAAGTCGGATATTCGATGTCTGTGTCATTGGCGGCGGACATGCTGGTTCGGAAGCAAGTGCAGCAGCCGCTCGAGCCGGCGCGAGGACAGTCCTCGTCACCCAGGATCTCAGCAAGATCGGAGAATGCTCCTGTAACCCTTCCATAGGTATAGGGCCCCAGAATATTGTTTACTGAGGCAGGTGGTATTGGAAAAGGGATCATGGTCAGAGAAATCGACGCTTTGGACGGTCTTTGTGGAAAAGTAACAGGTATTCTTCGTATTTGGCTCAAATTGACTATTGCAGATAAGGCAGGTATCAATTTTCGTGTGCTTAATCGGTCAAAGGGTCCTGCTGTCTGGGTAAAAACATTTGGCGGTGTAAGACTAATCAATAAGGGACCCCGAGCTCAAATTGATCGCAAGCTCTACAAAAAGCATATGCAGGCCGAACTAAACTCTGTGCAAAACCTCACGCTCTTGGAAGGGAGTGTGTCAGATCTTCTAATATCTCCCGTGCAATCGGAATCAAGTGCATCCAGAACCTTTGGCAAGATACAAGGAATTGCACTAGGTATGGCCGCTGCCTGATGTGACTGATGAGATAGGCAATGGCGAGATTATTCATGCTTCTCAAGTCATTATTACAACAGGCACTTTTCTCGGAGGCGAGATACATGTTGGTACTGGGTGTTTCGTCGGCGACTCTAATTCAAGGTCTGGAGGTTTATCCAGCCGGACGTGTGGGCGAACCTGCGTCACTCAAACTCAGCGAATCCCTTAAATCAGCGGGCTTCAAACTAGGACGACTGAAAACCGGCACACCGCCTCGTCTCGCTAAAAACTCGATCAATTACAGCAAATTGCCGGTTCAAACTGGCGATGACCCTCCAATGCCTTTTAGCTTCATGAATGAACGAATCGATATTAAGGTAGCTGATATGCTATGCTATAACAAAAACCGAAGAAGCGGTTAGACGCCCATTCACATTACCCAATTCCCAAACCC
>Ga0182024_10016131_pt1 | contig 14204 bp, 9 predicted proteins | sample P32metaG_FD_120480 | JGI IMG/M metagenome (GOLD analysis project Ga0182024, IMG submission 120480) | Permafrost microbial communities from Stordalen Mire, Sweden - P3-2 metaG (Illumina Assembly) | ecosystem: Environmental > Terrestrial > Soil > Wetlands > Permafrost | place: Sweden: Stordalen... | reverse complement strand
GCGCGCTCGACGAGATTCGCGGAGAGCGCTAATGTGCCCCTTTTCTACGCCGACTCCTCCGCGCTCATCAAGCTGATTCGCACTGAGCCCGAGCCTGGCACGCTGCGAAAGTTCCTGCAAGGTGCCGATCTGGTCTCCTGCGAGCTGGTGCTTACCGAGCTGCCACGAGCTATCCGGCGGGCGACAGCCGTCGATCCATGGCTGTCCGTCGAAGCTCTGATCGAGGGCACTGGAGAGTTGCTCGATGTTCCTCCCCTTGAGATCTCTCGACCGTGTGGTGCTCCTCACAGCCGGCGCGCTTGCCGAGCCAACCCTGCGTGCTCTTGACGCCATCATCCACGTGAGAGTCCCGCGAAGTGGTGGGGATTGAAGCTGATCCCCGGTGACGATCAGTCCGCCGAGACGAGCTCGGGAACTGACGCGTCGTCATCTTCGCGCTCGCCGGCGAGTTTGGCCATAGAGCCTTCGGAGAAGTAGCGCCGCTCGGCTGCCTGCCACTCGTCGTGGATGTCCAACAGGACCGAGCCGGCAAGGCGAGTGACGGCGGCCTCGTTCGGGAAGATGCCGACGACCCGACAGCGCTTCTTCAGCTCCTTGTTCAGCCTCTCCAAGGGGTTCGTCGACCAGATCTGGCGCCAGTGGGCCCGGGGGAATGGCGTGAAGGCCAACAGCTCCTCCTTCGCCCCGTCCATGAGCTCGGCGGCCTTTGGAAAACGGGATCGCAGCATGTCGGCGACCTTGTCGTACTGCTCGGATATCTCCTCTCTCGTGGCGTAGGCAAAGACGGTGCGAAAGGCGGCCGCCACCATCTCCTGGTGGCCCTTTGGGACCCTTGAGAGGAGGTTCCTCGCGAAATGGACCCGGCAGCGCTGGTGGGCGACTCCCTGCATCGTCCGGCGTAAGGCGGCGACGAGCCCCGAATGCTGGTCGGAGATGACAAGGCGGACACCATGTAGCCCGCGGCGGCGAAGGCCCTGCAGGAACGAGCGCCAGAAGGCCTCGTCTTCTGAGTCCCCGACCGAGAAGCCGAGCACCTCGCGGTGGCCGTCTGCCCTGATGCCAGTGGCGATGACGACGGCCTTGGAGACGACGTGGTGGTCGTCTCTCACGTGCAGGTAGGTGGCGTCTAAGTAGACGTATGGGAAGGCGGCCTGGTCGAGGCGCCGCTCCTTGAAGGCGCTCACGTGCTCGTCAAGGCCCACACAGATGCGCGAGACCTCGGAACGGGAGATGCCAGAGGAGATGCCGAGAGCCTCGACGAGCTCGTCGACGGCTCTGGTCGAGACGCCATGCACGTAGGCCTCCATCACGACCGCATAGAGCGCCTGGTCGATCCGCCGGCGCGGCTCGAGGATGGAGGGGAAGAAGCTGCCCTTTCGGAGCTTGGGGATGCCGAGGCTGACGTCGCCGGCCTTGGTGGACACGATGCGTTGCCGATGCCCGTTGCGCTCGTTCGTGCGGGTCTCTGCGCGCTCGTAGAGGCCGGCTCCGATCGCCCCAGCCGCCTCAGCTTCGATCAGCTCCTGGAAGACGAGGCGGACTGCTTCTCTCACGAGATCCATCCCGTCGACGCTTCGGAGTGCGTCGGCGAGGTCGGACAGGGCAGACTTGTCGAGGGTCATCGGGTGATCTCCTTTGTGCGTTCCGGATGAACACACCGAGGATCACCCCGATGGCCCCACCTAGTGGTGGATGGTCTCGGTCACCTCAAAGCCCACCATTCCGCGGGACTCGGTCCCACCCGTTGTCAGAAATACAACGCTTGGCCTGCTCAGGTCCCAGATCGCGTGTCCGCTCGCTCGACGACCTTGAGGGGCCTATTCCAACCGGTGAAGAGCGCGGATCCGTCGATATGGCCTCTGACCAGGCCCTTGTCGAGGGGAGGGCGGCGCTCCATATCCGGTGGTTATGTGGCTCTTCGCGTTCAACTGGGGAAGCCTCGCCTAGGGAGTGTCTGGCAGTCCGAACCTCAGCAGGATCTTGTGGCCACCCGCGCTCGCGATAGTTGCCTGCCTATGAAGCAGGCACTTCATGGATGCTCCCGAGGCGGGACAGTGGGGCGCGAGAACGGCGTGGTAGGGGGCGCGTGCTTACCCCTCTGTCGAGAAGCGCGCAGTCAGTGCAGGCGACGTCGTAGGATCCATCGAACGGCAGGGCTGTCTGCGCGGGATGACTCGGTCTCTCAGCGGGGGACTTCGTCCGCTCCGCCGCGAGGCTTGTGCCAATCACATTGACGTGACGAGATGGGCAGGACGGTTCGATGAGTGACGAATCCCCTTCGCAGGTGATCGATGCGATGTTCGCCGACCTCGGTGACTGGCGCGGCGCAACGCTGTCGAAGCTCCGGGCGCTGATCAAGCAGGCCGATCCCGAGGTGGTCGAGGAGCTGAAGTGGAAGAAGCCCGCGAACCCGGCGGGCGTGCCCATATGGTCGGACGACGGCATGATCTGCACCGGCGAGGTCTACAAGGACCACGTCAAGGTGACCTTCGCCAACGGCGCTTCGCTTGACGATCCCCACGGCCTGTTCAACTCCAGCCTCGGCGGCAACCTCCGCCGTGCCATCGATGTCCACGAGAGCGACAAAGTTGACGACTCGGCGTTCAAGGCGCTCGTCCGTGCGGCGGTGGCGCTGAACAAGGCCACGGGGCGCGGCAGGTGACCGAACCGCCACCTGCCCGCCGCTGAGCACGCCGCACCAGCGTCCGCGTAAACCGCCGGATCGTCGAGCCACGCGTCTTTTTCGCGTCCTTGCGCGTCCAGCCGATAACGCGGGCCATCCCTGGCTGGGATATAATCCCTGTTCAGAGGCCATGTTTCCAGTGGTCGGGACCGGCATCGATCCGGTGACCTCGCGCTTTTCAGGCGCGCGCTCTACCAACTGAGCTACCCGACCTCGCGACTCACGCCGCAAGCCGCCGAGGCACAGTCTGCCGCAGCTGCGGCGCCCCTACCTCGCGAGCGGACCTGACGGGATTTGAACCCGCGACCTCCGGCTTGACAGGCCGGCGTGCACTCCGAGCTGCACCACAGGTCCACACTCCCGCACGGCACGACGCCGGGCGGATGTCGCACCTTACGGGTGCGCCCCGCAAACTGTAGGCGATCCCAGAGGCACGCGATCCCCGGCGTCCAACGAACGGTTGCCAACCCGCCCGCCGAGGTCCGGCCATGGGTTTCAGGGGATCACGGTGTCCTTCATCGATACCTGGTCGGGGAAGAGCACTGGTTGGCGGTACCAGCTGAGCACATAGCGGGACAGCGAGCTGGGCCATGTGCCCGAGAGGTGGAGTTGGAGCACCGCAGTGGAGTCCGACCTGACCGGGACGATCGTCCCGTATACCGGCCTGCCGAGCTCGTACTGGCTCGTCATCGTCACCGGCGTGCCATTCAGCGTCGCCGACTCGAGGAGCCACGGCGAGTAGATGGAGACCCAGAGCAGGTCCTCTCCCGGCTTCGCGTCAATGCCCGGCAGCCTGCCGATGATCGTCGGCGGAAGGCCCGAGGACGGCGCGGCGTTGTGGAGCGTGACCGTCAGAGTGGACGTGATCGTCCGGGTCGCCAAGTTGAGGGTTGCGTCATAGGCAATCCGCCGGCGGACGTACCAGTCGATCTTGTCGGCGGCGGCGTTCTGGGTGACGACGCCGACGAAGTCGCCCACGACTCGTGGCATTGCGCCTGCGATGTGAACGTCGTCGAAGAACGCCTCTTCGGCCGGCTGCGAGCTGTACATCAGGAGGTGACTGCCACTGATGGAGGGTGCGAGATCCTTCACCAGCGACGGGAGCGATGGCAACGATCGACTCGTGAGCTCGCGGAACACCTGTCGCAACAGACCCTCGACGAAGCTGATGCGAGCGTTGTTGTTCTTGAAGTCGACGAACTCCTGGTTGGCGAGGAACGCCACGATGTTGCGCGAGGTGAGTTGCAGGTTCAACCCCGGCGCCGTGATCGGTCCGACCATCTTGACGAGCCCAGCAATGGTTACAGGGTCGAGACCGATCACGCCGTCGACTTTGACGCCGCCGGATTGCGGGTAGAGGTACTCCGCCACCGCGGCCACCGTCGGAAAGTCCGGGGACATCGAGACGTTCTCCCAGTTGTCCTGTGGATAGAAGGAGCTGTACCGATCGACGAAGTCGGGGATGGGCGGGAGCGTGCGCTGGAGCGGGCGGACGCCGTCGTGGTCCAGTTGCCCAACGGAGCCGACTTTGACCAGGCTGAGACGCCCGGCGTCGGCCGTCACCTCGGCGTAGTCCCCGATCACACCCCCTGCAGCTCGGCTCTCCGCAGGGTTCTCGACAAGGACGAGATACTTCCTGGTCCCTTCGGCACCGAGGATGCCGGGAATCTCCTCGGAGCCGACCAGAGCGATGGAAGCGTCGTGTTGAGCTTCTCGAAGCTTCGTCCGCTCCGAGTTCAGCTTGCGGCGGAGAGGACCCACGATCCAGGGAGACGAGAACGGGGCGACGATCTCGTGGCGTGCATCGGTGATCACCGTCAAGTCCTTCCTGAACAACGGTTGGAAGGACGCAAGGCGCTTCACCGGAAAGGTTCCGTGGACGACGCCTAATGCCTGCACGTTCGCCGACGACTCTGTGGTCAGGCCGGCCTGCACGAGCGAGGTTCCGATCGAAGCTGCGGTCCGGATTGCCCGCACCTGTTGAGACACGACGGGCACCACTTCGGCCGCTTGGGCCCAGTCGAGATCGCTGCCGGCCGAGCGCAACTCGTCGCCCGCCGTCTTGAACTCGGCGATGGCCATCGATTGGTTGCCGTGCTCGGAATCTCTGAGCGCGCTCCCCGTTTCCGCCAACGCAGCTCGCAGAGGCGAGCGGGCGTGCAGGATGCTGAAACCGGCGAGGGCGCTCAGAAGCAGTACGGCCAGAACGACGAGAACACTCGCGCGGATCACGAGCTGCCGAGTCCGCGGTGAACCCTCCACGACTGCTGGGACAAGGAGCACCGTGACGATGACGGCCGCGAGCAGAGACGGCGCCAGCGACACCCGCGGCCACGTCGCCCGGAGGGCGATGTCGGCCAGGGAGCCGCACATGGCCGATCTTGCAAGACCGAGCAGTTGGCTCTGACGCGCGTCGGCCTGGCCGTCCAGGTGCTCGCCTCGCCAGGCTCCGAGTGCCAACCCGAGAACGGCGACGGCCACCAGCGCTGCGGGCGAATGGTACGACGCGGCCGCTGCGATTCCGGCCGCCAGGGCGACGAACCGCCAAGGCACGCGGCGGCCGGCCACGACGCACGCGGCGGGAACGAGCACTTTCAACACGATGTCGAACGGGGCGATGCCGGTCGGCGCGCCCGATGCGATGCCACCGGCCAGGCCGGCGGCGCCCGCGATGATCAGCGTGAGAGCAATGCCACGCGGCGTGGCGGCATGGCGGTGCCGGCCACCCCGCGCGTTTGCGAAGCGAGCCTGTCCGGTGGCGACGCCGCGAATCGGGATGACCGTGGCGGTGCGGGCATTCGGGTCGTCCTCGGTGGGCGGGAGCGGATCCACGGCGGCCTATCATGACCGGTCTGTTGTCCGTCCGTGGTCCGCCCAGTGGACGGCTTCAGGGCGGCAATGCAACCGATCTTGCGTTGTGGAGTTTCTTTCTTGCCATCGGTCGGGTAGGCTGCATTTGTTGTCTACCCCAGGGAGCCAAGACGCAATCCGCGTTGTGTTGGACGTTCGGCGGGATGGACGTGTAATATGGGGGAGAGTCGGCGTCTTGTGGCGTTGCTGAGAGGGAGGGCAAACGTGCTTCAGATGCGAAGGATGCTAATGGCGGCAGGAGGCGTCTTCCTCGTCGCCGGATCAATGACGGTCGCCTTAACAGGCGGTACCGCTCTGGCGCAGAGTCACCGGACGGCTTCCACCTGTGTGTACTCAAACGACTGCGGCGGGTTGGGTTCGAGCTCTGGCTCAGCACCTCCCGGCGGCACGATCACTCTGAGCGGCCATGGGTACGCTCCGGGAACCTCGGTCACGGTCAACGTGTGTGGCCTCGAGACGCTCACTGTCACAACCGGTAGCGGTGGCACCTTTACCGTGACGGTCACCATTCCTTCCACGGCGGTCCCGGGCACGACATGTGTGATCACGGCGACTGGTTTGGGCGCCCGTCACCAGATGCTGACGACCTCGACCTCCGTCCTCATCACGTCAGGTACGTCGGTGCCGACGAGTCCGACGGGTGAGCCGTGGTCCGGGCAGTTGTACTGGGCGTTGGCCGCAGGCATCGGCCTGGCCGGCTTTGGGCTGTTCGAGTTCGGTCGCCGTCGGCGGTTCCGCTCCAACACCTGAGCACCGAGTCGCAAGAATCTTGAGAGCGGGGCCTTCGGGCCCCGCTTTTCTTGTTTCGGCGGTTTCCTGAGGAGACACGTGAGTCCTGCCCCGGCGTTTCGCCCGCCCTCGATGCCTCCGGACTTCCGGACGCTCGAGCGCGACGTGCTCGAGTTCTGGCGTGAAGAGCGCATCTTCGACCGCTCGACGGAGGGACGCAGGGGCGCTCCGGACCTGGTGTTCTACGAAGGTCCGCCGACGGCGAACGGCAAACCCGGCCTCCACCATGTGTGGGCTCGTGTCTACAAGGACCTCTTCTGCCGCTTCTGGACGATGCGGGGCTACCGGGTTCCGCGGCGTGCAGGCTGGGACACTCATGGACTGTCGGTGGAGGTGCAGGTCGAGAGGGAGTTGGGTTTCTCGGGAAAGGAGCAGATCGAGGCGTACGGCGTTGCCGCCTTCGTCGAGCGATGCCGGCAGTCAGTCGTCGAATACGTGGAGGACTGGAAGCGGCTCACGGAGCGGATCGGCTACTTCGTCGATATCGACGACGCCTATTGGACAATGTCGCCGAGCTACATCCAGTCCGTGTGGTGGCATCTCGCCCGGTTGTTCGACCGCGGGTTGCTGTTCGAGGACCTGAAGATCGTCCCGTACTGCGTCCGCTGCGGAACTGCACTCTCGAGCCATGAGCTGGGGCAACCCGATGTCTACCAGGAGGTGGTGGACGTATCGGCCTATGTGCGGCTCCCGCTCGTCGGAGCGCCGTCGATCGGCCCCGCCGATGCCGCGCCAGACGCCCTCGTCGTGTGGACGACGACACCTTGGACCCTGCCGTCGAACGCCGCAGTCGCCGTTGCCGAGGACGTCGACTACGTCGTCGTCGACGGGATGGTCGTTGCCGCCGAGCGAGCGGATGCGGTCTTCGGCCCTGGAGCGCTTGATCGTGCCTCGGGCCGGGTCAAGGGCCACGATCTCCTCGGCCTTTCCTACCGGCGACCGCTCGACGCCGTCGCGGTTCCGCCGGGAGCCGGCCAGGCCGCGTGGACGGTGTTGCCGGCCTCGTTCGTTGCCGCGCACGAAGGCACTGGCCTCGTTCATGTCGCTCCCGCATTCGGGGCTGACGACTGGGCACTCGGGAGGCAGTTCTCCCTTCCCGTGCTCAACCCCGTCGGACCGGACGGCCGGTTCACCGACGCCGCAGGTTGGCTTGCCGGGAAGGCAGTCCGATCGGCCGACGCTTCGATCGTGGAGCGGCTCGCCGCTGACGGTCTGCTCCTCCGCGCTGAGGACGTCACTCATCAGTACCCGCACTGCTGGCGGTGCGCCACGCCTCTGATCTACTGGGGCAAGCCCTCGTGGTACGTCGCCACGGCCTCCCACAAGGCAGACCTGATTGCTGCGAACGAGACCGTGTCGTGGCGGCCGGAGCATGTGAAACATGGCCGGTTCGGCGAGTGGCTCGCGAACAACGTGGACTGGGCGCTCTCACGGGATCGCTACTGGGGGACGCCGCTTCCCATCTGGCGCTGCCCAGAGGGTCACCAGCGTTGTGTCGCGTCCCTTGCCGAGCTGTCGGAGCTCAGCGGCCGAGATCAGAGCGCCCTCGACCCGCACCGACCGGGGATCGACGACGTCACGTGGCCCTGCCCGGAGTGCGGGGAGGAGTCGCGGCGTGTCGAAGCGGTGATCGATGCCTGGTTCGACTCCGGGTCGATGCCGGCTGCCCAGTGGGGGTATCCCGCCGATCCGGGATCGGCGGAACGGCTCGTGATCCCGGCGGAGTTCGTGGCGGAGGCGATCGACCAGACGCGTGGATGGTTCTACTCGCTCCTGGCTGTGAACCTGCTCGTGCATGGCAAGACGCCGTACCGCAACGTACTTGCGCTCGGGCACATCGTGGACGCCGACGGCAGGAAGATGTCGAAGAGCATCGGCAATGTCATCGATCCGTGGACGATCCTCGATTCGCGGGGTGCCGATCCGCTCAGGTGGTGGATGTTCCACCAGGGCTCGCCTTGGACGTCCACCCGAACGAGCCTCGAGATGATCGATGCGTCCACCGCAGACGTCCTCGTCACCCTCTGGAACTCCTGGAGCTTCTTCGCCACCTACGCCGGGCTCAACGACTTCGACCCGAGCGATCCGCGCGTGCCCGCCGCCGCCCAGCGACCTGCTCTGGACCGATGGATCCTCTCGCGCCTCGCATCCACGGCCGTGAGCGCTACGGCTTCGATGGAGGACTACCGCCCGCTCGAAGCCGCCATGGCGCTCGCCTCATTGGTCAACGACGTCTCGAATTGGTACGTGCGCCGGAGCAGGCGGCGCTTCTGGCGGACAGACCCGGGCACGCCCCTGGCGGACGTCCTCGGCGCGCACACGACGTTGCTCGAAGTGCTTCTCTGCATAGCTCGGCTGCTGGCGCCGTTCTGTCCCTTCGTGGCCGAGCACCTGTGGCGTTCTCTCGGGGGCAGCGGCCCCTCCGCCACCCTCGACTCCGCGCCCGACTCCGTTCATCTGGCGCCGTGGCCGGTGCTCGACGCCGCCCTCGTCGATACCGGCCTGGAGGCGTCGGTCGAGCTCACCCGCCACGTCGTCTCACTCGGCCGGGCCGCTCGGGCCAAGGTCGGCCAGCGTGTACGCCAGCCGCTGCGCCGAGCAGTGGTCGTCGTGCCGGCGAGAGACTCGCGCCTACTCCTCGACGACATCGCCGAGGAGCTGAACGTCGACGAAGTCGTCGTGAGCGACGCCCTGGGCGATGCGGTCAGCGTCGAGCTGGTCCCGAACTTCAGGCGTCTCGGCCCCCGTCTCGGCGAGAGGTCCAAGCGCGTCCGTCCCGCTCTCGCCGAGCTGGACGGGACGGCAGCGCAGCAGGCCGCGGCGACCCTCGCAGGTGGCGGCAAGCTGGCTCTCGAGATCGACGGCGGCGTGGTCGAGCTGGGGCCGGACGACGTCGAGGTCCGTACGACCCCGCGGGAAGGCTTCACTGCGGCGAGCGAAGGGGGCCTTGCCGTGGCACTCGACCTCGAGCTCGACGACGTCCTGCTCCATCGCGGCGTGGTCCGAGAGGTGATCCGACAGCTGCAGGACCTGCGAAAGGACACGGGACTGGAGCTGTCCGACCGGGTGGATGTGTGGCTGGACGGTTTCGCGGATCTCGGGGAGGACGCGGAGGTGATCAGCCGAGAGGTACTGGCGGTTCGTCTCGAGTTCGCTCCTGGCCAGGGGCCGGGCCACGACCTCGCCGGCGGCGACGGCCGCGTCGGCAAGGGCTGGCTCCAGAAGGCCTGAGGCCGGCCGCGACGAGGGTGCACCTCGATGATGCAAGGATCCGGATGGTGCGACACGACACGAGTGGGTGGCGACGTGCCGCAGCGCCCGTCCTCGTGGTGTCAGTGGCGCTGGTCGGCACTTCCTGCACGGTGTCGGCAAACCTCGGCGGCACCGGTTCCACGAGCTCCAGCACGACGACGACGACGTTCAACCAGCACGACGCCGCGCCCCCGCACGCCGTGCGCAAGTTGACCTGGCACGCCTGCGACGTCACGTTCCAGTGCTCGAAACTCGTGGTCCCGGTCTCGTACGCCGATCCGGCCGACGGTACGTTGACCTTGGCAGTCGTCGAGGCCCCGGCGACGGGTGACCCGAAGACTGCACGGGATCTGGTCATGAACCCGGGAGGACCGGGAGCCTCGGGAGTGCAGTTCCTGGAGGGCTCAGTGTCCGGCTTCCCGGCGCCGCTGCGCCAGCAGTTCAATCTCGTGAGCTTCGATCCACGTGGGATCGGCGGGAGCGACCCGGTCGAGTGTGCCTCCCCGCCCGTGTTACGACGCTGGATCGGCCTCGATCCGGACCCGACCACGCCGGCCGAGATCACCGGGACGATCGCCGACGTCAAAGCCTTCGATGCCGCCTGCGCGAGGAGTGTTGCCCGTGACGTCCTCGCCAACCTCTCGACCGCGGTCACGGCTCGGGACATGGATGGCCTGCGGGCGGCGCTCGGGGAAGCGAAGCTCGACTACCTGGGTTTCTCGTACGGCACCTACCTGGGGGCGCTGTACGCGCAGGCCTTCCCGGGTCACGTCGGCAACATGGTGCTCGACGGTGCCGTCGACCCTGCGCTCAGTGAGGTCGCCACTGAGCAGCAGCAAGCGGCCTCGTTCGCGGTTGATCTGCACGATTTCTTCGCCTGGTGCCCGACGAACGCCACATGTGTGAGAGAGCTGCCGGATGGCGCCGCTGCCACCTACGACGAGGTGATGGGCTCGCTCGAAGCTGGTCATACGTTGGCCGCTCACCTCTCGACCGTGCTGGGCGGCGAGCAGCAGGCGGGCTACGGGGTCGTGCTCACCGGCGTCGTCTCGTCGCTCTACTCGACGAACTACTGGCCGTACCTGGCAGAAGGGCTGGCGGCGGCAGCGGGCTCCCAAGACGGGACGGTGTTGACGGAGCTGGCGTACAGCTACGCAGGGTTCAACGCCAACGGCACCGTGCAGAACCTCGTGTCCGCCAACCTTGCCATCGCGTGCCTGGACCGCCCGTCGCCTTCGGTATCGAGCTATCCGTCACTTGCCCGGCGGCTCGCCACGACAGCGCCGGACTTCGGCTCGACTGAGGCATGGGGTACCCTCCCGTGCAACTACTGGCCAGTGCCTCCCACCGGCAAGGCCGCCCCCATCCATCTGTCCGAGCGGATACCCATCCTCGTCGTCGGATCGACGCACGACCCCGCCACACCCTACGCATGGGCGAAGGCGCTCACGGGCCAGCTCGAGGGAGCCGAGCTGCTCACGAGGGACGGTGACGGCCATACGGGCTATTTCTCCAGCACCTGCGTGCAGAACTCGGTCGACCGGTACTTGAGCACCGGCGTCCGGCCACCGCCGGGAACGGTGTGTGCGAGCGGCACCTGAGCCCTCGCAGCTGACCCGATGATCTCGAGCTGCCTGCTTAGAGGGCCGGACCGGTCGGCACCCAGTAACGCAGCTTGCCTCCCCTCTCGTCCTCGAGCACCCCGCCATTGGCCTCGATGACCTTGCGGGACCCGATGTTGTCGGTGTCGCATGTCACGAGAGCTGGGTCGATTCCGCGCTCATAGGTATGGGGCAGCACCGCCCTCAACATCGCCGTGGCGTGACCTCGACGCCGGGCCGATGGGCGGACGTCGTAGCCGATATGGCCGCCGATCTCGAGCAGTCGTTCCGTGAGCCGATGGCGGAGGCTGATACGGCCGAGGTAGTCCGTTCCTTCGACCCACCACCAGGTCGTGCTCGGCACGAGGTACGCGGCGCGCCGAGTGGACTCGTTCGAATCCGCCAGCAGGTGCTCCACGTACGCCGAGAAACCCTCCTCCCTCTCCCACCTCCCTCCGAACTGCCGGAGCTCTCTCGCCACCATCGAATCGTCGCCGGGCCGCCCCCTGCCCTCGTCGAAGAATTCTGCGACGGCCGCGAGGTATGACTTCTGGACCACAGTCGTCGGGGTCACCAGCTCGGGCATCTCGAACATTCAAGCAGTGCGGTTCTCCGGGCCTATGCCGCGGCCGCTGCCCGAACCAGCTGTCACGTCACGGGATGAGCAGCACCCTGCCGAACGCGGAGCGGCTCTCGACGTAGGCGTGAGCCGCAGCCGCCTCGGCGAGCGGAAACGTCCGGTCGATGACGACGCGGAGGCGAGCTGCCGTCAGGTCTTCGATGATCGCGGCGATCGTGGCGTATGCCCGCGTACCCGTCAACAGCTCCATCCCCAGGAAATAGCCGCTCAATGTGAGGCTGTTGGGCCGCATCACGGCAGTGTCGACCAGGGTCGTGTCCCCGCGTCCGGCGTCCCCGATCGATACGCAGCGACCCCGGTAGGCGAGGCAGTTCAGGCTCGCCTGCAGATTGGCCCCCCCGACGGACTCGAGCACGAGATCGACGCCCCGACCGCCGGTCAATCGGCGGACTTCGGTCACCATGTCCGACGTGACGTAGTTGACGCCCTCGTCGAGACCAAAGACCTTCAGGCGTTCGAGTTTCTCGTCAGCTGACGCCGTCGCCAGGACGCGAGCGCCGGCGTGCTTGGCCATCTGGATGGCGGCGATCCCGACTCCGCTGGCGCCCGCCTGCACGAGCACCGACTCGCCAGCTGCCAGGTGGCCGAATTCGAAGAGGCAGTCGTGGGCGGTCCCATAGGCGACAGGTATGCAGGCGGCCTCCTCGGTGGCGACATCTTCTGGGATCTTCCAGCAGAAACCCTCCGGCACCGCCCTCAGCTCGGCATGTGAGCCGTCGAGACCAACGGTGACCACCCGGTCCCCGACAGCGAGCCCGAGAACCTTCGCTCCGGCGTCCACAACGGTGCCCGCGCACTGATAGCCGACGATGTGGGGGACGGCGAAGAGCTCGCCCTGGGCGCGGGCGAGCGTGTCGCCACCCTCGATGCTCACAGCGCCGACCTTGACGAGCACCTGGTCCTCGGCGGCGCGCGGATCGGGCACGTCCTCGTAGCGGAACACCTCGGGACCGCCTGACGCGTAGTACACGGCTGCTTTCACTGAGCCTCCCCTTTTGTGAGCGAGTACCGCTCGCAGTACGCCAGAAAGTATGCCAATACCTCGGGTTCGGGCCGGGATGTCGGGCTCAGGTATCGAAGGTACCGAGCACGTCCTCGATGTCCGGCAGGGAGTGCATCTCTTCTTCGATGCGGTGAGCCGCCTGGTGGTAGGACTCGTCGGCGAGCACCGTCTCGACGGCGGCGCGGAGGCGTGGCACCTCTCCCTGTAGGACCTTGCTAATGGACTCCATGGAGCGGGGGTCAGTTGAGGTGACGACCAGACCGGCGCCCGCGGTACTCACGAGTCGGGCGTTCACAGGCTGGTCGGCGAACATCGGGACGATGACAAGGGGCACTCCGGCCGCAAGCGCACCGAAGGTCGTCCCGGAGCCGCCATGGCACACCACGACGGCAGCCTCCGCCAATACATCGTCCTGGGGCACCCAGGCCTCGACGTGGACGTTGGCGGGGATCGGTCCGAGGAGTGCCTTATCGGCGGTGCGACCGATTGTGAGAAGCACCCGTGCCGGCAAGCCACCGACGGCTTCCAAGGCCGCACGGTAGATGGCGGGGGCGATCGGCAAGCCGCCGGTGACGGTGCCGAAAGTGACGTAGATCAACGGGGCCTTGTCCCCTTCCCACCAATCCGGCAGCGGCTCGTGGCGCCCGCCACTCCGGTCGGTCGTCTCCCGGAAGCGCTGCGTCACGTTGAACGGAGATGGGTCGAGCGAAGCGGGGAACCTCGTCAGGTATGGGGCCGAACGAATTCTCTCCACGACGCCGATCCCGTACTGCTCGAGCACAGGTGAGACCAGACTCAGGCACGACGCCTCCAGCTCGGCCAGCGAGATGGCGACCTGGGCGTGCCGGATGCCTCGGCGATCGGCGGCGATGGCGGCGGCGTACTCACAAGGCTCCCGGAGGACGAAGTCGGGGCGCCAACGGCTGCAGGCGTCTTCGAGCGTGGGCAGCATCGCCGCGGTGTTGAGACGCCCGAAGATCTCCCTGTTGACGAGTACCGAAGCCTCGTCCGGCGAAACAAATGGAACGCGCTCCCAGATCGCCTCCTTCTCCCGGGCAGGTGCGTCCGCGGCGATGCGGTACGGGTGGCCCGTGGCTTCGACCATCGCTGCCAGCGCCAGCGGGACGATGACGAGCATCTCGTCGTCACGTCGAGCGAGCGCGGCGACAAAAGGCGCCAGCGGGGTGAAGTGGCTCGCCGCCCCCGAGCAGGTGACCAGCACGCGCATTTGCCGAGCATAGGTACGGCCCGCAACTCCGAAGCGGCCGTCAGCCCGTTCCCGTGCCGCGGCGCTCACGACGCCACACGACCCTCAGGCCGGACCACGTCTCATCGACTGCGCAGACCTTGTTGTCGACCAGGCCG
>Ga0182024_10016130_pt1 | contig 14204 bp, 8 predicted proteins | sample P32metaG_FD_120480 | JGI IMG/M metagenome (GOLD analysis project Ga0182024, IMG submission 120480) | Permafrost microbial communities from Stordalen Mire, Sweden - P3-2 metaG (Illumina Assembly) | ecosystem: Environmental > Terrestrial > Soil > Wetlands > Permafrost | place: Sweden: Stordalen... | reverse complement strand
GGAATCGAATCTGCGCAGGGCCGCGGCGAAAATTCTCGACATGGGTCCGCACACCCTGGTGATCAAGCGCGGCGAATACGGCGCGATTCTGTTCCGCCAGGACTCCTGTTTCATGGTTCCCGGGTATCTGCTCGACGAGGTTTTCGACCCGACCGGCGCGGGCGACTGCTTCGCCGGGGGATTCGTCGGCTATCTGGCCGAACAGGGATTCGATCTCGACGCCGGCCACATCGGCCGCGGCGATTTGAGCCGCGCCGTGATCTACGGCTCGGTGCTCGGCAGCTACTGCTGCGAAAGGTTCGGCGTGGAGCGGTTCCGATCGCTCACGCGCGCCGAGATTGATGGACGCTTCCAGGAATTCCGCACCTGCACGTCGTTCTGACGCGATCGTGCTGCTGGGCGCTTTCGCGCTGCTCGGCGTAGTCGGCATCCTCGCCGCCCGGTGGTCGTTTGAGCGCGGCTACACGCTCTACTACGGCGACGCCGAGGCGCACCTCAACATCGCGCGACGAGTCTTCGATTCGCGAAATCCGGGGTTCGAGCAGTTGGGCACGGTGTGGCTGCCGCTTCCGCATCTGCTGATGATTCCCTTCGTCATGCGCGACGCGTGGTGGCGCAACGGACTCGCCGGCGTAATTCCGTCATGCCTATGTTTCGTGCTGGCTGGAATGTTCCTGTTCGCCGCGGCGCGGCGCGCCTACGCGTCGACCGCCGCCGGGTTCGCGGTCGCGCTGATATTCGCGCTGAATCCGAACCTGCTCTACCTGCAATCCACTCCCATGACGGAAGCTCTCTTTGCGGCGTCGGTTGCGGCGATGGTGTGGGCGATCCTCTGGTTCGGCGATTCTCAATCGCCGGCCGCGATCGTGATTGCCGCGGCTGCCGCGATTGCGGGATCGCTCACGCGTTACGAAGGCTGGTTCCTGATTCCGTTCGCGGCGCTGTATCTGCTGTTGATCGCGCGGCGAAAATGGCACGCGCTTTTGTTCGGGGCGCTGGCCGCGCTCGGGCCGCTCGCCTGGCTCGCGCACAATCAGTATTACAACAGCAACGCGCTCGAATTCTACAACGGACCTTGGTCGGCGATGGCGATCTACCGGCGTCAGCTCGCCAAAGGCATGCAGGCTTATCCCGGCGATCACGATTGGCGAACGGCGTTTCAATATTATTTCGCGGCCGCGAAACTCGTTGTCGGATTGCCAATGATTTCGGGCATCGGGGGCGCATTCCTGATGTTCTTTTTCCCCGCGACATGGAAGCGCGCGGCCGGGCCGATGCTGATTTTGGCGCTGCCGTCCGCGTTCTATGTGTGGAGCATGCATTCCGCTGGCACTCCGATTTTCGTTCCTTCGTTGTGGCCGTTCAGTTGGTACAACACGCGCTACGCGATCGCGTTGCTGCCGTGGGCCGCGTTCGCCTCCGGTGCGATGGTCGCAGTGATGCCGGCTCGCGCTCGAATCTATGTGGCGCTGTTTCTCGTCCAGATGCCCGCGGTGTACTGGTGGAGCAATATGAAAGTCGCCCATCAACCCGCCATCTGCTGGAAGGAATCCCAAGTGAACTCGGCCGCGCGGCGCGAGTGGACCCACGAAGCCGCGGCCTTCCTGGCCGCGAATTATCGCCCCGGGTCCGGCATCATTTATCCTTTTGGCGATCTCACGGGCGTGCTTCGGGAAGCCGGGATTCCGCTGCGCGAATCGATTCACGAAGGCGACACCGCCCAGTGGCTTCTGTCCGTGTCAAAGCCCAATCTTGCACTCCGCGCCGAATGGGCGCTCGCTTTTTCGGGCGATGACGTCGCCACCGCCGTGCTGCGCGCCGGCCGCCGGGGCAAGAACTACGAGCTGCGCCGGCAGATTATCGTAAAGGGAGCCCCGGTGGTCGAGATCTACCAGCTTCAATGAAAATTCCGTTCACGAAAGCGCATGGCGCCCGCAACGATTTCCTGCTCACTTGGCGCGGCGAATTGCACAAGTGTGACGCGCGGGATTACGATTTCCCCACGGTCGCCCGCGCGATCTGCGATCGCCACACCGGCATCGGCGCGGACGGTTGGCTGCTGGTGAAACAGGATAGCGATGCCGATGCGCGCATCGATCTATTCAACTCGGACGGCAGCACCAGTCCAATCTCGGGCAACGGCACCCGCTGCGCCGCGGCGTTTCTCATCGAAGCCGGCCATGCTTCCGAGCATCTCCGCATCGCGACCGGAGCCGGAGTGAAGCACCTCGACCTGCTTCAACGCGACGGCCGCCGGTTGGTTTTCGAGATGAACATGGGGCCGGCGCGCATCGACGAGCTGCACGCGAGCATGCTCGGCCGGGACGCCGTGATCCTCGATGTGGGCAACCCGCAATGTGCCGTTTTCGTCGAACATTTCGATTTCGACTGGCACTCTGTTGGCGCGGCGATCGAGCGTGATGCGCGATTTCCCTATCGCACCAATGTTTCGTTTCTCAAGGTACTGGACCGTCACACGCTCGACCTCCGTTTTTTCGAGCGCGGGGCCGGTGTAACAATGAGTTCAGGGACCGGATCGACCGGCGCTGCCGCCGCAGCAGCCGCACGGGGACTGGTGGACCATAACGTGCAAGTGCAGACCCCAGCCGGTCCGCTTCACTTGCGCTGGCGCGGCGAGGATATTCTGCTTGCCGGCCCGGCGGAGATCATCGGTAGCGGCGAATTTTATCTCGATCAAGCAGGACATGACTGGGAGGTCAAGTGAATCACGCGCAGGAATTGCGTAGGAAAATTGAAACGCGGAAGGCCCGCGTGGGCGTGGTCGGATTGGGTTACGTGGGGCTGCCGCTGGCGGTCGAGTTCGCGCAGGCCGGATTTGTGGTGACCGGCATCGATATCGACCAGAACAAAGTCGACCATATCAATCGGGGCGAGTCCTACGTTCAGGACGTGCCCACGTCCGTGCTCAAGCCGCTGGTCGACGCGGGGAAACTGCGGGCGACCTCGGATTTCGCCGCGGTCCGGGACCTCGACACCATCAACATCGCCGTACCCACGCCGCTGCGCAAAACCAAGGACCCGGACATGAGCTTTATCGTCCGGTCCTGCGAGGAAATCGCAAAACATTTTCATGCCGGAATGCTGTTGATCCTCGAATCCACGACGTATCCCGGGACCACCGATGAATTGATGCTCCCCATGTTTGAACGGCCCGATCTTAAAATCGGCGAGCATTTTTTCATGTGCTTTTCGCCGGAGCGCGTCGATCCCGGCAATCCGAATTTTCAAACCAAGAATATTCCGAAGGTGGTCGGCGGAATTACGCCCGCATGCACCGAGCTGGGCGCGCTGTTTTACGGGCAGGCGCTCGACAAAGTGGTGCCGGTGGGATCCACGCGCGTCGCCGAAATGGTCAAGCTGCTCGAAAACACGTTCCGCATGATCAACATTGGTCTGGCCAATGAAATCGCGATGATGTGCGATCGCATGGGTATCAATGTATGGGAAGTGATCGACGCCGCCGCCACCAAGCCGTTCGGCTTCATGCCGTTCTATCCCGGCCCGGGGCTGGGAGGGCATTGCATTCCCATCGACCCTTTTTATCTGTCGTGGAAGACCAAGCAGGCGGGCATTGAGGCGCGCTTCATCGAGCTCGCCGGCTATATCAACGGCCAGATGCCGCACTTCGTGGTCGACAAGATTCAGAACGCCCTGAACGAACATTCGAAACCTCTCAAGGGCTCGCGCGTCCACGTGCTGGGCGTCGCCTACAAGCGCGATATCGACGATGTGCGGGAGTCGCCCGCGCTCGATATCATCCACCTGCTGGGGCGGGCCGGCGCGAAGGTGACCTACAGCGATCCGTTCGTTCCGGTGCTGCGGGGCGACGGCGCGATCCCGCAGATGGAAGCCACCGAGCCCGAAGCGTCGGCCGCCGAGGCGGATTGCGTCGTGATTGTGACGGACCACAAAGCCTTCGATTATTCGCGAATCCTCGAGCGCGCCCGGCTGATTGTCGACACGCGCAACGCGCTTAAGGGCTTCACTTCCGAAAAAATTGTGAGACTATAGCTCCGTATTATTTCTGCTGGCAGCTGGGATGGCCGCAGCTGCAGACGATGTCGGACGTATGTGCTTCACCTTCGCAATAGGTGCTGCAATACTTGCTGCCGGGTTTGGCTTTGCATTGGCAGCTCGGATGGGCGCATTTTTCAGTGGTTTCGGCCATGGTCGTGAGTCCTCCACCGGAAGACGCTTCTTATCGCCATTTTGTTACTTCCCGAAGCGCCTGGGCGGTGCGACGAAAACGACCAAGTGGTGGCGGAGGAGGGACTTGAACCCTCACTCTCCTTGCGGAGAAACGGATTTTAAGTCCGTTGCGTCTGCCGGTTTCGCCACTCCGCCAACTGCCCGGCTTGATTCGCAAGTTTAGTCTAACAGACCATCCTTCGGCGCTTTTGGTGCTACGATGTCCACGTGAAAATAGGATTGGCAGCAATATCGGCGGCAATATCGGTAGCAGCGTCGATGGCGCTCGCCGCCGCGGCCGCTGATCCCGACTACGCCGACCCTCGAACCTGCGCCGTGTGTCACTCCCAAATCGCCCACAACTATGCCCGATCCGGGATGGCCCGGTCCTTTTCGCGTCCCGCCAATATCGGCGCCGTCAAGGATTACTATCATGCAGCCTCCGATACCCATTTCGCGATGTTTCCACGCGACGGCCGCTTCTTTCAGCGGCGCTGGCAGATCGGATTCGATGGGAAAGAGACCAATATCGAGGAGAAGCAGATCGATTTCGTGATGGGTTCGGGCAACCATGTGCGCACGTTTCTGCATCGGACAGCGTCGGGTGAATTGCAGCAGCTTCCGCTTGCCTGGTATGCCGAGCACGGCGGCTCCTGGGCCATGAATCCCGGCTACGACCAGCCGAATCAGCCCGAATCGCGGCGCAAAATCGATTACGAATGCATGTTCTGCCACAACGCTTATCCGGAAATCCCGGCGTCGAACGCGGAATTGCTGGCCGAGCCGGTTTTCCTGGGGATGCTGCCCGAAGGCATCGATTGCCAGCGATGCCACGGACCCGGGCGGCGTCACGTCGAAGCCGCGCGAGCGCCGGGATCGTCCGCCGAGACGATCCGCGCGGCGATCGTCAATCCGGCGAGGCTCGCGCCGGACCGGCAGATGGAGGTGTGCGCGCAATGTCATCTTGAAACCACCAGCTTTCCGTTTCCGAATTCGATCGTCAAATACGATCGCGCGCCTTTCTCGTATCGGGCCGGCGAGCCGCTCGAGCGTTTCAAGATGTACTTTGACACTGCCCCTTCGGCACGGGACGCGGCAGCCGATCCCAACCGGCGGGATCGATTCCAAATCGTAAATTCGGTGTACCGGTTGAGAATGTCGGAATGCTTTTTGAAAGGCGGGGTCACGTGTACCACCTGCCACAATCCGCACGACGCAGGTGCCGGCGCGAACGCATCCGATCGTTACAACGCCATCTGCCGTCAGTGTCACACGGCATTAACAGCGCGCATAAACGCGCGCGAGCACACCGCTTCGAACGATTGCGTCGCCTGTCATATGCCCAAGCGCCGAACCCAGGATGTGGTCCACGCCGTGATGACCGATCATTACATCCAGCGGCGAAAGCCGGATCGCGACCTGCTTGCCGGGATCCCCGAACCGTACGGTCCCAACCTGATTTATCACGGCGAAGTCGCACCCTACGATGACTCGTGGTTCCCGCGGACGCCGGAAAACGAGCTGTATCTCGCGCTGGCACAAGTGCGCGAAGGGAATAACGGGAACGGCCTCGAACCATTCATCGCCGCGATCCGGAAATATCAGCCGGCGCAGGCCGAATTCTATGTCGAGCTCGGCGACGCTTTGGTAAAGGCCGGCGATCCGGCCAGGGCAATTCCCGTATATAAGGATGCGATCGCGCACAAGCCGTCTCTTGCCGCGGCGCTGGGACTCGGCAACGCTTTCGACAAATCGGGCGATCAGGCGGCGGCGGAGCAGGCGTTTCGAGAAGCCGCGGGATGGTCGCCGCCGGACGCCACGGCATGGAGGCGGCTGGGAGAAACGGAGATGAAGCTGGGCCGCGCTCAAGAGGCCGAGACGGCGCTGCGCAAATCACTCGACTTGGATCCGGAGGCCCCGGAAACACATTATGCGCTTGCGACGCTGTTGGTCCGCGAACCCGCCCGGGCCGAACCCGCATTTCGGGAAGCCATTCGGCTTCAGCCGGACTACTCGGCGGCGCGAATGAATCTCGCGATTGTATTATCCCGGGAGAGTCGGCCGGCCGAAGCCGACAGTCAATTCCAATCGGCGATACGGTACCATCCCGATTATGCGCTCGGCCACTATAACTACGGATTGATGCTGATCGCCCAAAATCGCCGGGAGGAAGCCCGCAGACAAATGCAATCGGCGGTGGAAGGCGCGGCGTCTCTCGATCCGAAGACCCTCGCGGAAGCGCGCAGACTGCTCTCCGAACTCGAGCGCTAGCAAAGCTAAAAGTTTTCCATTGACAACATGGGGGGACAGAGTTAGACTCGACGGGACTAGGTTAGTCCACGTTTGTCCGGAGATAACATGACCACGAGTGTTCGTGTTGTATTATTGTCTGCTGCCCTTTTTTTTGTACCGGCCGCATTCGCCCAAACCGATGCCTCTGTTTCCGGCACCGTATCCGATCCTTCCGGAGCGCATGTCGTCGCCGCTACCGTAACCGCTCTTAACACCGCAACCGGCGTGGCAGTCCCGGTAACCACCAACGAAGCGGGCGTCTATACTTTGCCGCCGCTCCCTCCCGGCAAGTACACCTTTAGCGCAGAACATCCCGGCTTTCGAAAGTCGGTGATCAGCGACGTGAACCTCCAGACCGGCACGGTGATCACGCTTAACATGGCCCTCGAGTTGGGCCAGACTACCGAGTCTGTGGAAGTCCAGGCGCAGGCGACCGAGGTGAATGCCACCAGCGCTTCGGTGGGCAACGTGGTCGACTCCAAGCGGCTTGAGGAGTTGCCGCTCAATGGTCGTAGCTCCTACGATCTGCTCCTGACGCAACCCGGCGTTGTCCAAGGGACCAATTTCTATCTCAATGGCGCGCAGGGCGGGGCCGTCAACTTCACCACGGACGGCGTCAGCACCATGGACAACCTCCATCAAAGCCAGTTCTATCTGTACAGCAACGTTGCGAGCGTGGACCGCGTCGAAGAATTCCGCGTGGTCACGTCGCCAGCCGACGCCGAATACGGACGCGGCTCGGGTCAAGTCCAGATGGTGACGCGCGCGGGCGGCAATCGATTCAACGGCAGCGCATTTTACGAAGTGCGCAACGCGGAATTCAATGCCAATAATTTCTTCAACAATCTGGCGGGTTCAAAGGCCGACGGCACTCCGCTCGAGCCGCGCAGCCAGCTCAAGCAGAACAACTATGGAGTCCGCTTCGGCGGTCCCGTGAAGAGGAACAAGATGTTCTTCAACGGAATCTACGAGCCCTATAAACAGCGCAACTTCACCACCGTGAATGAGACGGTGTTAACTCCTAGTGCGCTGGCCGGCAACTTCCGTTTCTACCCCGGCGCCCTCGACGGAAACGCCCAGGCAGCCACGCCGACCGTGAACCTCCAGGGCAACCCGGTTCAACCCTCCACTGCTACCGGCCCGTTGCAGACCGTCAGCGTTCTCGGGCGCGACGCCGCCGCTCCGGGGTTCGATCCGACGGGAGTCATGGCGCATGTGCTCAGCTACCTGCCTCTGCCCAACAACTACCTGGTGGGGGATGGATTGAATACCGCCGGTTTCACCTGGAATTATCCAACTCCGGTGAACTTCGAGCTGTATGAAGGTCGCATCGACTACAACTTCGACGATAAAGAGCGCCTCGCGATCACCCTCAGCCAGCAGTCCTATCACAGCTTCAATGTCGCGACGCCGCCCCCGTATCCACTGGTTCCGGGCCAGGCCGATCCCACCGAAACGACCACCTATACAGCCGCGCTGACCAGCGTGATCCGTCCCAACTTGCTCAATGAAGCCCGGATGGGCATCTTCCGTACTCGCACCATTGTGGAAGCGCCCTATCAAGGGAGCTCCGAAGCATCGAAGAACCTGCTGCCGGTGATCGATGGTACGCCAACCCTGATCTATCCAGCCCTGGTCAACGGCGACGCCATCAGCGGCCCCTTCGGCAACCTCGGAATCCCCGGGAACTATCTCAACCCGACGTATCAGTACGGCGATAACCTGACCTGGATCAAGGGAAAACACTCCTTCAAGGGCGGAGTACAATTCCGGTTTATCTCGCTGTCCGGTTTCGACTTCAGCACTCCCAATCTGCCTGAGGTCATTCTGGGCAACCCCCCCTTGCAGCCCATCACCAATATCAGCACCGGCTCCAACCCCATCCCCGGCATTGGGGCGAACGCGAATGCCGCCACAGGCCTTCTCGAACAACTCGCGGGCACGGTGGAGGCGGCGCAACAACTCAACCTTTCGCCGGGCGGCAAGACCCCCGTGTTTCTGGTCGGGCAGTCGCCGTTTCATAACTTTCATCAGAACGAATTCGACTGGTTCTTCAAGGACGACTGGAAGATCACGCCGTCGTTGACGTTGAACCTCGGAATCCGCTGGGAACTGTACCTGCCGCCCGTCGAAGTCCAAGGCAAAGGCGCCGCGCCGGTGGGCAACAGCCAAGCTTTGTTCGGCATCTCCGGCACCAGCCTGGACAGCTTGTTCAACCCCTTCGCGACCGGTGGCTCGCAGTCGGTAGTCCAGGGGATCGGGCCCGGCTCGGCGAATCCGGGCCTTCAGTTCTATCAGACCGACTACAAGAATTTCGCTCCGGCGCTCGGTCTCGCGTGGGCGGTGCCCGGCGAAGGCATTTGGAAGTTGCTGAGCGGCGGAAAAGACAGGATGACCATCCGCATGGGCTACGGCATCGGCTACCAGCGTTTGCCGATCGGACTGATCAACCAGAACTCGGGTTCCGAGCCCGGGTTGTCCCAGGAAACGCAGACGGTCACCGCCACGAACTTGAGCAACGTGGTGGTTCCCGTGCAGCCGACGGGCGTGCCGCTCGCCCCAGTGCCGCTCACTGGAACGGGTTCGCACACGCAGACGCTGTACGCCTACGATTACGATCTGCGGACGCCGTACACGCAAAACTACAACTTCACGATTACGCGCGCGCTGGGCAGTGCATGGACCATGGACGTCGCCTACGTGGGGAGCAGCAGCCATCAGCTGGTGAGCACCGTCAACACCAACGAAGTGAATATCTACGAGAACGGCATTCTCAACGCATTCAATACGGTGCGGGCGGGCGGCGATTCTCCATTGATCGATCAGATTTTCAGCGCCTCCAGATACGGCGGTGCTGTCGCGACTGCCGGCACCGGCTCCAAGTACGTTCTGACCAACAGCGCAACTCAGGGCTTTTTCGCCAACAACAACCCCGGCGGCTTCGCGAATTACATCAGCACCACCAACGCGCTGAGCGGCAGCGCCGGAGGTTTGCTGACCAACGCGGGCCTGCCGCTGAACTTCATCGTTGCCAATCCGCAGTTCCTCAACACGGATCTGACGGGCAATTTCGGCAATTCCACCTACAACTCGCTGCAAGTCCAGCTCAACAAGCGATTCGCCAAGGGCTTCTCGTTTCAGACCAGCTACGTGTATTCGAAGGTTCTCGGCGAAAACGAAGGCGACAGCGCAACCTTCGCGGGCAACTTCCGCACGCTCACCAACGAGAGCCTGGACAAGCGTCCGCTCAGCTTCGACTACCAGAGCGTTTACAAGGCCAACGGCTTGTATGATCTGCCGTTCGGAAAGGGCAAGCGGTTCGGAGCGAACTCGAACGGACTCCTCGATCGCATTATCGGCGGCTGGGAAATCGGCGGGATTTTTATTGCCTATTCGGGCCAGCCCATCACAATCACTGCCCAGAACACCATCAACAACACCACGGCTTTGGCTGGCTTCACGCCGCAACTGTTGGGATCGCTGCCGGGCGATGGAGTCACCAAAACCGGCAACGGCGTGATCTATTTCAATGGACTCACGCAAATCCTCGATCCATCGATTGCCAGCCTGCCCGCTTCGCTACAGCCGCTCTCCACGCTCCGAGCCATCGCAGGCGCCAACGGCCAGCCGCTGCTCGTGAATCCGCTGCCGGGCGTGATGGGCGCTCTAGGCAACGGAGTCCTGTTTGGCCCTGGTGGAAAGCAATTGAACGCAAACGTCATCAAGCACATCAGGATCAATGAGCGATTCAATTTCCAGATCGGCGCCACAGCCGAGAACGTGACCAACACGCCGATCTTCGCGAACCCGCAAACCAGCATCAACAGCACGGCTTTCGGACGCATCACGGCTACTGCGGGCCTCTCCGGCGCGGGCGGCTCCGGCGGAGCCACCGCGAGCCGGCTGATGGTGATCCAAGCCCGTCTCAACTTCTAACGCCGAATCACGGAGTCTGCGCGCGGGAGACTGGATTTCCAGCCCGCGCGCGCACCTCAAATTCGTTCGCGCCTCCCGTTAAACTTTCCTTCGCGTTCCGCCGATGCTATCTACGGAGAGGAACGTACGCACCCATGCCCGTATTCGCCCCCGTCCGCAGCGTCTTTAACCCAGCGATTCCACAGACTTTCAACGATTTGGGCATCTCCGAATCGCTGGTTCTCGATCTGGTGCTCCGCCGCATGCTCATCGAAGGCTATTCGAGCCTGCAAGGCTTGAGCCGGTCGCTGCGCCTTTCCGTTCCCATTGTCGACATCGTGTTCAAGCACATGCGCGGCCAGCAACTGGTCGAAATCAAGGGCATGACCGGCAACGACTACAATTTCATCTTGTCGGCCGCCGGAAAGCAGCTCGCGGGCGAGCGTTTCCAGGTCTCGCAGTACGCCGGCGCGTGCCCGGTTTCGCTCAATGAATATCAGTCCGCGACCAAGGTCCAGGCGGCCAAGGTTCTGGTCGACCGCAAAACTCTCCGCAATGCCTTCTCCGACCTGATCGTCTCGGACCGGATGCTCGACCAGCTCGGCCCCGCCATCATCTCGCAAAATTCGATTTTTGTTTACGGGCCCACCGGAAACGGAAAAACCAGCCTCGCCGAGCGGATGCTGCGCGTCTACCAGGACGCCGTGCTGATTCCCTACGCGGTGGAGGTCGATAACCAGGTGATCAGCCTGTACGATCCGGTGGTTCATCAGGCGCTTGAAAACGACGAGCCGGATCTCGACCGCCGCTGGTGCGTCTGCAAACGGCCCTGCATCGTGGTCGGCGGCGAGCTGATCCCGAGCATGCTCGAGCTGCGCCTCGACGAGGCCTCGGGCATCTACGCCGCGCCGCTGCAAATGAAGGCCAACAACGGCATTCTGATCATCGACGATTTCGGCCGCCAGCTCATGTCGCCGCGCGATCTGTTGAACCGCTGGATCGTGCCGCTCGACCGCCATGTCGATTACCTGACCCTGCGCTACGGCGTCAAATTCCAGATCCCGTTCGAGCTGATGGTGGTGTTTTCGACCAACCTCGAGCCCTCCGATCTCGCCGATGAAGCCTTCCTGCGCCGCATCCACAACAAGATCTACGTCGAGGCCGTCGACGCCGGGAGCTTCGATCAGATCTTTTTCCGGGTGGTGCAGGCGCGGAATATAGAGTCCGAGCCGGACAGCGCCGAATACTTTCGCAAACTGTGCCTGCGCGAAGGCCGCACCGAGCTGCGCGCCTGCTACCCCGCCGACATCTGCAATATTCTTTTGTCGATCGGCCGGTATGAAGGGCGCGGCCCGATCATGACCAAACCGGAGCTGGAGCGCGCGGCAGCGCTCTATTTCGCCAAGGGCTGATCGGCGACGTGGGGCCGCCATTCGTGGCGGCGAGCCGGCTTTCCGGCCGGCTTATGCTCTTGCCGGTCCACGACCGGTAGCAGTTCATCTTCAGTCAGCTTGCCGTCGTGGTTCGCATCGAGCGTCCGCAACGCGCGGCCGGCGCGTTTTCGATTTCCGTGGCCGAGATGACGGTGTCGTGATCCGTATCAATCGCGCCGCGTTTTTTAGCTTGGCGAGGGTCCAGATTGGCGAGACGCGCGAACCGCGTTTGACTTCATTAGTCTCCCACCACAATATTTATCGGCGCGGTACCGGGACGGAAGCGAGGGACCAAACCGTGTGAAGCGCCAGGCAAAAGATCGAATGGCGCGAGCGTGCCTGCAACCATCATTAATGCGCTCTCCCAGTTCAACTCGCGTCGGGCAACGATCGCTAGGGTGAAGCACACACGACGAAGTGACACGCCATCAGACCGCTCGCTCTGAACCCATTCCCAAAAGGCGTAGCCTGGCGCCTGGACCCGCGCATACGGGAGCGTCGAACCCGGAATCAACTGGCTTTTCGTAATGTCAAATTGATCGAATTGAGCTCCCCCAGCGCCGCGGACATCGCACCCGGTTAGGAGAATCGCCCTCGGACTCGCTGCCGGCTCGCCGTCGGGTTCATCGCGAACCGTTACGTATAGCTCCAGCTCTTCTGGAACATCGTAGAACGCCACCCCGAGGCGAGTTCCTGAGTCTGCTCGAGGCGGACTGATGGATCCGGTTGGACTGTCGTGGGATACTCCCGACTCTTGGCTCAATGTCTTAAAAGCACCGGCGAACGCCTCCTCAAAGCGGAGGGAGCAAGCCCGGAGTGAGCCAGCGCGGATCAGATCGGTCTTTTTCACGCGGACTCCTCTGTGCCCGTCACACCCAATCGGCGAAAAATACATGCCATGCTTGACCATCCCGACCCTGATCGAGTCGCCGGAGCCGATCTCATGTGCGCCTTCTAGAATGCTCATGAGCGCCGCGACCGGAACGCTCTGAAACGTGGCAGCGATGCCGATGAGGTTCGCGTTAGCACGGATGTTGCTGATCACAAGTCGTGTCGCGTGATCGACAAGAACGGACACTCTCTCAAAACGAACGCGATTGAAAGTCTTAATGTCTTCAATCAAGCGACCCTCCACCACGAGCACCTCGCCGGATGCGTCGCGAACAATTAGACGAGGAGGTACACCGTTGCTTGGACGTGCAATGTGGGTAGACAAAACAAGATCGATATCGAGCTCGTGTCTCTCGGCTGGTCGTACCGGCGGGAACTCGAATCTCAGCCTGATGTCACCAACCAATTCGGCGACGCCCTGGCTTCGAAGGTCAGCGAGGTCAGCCTCGACGTAACACCTCAGTCGCGGACGAAGGTACAAAGGGGCCTTCGTCGAAGAACCGAACGCAATTTCTAGAAGGTGTCCGTACACGAGCCTGACCAGCTCAGGGTCGCCGTCGTAGTCGGCAGTCAGGATGTGTTTTGCTCTTAGTTCTTCTTTGAATTCGGTGAGCCTGAGCTGGTCGGCTGCCTCAGCTGGAGACGAGGGCGGAGCGGCAGCCTCCCGGTTGAAGTAAGTCAATATTTCTGGCCGCTTGTTTCGCTTCCAAGCATCGTGCGCGATCAGGATCTCACTCGCCGAGCCGGAGGGCGCGCCTAGAACGGGCGTGCCCAACTTCCGCCAAAAGATTCCAATTACGATATCGCAGTCGTCAAAGCGAAGTTGCTCTTCGATAAGGCGCTGGGCACTCTCAGCGTGCGCGCCGGGGACAACATCCTCAGGCCAGCCACACAGCTTGAGCTGGAGATCTTTGCCGGCCGCCTCAAGCGCTTTGTTGACCATGCGAACGGCATCCGAGACGCTAATTCGACTTGGCTTTACATCGCCCGGTGAAGAAATGAGGACGCGCCAAACCTTCATCGTCTCAATATAGCGGCAAAACGCCGCAGTCCGCCAAATACACACCAATGGAAAACGGGGGATTTATTCGCGTTCATTTGTGTGCATTCGTGGCCGGAAGCTTCCGGCCGCGGCTACATCACCGAGCTCAGCTCTTTCCACGGCTTCCCCTGGCTCTCGGCGACCGCGGGATACACCACGTGACCCTGGTACGTGTTCACGCCCTCTTTGATCGCGTTGCTGTGCGCGACCGCGCCCTCTAACCCGCGATTCGCCAACTCCAGCAGATACGGGAACGTCGCGTTATTCAGCGCGAACGTGGAGGTGTGCGGCACCGCCGCCGGCATGTTCGACACGCAATAATGCAGCACGCCGTCGACGAAATAAATCGGATTGGTGTGCGTGGTCGCGTGCGATGTTTCGAAACATCCGCCCTGGTCGATCGAAACATCCACCATGACCGC
>Ga0182024_10016129_pt1 | contig 14204 bp, 12 predicted proteins | sample P32metaG_FD_120480 | JGI IMG/M metagenome (GOLD analysis project Ga0182024, IMG submission 120480) | Permafrost microbial communities from Stordalen Mire, Sweden - P3-2 metaG (Illumina Assembly) | ecosystem: Environmental > Terrestrial > Soil > Wetlands > Permafrost | place: Sweden: Stordalen... | reverse complement strand
TGCAAAGTGGTATTCACCGAGTTCGACTTCGCGATTCACTCTGCAATTCTCGCACGAAGTCCAGAGCGTCGGTTAATAAACGAACTGATTGCGCCGAACCCACTTCGAACCAGTCGTCTCAGCAATGGCATTCACGCGATTGCGCCAACGCGTGGTCCGTTAATCTCCTCGTCAGTGTCCGTGAAAACTCACGACACTGGTGCTTTTGAGGTCCCGTCACCTTGCGACGGTTCGGAATTAGAAGTCAATCGATAACGACGTATTGAAATGGGTACGAAGAAGATTCCCTGCAACGTCGAAGAGACCAGGGACGCGATACCGATCGCCACGATGCCGATGCGACCCAGCAGCCAGAATAAGATGCCGAAGTAGATAATGGCGCTGATCAGGTCTCGCAATGCCATCCACCACACTCGGCGGTCCAACCACGCGAAGGCGCTGTAAAAAAGTGAAACTGCACTCAGCGGTAGTGACAGCAAGAGCATGCGAAGAAGCGTCGTGCTGTGCTGCGCGTAGCCGGCGCCGAATAACCGAAGTATAAATGGGGCGAAAATGACGCCCACCACGACGCAAGGAACAAGGACTGCCGCCATAGCCCCAATAGCCATGTTGGTGTGGTGACGCATTCTGTGGGGCTCCGACGCGGCTTCGACCACGAACGACCGAAACACGCTCAGGAGAAAAATCGAGACGCTGGACGCAATCAGCGCGGGTAGGAAATAGTGAGCGTTTGCCACCGCTCCGAGTCGGTCAACCACAATTAATGTCACGATGGAGGGAGTCAGTTGATTGAACAACAACGTGGCGTACTGCGCGCCCGACAGGAGGACCAACTCCTTGGTTCGTGGAAGGCTTTCCGTCGGTGATTCGAGCCCTTGGTGTTCGGGGATGCGTTTAGTGAACAAGTACCAGTTGACGACGATGAGCGTCAAGGGAACTGGAGCAGACCAGGCCAAGAAGATTCCTTGGTCGGGCGAGGTGGCGATCAGAAGCGGTAGTAGCGCGAGTTTGATGATCGCATAGACGATGTTCTCGACGGGCACCCATTTGGTTGCGCGAAGTCCGATGAGCACAGAATCCTGTAGTGCGAAGATTGTCCAGAGCACGACCGCCAGGATGAAGAGTGAGCGCCAGAGAAATGAGGACGGCAAGAAACTGTGCGCCACGCCCGAAAAAGCGTAAATTGACGTGACGACGAGCGCGAAGACCACGCACATCGCGTACGCACGGACGATGAAGTTCCGCGTTTCTGTTCCCGCAACGGGCAGAAATCGCTCGAAGATGGTGCCGAAGCTCAGTTGAGCGAGACTCGCTAAAAGAATCATTGTGGCGATTTCGGCCGATGTTCGTCCGAGTGCCGCCGGTGTTGCCAGGTGAGCGGCAACAGCCCAAAACGCGGTTCCGAGGGCCGCTGACCCGCCTGCCGAGATCATCAATGCGACGGCGTTTTGTACTAAGCGACCGGCCCAAGGACGTCTCCAAGAACTATTGGAAGGCTTCGCTCCGGGGTGTCTACTCATAGGTCAGAAGTCCTAATAGTAGTTAACCGGGCCTGCGGCTTCAGGAGTAGGTGACTCTGCGGAAACTACGGACAGGTTGTGTCATCAAAGTTGCGTGGCGTTGCGGGCGCTCTGTGACGCAGATCCCCCGACGCGAGCTGCGTTGGTCACTTTAACAGCGCGACTACTTTACCGGAGTCGACTTGCGCGTTGACGGAAGTGGTAACGGCGCTATCGCCAGCACCGATCACGATGACGGTTACGCCGTGATCATTGCGTGACGCGAGCTGCTGCTCGAGATAATTCCGCACGCGGCTTGCCCGCTGTCTACTGACGGAGAGAGCTCTCGAGCGACTGGCGACACCATTCGCGTATCCGGTGAGCGTCACGGCCGAGTCGCCACGCCGCGTGATTACCTTGGCCAGATGGCGCACCCTGGCTTTCATCGTGCGTGACAGTTTCACTGAGTTGTTCGCGAATGAGCCCAACGTAATTGACCGAGGCGCACCCGAACTCGAGGTCGTAGTCGAATTAGAAATCGTGGTCGTAGTTGAAGTCGTGATCGGAGTCGATGACGCGATGTATTCGGCCACCCAATTTACGTCGGTGGATTGGGGTGCAGTTGGACAGGCGTAATTTGAAGAACACCAGGTCTGTTGCTGAAGATTGAGCGTCATCGGCTGGGCCGGAATGATGGAGGGTTCGTTAACGCTGCCCCACACTTTGCCGTCGACGGTGTACGTGATCGAATCGGGGGTCCAGATAACGCCCCAGGTGTGCCAGGCGGTCATGTCGATGTTGACGTTTTTGTGAATCTGGAGGTTCGCGCTGGTGTAGTGCAATGTTGCCTGCGCCGCGGTATCACCGCCGTAGGTCTCGTCGAAGTCAATTTCTGGTGGCCAACCGGACACCGGCCAAAGAATCTCGACTTGGGTCGGTCCCGGCCCCGTCATCCGCGATCGAACGAAGTACGCCCCGTAGGTGTGCGGGGCGCTGTATTTACTCACGCCCCCCGATACCCACTCGTTGTTGTAGCTGGGATCTTGGTAGGTATTGAGTTGGAGCATGCCGCCACTGACGGTGACGTGGTCGGCCGCCCACTGACCGCTCGGATCGCCCGAAGGCTTGCCGGAGTAGAGAAACCAGCCCGAGGGAACGGAGCTGCCATTAAATCCCGTGACGTAACTCAACCGATAACCGGGAATTTCGCTTGTCGTCGGCGGCGCGACGCCCGACGGCTGGGAAGCGTCCGTGGTGCCTACGGAGTATGTCGCCGTCGAGTCGTGCGACGTGAGTGTCTTCGCGGCCGCAGACTGGCCACTCGAGTTCTTAGCCACTGCCGAGGCCGACGACGTGAATGCGATCGGTGTCGCGGCCGCGACGACGACGGTGAACACGCCGAGCCACGTCAAGGTGAAATGTCGAGCGCGACGTACCGATCGAAGTCGTTGAGTCCAGGATCTCGAATCCGTGATCGAGGTTCTTGTGGCGTCCAGTGCTAACTGATTGGAAATACTCGTTCGGTCGTACAATGTATTTCCTCTTCGCGAATGGTCTCAATGGTCCGACAGACAGTTGTGATCAGCCACACGCTAGAGAACAGCATGGACCCCGGAATAAAGTCTACCGAAAATTCAACGCGTTTTTGGGCTGAACATAACTGCACTCGAACAAAATATTCGTCACAGAAAAGAGACAATTAATCGACAACTTCCAGTTAACGAGCGAAGTGCGGAAACCATTCGTATCCAAATCACAGAATTGTATTTTGTATGAGCCCAACGTAGTTGTGACAATGCTTGACCACATGTGAAGTGATGACCACGAACAATTTCAATCTTTGAAACATTTGTGAACACTCCAGCGGATTGTCGAAGATGAAGGGAGATTAGTTTCGCGCTCGTGCACGCGTCACGGGCTGAGAGTGTTGGCCCACTGATCGTCGAACCCCGGACTGCAAAATTAGAAATGGGAGGCACACGATGCACGTTGCAATTTCGAGCGCACCGAGATGCCATTCATTGATCGTTATCAGGATCTGTGCGACGACCATGAGCAGCGACAAACTCACCGCCAATGTCAAACTAATTTCCAATGGTGCGTTTTCAAGCTTGAGGAGTCCCACGATGCACCATCCCGGTACAAAGAGGCCAAAGACGAGCCCAAGCACAAGTCGCACTGGTCCGTGAATGCTTCCGACCGTCAGAATGAAAACTGCGACGTCAACCACTATCAGAAACCGTGACACCAGTGCGCGAGTTGTCGCCGAGTGCGGAGATGAGTTGCGAAGCCATGTGCGAGCGGGAGGACTCGTCGGTGCCACCGAATCTTCGGGTTCACTTCCCGAATGAGATAGCGGGGGTTTGGGGGATTCGGTTTCGTCCTGTGGCCTCTCTTGCGCTACGGAGGCAAAGTGCGCGGTGTTATACCGATCAAAGTGCGAAGCGAATGATTTTTGGCAGGCCGAGTAGACCGCGTCGAGTTCGGTCTGAGGAACGATGCTAGGCGTGCAGTACACCCCTGGGTGAGAATCCAGTTTGAGCGCCAAATCTGCGCTCACTGCCCTTCCTCTAAGTCGAAATATCTGTGTGCCAAACGATTCATTCATCAAGACCACCGCCGCATCGCTAATTCGGTAGCGACTGGCGAGCGACTCAAGCTCGGAGTAGATGGCACCGATGCCGGAATCGTTATTCGCGCGGTCATTTTCAATCGGTTGGACCGCCGCTGCGGCTCCCGCTTCCTTGTCCGAATCGTGTTCGTCCATGCGTGGCTAGTCCGACGACGCAGGAGAAACTGAGGGACTTTTGCCGTGGGGACTTCCGCAAATCCACAGGCAAGCCGTAGTGAACACTCTGACGCCCGGGGACGCGGGTATTGACGAGTCGGCGCGCACCATCGCACCCATCTGCGCATAACTAGACATGGGAATTATTGTAATCTTCGCTTCCCGGCGTGACCAAGCTTGAGGTTGAAAGTGACGATTGCAATCCTGATCGGTCAGTAGCGAAGCCTTTGACCTCACTTGGTGAGGGCTCACGTCGCCAGAATACGGTCTCTCCGTAGCCGTTCACGGACGATCACACCCAGGATGCGCATTCCGTCATGGAACACACTGAGATTGCTCGAGCCATGAATTCGGTGGGCTTCATAACATGGGACTTCACTCGTCTTGAGCCTCGCCCGGCACGCTCTGATCCCAATAAGGGTTTCGACCTCGAAGCCGTCACTGTCAATGGCCAGTGAGTCCAGACGGCTGGCGCGAATGCCAACGTAGCCGTAGGTGGCGTCGCTGTAGCGCGTGCCAAACAGAAGATGGATAAGTACACAGATACCCCAGTCGCCAAAGCGCCGGAACGGCGTGATATCACTCGAACCGGCGCCCGCGCAAAAGCGACTGCCTTTTACGTAGTCTGCGCCGGCCGCTAAGGCGTCGCGAAAGGCTCCGATCTCGACGCCATCCATCGACCCGTCGGCATCAAGAGCAATGAGATAATCGCCGGTTGCCGCTTGGAAGCCTGCCCTCATGGCGGCTCCCTTGCCTTGCTTGAGTTCGTGAACGACACGCACGTCGGAACGCAGCAACCGTGCGATGCGCTCGGTGTCGTCGTCTGAACGTCCGTCAACCAAAATCACTTCATGCACCCAGGCCGGAATCGTATTTAAGACGTAGGGCAGATTGCCGGCCTCATTGAGCGTTGGGATGATCACCGACACAGTGCCCGCGAGTGGTGAGGTACGACGAACGGGGGCGCGGTCCACGCGTAGCGATGTTTTCGCAGGGCTGGAAGCCAACACTGACTAACTCCTCATCAGCCCCTGCACCCCTAATTATGGTGGTCATCGAGGTGAATGTCAACTGCTAATTCCTGGTCAGGCAGGGCAAAGAAAATATGCACTTTTAATGCATTTTCTTCACCGTGTCGATGAAATCACCGCCAGAACTGGAAATTTGGTACGTTCGCCCTTTCTGTTCATGGCCGTCGGTGAATTGAAATACCCCGGTTGATCTAGCAACAAAACGCCGTCTCAAAAAATGCATTCGAGCGACACATAAATGGTGGGGACTGATTGTTCCCACCATTCGGATATGTCCAAAAGGCTCGGGGCTGCGGTGGACTGTCAACGTGGGCGAGTTCGAATTCGCTCCGGCAAAGTCAAAATATCAATTCGACTCTCATCGAAACCCGCTCGATGTCGTGATCCACAGTTCCAAATTCCTTGATGGTCGAAGTCGCCACTCGACCATCGGCGCGGTTAGTGTCGAGTACCGTCAAGAAAATCGCGGTTTTCGTCGCAAGGCTGACAGTCCGCACACTTGATGGGTCGCGTTGGTTCGTACGAAAGATGAAGGACTTGTGAATACTTCGAGAAGGATGTTCGTCTGTGCAACGGCGATGACGCGCGTCAGTGATTTGCGGGGTGGTCCCTGGAGTGATGCGCCAGAACTGCATGGATGCTCACTTCGATTGTGCAACTTGGGCGGAGCGTGCCTCTAGTGACGGGCGAAGCAGAATCGTTTAGTCCGCGAGCGATACTCGAGTTGGAACTGTCAGGCCGATCTGTTCGCTGGAAGTCGGGCGAGCCGCCCGCGCACCGGACCCGAGCTCTCGTGTTGGTGAGACTGCACTCGAAGCCGCTTGGAGTACTAGATGTGGCATTGGCGAAGCAGGACGACGGTCTCGATGAGTTGTTCGACGAAGTATCCGAAAAACTTGCGACAGTCATCGCGAAGCATCTCAACGAGGATGAAACGCCAGAGTTGAAGTTGGGTGATGCAGGTGACCAACGTGAGGTCGCACCTTGTTTTCGGGCGATGAAGGCCCTGCAGAAAAGTGAGCCGAAAGTGAGCATCGTGCTAGCGACGATGAACCGTCCGGTTTTGGCCAATCGATGCCTTGAGTCTATCTACGAATCGGAATATACGAACTATGAAGTGATCGTGGTGGACTCTTCTGCGGGCAGCGATACCGAGACCCTCATAGCGGAGAAGTTTCGCGACGTGCGTTACGTTCGCAATTTTTCGGGGCGAGTATGCGTTGCGAAGAACCGAGGTGCAAAAGAGGCTCACGGGCAGTACATCGCGTTCACGGATGATGATGCAGAAGTTGATAAGTACTGGATCCCTCAACTCGTACTCGCTCTGGAATCATCACCCAACGCTGCGTGTGCCACGGGACTCGTATTGCCGTTAGAACTCGAAACTCAAGCGCAAGGGTGGTTTGAAGAGACGGGGGCATTTGTGGAAGGAATTCTTCCGCGCCGAATTGACCTAGAGCACCGGAAGCCAGGTTCGTTGCTGCCCTACGCAACGGGACGCATTGGGGCCGGAGTGAACATGGCGTGGAGGAGAGAAATTTTCGTGAAGTTGGGATACTTTGACGTCGCTCTCGACCGATGTGGAGCGGAGGATTTGGCCGCCTTCTTCGACGCGCTGTGCGCGGGTTACGAAATTATCTATGAGCCGAGCGCGATTGTATGGCATCAGCACCGGCGAACCGTTGACGAGTTGATTAAGCAGACTTTGTGGCACTCGACCGGTCTTGGCGCCTATTTGACCCGCTGCCTAGTAAAGGAACCCGGCCGGATTTGGGACCTTATGACGCGGATTCCGGGAGGACTTCGCTACGGATTCGCGTCAAGTTCGGTCCGCAACGTCAAGAAATCCGATGCATTTCCTCGAGAGGTGAATCGCCAGGAGTGGATTGGTTTCGTAAAGGGTCCCGCGGCGTACGCGAAGGGGTCACTCGCGGCACGGCGATCTCAAGTGCCGGGTGCTAAACCTCCCGCTTAGTTGACCCTTTGTTTCTTCGTTTCTACATTTTGACGATGACGTAGTACTCCAGCCAGTGCATGGCCGATTGAGATTCGCATGAGCCATCGCATGTGGCACGGTCACAAATTGAGCGCAATACCTTAACTATTGAAGCGCGCTACGCAACGTTGCGGGCTTTTTCGGGTGCTACAAACCCGCCAGAAACCATGTTGTAAACTTCATAGTGTTGCAGTGGCACTCTTTTTGGACTGTGCGGCCGATTCGGAGGCAAGCAAAATGGACAAGTGTCACCGCAAGTGGGGTTTGGCGTTCAAAATCTCAAGTGCGTTTAAGGAGCGGTAATCACTCACTTCGATCGATGGTTGGCCTACCTCTTGGTGGTCTGTCGTGACTCGCGACGCTAGTTACGCACCGATGGAGTCGACGGATGTCGTTAGGCACCCTTTAAACCGGCGCATCGCCATAATTACCACGGTCACCGTGATTGCCGCGATGAGTGTCATCGTGGCACTCGCGATTACCAGTACCAGCATTGGTCCGTCAGACTTCACGACTTTGCCGCCCCATACCAGCACGCAACCCCTTCTATATCCCGTCGGGACACCCGACAAGGCGGAACTGTCAGGGATGGGCCTTCCGGGCCCGAAGGCGCTGCCGGGCTACACGATGCTGTACGCCAGCAATTTCCCGGGTAAGTCACTGCCGGCTGGATGGGCCAGCTACAGCGGACCGCCGGCGAACGATCGTGGCGCTGAATACGCAATTACCCACGTGGTGGTGCGGGGAGACTCCCTGCGAATTAACACGTGGCGTGACCCAGATTTCCAAAATCGTTGGGTGACTGGTGGCGTCTGCCAATGCGGACTTCCCCAAACGTACGGCGCGTTTTTTGTGCGATCCCGCGACACCGGCGGCGGCGCCACGAGCGTTCAGTTGTTGTACCCCGAGTCAAATGTGTGGCCGCCTGAGGTTGACTTCAACGAAAATGAGGGCCAGGTCAACTCCACCACTTCGACGATTCACTTTGGTCCAGCCGATCAGCTCGATCAACGAGTGCTTCACATCAATATGCTCCAGTGGCACACGTGGGGAATAATCTGGTCACCGACGTCGATCAAATACACCGTTGATGGGGTCCTCTGGGCATCGGTAAATACGGCGGCAGAGATCCCCACTATTCCAATGAGACTTTCACTTCAACAACAGACTTTTTGTCTCCAGGGTCGCGTTTGTCCCTCCGCCCCAGTTTCGATGCTCGTCAACTGGGTCGCCGAATACCGAGCCACGTAGGCGCTTGTTTTTCTCGCGCGTGCGCGAGCGCTTCGGCGGTAGTCGTGAGGATTAGTTCCGACCAACGATCGACCTTGGCGCGTGCAATACCGTGGCCGTCGGCCACACCTTCATTATCTTGTAACCCTTGCTCAACAAGGAGCTTTCAAGGTTCTCCTCCCAGGACACTGGATATCCGGCGACGTTCACGCCCCACGACTCTTGCGACTGACTGAGAATGACCCACGCCGCGTGATTTCTCACGAGTTTCAACGGTAGTTTGCGTAGGCGCGAGCTGCCGCTGCCGAGAGCGTCGTAGACGATGATCACGCCAACGTCGCGATAGCCCAACGGGAGAAACCCAGAGACGACTCCCAAGGTCTCACCGGGCGTGATGTGGTTGTAGGTGTATTTGACGGCGGCGAACTCGCCGTTGGTATAGGACTCATAGGAGTCATTGCCGCCGCGCACGATGACGGTGCCAAGGGCCATCACTAAGACGACGACAGCGACGACAGCCCCAAGAACCTTGCGCCCACTGCGTCGGAATGGCACCTTGGCCACGAGGGCGCGAATCGGACCCACCTGATTGGGAAGAAGGGCTGACGCCGCCAGCAACGACACGAATGGCAGCGCGAAGAGCACCGCTCGCAGCAGTCCTTCGCCCCCGTAGTTCTGTGTCACCAAGAGCAAAAGCGGCACGCCGGCGAGGGCTTCAAGAGCGCGCGAGTCGGGCCGGCGGCGCAGTGATCCAATCACGGCGAGGGCGAACAGTGCAGCGACGCCTAAGATCCGGCCTTCGACGATGACTCGGTGGCTGTAGCTGCCGACGACCCGGCTCGACACGTTGGCAGTAAAAGTTCCGCCCAGGTTGAACACCGATCCGAAGATTTCATGAAGATGCCCGATCCAGTAGTTGCTCGCTCCGAGACTCAGCCACCCAACGGCAAAAAGGACCACGACCACGATGAGTTCTGGTCGCCCGAGGCGACGGGTCAAGAGGCAGGCGCCGAGTTCGAGTATGAGAGCGTAGGGCGTCAGTTGGTGGCTCATTGATGAGGCTAAGGCGATCAGTGAGAGTAGGACGAGGACGACGAGCACCGTGGACCTGGGCCACTCGGTGCGCGTTTCGAGTCCGTCGAGTCGAGAACGAGTGAAGAGGGCTCGAACCTTGGCGAAGGAACTGCGCACGAAACCTCGAATCGCGGTGTCTTCAGTTTGTGCGGGCTGCCAGCAGGCAAACAACGCCGCCACGATGACGAGAAAGAAGAGGTAGTTGAGCGCTTGCGGTGAGAAGTAATCCTGGTAGATCCAGTTGTTCGCGTAGAAGATAATGATGCCGAGCCACGCCGCACGTCGTCCGACGCCGCTATAGCGAGCGATGACGATGAGCGGCGCCATGTAGAACAACTCAATAACTAGGGGAAACCAACGTAAGAATGCGAGCGCGTTGGCGAGTCCCGCGAAGCTCACCAATACTGCCGCGAGCGAGAACCCGCCAGGCCACGAGAACCGTGCGTCGTAGTCGTTGAGTGGGTGGCCGTGCCCGAGGATGTACTGAATAAATCCGGCGTGAACGAACGTAGTCGTCAGGCCCGCTACCGGTTCGATTGCGCAGGCCGTGCCAAAGACGTAGACGACCAAGACCGCGATAAGCAGTATCAGATGATTAGACCGAAGACCAATGCGAAGGAGCTCAATCGTGAACGCAGCGATGATGAGTACGAGTCCGAGAAAGAACGGCCAACCGAGCACGCTCACCAAACCGTACGAACTCATGAGCAGACTGTGGGCGCTCGTGACGGCAACGATCCAAAGGATGAATGCCACCAGGGCTAGAGCGAGTGGAACGTGATCCATCTTCGTAGTTCGCTTGAACCGCGATTGCGTAGGCATGCTCCTTGCGGGACTATCAAGCAAGGGATTTGAACCTGATGATGACGAACACGATGAATAGTACGAAGAAGATCCCGATTGCTCCATCCACGTAGAGCAACAAACGTCTGTCAAGCGTCAAGCCAACTATTCCCGACCATGCCCGGACCGCGAGGAGAATAAGGCACGCGACCAATGTGACGACGACGATTGGCGGACCGGCGAGTGCTCCCGAGGCGAATAACAACACGCCGTTCATCGACCGGGCCCTCTTCGTGTGGAGAGTAATACTAGACGGGGCGAGCACCGGAGAGGGCGGTCTGGTCGTGCGGGTCCAAAGCGGTGATTTCGCATCGTAGCGAAGGAGACCCTCGTCTGGTATCTGGCGATTTGGCGTCGCTCGCAGCGAGCACCGTGCGGGCCGATTTCCTCAACTTCGGACTGCCAATGCCAGAACATTGAAGCGATTCTATCTTTCGCCCGGAAATCCCAAGGATACGCGATTGGTGTTATCACCTGGCTCGTTCAACACCACACGGAGTTCGTCGGCGAGAGATTCTGGTGTGCGCGTACCGCAAAGAGGTCTTTCATGTATACGGCGAGCGCGATGGTCGCACCGAGCGCGATGAGCGTCTTTCAAATCGACGCCGTGCTCGTCAATGATGAATCCAATAAAGAGGTGAGCCTACAGATTGCGGGCGAACTCGTCGATGTAAACCCATGACCAACACGGCGAACTGTAGGGTCCAAACTTCGCCGATTGTGTAAACGTAAGTACGGTCACGCTTCTTCTGTTTCACTACTTCTTGCGTGACGTCGAACGGGTGGTGACAACGATGGCAGCGGGAGGTCGACGATTACGCCAGGTTCTCGCCATCGGTCTGGTTTCTTCGCCCGTGACTAAGAGTGCGGCATTGTGTGTAAATCTCGCGGTCGCATAACACGGGACAAAGACGGCACACGTTGGACGCTTCCGGAACAATGTGAGCGGCTAAAACCAACGCTGCTCTCCTTGCGCGCACGCAGACGCGATTAACAACACCGCCACGTGAGATTTCATCTGGTTACAGATTCGCTGACCTGTGGTCGCCGGCCGTGGTTTTTGAATCTGAGGTCTTTCTATGTGAGCTCGGATGGCTCGTGTCGGATATTCGAACGGAGATCGGCATCGACAGGGCCACGGAACTGTTGGCCATGTGCCGTCGAGCATCAGAACCCGCGCGCGAACCCGCGTGCCGACCACTGAGCGGCGTCGAGCGCCTCAGTGGACTAGGTGATCCCTAACGACGAAGACGTCAACGTCAAAGGCTCCTTGGGCCTGGGGCAAGAAGCGTTCAGTCATGATCGAGCAGCACACGAATCCGTTTGCTTCGACGATGCTCAATAACTCCGGCAGCGTTGCCTCCCCCTTATACTCGGCCCGAATCGCTGCCTCGAACTCGATAATCGAGAAATCACCCAATCGAGCACCGGCGCCAGCGAGTACCTCTCGTTCCGCGCCTTGGGCATCGATCTTGAGAAGAGTTTTGGCGGGATCAATCTCCTTTCGTCCTTCCATCCACTGTTCGAGAGTCGTTGCGTCAATCGTGGACTCGCTGGGCTCACCCAAGCGTGCCACCAACCCCTCACCAGGCGACCGAAGCGATGACCACACGCTGTCGGATCCCGACCACGTTTTCAACGTTTGCTGTCCGTGGTGGTCCGAAAGCGCTAGTTCATGAATATGCCACTTGGGATCGTTCTTCGCTGCCGCTCGTAACCGGGTCAAGGCTTCGACCCCAGGCTCAAAAGAATGGATCTCACCCTGATATCCGAGTCGGCGTAATTGCTTTGCGTATTGGCCGACATTTGCTCCGACGTCCAAAACCGTCGTTATCGACAGATTCTTTAGAAAGAACGCACGTTGGCCGCCGAGAAAATGGCGGGAAAGTCCGATGCCCACTCGCAGCCGACGCAGAAGGAATGGCATGGCGAAGTTGTAGCCCTCCCGGGCGGCGAATTTAGAACGTGCCCGCAGTCCGCTACCCAATCCGGCGACCCCCAGTCCCACGTTCCGTTTACTAACTGTAACAAGACGGCTGAGGTGGGGTCCCAGAATGAACTCGACATTGTAATAACGGGTAATCAGGCTGCCAGGTGCCCCTCATTGTCCGTAGCAATTAAGGGCAGCGGAAGAGGACCAAAGATTGGCGAGACACCGTTCGTTGACGCTTGTACGTCTGCTGATGGATTGCTCGCTCGTAAAATATCCTCGAGGTCGAACACGGGTCTCCTTCATCTCCGAGGCCAACGACCCTTAGCCTTTAGATGTCCGCTCGAAGTCAAAATGTGACATTCCGAACATCGTGTAGTAATTGGGGCCCTTACGCGAAGTGTGGCGTCTCGGACGCAACACCCCGCTCGGTTAGTGGTGTTGTGTCTTCTAGCGGCAAAAGGTTTTAGGAAAACGCAAAAGAGTGACGCCACGTCACGGTAGGTGCCATGGCGCCACTGTCGCGGCGCAGCAGTAGGGGGTGGCGAAAAGTGCCAAATAATGATGAAGGGTCCCGAAGGCGAACGACAGGGTTTGTTAGCATTGAGTCCGCCATTGCAACAAAGTCCAGCCGAGAGCGGGCAACGCGGATCGAACCCGCGGTCTCAGCTTGGCGAGCAAGGTAATCGGTCAATCTATACGTCTGAACTGTTTAGTGCAGGATCCGGCCAAGTCGATCCGAAAATTCAAGATGGATGGGCAAGCACGGTTCAAGGCGCCCGCAATTCATCATTGTCGCTGGTCGCAGGATGCAGAAGTGGCACATATGCGTGCCGACATGCTTGTGAACATTGGTGCAAGCGTGCCTGTGAAATGAGTGAGAACGCTGTAACGATTTTTCAATTTTGAGGCTGTCCGCAGATGTGATAACAAGCATGTCAGGAGTCAGAGGTACGTCGGTTGTTGCAGGCGTTCTCGAAGTCGGTCTGGCACTGTTAGTCAAAAATTTGAGCAGGCATTGTTGTTGACCTACGAACGAGAGAGCGAGCACGGAGTTGACGACTTCCAACTCAGAATCACAGTCTGTTGGCGCCGTTCGCAGAGCAAAATCCCATTGGGCTTCGTGGATCGTATGGGTGGGAGCATTGGCGCTCATAAGCGCAGTCACCCTCACGAACACGACGCCTTCAGACGCGGTATCTACTACTTCTACTTCCGCGACGAACACCGACGACGCAGCGAATGTCGCCACAACCCCATACCCGCTCGGCGTCGCCGACAGTTCTGAGCCGTCCGGCTACGCGCCGTCCAGTGCTGACGCAATGTCAGGGTACACACAGACGTACTCGAACGACTTTACGGGCACCACACTTCCTGCTGGTTGGACAGCGTATTCGGGAGCTGCTGCCGGTGACGCAGGCTCGCTATGGGCGCCCAGTCAAGTCACGGTAAGTGGTGGAATGGTGCAGCTCCTCACGTCACAGGACCCGGCATCCAACAACGACTGGGTAAGTGGCGGAATAGGTCAATCCGGTGAATCGCTGACGTACGGCGCATTTTTCGTTCGCTCGAGAATGACGGGTGTGGGTCCAACACAAGTCGAGTTGCTTTGGCCAACCACGGGATGGCCACCGGAAATAGATTTCGACGAAACCTATGGTGGTGTCAGCGCGGAGGAGGCAACGCTGCACTACTCCTCGGCAAATCTACAAATTTACAACAATCTCACCATTGATATGACGCAATGGCACACCTGGGGCATCGTGTGGTCGCCTGAGTCAATCATCTACACCGTCGACGGGAACGAGTGGGC